>Ga0172369_10009273_pt1 | contig 10947 bp, 10 predicted proteins | sample LakKiv25m_FD_114539 | JGI IMG/M metagenome (GOLD analysis project Ga0172369, IMG submission 114539) | Freshwater microbial communities from Kabuno Bay, South-Kivu, Congo - kab_022012_11.25m | ecosystem: Environmental > Aquatic > Freshwater > Lake | place: Democratic Republic of the Congo...
ATGTGCGGTATTGGATTATTCAAATTGCTATAAAATAACAGGTTGATCTAATGGAGTCAGGAAGTCTGAATTTCCCACAAATTCAATAATTTTGTTAAAAATCAGGTTTTGAGGTATTACAATTTTTATGTTTACATCCTGACAAACAAGTATAAGAATGTGCTCTACATTGGTGTAACCAACAATCTTAAACGAAGATTGCTGGAACATATAAATGGAATTAATCCTGGATTTATCTCGAAATACAATTGCAAATACCTGATTTATTATAAGCAATTTAGTGATATTAGAATAGCGATATGCCGTGAAAAGGAACTCAAAAAATGGAGGAGGGAGAAGAAAGATACCTTAATAAATAGCTTCAACCCTGAGAGGATATTCCATAACGACCGTTTCTTGCTTCCAAATCATTAAATCAACTCATTCGGCATGAATTACAGATAAGTTAGCTCGCTTTTTGGAATTTCCTCCTTTTGTCCGGAAGTCAATAAATTGAATAAGAATCACTGGAAACGATATTCCTCCCTACTGTCCGGATGAGCATGTGAAACCCTAAAATTGGGTAATAGAATGAGTTCATTCTGCCTACACAGAACGGGAGTAATTTGACTATTGGCTACTTAAATGCTGCCATCAGCAAATCGATATCCTGGAATGGAAGATCGTAATATTGGGAAATAAACTTACTTACCAGAATACCATTAAACAGATAAACACCCTGTCTGAAAAAATAGTCGACCTCCCACAGTCTATCCAGACCACCCAATTCACCAGCCTTTAACAAAACAGGGGCAAAGAAATTGCTGATGGCTACCGATGCTGTCTGAGGCACCCGCGATGCAATATTGGGAACACAATAATGTGTAACCCCATGTTTCCTGAAAACCGGGTCGCTGTGGGTGGTGATGTGTGAAGTTTCAACACAGCCACCCTGATCGATGCTCACATCAACAATGATCGCTCCTTCCTTCATCTGTGAAACCATTTCCTCTGTAACGATGATTGGTGAACGCTGGTACCTGGAATGTACAGCACAGATTAAAACATCGGCAGTTTTAAGTGATTTCAGCAGTTCTGAAGTCTGAATGGTTGAGGTATAGATATTTTGATGTAAGCGGGTTTGAAGTTGCCGCAGCTTGTAAATGGAGTTATCGAAAACTTTCACAAAGGCACCGAGGCCAAGGGCTGTACGGGCCGCATATTCTCCAACCGTGCCTGCACCCAGAATTAAAACCTCAGAAGGTGCAATCCCTGTAAAACCACCCAGCATTCTACCAGTGCCATATACGGGATGGCTTAAATACTCCGATGCAATATGTATCGATGTTGTCCCGGCAATTTCGCTTATGGAGCGGACAACAGGGGATGCATTGGTTTTATCTTTTATTGATTCGAAAGCAATGGCCGTCATTTTTTTTAGGATCAGCTTTTTGAAATATTCCTTGCTGTGCGAGCCCAGATGCAAAGCAGACAACAAGATCTGGTTTCCCTTTAGCATCTGAATTTCATTCATCGAAATCGGCGCTACCTTAAGAATAATCTCAGATTTAAAGACCTCTTCGGCTGTAGAAACAAGGTTTGCACCCGCTTCGGCGAAATCTCTGTCGGTGAAATGGGCGGCCTCTCCGGCACCCTTTTCAATAATCACTTCATGGCCATTTCCAACGAGGGTTTTAACTGCTGTGGGTACCAGTGAAATCCTCCGCTCCTGGAATGAGGTTTCTTTTGGAAGTCCAATCACCAGGCTCTTTCCCGATTTACCGGTTTCGAGTTTCTCTTCCTGTGGCATCAAGGATTCACGCGGGGAGAAATTCAAATAGTTGTTACTTTGCGTTTCCATCAAAAAAAATTGTTTTGATCAGTTACATTCAAAAATAAGCCAATTTTCAAACCATTCCAATAAAAAAATTTTTAAAAAGTAAAAAACCTTTGCCCGGTCTCCTCATTCTCAACGATTTCTACCCGTATCGTGTCATTCGGCAGGAGTGTCTCAATTTTTTCCGGCCATTCGATCAGGCAAATGCTGTTGCTGTAAAAATAATCCTCATAACCAATGTCTAGAACCTCCTCGATTTTTTTGATCCGGTAGAAATCGAAATGGAAAATATTTTCGCCATCGGAGGTAGCGTATTGATTAACCAAAGCAAAGGTTGGGCTGTTTACAGTCCCGGCTACTCCAATCCAGGCACAAAACGCCTTTATAAAGGTTGTTTTTCCGGCTCCCATTTTTCCGTAAATGGCAAAAACCCTTCCCGAAGGATATGTCTTCAGCAACTCTTCAGCTACTTTTGGCAAGTCGCCGGGTGAATCTGCACAAATCTGATGCTTCATCTCCATAATTTTAGCAAAATTAGTGATCTTTCAACGAAAAAAGGCAACCAAAAAAGGCTGCCTTTCGTTTTCCGGTTAATTTATTTTGCTTTAAGCCTGATGAAAGGAATTAAAACTTCCTCCATCGAAATACCTCCATGCTGGAATGTATTCCGGTAATAGTTTACGTAATAATTGTAATTGTTGGGATACGCAAAAAAATCGTTGTTTTCGCAGAAAATGTATGATGAACTCACGTTCATGCGAGGCAGGTAAATATCCGAAGGATTTCTTACCTCAAAAACTTCTTTTTTGTTGTAATTCAGGCTTTTGCCGGTTTTGTAACGGAGGTTGGTGTTGGTATTCCGGTCGCCTATAACTTTTACGGGATTTTGTACCCTTACCGAACCATGGTCGGTAGTAAGGATAACATTGGCTCCTTTTTCGGCGATGTATCTCATAATTTCGATCAGCGGTGAGTGCTGGAACCAGGAAATGGTAAGTGAGCGATAAGCAGGTTCATCGTCGGCCAGTTCACGGATGATCTCCATTTCGGTGCGTGCATGCGAAAGCATATCAACAAAATTGTAAACAATGATGTTGAGGTTGTTTTGCATCAGGTTGGGCAGGTTTTCGACGAGTTTACGCCCGGCTGTCAGGTTAAGTATTTTATGGTACGACATTTTGATGTCCTTGCCATAGCGCTTGAGCTGCTCAATAAAAAGTTCCTCTTCAAATTGGTTTTTGGTACCTTCTTCATCCTCGTTAACCCAATATTTAGGGTATTTCTTTTCGATTTCGGATGGCAACAAACCCCCAAAGAAAGCATTGCGGGCAAATTGTGTGGTTGTTGGCAAGATAGCGTAATAAATTTCATCCGACTCAATCCGGAAATATTCCTCGATGATGGGTTGAAGGACTTTCCATTGGTCGTATCGCATGTTATCGATCAGGATGATAAAGGTATTGCTGTCCTTACTAATCCGTGGAAGAATTTTTTCCTTGATCACGGTATGCGACTGCACGGGTTTATCGTTGCTTCGTCCGTTTATCCAATCAACATAATTGTTCTCGATAAATCTCGAAAACACCTTGTTGGCTTCTTCTTTCTGCATCCGAAGAATATCGTTTATCCCTTCGTCGTCATTCCTTGCCAGTTCGAGTTCCCAACGGACCAATTTTTTGTAAATATCTACCCATTCCGTGTGGTTGAGATTGTTTGAAATCTCCATACCAATATTCCTGAATTCCTGCTGATAAGCAAAACTTCGTTTTTCGCTGACGATTTTCTTATTTTCAAGATTTTTCTTGAGGCTCAGTAGAATCTGATTTGGCTTAACTGGTTTAATCAGGTAGTCGGATATCCTCGAACCGATAGCATCCTCCATTATCGTCTCCTCCTCGCTTTTGGTAATCATCACCACCGGAAGATTAGGTTGCAGCATTTTTATCTCAGAAAGCGTCTCAATCCCGGATAAACCAGGCATATTCTCATCTAGGAAAACGATATCAAAGGGTTGTTCTTTTAAGAGGTCGAGCGCGTCGCTCCCATTGTTTGTTGTTGCGACATCATAACCTTTTTGCTCCAGAAAAATAATATGTGGTCTCAGCAAATCAATTTCATCATCTGCCCATAAAATCTTGATTTTGTCCATAAATAAAAGGTGGATTAGTTTTTAGATGTATTTTTGCTTCGTTCAAAGTTATGTAATAAACAGGTGCTTTGGTTTAATTATTTTAGCGCCTTAGTATTTTTTAACATAACAGATTACGGATTCCGCATTTGAAAAACGATTTCACTAAATCGGGCGAACCCATTACTAAATTACAGGAAACGAAAAGTGGACATCAACAAACGAAATAAGAAGAAAATCCTGAATGACCCGGTTTATGGGTTCATTTCGATACAGGATGAACTGATTTTTGATCTGATCGAGCACAAATATTTCCAGCGCCTGAGGCGGATAAAGCAATTGGGCCTCACCCACCTGGTTTATCCCGGAGCGCTTCACACCCGCTTTCATCATGCCGTCGGAACGATGCACCTGATGCAATCAGCCATTGAAGTACTTCGCTCGAAGGGCCACGAAATCACCAGGGAAGAAGAAACCGGTGCCCTCATTGCCATCCTGTTACACGATATTGGGCATGGTCCTTATTCGCACACACTTGAAAATTCGATTGTTGGCGGAATCAACCACGAAGAGCTTTCATTTTTGTTTATGGAACGGCTCAATACCGAATTTTCAGGTGGTTTGGACCTCGCCATTGCGATATTTAAAAACGACTACACAAAACACTTTCTTCATCAGCTGGTTTCGAGTCAGCTCGATATGGACCGCCTTGATTACCTCAAGAGAGATAGTTTTTATACCGGGGTTTCCGAAGGCGTAATCAATACCGACCGGATCATTAAAATGCTTGATATGGTTGATGATGAACTGGTAGTGGAAGCCAAGGGGATTTATTCGATCGAGAAATTCATCATTGCCCGCAGGCTGATGTATTGGCAGGTTTATCTTCATAAAACTGTGCTTTCGGCCGAAAATATGCTCATGCAAATTATAAAAAGAGCCCGACAACTTGCCTCAAAAGGTGAAAAGCTTTTTGCCACGGATTCTTTCCTGTTGTTCCTCGAAAATGATTTGGGCAAGGATGATTTCGAAAAAACACCTTCAATCCTTGAATCGTTTGCCGAAATTGATGATTTTGATGTTTTTAGCTCGATAAAGATGTGGATCAAGTCTTCCGACCCCGTTTTATCTATCCTTTCACAGAACCTGGTCAACCGGCAATTGTTCCGGAATGATATTCAAAATAAGCCTTTTAGCAATGAACTAATCGACAATCTGAAATGCAACGTAACCGGCCTTTACCACATTAGTAAAGCGGATGCTGACTATTTTGTTTTTTCGGATATCGCCCGCAACAGTGCCTACAATCCTTTTTACGACAGGATAAATATTCTTTTCAGGGATGGGAAGGTACTGGATATCACCGAAGCATCGGATCAACTGAATATCGATATTCTCTCGAAAACAGTTACCAAATACTTTTTAATTTATCCGAAACAGGCTGCCATTTCCTGACACGAAGCAGCAAGGTGGGTTTGCCGGGCTACAAAAATCAAATTAAAAATATAAGGAAATGAAATACCTTTGCGTCCGATTTTTAATTATTTGCTATCTTGCAGAACTTTTAATGTTTAAATATGCTGACGAATGAATTTTAAGGCAAAGGATATTGCTGAAATGCTTGAGGGAATCGTGGAAGGTGATGAGACTGTTTCCGTGAGTACATTGTCGAAAATTGAGGAAGGTGCTCCCGGTTCCATTTCATTTCTGGCAAACCCAAAATACACCCACTTTATTTACAATACCAGGGCTTCAATTGTTATCGTCGAAAAGGAATTTCAGTCCGATCATCCATTGAATACTACCCTCATCAGGGTTGATAATGCCTATGTAGCCTTTGCCCGCCTGCTGGATTTTTATAATCAGGTGAAACTGAATAAAAAAGGCATCTCACCACTCGCTTTCATTGCTAAATCGGCGACTATTGGAAAAGACGTCTACGTTGGGGAGTTTTCCTACATTGGAGAACATGTACTAATTGGTGACAATACGAAAATCTACCCGCAGACCTATGTTGGCGATCATTCAAAAATAGGCAATAATACAAGCCTGTATGCCGGTGTGAAAATTTATTCTGATACCGAAATTGGAAACGACTGCGTGATTCACAGTGGTGTGGTTATTGGTGGTGATGGTTTTGGCTTTGCTCCGCAAACGGACAATAATTATAAGAAAGTTGCACAGATTGGGAATGTTATCATCGAGGATGATGTTGAAATTGGTGCAAACACAACAATCGACAGGGCCACCCTCGGTTCGACAATACTGAGAAAGGGAGTTAAACTGGATAACCTTATCCAGGTTGCCCATAATGTTGAAATTGGTGAGAACACGATTATTGCCGCCCAAAGCGGGATCTCCGGTTCCACCAAAATTGGTAAAAATTGTATGATTGCCGGCCAGGTTGGGATCATTGGCCACCTGAATATTGGAGATAATGTTAAGATTGCGGCCCAATCCGGTATTACCTCCAACATAAAAGAGGGTTTAATCATGTTTGGCTCTCCCGCGTTTGAAACCAATAAGTACAAAAAAGCCTATGTTCATTTTCGTAATCTCGAAAAAATTGTAGGGCGTATCGATAAATTAGAAGCACAAGCTAAGGAAAAAAAATAAAGGATTGGTGCTGCAAAACAAATTGGCTACCTAAACCCATATTTTAGCGAGGAATCCCCTTTTATGGCAAGCCAGGCAAAGATCCTGGTGCAGTCTTTTCCAGCAGGATAATCACGAACATTTTTGAATTAAACTGTCCGGGCATTTATCATCTGCTACGCTTGCCGATTAACTTTGCGATGTCATGGTGGGAGATCATAATAGCCTAACAATAATCCAGATACATGGCCTTGGAGTAGACCAATGAAAGCCCTGTATTACACTCCAAAAAAATCCCTAAAACAATCCCCAGGAATTCCCTTTTACCAGTTGTTTTGCTTCATTTCCCATCATATCTTTTATTACTTTTGAAGGTAATTAAATCTAAAAAAAACGATATGAAAAACTTTCCTTTACTTTCTGCTTTGCTGCTTTTTGTAATAAGCTCATTTACTCAAAACATTTCAAGAGGGCCAGAGAAAGGAGAAATTTACATTCTCGGACTTTCCAAATCCGGTTTAGATGCTACAATTTATCGTTCTACAGACTTTGGTGAGACATTAGAATGTATGGATAGTATTAGCCAAAACACCTATTGGATTGAAACAATTGAAGCTGACAAAACTCCTGGAGGAATATATTTTGTTACTGCATATGGCGGACTTCATTACTCAAATAATTACGGACAATATGGAAGTTGGGATTTTAGGCAAACTGATATATCTTGGAATGTATGTGCTGGAATAGTTGAGGGGCAAGTTTACAATACATTTAATTCCCATAGTGATGATTATGGTTTGAACTTTTGTTCCCATCAAGTTGGTGGCTTTTTTGGAGGATTAAAATATGCAGAAGTTGACAATTTATCAAACAATGGATATGTAATAGTTAATAAATGGGGAGTTAGTGATTCAATCTATTTTCTCAAAACAAATGATAATTTTGAAAATCTAATATTAGATACTGTTTTTAACTTCGGATATTCGGACAATATAACCCTTTCACATGCAACTGATGAAGGAGAAATTTTTATGTTTAATACCAATAATAATTTTTCAAAACTTTGGTATTCTGATGACTTTGCGGAAAGCTGGATTGAGCTAAACAACTTTAACTTTAATAATTCCAATTTTTATAGAAAAGGATTTGAATGCGGACAAACATATGGTGAATTATATTTTGTATTGCATTTCGTTTCAAATTTATGGCAAAATGTAAATACATATATATTGTATTCCAATGATTTTGGCATTTCATTTACTCTATTTAATCCATTATCTACAGGAGAACAACCATTATTATGTAACTTTTCAGCGAAGGTTGAAAATAAGGAAATAATTGATATAAAAAATTATGATAGTGTTTATTATGTTACTGGTGATGTGCCCCTTACTGTCCAATTCTACAATTATTCAATAGGAGATATAAATTTGTATGAGTGGGATTTCAATGATGATGGTGTTATTGATTCTAATGAAGAAAATCCTATATCTACCTACAGTGATTTGGGTTGGCACTCTGTAAAGCTGACAATTTATGACGATTTGGATACAAATGTTTTTCTACGTGAGAATTACATTTATATCTATAAAATAAATAGTCTGGAAGAAAAGAATAAAGAATCGTCTGATGTTTCTTTCTATCCAAATCCTTTTTCTGATAAAATAATTTTTACTTTTCCAAACCATAGCCTATTTGAGAATAGTGAGATAATGATATATGGTTTGAATGGAAATATTATAAACCAAATATCTTGCTTTTATAATGAAGTAAAATGGGATGGTACAAATATTAAAGGAGAAAAATGCAAACCGGGCATTTACCTTGTAAAGCATAAATATCAAGGAATTACAAAGAAAATTATACTAACCAATTAAAATGAAACGTCATGAAAAACTTTTTAAACATTTTGATTGCTATGCTAATTTCGAGCACTGCGTTTTCACAAGACTGGATTTAATTTTCTACAAGTGAAACAACTGTTCCATCATATGATTTAAGTAAATCGCTTGATACTGTCGTTGAATTTGATATTATGGTTCCGGGTATGTTTTCAACAAAAATTGATAGTTTTAACCGGGTTCAGATAAAAGAGCATCAAAAACTTGATTCAGTAGGATACCCGGAAATACCTGCTATTTCATACCTTGTAGCTATACCGGAGTGCGATAGTGTTAACCTTGAAATTTCATTACTGGACTCAATCAAAATAAATAACATATTTATCTTTCCGGCACCCGAACTTGTCCCTGACACTACAGCAATTGGAGCAACCGCCCTGATAGAGCAATTTGAGTTTAACAGTACTGCTTATGAAACTGACGGCTATTTTCCTAGGTATATTGCAGAAACAATAGACAAAGGAGCTTATTTTTTACGTGTTGAATGTATGTATAAATGTGTTACAAAAAAAATTATTTTTCAATAACTTAAAAAGCATTAATATGAAAAGATTATGGTTCTTATTTATTTTATTTATATTTAGTGAATACTTAATTGCGCAAAATTGGCAATGGGCCTCAAGTGCTGGTGGGATTTATGAAGATGCTGCCGGGATTATTACATCAGATAATAGTGGAAATTCTTATGTTAGCATTATTTCCTATTCACCTACCTGTATTTTCAATACTGGAGTTTTGACATTAAATGGATTTAACGATTTTTTTATTGTAAAATATGATAATATGGGAAATGAAGTTTGGATAAAACAATTGGGTGGACCAAATTATTGGATTCCTGGGGATAATCCAAAACTTGAAGGGATGACTGCCTTATCCTATGATTTAAACTCAAATTGCCTGTATGCTTCTGGAATTTTTGTAGAATCATGCAATTTTGGAAACAACATTGTTCTATCTTCAAATGAAAACAAACAAATGTTCATAGCAAAATTTACTACTGATGGCACTTGTATTTGGGCAAAACAGTTTGGGAGTTTAGAGGATGATTTTTTTACTGTAAATTTGACCATCGACCATATCGGAAATATTTATACTTCTGGTTATGTTCCAAATACTGGGTATTTTGGAAATCTATCCGTTTCGGCAGGGACATTTTTAGCAAAATATGGTAATGAAGGTAATTGCCTTTGGGTAAAGAAAATTGCTGATGAGAATAATTCCGGCGCATCTCCAATTTACAGTATTCATTCCTTAAATTCTAAAAATCAGGGTTTGTATTGCCTTGGCCATTCCGTTTATTCATTTTATCTTGATAGTGTTTATATTCAGGCTACGAGTGGAACACGATACATCCTGTCATACTTTAATGAGGATGGGAAATTACAATGGTTTAAGCAATTTGCTCAACCTGGCTTCAATTGTGCCAGCCAGACAATAACCTTCGACTCATCAGATAATTTGTATGTTTCCGGCTCCTTCACTGGTCCCTATGCCGTTTTTGAAAGTGATACCATTCATTCCTCCGCATCAGAAGAAATGTTTCTTTATAAGTGTGATCCTATGGGAAATAGAATTTGGGTTAAACAGAGTAATGCAACAAATAAAGTTTGGGGGCAATATGTTTATTGCGATCAGACTGATAATATTTATGTTACAGGAGAATTTACAGGGTCAGCGAATTTCGGAGAAAATACAGTTACCTCAATTACAAACCGTGATTTGTTTTTAGCCAAATATTCAACCAACGGTTTATGTTCTGGTGCAATTAGCACTTATGAAGCAAGTGGCATTGGTATTACTTCGGATAATGCTGGAATGGTTTATGTTTGTGGCCCCTATTGGAATAATGCTATATTTGGAAATACAGTTTTAACTACTACCAGTACTAACGAAAGTAATAGTTTTATTGCCAAACATGATGGTGTAATTACCGGGGTGGGTAAACTAAATTATTTTCGAAATAGTGAACTGTTCATCTACGCCAACCCCTCTACCGGCATTTGCAACATCAGCATCCCGGAGGAGTTGCAGCACGAGGAAAACCTTACTTTGCTGGTGTACGACAATGCCGGGAAACTCATTATGCAACAGGCCATTTCTTTACAGGAGGAAAAGATTAGCTTCAACCTGCAGGCCGAGGCAAAAGGTGTTTACAACGCCATCCTCACCAACGGAAAACAAAAATTTCAGGGGAGGGTGGTGTTTGAGTAGGGAAGCAAATTTAACAATTCAGGTGGAAAATTGCCCGGGTCATTTAAAAAAGCTAATATTTTAATGGATGACTTTTGATTGACGATTTATGATTTAGAGTTTCCAAATCAACAATCTGAAATCTGAAATCATAAATCTGAAATCATAAATCTGAAATCTCAAATCACAAATTACCAGCAATTCAGCAATTAGGAATTTTCGAGTCAGGGAGAATATCCAGCCGAAGAGGGCACAATAAAGCTTGAGCACGAGTAGAATCCGGGCTATCGTGTTTTGAATTTTACGGAAGCATTTTA
>Ga0172369_10009276_pt1 | contig 10943 bp, 8 predicted proteins | sample LakKiv25m_FD_114539 | JGI IMG/M metagenome (GOLD analysis project Ga0172369, IMG submission 114539) | Freshwater microbial communities from Kabuno Bay, South-Kivu, Congo - kab_022012_11.25m | ecosystem: Environmental > Aquatic > Freshwater > Lake | place: Democratic Republic of the Congo...
CCTTGGCTACCATTTAATCGTTTTTATCTACGAAAAGACCGATGATGCGGCCAGCCAAACAGGAAGACTGAATATTCTTCATACCATATTTGTGGATCGCTCAAGAACGGCTGATTATCAAACAACATCGGGGCTGCGGAATATCATCGAGAATAAAGGGAACTTAGACGACATCATTTCTTTCTTTGGTGAAAGGATGCTCCCATTGGACGACATTCAGGCGCAAGCCCTTGCCGAGGAAGTCATGGCCACTCCACCAGAAATTGGCTACCTTCCATCTCAAACGCGCTTCAATGGCGGCTCCAGTATAGCCGAGTAATACAGCAAGCCGGCGAGGTTACGGGAGTCGATAGACTATGAATATGCAAAAGGAATTTGGAGATTTTCAAACTCCACTCGATCTTGCAAAGGAGAGTGTTGACCTGATTGACGACCTTTTTGGTCGTCCGGATCGTGTCATTGAACCTACTTCCGGACTCGGTTCGTTCCTAGAAGCCGCAAGCAAAAAGTGGGGCTCCTCGTGCATCTATGAGGGGTACGAAATCAACCGAGAATACGTTGTGCAATCGAATGAACGTTTATCATCTTTAGGAGTCAGGATTCAAATACAAAATTTCTTTGATGCCAGTTGGCAAGATATTTTGACTGCCACCCCGGATAAGAGGGTTCTGGTGATAGGAAATCCACCATGGGTAACAAATGCAGCTCTGGGTGTTCTAGGCGGTCACAATCTCCCAGACAAAACCAATTTTCAGAGACTGCGAGGATTCGATGCCAAGACAGGAAAAGCAAACTTTGATATTGCGGAGTGGATATTAATACGCCTCATTGAAGCGCTACCTCCGACTGCGGCGATTGGCATGCTTTGCAAGACTATGACAGCCAGAAAAGTTTTAAAGCATTTCTGGAAAACTGATAGAGGCCTATTATCATCTTCGATTTTTCTGCTGGATGCCAGGTCGCATTTCAACGTCTCGGTTGATGCTTGCCTATTCTTTGCGTTGGGTAAACGCACAAAAGAAAGGACAGCTGTCGTTTATTCTTCGCTGTCTCGATCCAACAAGTCTTTTGAATTTGGATTAATTAATGGACAACTAGTCTCTGATATTGATTGCTATAGAAACTATAAAGACATAGACGGTAGCTCTCCATATACTTGGCGATCAGGGATCAAACATGATGCCGCGAATGTCATGGAACTGACCCCTTGCGATGGGCACTATCGCAACGGTCTTGGTGAGGATTGTTATTTAGAGCCAGATTACCTTTATCCTCTGCTCAAATCATCCGATCTCGCGAACGAAAGGACTATTCCCAGAAAAGTAGTATTAGTCACGCAAAGAAAGATGGGAGATAGCACAGATTCCATACAAATAACCGCACCTAAGACATGGGATTACCTAAGCAGGCACACAGATTTGTTAGATGCCAGGAAAAGCTCCATCTACAGCAATCGTCCTCGCTATAGTATTTTTGGCGTAGGGCATTACTCTTTCGCAACTTGGAAGGTGGCAATCTCCGGTCTCTACAAGTCTCTTCGCTTTGTTGTGGTTCCTCCTCAGAATAATCGACCTGTCATGTTGGATGATACCTGCTATTTTATATCATGCTCGTCGGAATCTGAAGCCAAACCTTTATGCAGTCTATTTAATTCAGAACCATGCCAAAAGTTCTTGAAATCGCTCATATTTCCTGACTCGAAACGACCTGTCACAACTGAGATTTTACAGAGGATTTCATTAACTGCAATCGCGCAAAGGCTTGGGAGTATGGATGTCCTATCGCAATATATATGCGACAGAGAGGTTACGAATGAAGGCGGGCGGCAACTTTGCCTCGTCATGGAGGGAAAAAATGAATATGGAAGGTAGCTTTGCGCCTGGAAGCTATATTAATTTCCTCTTATCCATCCGCTCCGTCAAAAAGCGATACAGCATTAAACAAAGGAAAGCAAAAAACCCAATTCCGGCAAAGACGAACCAAATGTAATGCGCCTGGGAGTATGCTGCCGGCATCGGAGCTTCGCCGGTCAAGGCAAGCTGGTATTGCCGGTATAGCTCCGGTGCAAGTTTTGCCGGATCGGGACAGAATGCTTCCAGTAAGTAGCCGGAAATGCTGAATCCAACCAGCCAGGCAATGAAGGTATTGAGATACATGTAGCCCATATACTGCCCGGTCTCCCCTGCCGGCGCTTGCTTGGAAGCGTACTCATAGTAGCGAGGCGAAATGAAGCATTCCGCCAATCCTTGCAGGCCGATGCCGATGATGAGCATCACCGTGATAGGATGCAGGCTGAAGGCCCCAAAACTGACCGCATGACCGCTGATTTTTTCCAACATCGGGCTCAGACTGATGGCCAGCGCCGAAAGCGGTATGATGATCAAAGCAATGGCAATGGAGCCGACCGGGGCCATCCGCCGCACCAGGTGGGTTATCGGAATCACTAAAAGCACAACGATCAGGGGATTGATGTTGGCCAACCACTCCGGCGCAGCGCCTTCGCCGATCATGCGCAGGGCGTATTTGGGCATCGTGGCGTACAATTGACCTTGAATGATCCAAAACCCGGCGGTGATCAGAATCAGCCCTATGAAGCGCACGTTCTTCAGCACCTTCAGCAGTCCTTGTATCGTCTCGCTCAGGCTCTTGCCCATTCCGGCTGTGTCGATGTTTTGATATAAAAGCACGACCAGAATGAAAGCGATGAACGACATGGCGGCTGAATAGATCATGATATATTTGAGTCCCAACTCGAGGCGTAACGGGCGAGCCAGCATCTTTCCCAAAAAGGCACCGATGTTGACGATTTGGTAGAAAATCGAATACGCGCGGGCGCGGTGGGCTTCGTCGGAGGATTTGGCTACGGTACCGGAAATGATCGGCTTGATGAACCCGCCGCCGACAAGAATAAGAAACAGCGCCAAGATGGTAAGGGGTTTGGTCTGCACTGCGCCGAGAACGGTGTAGCCGCTGGTCAGCAGGGCAAAGGCAAGTATCAAGGCTTTACGAAAGCCGATTTTGTCGGCGATGGCTCCGGTAAAAGTGGGTGCAAAATATAGAAAACCAGCGAAGAAAGCGGCCACCCAGCCGGCTTCCACGTCGGTGAATCCAACCTCTCTGGAAAGGTAGAGCGACAACGCGATGAACATGCCGTAATAGGCGGCCCGCTCAAAAAGCTCTATCGAATTAGCGACCCAAAACGTGCGGGGAAAACGCCAGGTCAGTTTGCCCGTCGATCCAGTCATGTCTCTCCTCTAAAAAGCCGGCTTTGCGGTCATCGCATTTCGTCCACTTCGATTCCCCACTTTTGCAGGGTCGTTCCCATGGTCTGCTCAAGTTGACCCAGCGCCTTCAAGTAGCTGGCAATGGCGCGGAGCTCTTCATTCTGCGCGTTGATTAGGTCCCGCTGGTAACTGATAACCTGAAAGTTGCTGGATCGGCCTACCTTCATTTTGTCTTCTTCCAAAGTCAGCTTTTTGAGCGCTAGATCTTTGGCACGCTGGGCCAGTCCGACTTGCTTGAGAGTGTATTGCACACGCCGAACCGCACTCTCCACCGCAATGCGGATGTTGTCTTTCAACTCTTCCGTGTACAACTGAAATCGTTCATAGGACAATTTGTTGAGAATGTAGCCGTTTTCCAGAACTTGTTGGTTGAAAGGAAAGGTAAAAGACAGACCGATGTTCCATGCCAGCGTCTTGAATCCGAAAACCTCTTGCAGAGATCTGGCCACATCTTGAGTAGTGGTGGCATCGCTGCCGATTCGGGCCCAACTGCCGAGGTTATAGCGATTATTATTTCGCGCCTGCAGCATTTGCATTCGTTCGATGTCGAGATAAAGCTGATAGCTTAACCAGTCAGGCCTATTCTCATAAGCACGTCTCAGACAGTCCTCCCAATCTACCTCAACGGGCTTAAATTCCATTTTGGTCGTGGGTCGAATCAGAAGCTGTGTTCCCAAATCCAATTGCGCCAGCAAGGCGATTTGCGTGTTGATGATCGCATCTTCCGCACCGGCGACGGCGATCTCCCGCGTGGCGATATCGGACTCGGTCTGAACGATCTCCTGAGCCGCCATTCGCCCTGATTCGATGAGGCTTTTATTGATCTCCAAAAGCTCTTTAGCCCGTTTGAGAGCAGCTTGTTGGATTTTTAGATCCTCATAAACCAAAATCAAATCCCAATACTGGCTATCAATGGTGGTAATTAAATTGATCAGGTTTTGCTTCACATCCAATAAGGAGGCTTTTGCATAATTCTTGGCGATGGCGATGGGAAGCAAATTGATCTTAATTCCCGCGCCTTGCATCAGCGGCTGGCTAATGGTGATGCCCAAATTAGAATTGTAATTGGTCACTCCCGCTAAATTCGAAGAAACGTTGGTGCTGTTGTCGAGGCTGAGACTTACGGCCCCGCCGGTTTCCAAAGCACGCGAAAGTCCAATCGTGCTGGACAGACCCGTTTTTTTGATCACATAGCCCAAATCATAGTTACGGCTTTCATTCCTCGCCCCTGTGACATACCCCGAAGGCAAGAACCGATACTCGGCTTGCTTGAGTCTGATATTTGCGGATTGTCCCGAGATCTGGAGCGTTTTGAGGATGCGGTTATGCTGTACGGCCAGCTCGATCACTTGATCCAAGGATAGATCTTTATAAAGCGTGGTGTCGATAAACGCACTCAGGCTCGTCAAATCTTGCCCGGCTTTGAGGGTGTCGCTTTGGCTTTTCTGGCTCGTGTTGGATATCGCTTGAATGACTTGAATTTCCTTTTGTATGTCCTGTGCAAAGCATAAAGTGGGAGAAAGAACCAAAAGCGCGAATTGAACGATCTGTTTGATCGACCGATTGCAGATGGCCATTGGGGTATTCCAAAAGTTCTCCTTTAGGCCCGTGGTTGCCATGGGGATGGCCGCACCAAAGCAGGTCCGCACTCCTCTCTTCAACTCTTCAGAGAATATTCGTTGTAGGCTGCCACATTCTCTCCTACCGCTAATATGACGAGTCCAAGCTTCATGACATCGCCGCATCGCTTCCCGAAGCATGACGGCAGACTTGAAATCAAATGACAAAACCATTCTCCTTTACACAATGACTCTGAATCAGAACAAACACTCGTTTGCATTCAGGCTTTTTGAACCGGGCGTCTACTTGGATGGAGCTAACCAGGGGCTTTTGGCAGGAGCAAACCAACCGACTGCAAATCCGACTCCCAAGCTTATGACGAGGCAGAAGAACAAACTCGCGTAGGAAACAAATAATACCCAATCGCTCATGCGGGCGGTGATCATAGACGCTAACAAACCGATGATGATCCCCACACTTGCGCCGGCAAAGGCCATAATTCCCCCTTCGCAAGCGAAAAGACCTTGCAACTGTTTTGCAGTCATGCCCACACAGGAAAGAATTTCCATCTGGTTTCCGCGCCTGACTTTGGCGATCGTCATCATGCGCAACAGCACCAAACAACCAGCCACGAAAGCGACGCTCCCCATAATCCCCAAAACGACCGCGGCTATCTTGATGCGATCGAGCAGGGTTTTGAGCATCACCTGCTGGTTGCTTACCTCATAAAGGGATGCGTCCCCTAAGTACAACCGCAAGGCGGATTGAATGTAATCGATAACCTCACCGATGGGCCGATGGGGATTGGCGCGCACTGCGGCCTTGGTGATTCCCACTTCCGGCAAAAATTGGGCTAACGAGGAATAGGGCACCAGCACGGCTTCGTCGATACTGTACTCGCCGGAGAAGCTTTGCGTGGGGGCCAATACTCCTACAATCTTACAGTTTTGGTGCCCGATGCGAAGGCCGCTTCCAACTAAGGTATCTTGGACGCTCTTTCTCAGACGGCTATATAGCCGATTCCCAAGCACACAGACGGACCTTGCCGAGTCATATTGACTGATAAACCGACCATGTTGAATTCCCAGCCCATGCAGCCGGCGATATCCTTCCAGAACACCGAACACCTGAACTTTGAGATCGCCGCTTTCGGTCTGTAGAGTCTGGCTTTGTCGCGCTTCGGGTGCCACTTCATAAACGTACTCTGGATCGTGCTTGAGATATTCAAGGGCATCCACGCTCAAGGGTCGCATCTGCGCCGGCGCGACTTTGGTGACGTTATTCTTCTTCAGGACGAAAAAGAGGTCCAATCCTTGAGAATGAAATCGCCGCGCGGTTTCTAAACGCACCGCGAGGCCAAGAAATATGAGCAAATAAAGCGAGGCGATGCCGAGACCAAAACTGAGGAGCAAAAATAGCGTCTTTTGGGGCCAATTTTGCATCGATCGAACAGCCATCCCCCAATAGGTCAAAATTCTCATATGGATGTATTTTCGGGTTTGAGTGAGTGTTGCGTTAACTTTGGTTCTGAACTCGCAAAAGATCCGGCGATGCCAGAAACAATGATGATCCAGTTTCCAAGCAATTGACTAATCGTTAGCCGACACCCTTTTAGCTATTGGCAGATTTGAACCGGATTATAGCTGCTGCCGTGCATTTTTAGACAGTGTCAGCCAACTGAAAAACATGTCATTGCACTAAGGCGCATCTGCCTTCGGCATGATTCGAAGTCCGCCCAGGCGGACGAGAAATCTGTGGGCAAAGATCTCAAGCGCCACCGCGGAATATGAAGTGATAGATTCCTCCCTACGGTCGGATTGACAGGTCTTGCTTCACATCTAAATTCTTACTTCAGACATATCAGCGAATCGAGTTGATCCATATCTGTTCCCCGGCTTCCAGCCCGCTAACGATTTCGATACGGTAGCCATCACTATAGCCAACCTTCACGGGTTTAGTTTCTTGTTCATCTTCCCCCTTTTTAACATGCACCACGTCCTTGCCTTTGCTGCGGGAAACAGCTTCAATGGGCACCGTAACCACACCGATCAGATTACGAATGTGTATACGCGCGTCCGCAATCACTCCAAAATGGATTTTTCTGTGCGTGGAATCGCTGGCCGATGGAATGCTAATCCCCACAGGATAAAAGCGGGCGTTACCATCCTCCGTGGCAGTAGCGGCAATACGATCCACCTTTGCGCTCAATACCGAACCACCAAAGCTTGGCCCGCTCACCTCGACAGATTGCCCCACCTGCAAATATTTTAGGCTCAGCTCACCCACCGCAGTGTCCATGATATAAGACTCGGTAGCGCCTATGGTCGCGATGAGATCCGCGTCGTTCACCATGTCCCCTTCCTTTTTGAAACTGCCTTGGCGCCCGTCGCTGGATTCGGGGAGCATGACGATGCCGGCCAAGGGCGCTCGAATCAACGTTGCCTCGTAGCGCGCTTCGATTTCGTCTAACTCTTCCTTGGCGTTGGAAAGCTTGAGCCGCAGTACCTCGATTTTTTCCGAGCTGCCTTTGTCTAATGTGGTTTCCAAAGATTGTTTGGCATTCTCGAAATCGTATTCAGCCCTTTTGTAGCTCGTCTGCGTTTGTTCGTATTCTACTCGGGGAATAATGCCCTTTTCGAACAACTTTTGCGTCTCTTGCAGCTTCCTCTTCTCATTATTCATGGCTATTTTGGAAAGCTCAAAACTCCGCTTAGCCTGATTGACCTCCAAACTGGACTCCCAGTCCTTCAATTGATCATACTTCTCTAACAGCTCCATGTACGTCACCCGCGCTGTCCGTACGTTCTTGGCAAGCTCTTTGGTATCCAATTGGTAAAGAATGTGTCCCTTTGGCACAAAGTCGCCTTGATTGAAATTCTTGTGCACCACCTTGCCGGATGTTTGCGCGGCAATGGTCACTTTGCTGAATGGCTCAATGGTTCCCGAGAGATTGATCTGCATACTGAGTGTGTCCAATTTGGCCATCACGACCTGACTCTCGATTTTCTTGCTCTCCTTCGGTACGGCGTCAGCGCGGAGAATCTTTATGCTATTGGTGGAGTAGAGAATGGCCAAAAGGAATAGGAAGAAAATAGCTCCGCCCGCTGCAAGCTTGGCTCGCTCGGATTTTGGCAGCAGCTCGGACAACTCCTCTTGTTCCTGCTGGGCGTCCTCCAATTGCTGTTCGAGTAGCTCCTTTTCCTCCTGCCAAAGAGATTCTGCTTCGCTTGCCTCACCTTTGGTCGCCATTCGCCTGAGAAAGACAACCAACGATTTTTTGCTAGTCAACATGCCGAGGAGATCTTTTTCATTCAGCAGTGCAGTGGAAATCTGCAATGTGATCGTGTTGCCGATGGGCGATTGGTAGCCGATTTCACGAGCCTGATGTTCGAGGTCCTTCTTCAGGCCGTCGTTGATAATCTGGCTGAGCTCCTGATTCTGAGTTTCGTGGAAGAATATCCAAGAATAGGATTGCCCGATAAGGGTCTCCTCTGCGAAACCGAGTATCTTAGTAGCCCGATGATTGGCGGAGAGGACGGTTCCATCCATGGAGACCACGAGGACGCCATCGGTGGTGTGAGAGGCGACACTGTCGAAAAGCTTAGATCGTTTCATGTTAATTAATTCCATTTTCTGGTTCTATTTTATCTGCACGAAAACATAATAATTCGTGACCGATCACAGGAGTTCAAATTGCCCTCCCGGAGAAAATGTCAAAATGATTAAGGACAAAATCATTAAGAATTTCGTTTGGCGCAATGACCAAATCGTTCAGTTGGCCAAATCAGTCTGCATGGAAAGGCTGTCGGAAGCGCACCTTGAATCACTGGCCCGCACGCTTGCAAGTAGACACGTTGATAACTCCCATCTTCCCTTGTTGGTTTCAGAATTCCTATCGTATCCTTTTTGAGCTAACGAATTGCTTTTAGTTTTTCCCCAAGCTGATCGAGGACCTTGCGTGTAGCCTCACTCATCGCCTTGACGATGCCTTCCGGGCTATTGGCGGCGACCATTTCTTCCGCCGCCAACAATCCTTCCCACAGATTGTTGCCGTGTTCAGAGTCTTCAACCTCAGCCCACAGCGCGACTTTGGCAAAATGTCCATCCTTGGAATAGACCTCATCGAATTGTTGAACATTGGCAGAAAGAATCATAAACTTTTTGCTGCGCGGAGGAACAAGGGTGACTCGGCTAAAAACTGCCAGCTCACGCAAGTATTCGGTTGCCCTTTTTGTCAGCATCTCCGTCGGAGAAGAAATCCATCGGCGATAGTGGTCGAATTTTACTTCATATTCCGAGGGCCGGTAAATCAGTTTATCCTGGGCATGAACATCATCCGCAGTGAAAGATTGCACAAACAACACCCCTCGACCATCGGCGCCGATTTTTTGCGGTAGCGAGTAATCGAGTGTGAAATACCTACTTTGCGGCACACGGCCGCAGGACAGCAAGAATAAAAAGATGAGAATCGGAGTAGATTGTTTCATGCCACGTTCTCCAGAATGACATCCCATTTTCGCATTAGTACCTATGTATTGACCCGAAAGTACAACAACCGCGAATCGACGCCAATAAACGCGAATGGAGAATTGGCGTGCATTCGCGTGCATTGGCGGTTGAAAAAACATCACGGCTATGACGGTTTTCCCAAAGTAATGCTATAGTGGAAAATCTATTGCAGCTCTCTCTCCGGCGGATGATTCTTCCTCACCAGCGACCAAGGCTGCTCTTTTATAGTCTGACTGAACTGATCCAGGTTTTGTGTCAAGGAGGCCAAATTGCGCATAATCTCATTGTAGGATGCACTGTTGCCTACAAAAGCAGAGTTCAAATTGTCCACCGTCGTATTGAGTTTGGAGACCATGTCTCTACTTTCTTCCAGCATAACCTGAAGGCTCTCGAAGCTTTGCGAAATGGTGCTATCGTTGCTCGCCAACATTCGGTTGATGGAATTCACCGTTGCATCCAGCTCCTGAGTGAGATGATTGAGATTGGCGGCGATGCTTTTCATGTCTTTTGAGCTGGTCGCCGTTAACCCGCTCACCGAGGCGATCATGGAAGAAATATTCTTGCGATTCTCTTCATTCAACAAGGCGTTGATACGGCGGAGCAGCTCCGTCGCTTCTGCGGTGGCGGCATCCATGGTGCCGGACATTTGCGCAAAGCCGGCGACGTCATCGGAGCGCACCAACGAACCGGGCTTGAGCAGCGGCGCGTTATCCGATCCTGCAGAAATTTCGATGTAGAAGGCGCCCATTAGACCAATGGTCGTCAGAAAGGCGCGGCTATCGACTCGAATCGGCGTCCTTTTTTTCACCTCCAGTTTCAGCTCGACCCGAGTATCCTGATCCGGCGGCAGCGCTAAGTCGATCACCCGGCCCACTTCGAAACCGGCATAGCGCACCACCGAGCCTTTTTCGATGCCTCCCACGTACTTGAACCGCGCCAAGTAGACGTCCTTATCGTCCCAAGCATTCATTCCGGCGATGACCACCAGAAAGGCGATGAAAATAATCACGCTGACGACAATGAAGATACCCGCTTTGACCTCGCTCGAACGATATTCCATTTGCCAATCCTTATTTTATGCCAGAATTGCCTTCACGCATGATCAATTAAATAGCCCTCGCCGATGAGAGCCTTGAGATGCTTTTCCCGGTCGATGACTTCTTCATCCGGCTTGCGATGCAGAAATTGTTGAATTCGGGCATCGCTGCTTTCTTGCATGGCCTCTTTGCTGCCTAAGAAAATGACCTCGCCTTCGTGCAGCAAAGCGATGCGATCGGCGATCAAAAACACGGAAGCAAGCTCGTGTGTCACCACCACAATCGTCATTCTGAAGGCTTTCTTCAGCTTGAGTATCAGATGATCGATTCCTACCGCCACGATCGGGTCCAACCCGGCTGAAGGCTCATCGCAAAACAATATCTCAGGATCCATTGCCAAAGCCCGCGCCAAAGCAGCACGCTTTTTCATGCCGCCGGAAAGCTGAGCCGGCATAAAATCGTCAAAGCCGGATAGACCGACCAAGTCGAGCTTCATGCGCGTCATGATTTTGATGGTGGACATCTCCAGTCGGGTATGCTCCACCAACGGCAA
>Ga0172369_10009280_pt1 | contig 10940 bp, 8 predicted proteins | sample LakKiv25m_FD_114539 | JGI IMG/M metagenome (GOLD analysis project Ga0172369, IMG submission 114539) | Freshwater microbial communities from Kabuno Bay, South-Kivu, Congo - kab_022012_11.25m | ecosystem: Environmental > Aquatic > Freshwater > Lake | place: Democratic Republic of the Congo...
TAAAAATGGAGCAGCCGGGAAAAAAAGATTGCTGAGAACGCCGGTAACCGCGCCTAAACTTAGTCCGATAAAAATTTTGGAATGTCTGCTCATGGTGAATTTTCCTATGATAAAATTGTGTTTATAAATTAAAGAGATTTTGGAGAATTATAAAACGTTTAAGTTTGAATCGCGGATTTTCGTGGGCGCGATGTGGAAGAATAGGGGAAAAAGAGAAAAATTTCTTAGCTTTGATTAAAATCTATTTCCAATTTTGTACAACAAAAAACGATGAGTTATGAGTCCCGCAAAAGAAAAAATCACTTCTAAAATAAAGAAAATAAAAATCCTTTTAACCGATATTGACGGAGTGTTAACCGACGGCGGAATGTATTACTCCGAAGAAGGAATGGTGATGAAGAAATTTTTTGTCCGCGACGGCATGGGTACAACGCTGCTTCATAAAGCGGGATACAAAACCGGCGTAATATCCACAGATGTTTCACCCATAGCTAAAACGCGCGCCGAGCGGCTAAAAATGGAATTTATTTACATCGGCATCTGGGAAAAAGAAAAAGCGCTGGAAGAAATTTGTACACAGACGAATCTTTCGTTTGAAAATATTGCGTTTATCGGCGATGATGTAAATGATCTTACAATTTTAAACAAGGTTGGTTTTGCCGCTTGCCCAAAGGACGCCGCCGATGACGTAAAAAATATCTCGCACTACATCTGCAAGAAAAAAGGAGGCGCCGGCGCTTACCGCGAAGTTGCCGATTTGATTTTAAAAATAAACGATCATAATGCAAATGAAAAAAATTTTTAGTGCATTCATTTTTCTTTTTATGACAACCGCCGTTTTCTCACAACACATTCCCACCCCGATTCAAGAGAAAATAGATAGCGGGGAATTTACCAAAGCGCAACAACTGATAAAGCAATTTCTCGACGACGATACATTGTCTGCAAGTGAAAAAGAAATTTTGTCGTTTGAATCCGAGCGGTTTGAACGGATAAAGAAAGATTTTACAAAAACCGGATCGCAAGTTTTAGCTGAACTTGAAAAAATGCTGCCGGAATTTTCTTTTGGTGACTTAACGAGATTTGAAGTTGATAAATCGCTCGAGATGAAAATTATCGATGGTGAAAAAAGATATTTTAAAAATGCGGCGGCAAATCTTTTTCGCATTAATAAAAAGTTGAAGAAATTAAAAGAGGAAAGATTCGGAACACCAATAGACAAACTAACCGAATTTAAGAAGAAGCTCGCCGCAGGCATCACAAATGAAAGCATCACCAACGGTAACAAATATATTGATTCACAAACCATAAAAATTAATTACACATTAACCGTAAAGCCAAATGTTGTTCCCGCCGGAGAAATTATTAGATGCTGGCTTCCCTATCCGAAAGAGAATCACCCGCGCCAACAAAGGTTGAAATTGATCGGCACAAGCGAAGAAAAATTTATTCTTGCGCCGGATTCTGTTTTGCAGCGGACAATTTATATGGAAAAGAAAGCAGAAAAAGATTCCGCTACAGTTTTTTCAATTGAATGTGAGTTCACGACATTTGCAGAGTATAATGATATTTTTTCAAAATCAGCTTCGATTCCCGATGATGCAAAATTAAATGAGTATCTTGCCGAAAGACCTCCGCATATTGTTTTTACCGATGAACTAAAAGCGCTTTCAAAAAAAATTATCGGTGATGAAACCTTGCCGCTTGAAAAAGTTAAAAAAATATTTACATGGATTCATGAAAATATTCCATGGGCAAGCGCTCTCGAGTATTCAACGATTCCCAACATTTCAGAATACTGTTTAGAAAATCTTCACGGCGATTGCGGAATTAAAACGCTTTTATTTATGGCGCTCTGCCGCTACAACGGAATTCCCGCAAAGTGGCAAAGCGGCTGGATGCTGCATCCGGTTGAAGTGAATCTGCACGATTGGTGTGAGATTTTTGTTGAGCCGTTTGGCTGGGTTCCGGTTGATCAATCTTTTGGTTTGATAAATTCGGAAAATGAAAAAGAAAAATATTTTTATCTCGGCAGCACGGATGCGTATCACCTCATCATTAATGATGATTATTCACAGCCGCTCTTTCCGGTAAAAATTTTTCCCCGCAGCGAAACGGTCGATTTTCAGCGCGGTGAGGTTGAATGGCGCGGCGGAAATCTGTATTTTGACCGGTGGAATTATAACATGGAAGTAAGTTATTCAAAGAGAGAATACAATGAAAAATAACATCTTTTTCTTCATCGCTGTTTCGGTTTTATCACTTTTCTTTTCCTATAAAATTTCTGCACAGGAAAAAACATATTTCGATTCTCCATTCGGACTTGGCGGCGGATTTGTTGGCTCGTGGACGTTCCCAAGCATACAACCGCTGAACGATCAATTAAAAAAGTTTGGAACCTGGGAGCTTGCAGAATCGGGTTACTTTTCTTCCGGCGGCGCAGGATTTTTGTACATCGGATTTATCCCCGGAGTTCGCGTTGGCGGAATTGGCTTCAGCGGTTCTACCAAGGAAGCCAGAAAATCTGGCGGCTTTGAACGTGAAGCGAAACTCACTTCATCTTTCGGCGGCGTCTCAATTGAATATACGCTGCCGTTCATTCGCAAGGCGGGAGTTTCAATCGGTGTAATTCTTGGCGGCGGAAACACCGTTATCGAAATGTATCGTTACAAAGATTCCTATTCGTGGGATCAATTATGGAATGAAATTTCCGATTCCGTTTCAAGTCCCAATTTTGGCAGAAAACTCTCAAACGATTATTTTGTAGTTGCGCCTACACTCAATATTGATATTCCAATGTACCGATTAGCGGCTTTTAGAATTGGCGCTGCGTACGCTATACACGTTGGCGATAACTGGCAGTTGGAAAATGGAAAAGATGTGTACAACGTTCCATCGGGGACGGCAAAAAGTCAGCTTTATATTAACGCCGGAATTTTTATCGGATTTTTTTCATATTAAAAAAGGGATTACATGAAAAATATTTTAGTAACCGGCGGCGCCGGTTTTATCGGAAGCAATTTTATCAATCACATTCTTAATCAGCGCGATGATTATTTTATTATCAATCTTGACAAACTAACCTATGCCGGAAATCTTGAAAACTTAGTCGAATCTGAAAACCATAAGCACTACCGTTTTGTTAAAGGCGATATCTGCAACGCCGAGTTAGTCGCTTATCTTTTTGAAAAATATAATATAAAGCATGTAATTAATTTTGCGGCGGAATCTCATGTGGACAGAAGTATTCTCGGCTCGTCAATTTTTTACCAGACGAATGTGATAGGCACAAATGTTCTTCTTGAAGCTGCCCGAAGAAATGAAGTTGAAAAATTTCTTCAAGTTTCAACCGATGAAGTGTACGGCAGTCTCGGCGACGAAGGATTGTTCACTGAATCTACTCCGCTTTCACCAAACAGTCCTTATTCTTCAAGCAAAGCGGGCGCGGACATGATGGCGTTAGCCTTTTATCATACGTATGGAATGCCGGTTGTGCTTACGCGTTGTTCAAATAATTACGGACCGTTTCAGTTTCCCGAAAAACTTATTCCGCTGATGATCATTAATTCTTTAAATGATAAAAAACTTCCGGTGTACGGCGATGGCATGAACGTGCGCGATTGGATTTATGTTATCGATCATAACCGCGCTATCGATCTTGTTTTTGAAAAAGGAAGAACCGGTGAAGTGTATAACATAGGGGCAAGCAACGAAATGCCGAACATCAAAATTATTCAACTCATTCTTCAGCATTTAAAAAAATCGGATAGTTTGATTGAGTATGTAAAAGACCGGCTTGGACACGATAGGCGTTATGCAATCGATTCGACAAAAATTCAGAATGAACTCGGCTGGAAACCGAAACATACTTTTGAAGAAGCAATTCAATTTACCATAGATTGGTATTTGAAAAACGAACAATGGTGGAAGCGAATTATTTCAGGCGATTATTTGAAGTATTATGAACAGCAATACCTGATTAGATAAACAAAAGTGTAGATTAGTCCGAAATTGAAACCGGCTGCGGCAGAGAAATAATAAATTTTGTTCCTTCGTTCACTTTACTTTCAACGGAGATTTTACCGCTGTGTTTATCAATAAATTCTTTACACAGCAGAAGTCCAAGTCCGGTTCCTTTTTCACCCTTTGTTCCGAGCGTGGTTTTGGTTTTATCAATTCTAAAAAGATTTTCCCGGACTTTCTCATGCATTCCAATTCCGTTATCCGAAATTTCAATCACTACATTATTTGCCAGTACGTTTGCGGCAACTTTGATGATGCCTTCTTCTTCGTTTGAAAATTTGATGCTGTTTGAAAGAAGATTTCGCAGCACGGTTTTTAACATGTCGGCGTCGGCGGTTACATAAACGGCGCCGGGAACTTCCGAAATCAATTGAATATTTTTACTGCTTGCCGTTGGAGATAAAAGTTGCAGCGTTTCATCAACTAATTCTTTGAGCTGATATTTTTGGGGAGTGAATTCTATTCTCCCGGTATTCGTTCTTGCCCAGAGGAGTAAATTTTCAAGCAGTTGGTAGCTCTGTTTGGAAGCGGTTGCAATGTGTTCGATGAAATCAAGTTTTTCCGCTTCCGAAAGTGATTTATAATCCTCCAATAAAAGGTCGGTAAATCCGAAGATGGCGTTGAACGGAGCGCGCAGATCGTGCGCGATAATTCTGAAAAACGTATCCTTCATCGCGTGTAATTCTCGCAACTCAGCATTAATTTTTTTCAGCGTTTTATTTCGAAGAACAAAAACGAAAGCGAGAACGAAAACCAAAAGCGTTATGATAAAGAGAAGATATTTCTGCTTCTTCTGCCCCTCAATGTCTTGCGTTAGAATTCTATTTTCGCGTTCTTGTTTTTCGGTTTGATAAAGCGTTTCAATTCCGACAAGTCTCGAAAAATTTTCAGCTTCGTTAATTGAATCCTTTAAAGCTTGATGCGACTTTAGATAAACCAGCGCGGAATCTAATTGGTAAATTATTTCATAATACTCGGCGGCAAATAGTAACGATTCGCTTATCAACCTGGGAGAATTGAGTTCATGCGACAGTCGAAGCGCCTCTTTGATATACGGATACGCCGCTGCGGTATTTTTTAATTTTGCGTTCGTTAATCCAAGATTCTGACATGCAATAATAATTTCTTCTTTGTAGCCTAATTGGCGGAATGAACTTAACGCTTTTGAAAAATAAGGAGCGGCTTTCACATCCTTTTTTTCTATCGCATAAATTTTGCCGATGCCGATCCAGCAGTCGCCAAGTCCACGTTTGTTGTTGTTGCTTTTATAAATTTTTTCAAGACTGAGATACGATTGAAGCGCTTCATCATTTCTGCCGAGCAGCAAATAAACTCCGGCGATATGATCCAGCGTTCGCGCTTTTTCATCAATATTATTCTGAACCTCGCGGATGTTCAAAGCATACCGGTAATGGGTGAGTGCGCGTTTGTAATTTTTTTGCAGAACGTAAATGGTTCCCATCGTTAAGTTTGAAAAAGCCAATCCGTCCAGATGATTTATTTTTTCAAAAACTTGGAGCCCCTTAATAATATATTCGGTGGCAACAATAAGGTTGTACCGCTGCCGATAAATAACGCCGATGTTGTTGTAGCTAAATCCGATTTGAATTGAATCACCGGCGTCTTCCGCAATTTTCAAAGCCCTGAGGTGATAGGGAAGCGCGTTGTTATAATCACCGGTGTTACGTACAATAACGCCAATAAGATTATTCGATTCGGCTTGGTAGTGGCTGTTGGATATTTTTTGTGCAAGGACAAGTGAATATTCTCCCAGTTCTATCGCAAGTTCCGGATTAGACCCTCTTATCTTTAAACAATAATCATTTATTGTTTTGATTTTGTCGGTATCGGATTTCTTTTCAACTTCTTTTAATACCTGCTCAAAAGGCGACTGTCCGAAGCCGGTAAAAAACAAAAGAAGCGAAATGAGAAGAGCTTTCATTATAAAAAATTATGAGAAATAAAATTGAGAACTGCCTTAGCTATGTTAGTTCTTTAAGAATGCAAAGGGATTGAAAAACTCAATCCGTATGAAATGGTTACTAACTAACTCACCTTACGCAATTGTAGGGCGATTCTCAGAATCGCCCATGCATTTTGTTTTCAAATATCCTTTTTTCGAGCGAAACAGTTCGCCGCCGACGAATTCGCTCTACAATTTTGCGTATGGTGAGTAACTAATTATCGAAAACAAATTAAAATATTATAGCACAACCCACAATGATTTTTGAGGGTTAGAAAGATACCGGCAGCCGGTTTCCGTAACAACAATTTCCTCCTCCATTGTTACAATGCCGTGCCCTTCAACGGTAAGGCGCGGCTCAATAGTATAAACTTGATCTTTTTCAATTGGAATAAAAGGAAGATTTCCGTAACGCTCCCAACGCGGAAAAAATCCGCTGCCGCCGTCATGCGCAGTTCTGCCCACCTGATGCCCGAGTCCGTGCAAATATTCTTCGTAGCCGTTTTGCGTAATAAAATTTCTCGCAGCGTCATCAATTTCGCAACCTTGCATTCCGGATTTTACTTTTATGGCAGCTTGATTAATTGATTCGCAAAGCACATCAAAGCCGCGCTGAACTTCCTGCGGAACGGCGGTTTCATGTTCTTTAGCAAAGTACCACGTCCTCTGCATATCGGAACAAAAGCCGTTTATCTTCACGCCGAAATCGATGTTCAAAATATGTCCCCGTTCAACAATTCTATCTGTAGGACCGGAGTGCGCGCCGGCTGTATCAGGACCTGTGAATACTGCCGGGCAGTGGTCTTCATCCCAGGCTAAACCAAATCCGCGGGATGAAACTTTTTCTTTAATAAATTCGGCAACATCTTTTTCGGAAATTCCCGGTTTCAAAAATTGAGTTACTTCATCAAAAATTCTTTCGGTTTCACGAACGCAGACTTTCATCAACTCAATTTCGGATGCAGATTTTCTACCGCGCAACGCTGCAATTATTTCTTCCGAAGAAACAAAGCGGTTGAGATAAGGAGTATCCTTTAAATGTTCGGAAAGCGAAAGGAACATGCCGTGCGTTAATCCGTCGGCAAGGTTTGCATGAAGCGAATAATTTACCGCTATTTTTTGCGGATCATATTTTTGAAAGTATTCAAGAAGCGGTTCTTTAACCGATTGCACATACCCGATCACGTTTTTGTAGGTTCCAACGGTCTTCATATTCGGCACATCAAGCGAACCGAGAATTGCGGTTGTATCGCCGTTCCGGTTGATAATGAATGCCGATTGCCATGTGCAGTTTGTGCCTACAACAAGTTCCAACGAAGGGTCGCGCATGGTAGCGCTTTCACGCACAAAGATCAACCAGGCGTCAATATCTTTTTCATTTAATATTTGAACAGCCTGTTTTATTTTTTCACGTACAAGTTGATTCTTCATGGACAATCCTTAAAATAGTGTTCTATCGGTTAGGCAAAGTTAGAGATTTGATACAGCACCCGCAAGGAAATTTTATTTGATGCTGATAATTTTTAATTATTTTTAGCTATGGAAAAATTTCTCTTCATAAAGGAAATTGTTATCATCCTCTCGGTTGCTATTCCGATAATTTTCCTTTTTAAAAAATTGAAGATGTCGAGTATTATCGGATTCCTTATTGCAGGCGTGGTTATTGGTCCGTATGGATTAGAACTTATTTCTTCTTCCGAGCAAATTGAAACGATGGCGGAAATTGGTGTCATCCTTTTGATGTTCACAATCGGGCTTGAGTTTTCGCTTGGGAAATTAGTGAAGATGAAAAAACTCCTTCTTTATGCCGGAACTGCGCAAGTCGGTATCACTATTGTTATCGTAGCTTTTCTTTTTTCAATTCTCGGGTTCAGACTCCCTCAAGTGCTTTTTTTCGGAATGCTGATCAGTCTTTCCAGCACGGCGATCGTTTTAAAAATTCTTGTTGATAAAAATGAACTTGACGCGCCGCAAGGAAAAATATCGGTTGCCGTTTTGATTTTTCAGGATATCATAATTGTTCCGATGATGATTATGCTCCCAATTCTTGGAGCCAAAGAACAGCTTTCGATTTTAGAAATAAGCTGCAAACTTCTCTTCGCGTTCGGAGCCGTTTCCGTTATTCTTTTTTTAGCAAGATTCTTTATTCCCAAAATACTTTTCCAAATTGCGAACCTCCGCATCCGGGAAGTTTTCACCATCGGAATTTTACTGCTGATTTTAGGAACGGCATATCTAACGGAATCAATTGGACTTTCATTCAGCATCGGCGCATTTATAGCGGGAATTATTCTTGCCGAATCAGATTTCAATCACGAGATTATCGCCGAGATTCTTCCATTCAAAGATGCATTTAACAGTCTGTTTTTTATTTCCATCGGGTTGCTGTTGAACATTTCATTTTTGCTTTCCTTCCCGATGCAGTTGATCGGATTAGTTTTAGGAATCATCATAATAAAATCAATTATCATTATGGTGATTGTGCTGTGGTTAAAGTTCCCTTTACGAATAGCGGTGATTACCGGGGTTAGTTTAGCGCAAATAGGAGAATTCTCTTTTGTGCTTGCCCAGTCGGGTGCAAAATTCGGATTGATTGGTGGAGAATATTTTAATGCGTTTCTTGCCGCCTCAATTTTCACGATGATCCTTACACCAATTTTAATTTCTTCAGTACCTGTTGTTTTTTCTAAAATACGTTTTAAAGGTAAAGAGGCAGAAAGTATTCCGGGAAAATTAAAAATAAAGGCTCATGTAGTTATTGTTGGTTTCGGCTTGAATGGAAAAAATCTCGCAAAGGTTTTAAAAGAAACCGGTATCCCTTATGTTATTATCGAATTAAATCCCGAAACTGTTGCTCTGTATAAAGAGAAAGGCGAAAATATTTTATATGGAGATGTAACGAAGCGTGAAATTTTAGCAGCCGCTAATATTAGCGAAGCAAATATAATTGTCTTTGCCATTTCAGCGCCGGAATCGACCAAAATTGCGTTGCGTCTTGCAAAGCAAATGAATCCCAAAATTTTTGCAATTGTGCGTACGCGATACATCAGCGAAATAGACGAATTGAAAAAGTTCGCTGCGGATGAAGTGATACCGGAGGAATTTGAAACATCACTCCAAATTTTTAATAAAGTATTGGTGAAATATCATATTCCGCTGAATGTAATTATGAGACAAGTTGCAATTCTTCGGGGAGAGTCGTATCAATTTTTGCGTAAAGAAAATGAAGAAAGGCATCCGCTCGATCATATTGAAGAAATTCTTGCTCAAGGACTGACGGAAACTTTTTATGTTAGCAAAGAAAACTCAATTGTGGGGAAATCACTTAAAGAAATTGATTTACGTGCTAAAGTGGACGTTACTATTATTGCTATTGTGCGGGGTGGTAAGACCATCACCAACCCATCCGGCTGCGCAACCTTGTTGGCGAGCGATACACTTGTTCTAACCGGTACGCATGCCGCTGTTGATAGAGGGATCATTTTGCTGAGTAATTATTTCTGAAAAATATTTTAGCGTTCTTTTTCGGAATGACTTTCTTTTTCGCACAGCTCGGTTAAAACTCCAAATGTAGATTTAGGATGAAGGAAAGCGATGTTCATTCCCTCGGCGCCTTTGCGCGGTTGTTCATCAATTAATTCAATCCCTTTGCTTTTTAAATCCGGCAAAAGAGAATTCAATCCTTCCACAGCAAAAGCTATGTGGTGAATGCCTTCTCCTTTTTTCTCAATAAATTTTGCAATCGGACTCTCTGCAGAAGTTGCTTCAAGCAATTCCAACTTTGTTTCTCCAACCATAAAAAATGCGGTCTTCACTTTTTGATCTTCGACTTCCTCAATCGCGTAACATTTTAAACCGAGAATATTTTGATAATAAGAAATTGCTTCTGCAAGATTCTTAACCGCAATACCGATATGTTCAATTTTGTTTATTGCATTCATTCCTAATTCCTCATTCCTAATTCGTAATTAAATTACAACTGTTTCTTTATACTCTCCAAAAACTTCTCTTAAGGTATTTGAAATTTCTCCAACGCTTGCATAAACACGGACGGCGTTTAAGATGAACGGCATCAGGTTAGCATCGCTTTGTGCTGCTGTTTTCAAAGCCGAAAGAGTTTTAGTAACATTTTCGTTATTTCTTTCTGCGCGGATTCGGCGTAAGAATTTTATTTGATCTTCCTGCACGTTCATATCAATTCTCAAAAGGTTCTTCGGGAGTTCTTCTTCAGCTTGGAATTTATTTTGTCCCACGATAATTCTTTTCCCGGATTCAAGATCTTTTTCAAATTGATAAGCGGCTCTTTGAATTTCACTTTGCTGATAACCATTTTCAATTGCTTGCACCGCGCCGCCGAGGTCATCAATTTTTTGGATGTATTCAACCGCTTCCTTTTCTATTTGATCAGTCATAGTTTCCACATAATATGAACCGGCAAGCGGATCGATCGTATTTGTAATACCGCTTTCGTGCGCAACAATTTGCTGTGTGCGAAGCGCAACGCGAACGGATTCTTCCGTTGGAAGCGCGAGCGCTTCATCCCGCGAATTTGTATGAAGCGATTGCGTTCCGCCGAGAACCGCAGCTAACGTCTGGATAGTAACACGAACAATATTATTATCAACTTGCTGCGCTGTTAAGGTTGAACCGGCAGTTTGTGCATGGAATCTCATCATCATTGAGCGGTCGTCTTTTGCGTGAAATCTTTCCTTCATGATCTTCGCCCACATTCTCCGCGCAGCGCGGTACTTTGCAACTTCCTCAAGCAGATCATTGTGTGCGTTAAAAAAGAAAGAGAGCCGATTAGCGAAGTGATCAATATTCAATCCCGACTTTAACGCGGCTTCTACATAGGCAATTCCGTTTGCCAGAGTAAAGCCAACCTCTTGCGCGGCGGTAGAACCGGCTTCGCGAATGTGATAACCGGAAATTGAAATAGTATTCCACTTCGGAA
>Ga0172369_10009281_pt1 | contig 10939 bp, 7 predicted proteins | sample LakKiv25m_FD_114539 | JGI IMG/M metagenome (GOLD analysis project Ga0172369, IMG submission 114539) | Freshwater microbial communities from Kabuno Bay, South-Kivu, Congo - kab_022012_11.25m | ecosystem: Environmental > Aquatic > Freshwater > Lake | place: Democratic Republic of the Congo...
AGTGCCCCCCATAACAAGGGGGCACTTGGTAAACACCAGTAGACCCCTGCGCGCGCTCACGCCATGCTCAATAGCTCACGCAAGTGGTGTAACTTGACGCCGCGCGAGAGGGAGGCAAAACACATGTGAGTAGACAACTTCGCGTTGCTGTTGCCGGCAGAAGTCGATGGTCAACTGCACCGCGTCGGTTCCCGCGCGTTCCAACGCCCGCATGTTGTCGCGCATCAACACCCACTCGTCGCCGATGGCATACCGATCGACGATGTCGGCATACGACTCGGCCACGGCGGTCGGATGATTCAGCACATGCGTCGCGCTCGAACAGATAAAGACGCTATCGACCTGTGTGCCGGGGAGCGGACGCATCCGGCTGTGCGGCCCGTGGAGAAATCCTTCAGGCGTGCCGCCGCCTTCCTGCGTGATGGGTCCGCACCCGTCATCGTTATAAATAAGCCGGCGGAGACGTTGGGCGGCCTGCTGGCGTAACGCGGCCAAGGCCGCCGATTCGGTGACGCTGCACACCGGAGTGTTCGGCACAATCGCTTGCACCCCCGTGTGGCCATCGGTGGGATTCGTCATGTTTCTTACTCCTTCGTTAGGGCTGCCACCGGATCAGGCTCATCCCCTTGGTCAGGTAGTTCGCGTGGGCGGTCAGGATGCGACCGTCGTCCAACAGTAGCGAACACAGGTGACCGCACTCGCCGTTGAACCATTTGTTGCCGTCGAAAAACTCGTATTCGTCGAGGATGATGCGCCGGTCCAGGTTCCAGGTGAGACCATGGTCCGTGCTGATCAGCGCGTCGCACCCGCGCCGGTAGCTGGCCAGCGTCCCATCGCGCACATCGACGCGCACGGTCAGCGTCATCACCAGGTCACCGTTCGGCATCGCCAGCAGATGCGCGTGATGACGTCCAGCCTCGAAAAGGACCTGAACCGGCGACCAGGTCTGGCCGTCGTCCTGGGAGATGGAGACACCGGTACCCTCCAGGCTGTCGTCGTAATACACCCCTTCGCCGTGGCCTTCCGTGTCCAGGTAGGGGGCGAGGTAACGGGCCGGTATGTCCGTGCGCAGCGCCGCCACCAGCCAGCCATTGTGCGCTCGTACCACGGAACCTTCGCTGGCGCCGCGCTCGTAGGTGACGCCGGCGACGGTTTCGGTATAGCGCCATGCCGTGGGGGACACGCTATCGCGGAATGTCCGGCCGCCATCGTCTGACCACCTGAAGATCGCCGTAAACGCCCCCTGGGGCCAGCCCGCCTCCGGCAACCCCGGATAGCCGATCTCCGCCATGCGGACGGCTCGACCCGTCTCGTCATACTCCACGAGCGGGTTTCCTTCATATCCCTTCACGTCGTCGCGCGGCATGGTTTCACACCACGTCCGACCATAATCACTGCTCCAGTAACGCTGGTCGGAAACGAAGCGGAGACCTCCCCCGCCCAGCGAGGCCAGCAGCGTCGGACGTTGCGCCGTGGAGTCCGGGATCATTTCGAAGTCGCTCCAGGTGTCGCCGTAATCCGCACTGAAGGTGAACACCGTCCGCTCTTTGCGATCTTCACCGCGGTGGCTGCCCATCAGGATGATCTCACCGTTATCCATTTGGGCCAATCCAAACGGCGGCGTCCACAGCCCATCCGGATGGTGCAGGATCTGGTATTCGGCCGGCCGGACCGTCCAGCCGCCCTGGCCATCACCTTCCTTGATCCCGTGCGCTTTCCAACCGAGTATCTCGGTGACTGATTGCATCATTATCCCTCCGTCATCAAGTGTCCCCGCGCCGTAAACGTTACCGGGGTATGCCTTACCACACGCTGGTTCAGCCGGATCGAAGCCAGATACACTGCCCGAGACGACGCAACACCATGCGCGTGGTATAGCGGTCATCCGGCCGCACGCGGCCATACAGCCACCAGCCGACCGCGGTCATCACAAGGCCCAGCATATACAGCAATGTATAGCCATCCGCGACGACCGATCCGACCCGCATCTGCCAGTGAGCGCCGATTGTGAGCAGGCCACCGGCGAGTAGTGGCGCCATGCCGCCGACCAGTCCCATCCAGGCATAAACGAGCGCCATATAGGCCGTGCTGTGTTCTCGCGGCACGACACTATTGCAGAGCAAACGGTTGGCGCCGATGCCAATGCCCGTGCCGGTTATCCCGGCGGCACAGAAGAGCGCGCCGCACCAAATCGCGGTATGCGGTACCCCGCGTGACAGCACCAACCAACCGATGGGGATCATCAGCGTCATCCCGACCGCACCCATGAGCACCGGGCGGCTTCCCACCCGGTCCGCCGCCCATCCCCAGCAGAGGCTCGACGCCGCACTGCCGATGGCCCCGGCCATGCCCAGCGTGACCACGAGGCCGGGTGTGACCCCCAGTTGCTCGGTCATATAGATCGGCAAGAAACTCGTGAACAGCAAGGAGCCGACCGTGACTGCTCCCAATCCCCCCAGATACGCCATGAAATTGTGATCTCGCAATGCCTGTAGCATGTTCGCCAGATGAGCGTGCGAGATTACCGGATCGCGGATCGGATTTCCCCCGGGCACCCAGCCCATGGCGGCGACTCCGAGTAATCCCAAAGCGCACCCGATCGCCAGCAACATGAAATACGGTGTCAATCCGCTACCCCGTGCGATCACGATGCCGGCGATGCCCAGCGCCGCCATCGAAGTGAGTGTGCAGAGCAGGGACATGGCGCCGGCATATTTCCCGCGGATGGTGTCCGGAATATACTGTTGCTCCCACGGATAACACGCCGTCTCCGCCAGTGCCCGCAGCACGGCAAAGGTAAGAATCACCGCGAAGAGCCACGTCATCGCCACACGATACCCGGCATGCTGAAGCCACCAGGGTAACAACAGCAGGCCGGCCATGACGAGTTTCCGCAGGCCATACAGCCACAGAAACGTGCGCTTCCACCCCCATCGTGTCGCCACCGGGGCGAACCAGAGAGCCAGTACACCGCAAAAAGGAAAGAGCGAGAGGAGAACTCCCATCTGCCCTTTCGGCAGCCCCAGTTCCTGGAGAAAGAGTAGAAAGACCGATCCGCTAAAGGTCCACAGCACGAACAGGGTATTGAAGACGTTACTGGCCAGCGCCCAGGGGAGGGCGCGCATTTTCACCTCGTCTGTCTGGTGGTGTGTCTCGTATGGCATCATGTGTTTCCCATAGCAGCATCTTCCCGCTGTGTTCGTCGCGCAGCCTGACGGTCATCCGCTATTCTAACGACGCATGGTTGCCTGTGCTATCCGCTAGCCATGACATATCGGACAAAATATCGTATGATCAGGACAATATGTTGCTGAAGATCGGGAGAGACGATGCCGCCGGAACTGCCATCGCTGAATTATGATTTGCCGACCTGGCGCACGCTGGGAACGCGCTTAACGGACGTGTTGCGCCCGTGGACCTTACCTACGGCAACAGTCTACGCAAACGGAGTTGGCGCGACCCGTTATGCGCCGCACTACGGCGATGATCGGCATTCCCATCTGCATTATGAAGGCTTTATCTTGCTGGATGGCACTGTCGATCTCATCACCCCCTGGTTCACGCAACCGCTGGTCGTCGGACACCTCATGCTCTACTCCCCCGGCGCCATCCATCAGTGGCAGACGTATGAGCAATCCTGCTTGTTTCTTGTTTTTTCCTTCGATCTCGATCGCCCGATGATCACCCCCACCAAGCAGCGTTGGCCTCGGCAACCGGAGCTCCTCTGGATTGTCTGGCAATTATGCGAGACGGTACACGCAGGCGCGCCCGATTGGGCCGTACGTGCCCATTGCCTCCTGGGATTTATCTATTCCCATTTGTTGAATCTCATCGATCGTACCGCGATGCCGCAGCTACCCGGGGATGATACACCGCAATTGGTACAGCGCGTCGATGAATTGCTACACGACCACCTGACCAGCCCCATCACCCTGGACGAGATGGCCGAATTGATGTCAATGAGCGCACGTCACCTGTCACGGCGCTATCATGCCTTGACCGGGATGACGATCCACGCGCGCCAGGAGGCCTTCCGCATGGAGCGCGCGGCGAAACTCCTGCGCAAAACCGATCTATCCGTGGCCGAGGTTGCGCACATGGTCGGTCTCCAGGGTGCCGGCTACTTCAGTCGCCGTTTTCGTCAACGCTTCGATCTCACACCGCAAACATATCGTCTGAAGGTCATGAAGACGACGTGACGGAAGGCGTTGAGCTGATCCCGATGATCGATAAACCATGCACACGCAGTTACTATTGATTACTACACGCGTGGGGGTCGGTGTCTAGCAGTCATCGATAACGGATTCGCCGATTCTCCTATCTTCAGCAACTCATTGTCCCGATCATACGATATTTTGTCCGAAACGTCATGACTGACCGGTTGACGCAACTGGCAGCGGCGAACTACGATGCAGTTCGACACCGCGAGCGTTGCAACGATGGCTGGGACATTCTCGATCGACAGGGGTAGTGGGAGCCGAGGTGCGAGTGGATGGTGCCATCTGCGCTTCGGAGTCGGTGCCGGTCAATGCGACAGCCACACCGGTGTTGCTGTTGACTGGTTTCCGCATCCCCCGCACTGCCGTGCAGCGCGGGAGATCACCGAAGTCTCACCGATAATGTATGTGAGAGGATATGATGCGAATCACTCCAATCAATGTGGCAGAAGCGATTATCGAACCGTTCTGGGATGCCGAACTAAGCGGTATCGCGAAATGGACTATCCATCCAGGAGAGACACACGGTCTGCGAGTGGCGCAGTTCTGGTGCTGGGTGGCATTCGAGTGGCGGCGCAAACCTGACATTGGTCCGGCGTTCAGTATGCACAGGCAGATCGATGTCGATTGCAGCGGATATGACCGGCTGATGCTCTCAATCAACGCTCCGAAAGGTTCGAGGGTCGGGATCACGGCAATCACGGACAAAGGTACGGTCGCCTACCGTTCCGATCCGTCGCCGAATATCCGTAAAGAGCATCTGGTCGACCTGCAAGGCGCGAACATGATCAGTGACGTCACTATCGAGATTCTCGACGTAGACGACGGCGTTTCGGCTGGTTGGCTCAACTGGTTGGGGCTTCAAAACACGACACTGCTGCCGGTATACCTGGCGCAGTGGGATTGCTTTGATGCCCAGTGGGAACACCACCTCAAGCCGGAGAGTTATGAACCATCTTTCCAGCCCAGCTATGGTTTTGTCATCAGCGACGAGGAGCTTGAGCGTCTGCGCGCGGAACAAGGGTCTGCGCTGTTGGACGGTTCGTCTCCCTATGCCATTGCGGCAAGAAACGCCCAGCACCTGGTTCCTGAACGGATGATCTGCGATTTCGAAGGACGTGGTGGTGATGTGCGTTACGCCCGTGAGCGGGAATTCGGGCACGAACTGACCAGCATGCATGGCTACCATGCCGCCCTCGCGGGTTTGCTCCTGAAGGATAAACGCCTTCTCAGGCTTGCCGCGCGTTTCGCCATGTCGCTCGCGATGTGTGGGCGCTGGCACGACGGCATGATCTGCCATTTCCCAGGGAGCAACTTCCACCATGCTTGCTTTGATGCGGCGGAATGCGCCGAACAACTGGGCATGGCCCTTGACCTTGCCGGCGAGATGTTCACCGAGACGGGACGGAACTATATTCTCCGACGAATAGCCGAGGAAGGCATGGGGATTATCAATTATAATACCTGGAGGCATGACTATATCTTCCACTGCAACCAACTCGTGCTGTTCACGAAAGGTCGGATGTTGGGCTATGCGGTGTTAGAGCGGCTTTGGCCTCGCGTAACACCATATACCGAGATCGCCTACCGGGAGTTGATCGAGACGCTGGAGAACGTGATCGTGCATGACGGTGGGTTTGTCGAGGGACCCACCTATCTCCAGGCAATCGCCTGGCGCGCAGGGAATTCTCTCTACTATTACGCCCGGGCTCGCGGACTGACGATGGATCACGTGACGCCGGAGCCTTTACGGAAGACAGCGAGATATGCGGAGATTGTCGCATCAACTGACGATGACATGGAATACATCCCTCTCTGCGATGGAAACCGCAATATGGAGCCTCACCTCCTCGACCCGCTGGCTGTGATGGCCGCCTTGCTTCCCGACAGCCATTGGGTAAATATGTATCGCAAGGCTGAGCGGTTGTCGGGAGAGCCGTCCACCTCGCTGCTGGTCCGGATGCTGGATAACGCCATCCCGCGGTCTGGACCGGACTTCAAGCCATTTGTGCACCTGCAGGCGACCGGACTGATGTCATCCGTACGTCGTGTCAGGGATGAGTTGCTGAAACTGGTGCTGATAGGCGGTGGGCCGGGAGCAGAGCATGCCCACGAGGATAAAGGCAGTTTCGTCGTGGAATACGCGGGCGACACGTTCGCCGCTGACCCGGGAAGCGCCAGTTATGCCGGCATCTATGCGGGCATCATGATGGGCTGCGAATATCATAATATGCTGATTCCCGTTGGGATACCCCACCGTCCGGCTCCAACAAACCCGCCGAATATCGACGTCAAGCCATCCGGGCAGGGAAACGATATCTCCTTCCATGCACAGATCGACGCCGCGCCAGGTTGGGAAGGCTACTATCGCAAGTGGATCAGGACATGGGATTCTCCCGGACCTGAGACTCTGATCATCAGCGATGATTATGAACTGGAACAAGGCGATGGCGTGGAGTTCTGCTGGGTCACAAGGCTGCCCGTCACGGTAAGCGGGGATATCGCAACGATACACGGCAGGCGAGGGAAAATGATGGTTCAGGCGCCCACCGGCTGCACAGTGAGACTGGAGACCTTATCACTGGGAGATGACAGTATACAACAGATAGCGATCTGTCACGAAGGTACGTCAGGGAAACTCGTCATACGGGTGACGATCGCTTCGGGCGACGACGATATCCCTGCCAGTGAATGCAGCGTAACCACTGGAGGACACCTTTGATGAATCATCCAAGCAACCGGATGACCTGGCACTCATTCGTTTTTAACCTCGACTGCAACGACGTGAATTGGGACGCACCCGCGGAACGCGCACAGGCGTGGATTCGCGATTGGTACCAGCGGGCATTTGCGGCAGGCGCGAGCGTGCTGGTAGCCGATGTGGCGCTGCCGGATGTGGTGGAGACGATCGACACGCCGACGGGCGAAATCATCGGTGCACGCTTTCGTGCTCATCGGCAAGGAGCGTCGGCGTCCATGCACGATACCCGGTGTTCTACTGAGCCCCCGGAACGTTACGGCGACAGTAACCGGTGGTACCGCACCATCACCGAATTGATGGCGCAGGGGACCGATGTGTTGCACCTGGCCTGCGAGGAAGGCCGTAGAGCTGGCGCCCTCGTCCTGGGCGGCATGCGCATGAGTGATGCCCATCATGGCGGCCAGTGGCAGGCCGAGTCCACCGATCCCCTCTATGCGCGCGTCGTGATGGAGCACCCTGAGTGGTGCAACACCTGGGAAGACGGCAGCCGAGATGCCACCTTGAACTACGCCGTGCCCGAAGTGCAGGCACATCGGTTACAGATCCTGCGCGAGATGGCGACGAATTACGATATTGACGGACTGGAACTCGACTGGATGCGCTGGTGCCGGCACTTCCCCGCCGGTCAACAGCGAGCACACCTGGAGGACCTGACGCATTTTGTGGCTCGGGTACGAGCCATGCTGGACGAAGTAGCCACGGCCATGAATCGCGAGCGGATGATATTGGGGCACCGCGTGCCGGCGACCCTGGACGAATCGCTCGAGATCGGATGCGATGTGAAAACCTGGGCACAACAGGGGTATGCCGACTTCCTCGCGCCGATGGATTTCCTGTTTAATGACCTCAACATGCGGACTGACGAATTCGTAGAGGCCGTCGCAGGCACCGCATGCCGGGTATATCCGAGTTTCGGCTCAACAAAATATAGTTTCGGACATAAATCGATACCATATAATGACGGAACAAGTCCGTATCGGCCTATAGCTATGCGCACGCAGGATCAGTTTCGGGCAACTGCCGCGAACTGGTATGCGTGGAAGGCCGATGGCGGTTCCTGCTTCAACATGTATCTGTGGCCCGCGGAGCAGCAGGCGTTCTACACCGAGGCCATCGCCATTATGTCGGACCCGCAATGCATCCGGACTGGTCCGCGGCATTATCTTTACTTGCCCGTCTGGAAGGACCACCTCGACGGCACAGGGCCGACAGGGCGACACAACGCGCAACGCCTAACATTCGGCGCCGACACCGTCGGCACGCGACAGACCTTCGCGTTTCGCATGGCAGATGGACAAAACGGCGAAAAGCTCGACGGGTTGCTCAGGTTTCGTATCTACGATGCGACACCCGGAGATGCGTTTACGATTGACCTCAACGGCGTAACCATCGCCCCCGAGTTGCTGTCGATCACCGACCAACCGGACGGTGAAGTCTGGGAGGAAGCGAGTGACCTACCAACCGGCGGGATGCCGGAAGACTTCACCCATCTCACGGACTTCACCTGGCCGGCGGGGTTGCGCTTTGACATCGCATTGACCGATTGTCCGTCATTCACGGGTGATAACAATCTGGGCATCACACTCACCAGGAAACACACCGCAGTCAATACGAACCCGGTGATGGAAGTGCTTGAGGTGCGCGTGCGATCAGTTCCCGCTTGATTGTGTCGTCGCATCGGTAACGTCGTGTGCCATGGGCAAGTCTTTCATCACTGCGGAGGATGTGGCTGCACGATGATGCCCTCACGCGATCCGGCAGGAGGCGGGTACGACTGCCTGATCATCATTGACGCTTCCAGGTATCAACAGATTGAAAGGGTTGTTCTCATGTCGAATTCAACGGCATTTACCGTAATCGGGGCAGACCCCGAACCAGACCGTTTTCGCATGTGCCGCCGATTACTCGTCGGGCCGTGGTGCAACCAGCCTGAAGAGTATGAAGGCTACAACGGCTTCGTGGGCTGGGCCGGGGTGACGCGCCTGCGCAACGGGCGCTGGGTCGTGACCTTCAGCAGCGGCTACTGGCACGCGAGCTTTCCGCAGACACCGGAGGTGCTGGCGGACGAGGAAGGTCGCGGCATCTTCGAAGAATACCATACTCAGATGAACTGCCCACAGATCTATGCGCCACGGGGTGGTCGGGCGCACGTGATGACCTCGCATGACCAGGGCTTGACCTGGTCGCGTCCGGGCACGCTGGTGGATACCGACATGGACGATCGCAGCCCGACGATTCTCGAACTCGACGACGGTACGCTGCTCTGCACATTCTTCCAGTATCGTCTTCCCCGCGTGTTTCTCGCACGCTATATGCTCAGCCACGACGGCGGCGCCACGTGGACCGAACCGGTTGCCCCCCATCCGCGCGCCGGCAGTTTCAGCAACGGCTGTGCCATCCAGCTTTCCGACGGCACCGTGGCCTGGGTTATCGACGGGAAGTATGGAGAGCACTCCCAGCATACCGAAGTCGGCATTTTCCTGTCACGCGATCATGCCAGGACGTTTCAACTGGCCGCGGTCCTGTCTGCCGATCATAATTTATGCGAAGCCGGTATCACCGAGTTGCCGGATGGCAGACTGATCGTCGTCACACGCCGGGACGGTGACATCTTCTGGTCCTATGATGGTGGGTATCACTGGACCCCCTCACCCGTACTCGGCATGGAAATCTACGACCCGCATTTCCTCGTGTTGCCCAACGGTGTGCTTGCCTGCTTCCATGGCGCATACCAGGCGCCGGTTGGCGGTATTCACGTGGCGCTCAGTCCGGACGGGGGAGCCACCTGGCACGGCCCTGGCGAACGGTATGGCTACAGCGTTGATCCCAGTGTGTATGGGTATTGCCATCCAATGCTGCTCCCCGACGGCACGGTGTATCTCGTCTATCTCCACACGGGTGGCCATGTCGGCGCGGATCCGCGTACGGAAGCCTTGTGGGGTTTGCGGCTGCGCGTGCGCGATGCCGCCGACGGCATCGACATCCTACCGGCGCCGGGATCACCCGCAGACCTGGGGTTGCCGCCCGAGGCGCTCTGCCTGCTTGACCCGCGATCATCCGGCGGCGACCCGGAGCTCGGGGAGCTGTAGTGCAGGTGAGGTCGACATTCGACGATTCGAGATCGTTTCAAAAGGCATGGGCATCACCACATTACGGGAGGACTGACCGGATATGCAAACAGACTTTATCGGCATCGCACGAGCGGTTGATGTGCAGACACTGGAGATCTACCATGGCGCGTCACGACCGGGCTGGGCTTGCTGGCCGGCGGTCTGGCAGGATGCCGACGGGGCGGTCTACGTCGCGTTTCAGGAGCTGCGGCGTGCCTCGAATCCCCGCTGGCAACCGGTGCCGGCGGATTTCTGGGAGGCGATGATGTTGCCGGCGTCGTACCAGATCACTCTATGCGGCGGGACACCGGACATCGTGCCGGAATCGGTGGTCATGAAGAGTAGCGACGGGTGCCAGACGTGGGTAGAGATCGGGCGAGACGACGCCCGGGTCACGAGCAGCTTCGCCTGGCACAGCCTGCCGGACGGTCGAATCATGCGGATCGTCAGCAACGATTACCTCGCCTGGGGCGACAATGTGTCGCCGACCACCTACTCGGAAATCTCGGCTGACGGCGGCCACACGTGGACGAATCGCGCCGTCCTGCTCGAGGACTATGTGACCGACGTGGGCGCCTACCGGCTGCGGGTGCTGACCGACGGCACTCTCGCCGCGCTGGGATGCTACGCCGCCGCCTGGCAACCGGGACGGGAACGGTTGCAGCGTCCTTCCACACGACCGTATGTCCGCCAGGAAACCACCAGCGCGTTCTGGTTCTCCACCGACCACGGCCACACGTGGATAGGGCCGTATTGCGTGCTGCCCGGCGTGGTGGCGTATGAAGCGGATTTCTGCGAACTGCCGTCAGGCGACTTGCTCATCGCCAATTCCTCGGTCCAGCATGGTCCGC
>Ga0172369_10009283_pt1 | contig 10938 bp, 9 predicted proteins | sample LakKiv25m_FD_114539 | JGI IMG/M metagenome (GOLD analysis project Ga0172369, IMG submission 114539) | Freshwater microbial communities from Kabuno Bay, South-Kivu, Congo - kab_022012_11.25m | ecosystem: Environmental > Aquatic > Freshwater > Lake | place: Democratic Republic of the Congo...
AATTGCGACGAGCAAATCATATCGAGCGGATTCTTTGCCATCAAAAGAGAGGCTATGATTGTGAGAATCAACCGAAATCAATTTGTGGAGTGGATGAAAAGCAACTCCTTTGGAGGTGAGCATTTCCTTGACCGCTTCACCAAGCTGTGGTCCGGCGACAGGCATTGGCTGTGGCTCAGGCGTGTAAAGGTGGATGATCACTTTCTCTTGCAGTGAACGTCGTCTGAAGTAATCGGCAATGAGCATTGCACCCTCGTGCGGTGCGCCCGGACACTTGTAGGGGAGAGAGCAAACAACAATAGCAACAGACCCGGCGTTGAATCGAGTTAGCGCTTGATGAAGTCTCTTCGCCTCCTCAAAGGAATAGAAAGAGTATGCAGCTTGAGCAAGACCGGGGATTGTTTCAGGTGCAAGTTCTGCTCCCAACGCTAAGACCAAGTAGTCGTAAGTCATCGAACCTTGTGAAGTGACAACTGAGCGTCTTGAAGTGTCGATGTTCTTCGCTTCGGCTTGGATCAGTTCAACGCCCGGACGAATTAGCGAAGCAACGGGTTTGGTAATCCTGTTTGGCTGGCGGTCGCCTGTCATCAGCCAGAGGAATGAAGGGGCAAATGCGTGCTCAGGGTTCTTCTCAATGAGAACGACCCTATGCTCGTGCGGCAATTTGTGCCGGAGTTCGTTGGCAACGACAATTCCACCAACACCTCCACCCAAGATGATGATTGTTTTCGTGTTCACATTCTCTCTCCTTTTATGCTAGGTGAAACCCCAATGGCGTATAACGGATTGGCGGTATGTTTTTGTTGCCGATTTCTAAGCACTGTCCTGTCATGTTACACGAAAGTTTATTAGATGCAGAAACGCTGAAACCCGCACTGTCTCGGCAATAAAATATACCGCCTGTTACCGCCTGTTACCGCCTGGTGTTCTGTCTTCCAGTCTTGTAAACCATTGACTTTATTCAGTTTCAGTGTCATTGTCATTTAATTTTCTTTCTTTTCGTCGGCTCGTTTGTCAGCGTTTTTTATTTTTTTAAGTGTCGGCAAATTTTTTAAAACAATTTCTCTCGGTGCGTTGGCTTTGCTAGCTCTTTGACAAAGCTTTGGTTGCAGCGTTGGCACGTGGGGCTTTGACAATGTGCTTGCAAATGCGTTGGCTTATCCAACTTGTGATTCAGAATATTGTCCTTTGATATTTGCATGGAAAAATTTCCCTAATGAATTGGAATTTTTCATGTCATAATATACATTCTCAGGAACATCATAATATTGCCAAACTGCTCCGCTATTAAATTCAACTTCTAAAGTTGATGTTTCGGATTCATAGCCCAAGCTGGCTATCATACTAGATTGTACGGTTTCTCTTTGCATAAATTAAAATTTTTGTTGTCTAATTCGTGTAACAACTTGTTTATAATTCTCTGGATTTTCAGGATGTGCTGTTTTCCATGCCTCAACTAACTTTGGGTCATCACTTGTCGGTCGAGGATTATTCAATTTGATTCTAACTCTTGAAGGAATTTTAATTGCTTCACCGACAACAATTGCTTCACCAGTCCGCAATGCAGGAAGCAAATCAATCAAACTATTCAAGTTATCTGGTGCAGAGGATTTAACAATTGATTGGTCACCTGAATTTGTCAGTCGCAATGCTACAAATGTTCCAACCTGTGCTAATATTGTTTCCGAAATTTCTGATGGTCTCTGTGAAATTACTAAAGAACCTAAACCAAATTTTCTACCCTCTTTGAAAACCTGCTCAACAGCTTGCTTTGAATAACTACTATTATCATTTTTATTCAAGTAAGTATGTGCTTCTTCATATGCAAGTAACAAAGGTCTCTGCTTGCCAGTATATAATTCACTTCTGCCCCAATACATACTATCATAAACAAAACGGGTAATCAGCCCAACTGTAATATCTAAAACTTCAAAAGGAACACCTCTTAAATCTAAAATTGCAAGTTTGCTTGAGCTTCCAATCCAACTGTTTAGCAGGTCATGTAAATCATTTGTACCTGCTGTACCCTTAAAGTTACCAGGGTTGAAAAGAAAATCAAAGCGACTATCTTTAAGTCTTGAGAGAATCTTTTTTTCATAAGAAAAAAACTCTTTGTGCTGTGAAACATGAGGCGGATTAGCATTAGGTGTTGATAAATGTGAAGTGAATTTAGCACCTATCAAATTTTCAAAATCTCCATCATTTTCAATAACTGCCGTGTCTCTTGATTGTTCATCTCTTTTTGTTGTTGTAAAACTTGCATTTAGCCACCAATTCATTTCCCACCAAAGTTTTTGTGGACTAAATGGTATTGGAGAGTCAGCAGTAATATAGTTTTTATCTACTGTACCTGAAACCAAAACATTATTTTCCTTTTTCAGATCAGTTACTAATTCTCTAAATCTTCTATATTCAGTTCTTTGATCATCTGTTGGATTTGCACCAACCAGAAAATAAGCTAACTCATCAAAATTCATTAGCCAAAAAGGAATGAACAAAGGATTGTCTGCATCATTTATTTTGAAAACTTTCGCATCAGGAAAAGCAGAAGCATATTCACCGTGAGGGTCAACTAAAATTACTCTTGAACCAACATAGTCATTCAAAATTGCTTTGAGAATACTTACTGTTGTATTTGATTTACCACTTCCTGTTGAGCCGAGAATTGCACAATGGCGTAAAACCAATTTATGAATGTCAACATATACAGAAAGATTTTCCGATGAAGAATGTTTCCCAATTTCAATCGAACCTTCGTCTCTTTTGCCATAAATATCAAATAGGTCTTTTTCTATTACCAGATGAACTTCATCATTTATGGTCGGATAAGTTCCAATTCCTTTTTCAAAATCATCATCGCCAATTTTTTCTCCAACAAGTTGAACAGATAAGAATCTTGAACCAAAATTATATTTAATCAAGGATTCGTCTGCCTTGCTTGGAGAATTGCTTACAGAAGAAACGATGCCATAAATTGTTATGTTGCCGATAGGTATTTTTATGAATGTGCCTATTTGCCCTATCTTGTATAATCTTCCATTGATGATAGGTGCAGCAGAAGGTATATCGTTTGAAACTTCAACCTCAACTGTGCCTGAATCAACACGTATGATTTTGCCTAAATATGTAATATCTGTTGTCATTTTACGATTGATTCAATTGCTTCCTTTTTTCCAGAGTTAGTAATTAGAAAATTAACAAGTGCTTTGAAATCCCCCAAAATAAGTTTGCTGTCTGTTTCACTCCAAAAATGGTCAAATTGTTTTTTATCCTTTTTGAAATCCGCTAACTCTGAAAACTCCCATTCACCTAAGTTGCCATTAATAATTGCCTTCTTCGGTCCAAAAACGTTTAGATTCATGTAGGAAGAAGTCAATTTGTGTAAACTCTCAACTTCTTCGTCTTTGAAGAAAAATACCAAAGCGGATAAGCGGTTATTTTGCCGTAAGCAGTTAAAAATAATTTCGTTTATGTGTTGGTCTGAAAATGAGTAACCAGTAAAAATAAAGAGTAGCTCACCTTTTAGCAGATAGTTTTTTAATCTGTCAAAGTATGCCACAAATGGTTGCTTTTTTGAAGAATCATATTTTTCCTTTGAGGGATAAATTACCAACTCGTCTTCCTCATCTTCAATCTTCTCAACCTTTCCTATTCGCACAATTTTAGGCGACTTTGTTTTTAAATCTTCTTTCCAAAACCAACTTAATGAGCCGTGTATTTTCCAAAGGCGAATCCAGTTTTGTGTCAAGTCGTCTTTACCAACAAGTTTATCAATGCTCTCTTGCCAAAAAAAAGGTTCGTATGCTCCAACAAATCCGTCAAAGTAGGGTATTTGACTTGACTCTAAAGATTTTTCAATAATTAAGTCGTAGTTAGTTGTGAAAACTTCTTTTGAGAACTCACGATTAAGAATACTTAACCAAGCAAAAAATTTCTTTGTCGTTTCAAGGTCTGCGGCTTTCTCTTTCTCTAAAATGAGGTCATAAATTTTAGTACATATTTCTTTGTCAAGTTTTTTTGCTGCTTCTCCACTTACTCCAACATAAGATTTCCCAGCTGCTTCTCCTGTAAGTTCTCTTATTCGCCTTATATGATTTAGGATGTCTTCAATGTTAGCTGCCTTTGGCGAAACGGAAGTTGCCACATCATTTTTTATTAGGTCAAAATGGGCTTTAAAATCACCTGTCAATGCAGCATCAATACCGCTTGTCAATTGAGCCACATTAGGGATGTTTAATGCACAAGAAGTACCTGCTCCAAAGAAAAACCCAATATTCTTAGCATATGCAAGTTGGTTTTTCAGTTCTTTAATTTCTTTCGGAAGATTAAATTTATCCATAAATATTACTTTTTATAGACTTATTTGCTACATAAATATGAAAGTCTGCTTGTTCATTATATCCTTCTTTAAAATCTGAATATTGCTTTACAGATGAAAACCCAACTTCAAAAAGTAATTCCAACAATTCACCTTTTTTAAATGGGTACATTTTAAGCGAGCCAATAAGATTATTGTTGTTGTAATAACCAAACCTTATTTCATCTTCATATATCTCAATTGGAATTCCTTTAATTTTTTTTCCACAATAAAGATATTTTCCAGAATAGCGAAAATTGCCGTTCAAAATTTCTTGTTTATGCTCCATAATGTAAGGAAAATTTCTTTCGTCAACAATAAAGGTTCCTCCATCTTTGAGAGCATTAAAAAAGTTCTTGAGTGATAAGCGAATGTCTTCCAAATTATCAAGTAAGCATAAGGAATTTCCTAGTAAAAACATTCCATCAAAAAAGCAAGAGTCATAATCTAATTCTCTCCAATCTTGCTTTATTATTTTTAATCTAACACAGTACGCTGTTGCTGATTCATTAGCAATCCGAATTAAAGTATCATCTATTTCATTTGAAATCACATTATATCCTCGTTGAGTGAGAAAAATTGATTCGCAGCCTATTCCCAAAGCTGCATCAAACAAAATGCCCTTTTTATGCTTTGATAGATGCTTTTCTAAGAACGAACTTAGGGTCTTTAGCCGTTGGGGACAATCGACAAATTCCGTCCATGATGTTGCGAGATCCTTATTGAAAACTGATTTTTCTATCATTGTTAAATATTCCATAATGATTTTATTTTATTATTTACTTCGGCTTTTTTATTATCGTTGAAAGATTCAATTTTTAGGTTATTATTCACGACTTTAATTTGTTTCGCTTCATTAAGCAAGTTCAAAAAGAACCTTACATAGCTTTTCGTCTCTTCAAAGGTATGGTGCGACTTAAACCAGTAATGAATTTTATCAGGTGGTTCAGGTTTGAAGATAACTACATAATCATCATCCCAAATACCAATATCTGTATTAATTAACTGTAAGGTTGTTTTTATTGAATAAGCCTTTGTTTTGTTTACTGTTAGAATAGTAACTGCATGTCTAATATGCCAATCATAGAACTCCATAAAATCAGTTCTATTATTAGTGAAATCATTTATTAATTCTTGTTTATCACATAAAAGAATTCTTGCACTGGATTTTGATTGTTGACTGCTAATTAAATAATTTGGATATAGTTCCTTAAACTTACTTGGAACATTGCTGTCTGTCCCAAAATAAAATCCTCTATTTCTTTCAAATAATAATTCAGATAGTTTTTCCGATTCTGGAATTGTTACTGATACACCTTCTTTTTGATGGAAAAAGTCATGCAGTTCAGAAATTGATTTGTCTAATTTATATGAAAGCAAACCGATAGCTAATTCTCGGTATTTTGAATGCTCCTCTTTACGATACACATAAATTTTATCAATTATTTCCTTTCCCCAAATATAAATTTGGATGATTTGATGAATACCAATTTCAAATAGAATTATTCCTGTAAAAAAAGAAGCACTAACTTTCCAAATAGCTATATGACTGTAAGCTAAATACTCATAAATGACATCAATCAAAGCAACTACAACACCAGAAACTATAGTTGACTTAATATCTTGAAATAGGAATAATCTTCGTTTCTTTTTTTTGTTCATTGCTGTTCTTGGTTTAAATTTTAAAATTATATAAATTGACAATATTGTCAGAACACTTAAAACTAAAAGAGTTGAGTAAACAACACCTGAACTTGGATTGATGTCGCGGTTTATATCTAACCAGATTTTTTTTGGTACGGTATTATTGCCGGTATCAATAATAAAATTTGAAATTACTATTTCATCAAATGAATAAAGAAATCCACAAGCAAAAGCAATTGCAAGAGAAATTGCAATATTAGGTACGATAACTTTTCTGACTATTTCACTGTGCTTTGCCCCCATTACAATAGAGCTATGAAGCCAATCCTTAATGATTTTTTCATTACTTCCTTCAAGTATAAAATATTGAATGGGGATAATAATAGAAATATGTCCTAAGATAATGCTTGCAGGTTCCGGAATTAGGAATCTGGCTGACAGCATTTTTAGTGAAAGGGCATAAACAAGTAAAGGAAAAAAGAGAGGTAAAACAATCATTGCATAACCAACTAATCGATAATAGTTGCGATACCAAAGTGAGTAGTAGTAGTATATTAATGTCAAAAATAGAGCTATAGACGTAGATGTAATAGCATAGAAAACAGAAGTTGTGATAGCTTTGAGCCAACTTTCATCTGAATATACTTTTATAAACCAATGAAAGGTAAAATGATTAGTAAGAGTAAACACTCCGCTTCCACCAGTGAACGACCAAACAATAATATATACAACTGGAATTAATAGAAAACACAGAATTGCAAAACTGAAAATGCTAATAGCGATTTTCCAAATTAAACCATATTTATAATTTGCTGCCAACATTAACGTGATAAATTATTTTTCCTTCTCCTGAAAATGAAAAATAACACTGCTGTGAAAATTGTAAGAACGTAAAATATGAATGTCAGTGATATGTTTGAAGCTTCGGCAAATAAGCCTTTGTCAACATATTTCCAAACAATATTTCCAATCATATCGTACTTTCCACCTCCAATCATTGCAGGTGTTATGTAGTAACATAAGCTGTTTGCAAAAACAAAAAACAACGCTATGTTTATGTGCCTGAGAGTTTGTGGAAAAATTACTTTTCCATAAGATTCAAAGATGTTTGCTCCCATTATCTTTGCTGCTTCAAGCGTATTGTTTGAGATATTTCCGAATCCTTGAATTAGGATGAAAAAAGCAAAAGGTATAAAGATGTATAACATAACAAGAATAACTGCTTCAAAAGAGTATTGAAATGGAGTATATGATAAAATACTAATCCAAGCATAGTTTCTTGTCAATAACCCAAGAATGATAGGAACGAAAACAAGGAAAACAATGGTGACTGACCACTTTGTTTTTTTATTAACCCACCATAACAATGCAACTGGATAAGATAGGACTACACTTGAAACCGCAGTAATCAAAGCAATCAAACCAGTTACCCAAAATTGCTTAAAGAATGGAGGATGAATTATTGAGTGTATAGAAAATAGATTTTGGTTTAAGAAAATCCATAAAAGGATTGGCATTACAAAAAATATGAGAAGGAATAAGATTGGGAAAAATCTTAAGAAGCTCTTACTTAAATTTTGTTTCACAGAAAGCATAACTTATTTTGATTTCCATTCTATCCAACGTTTCATCATAGCATTTTCATTTTCTGACCACCATTCAGAGTCGATAACAAATGAAGCATCCCAATTTTTTTGAAAAGTAGAAAGCTGGTGTCTTATAGAATCAGGAATGTAGGTAAAGGAGGTTTTATTAACAGGTCCATAACCGACAATTTGTGCTTGTTTAGCCATTTTTTCTGGTTCAGATGCGAAAACAATAAACCTTGAGGCAGTTTCAATATTATTTGATCCTCTAGGTATAACCCACCAATCAAGTTCAGAAACTGCCCCATTCCATGAAAATTCAATTTGTGTATTTGCAGATCCCAAAGAGAATATTCTTCCATTCCATGCTGATGTTAAGTCGACAGACTTATCATTTAGAAGTTGCACAGGTTGTGTTCCATCTTTCCACCAAACTTTTATGTAAGGTTTAATTTCATCAAGTTTATTGAATGCACGGTTAATATCCAGTGGATATAAACTGTCTTTTGAAACACCGTCAGCAATAAGTGCAAATTCTAAATTTCCTCTTGGATCATCATACAATGCTCTTTTTCCTGGAAAATCTTTTACATTCCAAAAATCTTTCCATGTTGATGGTTTTCTATTTGGGAATGAGTTTATATTGTATGCTAAAACTGTTGTCCAATAAACATTAGCAACACCATATTCATTAACTGTACCTTTTATAAAATTGCTCGTGTCAGGCAGTAGAGTGAGTTTCTCAAATAAATTTTCGCTTTTCCCTCTTATAAATTGGGCATCTGTGACTTCTACAACATCCCATGGCACTTGTTTGTTTTCTACCATCGTCTTGAGTTTCCCATACTCTGCATTCCAAACTAATGGATCAATATTAATTCCAGTCAATTTTTTATATGGTTCAATAAATGCATCAACATGAGATTGATGGTAACTACCGCCACCATAACTAACAACAGTAATTTTTGTTGACTTGTTTGATTGATTGCCATGGCATCCAACAATTAGTTGAACAACGGCAAAAAGATAAAGTAATCGTTTCATTTTTATTTAATTTAAAGGTTATTACCAAATTTTTAATGACTTTTTGTCAATATTCATGTATGCAATTTGTTCTTTCCTGAAGTGATTAAGAAGGTTGTTGTCCTTTTCAACCTTTAATCTATCATTACCAACATTTACTTCTATTATAGTTCTACTTTGAAAGTTGATTATTTTTTTAATATGGCATTGGATTGATAGTATTGATAAGTTAGCTGGTGATTCTTTTTCATTCAGTTCAATATTAGATATCGGTAAGCCTATTTCTATTTCTTTATTAGTTGAAGCACCAATATCGTCCCATAGATATTCAGTACCATTAATAGTTATGAAATAGTTATTGTCTTTTATGGAATACTGGCCGTTGAGAATATTCCATCCCCCAATTATCTTGGCTACTTGACTGTTTACAGGGTTTTCAAGAATTTCATTAAAAGTCCCTTGCTGTAAAATTCTACCATCTGATAATACTACAATGCGGTCGGCAATTTCAATTGCTTCTCTCTCATCATGTGTTACATATAGTATTGTTGTATTAAAATTATCGTGAAGGATTTTTATTAAATCCGAGATCTCTTTTTTTAGAATGTTATCTAATGAACTCAGTGGTTCATCTAGTAAAAGAATTTTTGGTGTGTAAACTAATGCTCTTGCTAAAGCAACACGTTGTTTTTCTCCTCCACTTAACTCATGAGGGTAACTTCTCTCTTTATCAGTTAAATCTACTTTTCGTAAAATATCTTTAACTTGATTTGATATACTCAAGTTTCTTCCTTTCCTAAGTTTTAGTTTTAAAGGAAAGGCGACATTTTCAAAAACGGTTAAGTGTGGATAGACTGCATCAATGTTTTGAAAAACAAAACCAATCTCCCTGTTCTGTGAGTTCACATTATTTATTGGTTGATTGTTTAATTCGATAGTGCCTGATGTTTCACTTTCAATACCTGCAATAATTCGCAATAATGTTGTTTTACCAGAACCACTCGGTCCCAAAAGACAAACAACCTCACCTTCTTTAATTTCAAGGTCAATATCAACTAAAGCATTTAATTTTAATTTACTCAGAGTCCCTTTGAACTCTTTTGTTATTCCTGATAGCTTGACTACACTCATTTTATTATGATAGTTTGACTTGCATTATATTTCTACAAAACATTTAAAATTAAAACATTCTTCCTAAGATTTAATAAATTATAATAAATTGTAGGCAAAATTGCACTCTTTGACAAAGCTTTGGTATCAGCGTTGGCTTGTGCGGCTTTGGCAATGTGTGCAATGTGGGTCGGCAATTGTTTTAAAAAATGTGCAGTGGGCAAAAAATAAAAAACATCGGGTCGTCTTGAGTGTCGGCTCTCTGGTCTTGTTAATATTTCGTTTTTCTGTCTTTTCACAATGGTTTACTTTTTAATTTTTCTATGTCGTTGTCTGTCTCTTACACTTGGCGGTAACGTTTTCGGGCTTGGCGATGTTGCCGTTCCAAAATGTTCAATAGAAACACAAATGTTTAAAATTTATACAAAATGTCAAAAAAAGCACTAAACGGCAATATTGCCAAACCCGTGTTATCGGCTGTTTTTCTTTTTCTCGATGATATTCGTGAACCTGAACACGCTTATGAGTACACAAAACAAGAAATGTTCCTAACTGAAAAATGGGAAGTTGTAAGGAATTTTGATGAGTTCAAAAGTCATATTGAAACAAACGGAGTGCCGTCATTTATTTCATTTGACCACGACTTAGCGGATACTCATTACACACCTGAACATTTATGGACTGATTATGATAAGTCCAAAGAATGGCAAGATGCACAAGTCCACAAAGAAAAGACTGGCTATGAGTGTGCAATGTGGTTAGTTGATTATTGTATTGACAACAATTTGCACTTACCAAGCTACTATTGTCATTCTATGAACCCTGTTGGGAAAGATAAAATTGTCGGTTTATTGCGGTCGTTCCAAAATAGCCGATAACGCACAAGGGCTTGGCGAAGTTTTAAAAAAGGGGGAATACGAAGGACAACTGTTGACGCAAAAAATGCGAACAAATAGATAAATTATTTGCCATAAAGTAGTTCGCATTTTTTGCACTTGCACACACTTCATTAGAAGCACAACTGTTTGATAAACCACCAAGCCCCCCTTTTTTAAAATTTTGCTAAGCTTTATGTTGTGTGCAGTGCTGCTGTCCATTCGGAGTTCGTCAGTCTGATGTTTGCATAAAAGTTTGTTCAAAGAACTTGACAGTATTAGAATTAATTTCTTGCTAACAGTTTATTGAATATTCTTGTGTCAAGGGTTACACCAATAAACC
>Ga0172369_10009284_pt1 | contig 10936 bp, 9 predicted proteins | sample LakKiv25m_FD_114539 | JGI IMG/M metagenome (GOLD analysis project Ga0172369, IMG submission 114539) | Freshwater microbial communities from Kabuno Bay, South-Kivu, Congo - kab_022012_11.25m | ecosystem: Environmental > Aquatic > Freshwater > Lake | place: Democratic Republic of the Congo...
TCTTGTAAGAATCAATCAATCCCGCGAGACGGGATTAAGACTCCGGGTCGACGGGGGCGGGGTCCTTGCAGCCCAAGCCGTAGTAAGAATCAATCAATCCCGCGAGACGGGATTAAGACTTACGATGTCGAACCATAGTTCTTTCATGGCGTTACGTAAGAATCAATCAATCCCGCGAGACGGGATTAAGACCCTGATCGTCATTGGGTTCCGTCCATTCAGCATTGAACGTAAGAATCAATCAATCCCGCGAGACGGGATTAAGACTCTGGGCGCGGATCTGACGAGAAAGCACACGACGGTCTTGTAAGAATCAATCAATCCCGCGAGACGGGATTAAGACTTTTCAGTTGTTGAAAAAGGAAGATTGCTTCCTTGGTCGTGCGTAAGAATCAATCAATCCCGCGAGACGGGATTAAGACTGGCGCTTCAACATCTCCCAGGGCAGTCTGCCCGGACAGTAAGAATCAATCAATCCCGCGAGACGGGATTAAGACACAGGCGCTGAGCACGAGGCTCAGCAGAACTACTAAAACGAGTAAGAATCAATCAATCCCGCGAGACGGGATTAAGACCTAGCACGCCGCCGGCAAGGCCGAGCGTGGCCGCTTCGTAAGAATCAATCAATCCCGCGAGACGGGATTAAGACACTCTAATAGCCTTGCAGCGCCTGCCAACCTGCAACGAGCAGTAAGAATCAATCAATCCCGCGAGACGGGATTAAGACTGGTGATTGGGCAGCAGGTTCTCAAACCCGGCGGCATCGTAAGAATCAATCAATCCCGCGAGACGGGATTAAGACCCACGACCGGGGTGGTTGGGATAGGGATGTCGAGGTGTAAGAATCAATCAATCCCGCGAGACGGGATTAAGACCGAACGGTGGCACCGATCTGCACAGGGCGGGGAACGGGGTAAGAATCAATCAATCCCGCGAGACGGGATTAAGACCCAAACAACAAATAGCTTACACTTCTTACCGCTCACTGTAAGAATCAATCAATCCCGCGAGACGGGATTAAGACTCCTTGATGATGGGCAACGCCCCGGCCTTGCCAAACAATCCGAAGGTAAGAATCACTCAATCCCGCTAGACGGGATTAAGACTCGAAGCGGTATTCGCCGTAGCGATTTGTCATGGTGGTTGTAAGAATCAATCAATCCCGCTAGACGGGATGATATCCATTGTTATCCACAGCGGATCGCTCTTGAAAACCAGCGCGTCCAAAAACTAAAACCTACCCCTTCAAAATGAAAAAATAAGGTAAAATATAATGACAAATGCAGCCGTCCTTTAACGTCGGCTGGAATGGTTATCAGGGGAGAAAACCAACCCCATTTAGACCCTATTAGCACGCACAATCGAATAACAATCAATCATCCTCATAGATCGCCTTGGTCAGGTCAAGTCTGTCTCCAGGGGAGCAACCATCGGAGACATATTCCTGCCTGAACCAACAACCGGAATAAAGGAGGGCAGATGGAAATACCAGAACAAGTCTTGAACGCAGCCCTGGCTGGTTTGCTGCATGACGTGGGGAAATATCTCCCACCAGATAGCGCAACGGTCTTGAACAGGGAAGAACCTGATTGGACTGAGGTGGTTCAAAAAGCCAGCGCTTATGCTTCCGCTGGCGGCGATCAGAACAAAGATCAGTCGCCAGCCCGGTTACTCTCCATTTTTTCTCATTTGAAGGACCATCAAATCCAGGCCTATGTTCCCATCACTCGCCTGAATCCCTTGGATGACAAGTTACTATACCCGCAACCAATTGAGGCTACTGGCGACCAGAAATCCACCGCAATTGAATACAGCCGCTTGCAAAATGAATTCAAAGGGGCCTGCCTTTCTGCCAACCTGGTTGCTCTCCATGATTCCAATCGCTATCTGGAAACCATGCTGGATTTGCTGCAAAAATATGCCTGGTGCATCCCCTGCCCAGGGATGGGGTCAGCGACCGATGTCTCCTTGTACGATCATGCCCGAACGACGGCTGCCATCGCCGCTTGCCTGGCGGCAGATCAGCAGACCGTAGGCGGGGCAGAATCGTCTATCAATACGAATCAGCCGGTCTGCCTGCTGGTATGGGCTGACCTTTCCGGATTGCAGAAGTTCATTTATAACCTTGCATCTGAAGGGGCAGCCAAATGTCTGCGGGCGCGTTCGTTTTATGTTCAAATGCTGACCGAAGCCCTGGCGCATACGATGCTTGATGAGTTAGGTTTGCCGATCACTAATCTGATCTATGTGGGCGGCGGAGGCTTTCAATTATTAGCTCATGTGGGCGCTGAGAAAACGCTGCCAGATATCCTGGCTGACCTGACTGAGCGCTTGCTGACCGTCCACCAGGGTGATCTGGGCTTGACGGTGGAATGGGAGCAGGTCAGTCCGGCTGATTTCAAGCAATTTGGAGCGGTTTACGAACGCCTGGGGAGTAAGCTGAATCTGGCCAAACGCAAACCTTTTGCCAAATCATCTGCGCAATCCTTGTTTGATGCCATTGGTCAACCTTTAACTCAGGGCGGCGACCCGATCCAATTCTGTTCGGTCACCGGCGAAGATGGTCAGTATCTGGTTCCGGGTTCAAATCCGCCAAAATCAAAATTTGTGGATAGCCTGGAGAAATTAGGCTTGCAGTTGCCTCACGCGGAAATGATTGTGACGGCGCGCGTCAAGAAAACCACACCTGCACGGGCTATTGACTGGCGCGCGGCCTTGAAGAACTTTGGTTATGACTTTCAAGTTCTTACAAAACAGGAACCAAAGCTGATAGTTCAATCATTGCAAGGGGAATTTCTACGCATTTGGCAATTAGCTCCTCTATCAAGCGGTGCGGCAAACACCAGCCCATCTATCCAGGTCCCCCACGTGATGAGCTACCGTCCCTTTGCGCAACTTACTCCGCAAATATTGGATAGCCAGACCAAACAGATGCGCCCGAAAACATTTGATGAACTATCCCAGAATCCTGTTCATCCGGGCTGTGGCTTTGAGCGCTGGGGTGTTCTGCGGATGGACGTCGATAACATGGGTACGTTGTTCAAAGATGGTTTTGGGAATAACGCCAGCCTGGCTCGAATTGCCAGCCTTTCTTTCGCCTTGCGCCTATTCTTTGAGGGCCACTTGCCCGCGCTGGCAAAGGGAAAGAAATCTGGCGAGATGCACACCCTAGACTTGACCCCATATCTGTACATCCAATATTCGGGCGGCGATGATCTTTTTATCGTTGGCGCATGGGATGCCCTACCTGAATTTGCCCGCCGAATTCGGTCTGCGTTTAGAAGTTATACTGCCGGCAACCCGGCTGTGACCCTTTCGGGTGGGATGGAGATGTTCCAGCAAAAATATCCGCTTTACCTGGCCGCCGTCGAAGCCGGAGATGCTGAGGGCAAGGCCAAGGATATGGATAAGAAAGACGCGTTCTGCATGCTCAACACTCCGGTGAAATGGAAGGAGTTTGAAGAATGCCAACGAAGAGCTTACCGTCTTGCAGACCTGGTTGAAAGCCGCCAGGCGCAGCGCTCGTTGATCCAGACTCTGTTGATGCTGCAGGTGGAACAAAAGACCAACCTGAAGAACAGCAAACAAAAAACCAAACCCTGGTATGGCCGCTGGATGTGGTTGGCCGCTTACCAACTTACCCGGGTTCTGAGGCGTATCCACAAGAGCGACGTCCAGGCAAGAACAGAAATTGAAAGTTTGCGAGACCAATTCACTAACCCGAATGGCGACCTGGCCCAAATTGCGCTTTCAGCCCGCTGGGCCCAATTTCTAACTCGTTCAAGAGGAGGTTCGTAATGGCAATCCAAAAAGCAGAAGCTGAAAAGATTTTAAATGGCGACATCAAGCTTTTAGTTGAAAAGTCAAAAAGCCTGGGAGAGGAGTTGGCAAGAAATTTGAAGACCAGCCAGCTTCGTAACATCTATGGCTTTGTACGCCATGCCCAGATGGAATGGGAAAAGAATCCCCAGGTCGCGTATGATAACTTGATTCTATTAATGCCAAAACTCGCCTATTTTTCGGATCGGACGAAAGGAGCTATGAGACCTTTAAAAGACGATCTGGACCAGGCAATTCTTGTTCTCCTTGATGATAAAGGCCCAAATCAACTCCATTTCAAGAATTTTTTAGACTACTGTGAAGCTGTTGTTGCTTACCACCGTGCAAATCGGAAGGAACAGGATTAGGAGGATACCATGTCGAATCGATCGGTTCATTTACTTGGGCGGGTTTTTCTAACGGGAAACATTGAAACAAAAACAGGATTAAGAATTGGCGATAGCCAATCCAACTTAACCATCGGTGGCGTAGACTTGCCGGTGATCCGCAATAGACAAAATAATCAACCTTATATCCCAGGCTCATCTCTGAAGGGAAAATTACGCTCGTTGAGTGAGAAATATTGCCAGGCGCCATTAAATTTTACAATCCATCGAGGTAAACAGCCAACTGGACAAGGCAAGGTTGAGATTCATATCGCGCAATCTCAAGAAGACTACGATCATTCGAGATATGGCTGGATCAGTAAAGTGTTTGGTACAACCGGGGATGCAGGTGATTTTATTAAGCATCCAAATCGTCTAATTGTCCGTGATGTTATGCTCGATCCAAAATCGCAAGATGAATTGTACAAGCTCAAAACCGACCTGCCTTACACTGAGGTGAAGTGGGAAGCCGCCATCGACCGCGTCACCAGCGCAGCCACCCCACGCCAGATTGAGCGCGTGCCTGCGGGTGCAGTCTTTGGGCCGATGGAGCTGGTATTCAACTTCTACCAGCCGACTGATACTGTTCTGTTTGCCCATCTACTCACTGCCCTGAAGCTGCTCGAAGACGATTACCTCGGCGGGCATGGCTCGCGCGGCTCGGGCAAGATCGCCTTCAACGCGCTGAAGGTATTCCTGCGTAAAGGCGCCGATTACCACGAGGTCAAAGACGAACAGCGTTTTTACCTGCCCAAAGGTTTAACCCTGGCAGAATTGACGGCTAAAGACAAGAAAAAAGACCTGTTGCAATGGGTGGTGGATGAGTTCTCCCAAAAGGAGGGATAATGGTCACGATCTTTGATTTGACAGTGAACCGCGCCTTGCATCTCGGCGAGTTCACCGGCGTCAATCGGGATAAAGCCCTGGACTGGGTCCCTTCCGACAGTCTGTTTGCCGCCATCGTGGAAGCCTGGGCGCAGTTGGGGGTGGATGTCAAAGACCGGCTGAAGGGATTCTTCGATGATGAAACCCACCCGCCTTTTCGCCTGACTTCCGCGTTCCCGCGCGCTGGCCAGGCGCGCTTTTACCCTGCGCCGCCGGTGCTGCCGTCTGGTATGACCGTTTTTAAAGACGCATCTCATAAGAAGGCCAAAAAAGTGCGCTGGCTATCGCAGCAAGTGTTGGACGCGCTGGTCGCCGGCGTTGACCCGGGAGGTCAATTGATTCAATCGAACAGCGTCTGGTTGACCGATGCGGAAGCAGCCGCATTGCAGACGACCGTCGGCCTGGATGACGATGGCGGCTTAACGCTGTGGCGTTATCAGATGGTACCGCATGTCACGGTGGATCGGTCGACAAACGCTTCTAATCTGCATTACACCGGGCGGGTGGCTTTCGGTCCGGATTGCGGTTTATGGTTTGGCGTGACAGGCCAGGCGGATTGGGTGCGGCAGGCGCTGCTGTATTTACAGGATGCTGGTCTGGGCGGACTGCGCTCCACCGGTCACGGCGCGTTCATCTGCAAAGGTAAATCTGCCAGCCCGGCTGAGGACGACAACCTGGCTGAGAGCGGCATCCTGGTCGAGGCTGCCAGCGGGAACGGGCTGCTGTTGGCGCGCTATGCGCCGGTAAGCCCGGCGGAAACACGAGCAACCTTGCAGACATCCAGCAGCTATTACCAGTTTGTCACGGTTGGCGGCTGGTATCGCGACGCGAACGGGCATCCCTGGCGCAGGCGCTCACTGCGTTTGATCGCGGAGGGCGCGTTGCTGCCGGTTGCCCAGGCGCGCGGCAGGCTGGTGGACGTGCGCCCGCAGGATGGGGCAATCCCGCCCAACCCGGATAAAGTTTATCGAAGCGGGCTGGCATTCTTCATCCCAGCCGGAAAACTTGCGGAGGTGGGTCATGAAATACACACTGACGATTGAAACCCTCTCGCCACTCCATATCGGCTCGGGGGTGGAACTTATAGCCGGTTTCGATTACGTCTCGCCCGATGATCAGTCCATCACCTACGTGTTGGATCAGGACGCGATCTACGCTGCCGAACTTCACAAGAATGGCGCTCAGGCGCGCCTGGGTCAAAAGGCTTCCGTCTTGCTCGGCCCAGGTGATTTGCGTCCGGACAGCCCATATGTGCGCTATACCCTGAATGGGAATACCCGCCTGGAACGCCTGCAAGAGCAGTTAATGGATGTTTCAGGGCGGGTGTACCTGCCCGGTTCGACGATCAAAGGCGCTCTGCGTAATGCTCTGATGACCTATGCTGCCACGCTAATGAGTTTCAATGCGCAGGATTTGAACAGCGATGCGCGCTATGCCGCCCAACAATGGGAAAAGCAAGTCTTTGGCGATCTGCCCCAGAACGACTTGCTGCGCGCCCTGCAGGCTGCCGATAGCGCCGCGCTGCCGTTAACGCCCTCTCCGCTCGAATCGCTGCCGGTGCAGGTTTTTTCTCAAGCCAGTGATGAGCAGAGCGCGCCTATCTGGGTCGAGGCGGTTAGCAAGAATCAGGTTTTTGTATCCAGCCTGATTATCGACGAGCTGACGTTGCAATACGCCAACGACTCGCGCCTGCGCTGGGGCAATAAAGTGGGCTGGCTCTTGAACCTGCTGCCCATCCTGCAGGCCGTCAGCTTGCGCCGGATCGAGCAGGAGTTCACTAAAATCCAGGCCAGAGGTTTTTCAGAATCAGCCGATTTTTATGCTGATCTGAAATCCCAGGCGGAAAAACTGCCAGGGACGAATTCCGCTTTTCTGCAGATCGGTTGGGGAACCGGCTGGATGGGGATGACCATCGCCTCTGCCCTCGATAAGCCCACACGCGATCACCTGCGGGTGAAGTACAAGCTGGGCAAGCCGCCAACCTGGAATGATAAAGAAATGGGCGTCTGGGAACCGATACTCTCAAAACCCTACCCAAAGAGCCGCCGCTTGAAGGCGATCCGGTCCGGGAAAGCCAGTCTGGCCGACCTGCCCCTGGGCTGGGTCAGGCTGACCATCGATCCGGTGGGAGCGCCCACCTTGCCCGATCAATGGGCGAAACTGACGGCGCGCGCCGGGCAAACATTCCAGGCGCTGGCAGAATTCGCGGCAGTAAGTAACCTGCCAGAATACTCCGCTTCGCTTGACCTGGAATTTCCCGGAGAGGACGCAATCCACGAGCCGTTCATCCCCCCGCCGCCAGTCCCTAAAAGAATCGTTGCCAGTTTCACAGACACACCCGAAATTGGGGATGGCTTCGATGGTAGCGCATTCCTGGACGAGAAAGGCGAAGTGCAGCTGATAATTCCTGGCCTGCCGGATGACCAGGCCTATGCCGTATTGAAACGCTCGGAAAACACCTTTCTGGGAAAATATCAAGATGGAAAAATCATCCCTTGCGTGGTCATCGGGATTGAACCTGATCCTGATCAACCAAAGACTTCGCGGGTATTATGCAGGATGCCGGAATAAAGGAAACCAACATGACCCTCATGATTTCCTTGATTGGCGAGCAGCCGATCCCAAATCTCTTGCCTTTGCGCCATTTCAACCCGGCTGTCTCGTTGCTGGTTTACAGCTCTGTCACCAAAAAGGCCGCCAATCGATTGAGAAAACTGGCCGGCGACGCGACCGAGTTCCTGGAACTCGAAGTGGACGCCTATGACGTTCAGCAGATCCAAACCTCGCTTTTGGATGCGATTGCGCAGCGGTCGGCGAATGGCCAGGACCTGCTCTTCAACATCACCGGCGGTACCAAACCGATGAGCCTGGCAGCCTTCCTGTCAGCCCAGAAATTAGCTGCTCCGGTGATCTATCTGCAGAGCGAGAAGAAACGCTCGCGCTTATTCCGCTACGAGTTCCAGCAAGGTTCTGCGTTATTGGCCGAGGATAAGTTACTTCCCAGCCTGATCAATATCAAGGATTACCTGGGCGCGCATGTTGATCAGTTCACCGCCCGCAAACAGGAGGTGGATGACGCCGGTCACCGCTTTGAGCAGAACGTCCTTGCCGCGCTCAAGCCGCATCTAGATGAAGTTCAACGCGGAGTGAACCTGGGCGGAGTGGTGGACATCGACATGATTGTACGCTGGGAGAACCAGGTCGGTGTCATTGAGACCAAGCTGGGTTCGAATGGGATGAAGAAAGCGATTGACCAGATCAACACAGCCGGCGGCCGGGCATATCTGGGTACGTACACCCAGAAATTCCTGGTTTCCGATCAGGATTGGTTAGCTTTCTCCGATCTAAAAGATCTGGCCATCGCTCGCCAGATCAAACTGATCGAGCTGCCGGACGCAGGCGGACCTGGCGGTTTATCGCCCGAACAGGCAGATGCGCTGGTCAAAGCGATCCTGAATGGACTGGGTAAGCCAGAATAACGGTCTTATGAAAGGACTTTTCGATGATCCTTGGATTGAAGCCTGATCAAATTGCGATCGCAGTAGCTGGATTTCTGGTCGGCGTCTTTTCGAATGTGATAGCCAACATGATCGCGGAAAGCTCAACGACGATCAAGCTGGTCTCATTCGGTCTGTTGATCCTCGCAGCCGTTGTTTTGTTTATCCTCAGGCCAGTGATCATGGTTCGATTTGGGATGCAAATCCCATTACGCGAAAAAGAGTACGCCCGTTATGCCCGCAAGGGAGTCATCGCCTTCGTACCTGCCCATATCTTATATAAAGTCCCAAGAGAAGAGCAAAAAAGCCGTCAGGAGTACTTGAAGGCAGCCGAGGGGAAGGATTATCTGGCCTTAGATTTTGAGCGATCATCATTCCAGCCGCTCATTGAGGCAATTTCATTACACAGCGCAAGATTGGAGCATTGCTGGTTGATCTCCACCAGCGGCGAGCATGGCTCCAGGCGCTATGTGGAAGCGCTGATCGAATATCTGAAAAATGAAAAAGGATTGGCGCACTGCCAGTTCCACAATCCAGACCAGACCATGATCGAACCGAATGATGATGAAGCGCTGATCCGCAAAGTTCGGGATATCATCGACCAGATCTATCGGGATGCAAAAAAAGAGCATCGCTTAGAAGCGAAAGATATCATCGCTGATTTCACCAATGGATTACGAAGTACATCCACCGGAATGATCTTAAGCTGCCTGGACGGCGTCCGAGATGTCCAGTTTATGGGCTCCCATTATGATGAGAATGGCCGGCCAACCGGCGACCTTCTGCCCATGCTTTTTAAATTTGAAGCCCAATTCATCAACAGGATGGAGTTGCCATGATCCTGCTCAACTTCTCCCACCCGCTCACCTCCGAGATGACCGCCCAGGTCGAGGCGCTGGCCGGTCAGCCGCTCGAACAGATCATCGACCTGGCCGTCCAGTTCGATAACGAGCAGCCTTTCCTGCCCCAGCTTCAAAAACTGATCGAGCAAATCCCGCTCGACCCGCAGACCTGGCAGACCGCCGCCATCCTGCTCAACCCGCCCGCCCTGAACTTCATCACCGGGTTGGTGTTGGCCGAATTGCACGGCAGAGTGGGCTACTTCCCGCCCATCCTGCGCGTGAGACCGGTTCGCAATGCCACCCCACCGCGCTATGAAGCGGCCGAAATCCTAAATTTGCAGACGGTGCGCGACCATGCCCGCACCAGCCGTTATTAATCGGAAACAAAATGCCGCTATCCGCCGTCATCCAATTGGAAGCGTTGAATGAAGCCCACCTCGATCAGTTCAGCGGGCGCGGGGTGCATGGATTCTGGTTCGACCGCTGGAGCGCAGCTGACCCCTCCACCGCCGACCGGCTGCACGCCGCTCAGCAAGCCGAATTCAGCCTGTCCCCCTTGATGGGATTGCCGCGCCCGGGCCGGGGCGGGATGCTCGCGATCCAGCCCGGTCAAAAAGCCTGGTTTCGCTGCGCCGCCCTGAGCGAGGCCCTGTGCGAACAGGTCCGTTCGAACTGGCTGAAATCGTTGGAATTGGGCAGTCCGGTGGAGATCCCCAGCGAACGCACCCAGGGCGAGCAGACCATCCCGGGGGTGAGTTGGCGGCTGGTTGCGGCTGCGCTGACCGAGCAAGAACACCCCTTTGCCAGCCAGGTGGACTACCTGGAGCTTTCCCGGCGCAGCCTGATGAACTCCAACCCGCCCCGCCAGTGGAAACTGGAGTTCCTCAGCCCCACCACTTTCCACGGCGCGGTCCAGCACCTGCCCTTCCCGCTGCCCGAAAGCCTGGTTAAATCGTGGCTGCGGCGCTGGCAGGCCTTCGCCCCGCTCGGATTGCCGGAGGCGGAGCTGCTCGAATGCGCCCGCAACCAACTGGCCGTCAGCGCCTACCGCCTGCAAACCCTGCCGGCCCGGGAGGGCGAGCGCCTGCGGGTGGGCTGCGTGGGGACGCTCGATCTGCGCGCCCTGGATATGCCGCCCTACTTGCGGGCTGCGATCGACCTGCTGGCGCATTATGCATTCTTCTGCGGCTCTGGCGCGCACACCACCCAGGGACTGGGCCAGACCTGCCTGCTGGATGGTTCGGGGTGGTGATTCACCGCCAAGAACAACCCCGCCGCGCGCATCTGGGGGGGTCGAACACGTTTTGGAGATGCGCGCGCCGATTTGAAACGTCCCCCCACCTGTGGGGGAGGAAAGGGTAAAAAAGGAGCAAAATGGGCAAGGAAGAGCGCAAAAACGCGCGCATCCCAGCCATTTTCAGGACAAATGAGATGCGCGCGGGATGGCAAGGGCTGGCCAACCGGGTCGAAATGAGCGGCTTCCCCCCGCCCGTTGGCATACCAAAAA
>Ga0172369_10009285_pt1 | contig 10935 bp, 7 predicted proteins | sample LakKiv25m_FD_114539 | JGI IMG/M metagenome (GOLD analysis project Ga0172369, IMG submission 114539) | Freshwater microbial communities from Kabuno Bay, South-Kivu, Congo - kab_022012_11.25m | ecosystem: Environmental > Aquatic > Freshwater > Lake | place: Democratic Republic of the Congo...
ATCTGTGAAAATCCGTGTAATTCGTGGCAAAGAATTTGTGCGCGCCCTTTCTTGTGCAGACTTATGCAAGAGGTCTAATAAAGGATTCAGCCCGCCAACCCCAATAGTTTTTTTACTTTTTAAGAATGCCCCGGAACGGGGTGTTTTTATCTATCCCTGCATTAGGCAGATGGGGATGGCATCTGTGTTCCCCTTTTTCTAGTAGAATTGACGCAGTTTATTCCCAGAGGATTGCATGAAACGTTTGGATCAATTGACTTTTACGCGCTTTATTGCCCTGCTGTTGGTGTTGTTTTATCACGCGGGGGGCGGGATCTACTTCCAGGCAATCGATAAATTCCCAATTTCATCCCTTTTGCGCGCCGGGCCGACCGCTGTGGGGTATCTGTACGTACTGTCGGGTTTTGTGATGTCGCTGGTTTATTTCAGGCCGGGGGAAAAGTTCGACGTCCGGGGCTACTGGAGCGCCCGCTTCGTCAGGATTTATCCGCTGTACATCATCTCATTCCTGCTCGTATGCCTGTATTACGCGGACTACATTGCCCGCATCAAGGCTCCCAAGGTGCTGGCGAATGTATTTGTCTTACAGGCGTGGTATCCGCCCTACGCGCAGTCCTTTAATTATTCGTCGTGGTCGTTGACTGTGGAGTTCTTCTTTTACGCATTATTCCCGTTCATCACGATGTGGGCATATCGCCAATCCACCAGGCGGTTGGTTGCCGTCTCGCTGGGGATGTGGGTAATCAGTCAGGTCGTTCATTATTTCCTGTGGATGTGGTATTTCCCGGAATGGGAATTGATCCTTGTATATAATCCCATCTTTCATTTGAATTCATTTGTGCTGGGTGTGGCCGGGGGGATTTGGTTCCTGCGTGAAGGACGGGACGCCGGGATGAAGCCATTTGTTAATCATCTCATTCTCGCGGGCAGTCTCGGAATTGTTGTCGCTTTCATTATCGCGGGCGATGTCTTTCCCCGGGTGCCGCACAACCTTCAGCCCATGGCGGGGATGCTTTCGCCGGTTTTCGTTGTCTTCATCCTGGCGTTGGCGCTGGATAAATCCCGGCTTTCCTCCGTGCTGAATCATCCCTGGCTGGTCACGCTTGGGGAAATCTCCTACGCGCTCTATATTCTGCATGTGCCTGTCATCTGGTTCTATGAGAGATGGCTGGCTTCATCTTCCGCGAATCCTCAGGCTGTCATGGACGCGACTTATTATCCCCTGATGCTTCTTGTCGGCCTTGCCGCGCATTACTTTGTGGATCAGCCGATTCGCCGCTGGCTGAGGAATGTGATGAAACGGATCAGTATGCCGCTTCTTCTCCTGGACCTGGCCGCGCTTTCCCTCGCGATTTACCTGAGTTTCCGCTTTCGGTTTGGCGCGGGACGCGAATTTCTCGAATTCAGGCCCACTGCCTATTTGATGTTCTGGCTGGCTTTTGTGCTTCGCACCGCGATCGCTGTTTATTTCAATGCAGACAATCCCGTGATCCTGGGTCTGCCTTTTGTGAAAATGGCGCACCCCGTTGCGGTTTCGATTACAGCCGGCTCGATTGTCCTGGCGGCATTGATGTTCGGCGCTTATTCGCTTGGCTGGCTTCCGGGTTTCCCGCGCAGTGTCTTCCTGATGGATTGGGCCATCATGCTGACCCTGTCCCTGTTAATTCGCTGGGTTTTCCGAATGGCACGCGCCAACCGCGTGCCTGCTTCTGTATCCGGTTGATGAAAAGGCCGGGCTTGTATTCAGCCCGGCCTGCCTGTATTGCCCGCTGTCCCGCAGGTTTTGGCGGAAAGGATGCCTGAATTACGGGAACCTGCGGGACGATTATTGACTCTACTGCAAAAAGGCCTGCGCACTGCCAAGCGCGCGAAAACCGCCAAAAAAACGCTTGCTTTTTTTCAAAACAATATGGCCGGAAATTCAATATCCTTGAGCGGTTCTTGAATTTTCTTCGCGCACTTTGCGTTCTTCGCGGTTATGGATGGTTTTTGCAGTGGACTCACATGTGCCCAAGGGACAACTATGGTATCCTAAACACCCCGCCCATGAACTATCTGCTCCGTATTCGTTCCTTTATGAGACCGTATGCCTGGCAAATCCTGGCCAGCCTGTTGTTCCTGCTTGCCTTGACGGGGATCAGCCTCGTTATCCCGCGGGTCATCCAGCAGGTGATTGATGAAGGTGTCCTGCGCGGACAAACCGGCCTGCTTGCGCGGCTGGCCGTGACCTTGCTTGTGCTTGGCCTGCTTTCGGCTGTGCTGGGCGCCTTTCAGCGATTTCTATCCGAATGGATTGGCGGCCACATTGGTTATGATTTGCGCAACAAACTTTATGATCATATTCAGCGCCTGCCGTTTGCATATCACGATCATTCGCAGACGGGTCAACTGATCTCGCGCTGCATCGAGGATGTTCGTTCGGTGCAGAACTTCATCGGTTCGTCGGTTGTGGAACTTGTCCAATTAATATTTCTCCTGTTCGGCGCGCTCGGCGTCATGTTGCTTGCCAATTGGCGGCTCACGCTCATCGCGATCCTGCCGATCTTTCCCCTCGTCTGGCTGACCTTAACCTTTGGGGACCGCATTACGGGGCTGTTTTTCAAGGTGGACAACGCGCTGGGCGACCTCTCCTCCCGTTTACAGGAGAATGTAACCGGCGCGCAGGTGGTACGCGCATTTGCGCGTGAGCCGCACGAAATGGAACGCTTCGACCAATCGAATCGCGCGTATTACCAGGCGCGTGTGAAAGTGATCGGTGAATGGTCGAAGGTCATGCCTTCCACCGATTTCCTCGTCACGCTTTGCACGATCCTGATCCTTTGGTTCGGCGGCGCAATGGTCATCGACGGGACGATGACTGTGGGCGAAATCGTCGCATTCAACGCCTACGTTCTGATGCTTGCTGCGCCCGCGCAGCAACTCACCTGGCTGGTCAACGCCGCCGGCGAAGCGTCTGCCGGGGCGCGCCGCGTCCTTGAAGTGCTGGATACTCCCTCTGAAATTGTCTCTCCTGCGGATGCAATCCGCCTGGCCGACATGCGCGGCGAAATTGAATTTCGCGCGGTCGATTTAATCTATCAGGATGAAGGACACGCATCCCTCTCCGGCCTCAACCTGCACGTACAACCCAATCAGATCGTCGCGCTGATAGGGCAGACCGGCTCCGGCAAGACCAGCCTCGTCAATCTCATCCCGCGCTTTTACGACGTAACCGGCGGCTCCGTCCTCGTGGATGGGCGCGACATCCGCATGCTGGACCTGGTTTCGTTGCGCCGTCAAATTGGGATTGTCTTGCAGACATCCCTGCTCTTTTCAGACACCATCACGGCGAATATCGCCTACGGGCGGCCGGATGCGGCCGAGGGCGATATCGTTGCCGCCGCGAAAGCCGCACAGGCGCATGAGTTCATCGTCGGTTTTCCCAATGGATATGAAACGATGGTGGGTGAGCGCGGCGTAACCTTGAGCGGCGGACAACGCCAGCGCGTGGCGATTGCGCGCGCCATTCTCATGGATCCGCGGATTTTGATCCTCGATGATTCCACATCCAGTGTGGACACACAGACCGAGAAACTCATTCAGGAGGCATTGGATCGTCTCATGCAGGGACGTACGACTTTCGTGATCGCGCATCGCCTTGCCACGGTCCGCCGCGCAGATATGATCCTGGTCATGGAGAAAGGCCGCATTGTCCAGCAGGGAACGCATGACGAGTTGCTGCGCCAGGGCGGGCTGTACAGGGAAATCCACGACCTGCAATTGACCCAGAATGTTGGCTTCGAGGACGAAATCGAGGAGCCGCAGGTCACTGGGAAGCCGGTTTTCAACACGAAAGATCTGGGTTGACCCTGAAAATCGTCCTTCACTTCGTTCAGGACGGAAATGGCACATGACACAGACAATCACCCCGCCTGTTTACGTAACACAGTCCGAAGAACTGTACGATAGGCCGCTCGATCCCAACGTCGCGCGGCGGCTGGTTGGATTTGTCGCGCCGTACAAATGGCAGATGCTTGTTTCCGCAATTCTCATGCTTGGCGCGACGATCTCCATTGTGATTGGTCCCTACCTCGTGAAAATTGCAATCGACTCGGGCCTGACGGCAGGCGATTCGACCGCGCTTCGAAATGTCGTTTTAATTTATCTTGCCGCCGCGATCACCCGCTGGGTGTTCATCTATTACCGCGTGAATATCATGGCCTATGTCGGTCAATCGGTGATCTATGATCTGAGGAAGACTCTCTTTGCGCACCTGCAGAAACTCTCGCTTGGCTTTTACAGCCGGTATTCAGTCGGCCGGGTCATTACACGTGTGATCAACGACGTGGAGACCGTGCGCGAGTTCATCATTTGGGCTGTGCTGGCAATTGCGCGTGATTTATTTGTGATCGTCGGCATCGTGATTGCCATGCTGGCCCTTAATTTGCAATTGTCCTTAATCACCTTTGCCGCCATCCCGGTGATGATTTTCGCGACCAGTCTCTATCGGCGCAGTGCGCGCTTCGCCTATCGTAAAGTCCGTTCGGCGATTTCGTGGGTCAATTCGGTCCTGGCGGAGAACATCAATGGAATTCGTGTGGTGCAGGCCTTTGGCAGGCAGTCCTACAACTATTCCAGTTTTCGCGATTTTACGAATCTTTATCATTTGCAAACGGTGATCCATGCCGCCAAAGTCGCCGCATCCTTTTTGCCGGTGGTGGATGTGCTCGGCGCGCTGGCTACGGCGTCCATTATCTGGCTGGGAGGCGCGGCAGTGCTTGGCGAGAAAATCTCAGCCGGGGTGTTGGTGGCTTTTGTGCTTTATATCGACCGTTTCTTCGAGCCGATCCGAGACCTGAGCCGCCGTTTTGATACGTTGCAGTCCACAATGGCGGGGGGCGAGAGAATCCTCCAGTTGTTGGACACGGAGGTCGAAGTTCGGGATGAGGTCGATGCCTGTGAAATGGGACCAGTTCGCGGTGATGTACGGTTCGACGGCGCCTCGTTCCATTATTCAGATGATCCGACGCTGGTGCTGGATCAAATTGATCTGGACATCCGCGCCGGTGAGACGGTCGCGTTGGTGGGGGAGACGGGCGCGGGTAAGACGACCCTCGTTAAATTATTGGCCCGCTTCCATGACCCGACCTCGGGTTGTGTGCGCGTGGATGGTTTTGACCTGCGGACGGTGACCCAGCGTTCGCTGCGCCAGCAGATGGGCATGGTCTTGCAGGATCCGTTTTTGTTCAATGGCACAGTGAAGGAAAATATCCTGTTTGGCAGGCTGGATGCAAGCGACGAGGATGTGATCGCTGCGGCCCGGGCCGTGGGCGCGCACGGGTTTATTGTCAACTTGAAAAAAGGATACAACTCGACCGTGGAAGAGGGCGGCGCGCTGTTGAGCGTGGGACAACGCCAGTTAATATCCTTTGCGCGCGCATTGCTTGCAGACCCGCGCATCCTGATTCTCGATGAAGCCACCTCCTCGGTGGATACACAAACGGAGCAGGTCATTCAAGGCGCGCTTGCGACCCTGTTCAAGGGGCGGACTTCCTTTGTTATCGCGCACCGCCTTTCAACCATCACGAGCGCAGACAGGATCGTGGTCATTCACGACGGCAGGATTGTCGAGCAGGGCGCTCATGCCGGGTTGTTGGAAAAGAAGGGCATGTACTATGATTTATACCGGACTGGTTTTCAGGAATAGGAAATTTTTACCTAAAAGATTCGCATAGTCACTATCCAGGTACTCAATTTGTGGGATGGAAATGCAAAACCAGGATTTTCACCTTTCAAAATATACTTGAGCCATTTAAGCCTGACCGAAAGAGGCTTTTGTCCCGGCAAATGATAATACAAGGCGGCCTGGTGAGCCGCCTTGTATTATTGCGAACCTCGTTACTTCACGATCTCGACCAGGTCATTTCCATTGTAGCGCAAGGCAACAAACCCCTTTTTCGTGCGAAGCCAGATCTCAGCGCCGCTAATTTCGAATGCATCCATTTCTTCGTTTGGGGCATAGGAATTGATGATGGGATAGACGATGCTGGGACCCGTGCGCACGTTAAGGAAGGGCAGGGTGGTGTCTTTGACGCGCACCTTGAAGATGGGCGTATCATCATCGGGAATTGGAATTGGACCAAGGCTGGTCGTAAGATATGGTTCGGGGTCGAATGCCTTCGAACCTTCGCGCACTTCAAAATGCAGGTGGGGGCCCGTACTGTGGCCTGTGTTGCCTGAAAAGCCAATCTGTTTACCAGCCTCCACCTCATCGCCTTCCTGGACGGTGTGCCAGTTACTTTCGTCAAAATGACCATACAGGGAGAGCAGGTTGTTGGCGTGGCTGATGCGAACGTGGTTCCCGTATCCGCTGTTATCGTTTGCGACTCGCACGACCCTGCCTGGCAGGGTGGCGTAAACGGGTGTCCGGAGCGGAACGCCGAAGTCGATTCCATTGTGCCCGTGGGTAAGGGGGTACCACTGGGGATTTTCACCAAAGTGCTGGGTGATCGGATACGTGGCAGGCTTTAATGGGTAAAGCAACTTCAAACCGGCTGGTGGCATATTAATCTCCTTTGGGATGCCTGAAAAGGATTTACAGTAAATTCATTGTATTCGTCTGGCCCTGCCAATTCAATAGCCTGATTGTACGCATCCGGCGCGCGGGTGGATTTCGAAAATCATTCAGCAATTCCCGCTATGGCTTCGCAGGATTGCCAAATCCTGCGAGCGAGGCGCGGGTTTGACAATCCGTGCCAGCAAAAAATTCAATAGCCTGGTTGTACAAATCCGGTGCGCGGGTGGATTTCAAAAATCATTGCCTGGCCCGGCCGATTTTGGTTTATCATTCACCGAATGCGAACCTGGATTTTTATTCTTGTCTTTGCAATTGGGACTTCTGCATGTATTGCCGCCCCCCCGGTTCCCGCCCCAACTGCCGCCATCTCATCCCCGTCAATTGTCCTTGTGCCGGATACACCCACGCCCACAAAAGCACCTCTTCCCACTGTCACGCCGACCTTCGAAGAATTGCTTTACCCGCACACCATCGAAGGGCTTCGGGAGCATGAATTTCGAAGCGGTGAAATTCAAATTCGAGAAACGCTGTTCCAAAACGAATTTTATTCCACCTATTTCATTGGCTATCCCAGCGACGGCCTGACGATCACCGGCGTCATGCAAATCCCTGCGGGAAAGGGGCCGTTTCCGGTCATCGTGATGAATCACGGTTTTTTCTTTCGCAGCGACTATTTCTCCGGCGATGGCACGGACCGCGCCGCAGAGGTCCTGGTAAAACGCGGCTACATTACGTTCTCACCGGATTACCGCAGTTGGGGCGACTCGGATGTCGGCCCAAGCTTCTTTTATTCGGGACTGGCGGTCGATGTTGTGAATCTGTTGAATGCCATCCCCTCGATCCCGCAGGCAGACCCGCAGCGCATTGGGATGTGGGGACACAGCATGGGCGGCGGCGTGACAATGAAAGTCCTGGCAATTGACTCGCGCGTCAAGGCGGCGGTTTTATATTCCACTGTCAGCGCGGACATGCAGGATGTGATCGAGCGCTGGGGACCGGGTTGCTACGGGGATATTGCCGCGGGGGAACAATTATATGGCTGTAACTCCTCCGACATTATTCCCGAATCGCTGCCGCACGCAGTGCAGGATGCCTACAATTTTGCCGCGATAAACGAAGACCAGCTCAAACTTTTTTCGCCCTTCCACTACCTGGATGACATCAAGACCCCGATTCAGATCAACTATGGGACGGAAGACGGCAGGGTGTTGAGCGGTACGCCGCCGGAATGGTCGAAGAAACTTTATGAGGCTTTCGTGGAATCTGGAAACCGGCAGGCCGAACTTTTTGGTTACGACGGTCAGGGCCACTCCTTTAAAGAAGACGCGTGGTTTGCCTTCATGGAGCGCACTTCGAGGTTTTTCGATGAATATGTGAAGGGCGAAAACTAGAGACGCGCATTTCATGATGAAGGCTCTCCCGTTTCTGGCGGGAAAGAGCCTAAACACGAAGGACACCAAGTACACAAAGGGGGGAAAAGGGCTGACTTCACAGGCGTTTTCCCTTCGTAGCCTCACCTGCACTGCACCAAACGCAGTGCGGTGCAAGTGTTGTGGACTTTGTGTTTAAAAATGGTTTTCCCGGTAAAAACGGTAGAGCCATGATGAATAATATACCCGACCGCAAAACCCTGACTGCCTTCGTCCTTGTCGTTCTTTTGGGCGGGAGCAATTCCGTTGCCGTTCGATTCAGTAATATGGAATTGCCTCCCTTCCTCGGCGCGGCCATGCGCTTTGTATTTGCCTCGCTGATTTTCTGGGCGATATTTTTTATTGAAAGGAGGCGTCTTCCCGGCAAAAGGGATTCGCTCGTGCTGATGTTGAACGGCTTTATCTCGGTCGGCCTGGGTTTTGCCTTTCTATATTTCGGATTTCAAAAGATACAGGCAAATCTCGGAACGGTCATCCTCGCGCTGGGTCCCCTGCTGACATTTTTCCTCGCCTTCCTGCATCGGATCGAGTCGTTTCGCTGGCAGGTGCTGGCCGGCGGCCTGGTCGCTTTTGCGGGCATGGCAATTGCTGTGAACGCGCAATTGGGCGGGGATATTCCATCCGCCTCGTTGCTGGCCTTGATGGCGGGCGCAACCTTGAGCGCGGAGGGCAATGTGATCCTGAAAATCTTCGCGCCGAAAAGCGAGCCTGTTACCGTGAATGCGCTTTCGCTTTCTTCGGGCGCTGTTTTTCTCGTACTCGCTTCATTGGCCGCCGGTGAAGCCTGGAAAATTCCATCCCAATCATCGACCTGGATTGCGCTAACCTATCTCATTTTGGGCGGATCCGTCCTGATGTTTTATTTTTTTGTTTATGTGCTCACTCATTGGACGGTTTCTTCCACATCTTACGCCATCCTTTTGTTTCCAATTGTCGCGACAATATTTGGCGCCTTGCTTGCAGGCGAGACCGTCACGCCGTTATTCCTGGCAGGCTCGGTCTTCGTGATTGCGGGCGTCTGGTTCGGCGCATTCTACAAATCCAGGCCTTGACTTGTATTTTGAATTGGCATAGAATCCGGTCACTATCCCATCCTGAAAGGAGGCTCGAAAATATGCAAGCCAGCAAAGTATCCACGAAAATTTTTTTTAGCGCGCCTCCTTTGGGTGAGATGTTCTAGCGGATCAATTCCGTTTGGCTGCAAATCAACCGCAGGCGCGCTCAGCCTGCGGTTTTTCTTTCTGTGGGACAGGATGCCGTCTTATCCCACCCCGCCGCAGGATGTCGTTTCCTGTGGTTTTTATTTTTAAGGCGCCAACCGACAATGAATACCAACAAGTACATCGATTTTTATGATGATCTCGACGATGAAGACAGGCTCAACTCCCATCTTGGCATCGAGACACGCCGCATCCACCAGCGCATGAGCAGAAAACTGATCGAAGAGGAACGAAAATTCGTCCACGCACAGGATGATTCAAAAAGCAGTTTTAAGTTCACCTACAAGGCCGCCCGCTTCGAGGAATGGTGGCTGCTGGATTCACTGGGAAGTTTCTACGAACACAAGTGGATTTCAGATGTGCTGAAAAGAGTCAAAGGCGGGAAGGAGGCGTCGGTTTACCAGTGCAGGTCCGGGGTCGCGGTGGATGCGCCTCTGGTTGCCGCAAAGGTTTATCGTCCGCGATCCCTTCGCAATCTCAAGAACGACCAGCAGTATCGCGTCGGCCGTGTTGACCTTGACGAGGATGGCAATGCGCTCACGAAAAAAGCGGATATTGACGCTGTGATCAAGCGCACATCCTATGGCGAGGAAGTGCGCCACCAATCCTGGATCGCGTATGAGTACAAGACGCTGGAGGATTTATACGAAGCGGGTGCGGATGTCCCCAGGCCGTATGCAATGGAGAAGAATGCCATCCTGATGGATTTCGTTGGCGACCACAACACCGCCGCGCCCACGCTCAATTCCGTGGCGCTGGAGCGGGACGAAGCCCAGCCGCTTTTCGAGCGCGTCCTTCGCAACATCGACCTGATGCTGAAACATGACCGCATCCACGGCGACCTCTCGGCTTACAACATCCTCTACTGGAACGGCGATATTACGCTGATTGATTTCCCGCAGGTGGTGTTGCCCAGTTCCAACCCCGCGTCGTGGAATATCTTCCTGCGTGACGTGACCCGCATCTGCCAGTATTTTTCAGCGCAGGGAGTGGAATGCGACGCCCGAACCCTCGCCGCAGACCTGTGGACTTCGCATGGTCACAGGATAGTGCAGGAAGTCCACCCGAAGTATCTCGACCCTGACAAAATGGAAGACAGGCGGGTTTGGAAGGAAGGGATGAGTGAGAAGTGAAGAGTAAAAAGTAACGAGTGAGAAGTAAAGCAAAATTTCCCAGCCGCAAAGCCGGGAAATTTTGTTTTTGATTCTGCACTTGTTGCTTCTTTCCTTATCGATTAAAATCGGCTAACGGCAATTGGAAAACAGCCTCGGGAGGGCTTCCAATGAAAAAACGACTTGCCTTGATTTTGACCCTGCTCGTTACCCTGACCGCCACAACCGCCTCCGCCGCGCCGGGCGATACCACGCGCGTCTCGCTGGATTCGAGCGGAACGCAGGGGAATGGCAGTTCATACACCCCCTCCATCTCTGCCGATGGGCGCTACGTGGCGTTTCAATCGTATGCCAGCAATCTGGTCAGCGGGGATACGAACGGGAGGGTGGACGTTTTCGTGCGCGACAGGCAGGCGAATACGACGGAGCGCGTCTCGCTGGATTCGAGCGGAACGCAGGGGGATAATGATTCATACGCCACCTCCATCTCCGCCGATGGGCGCTACGTGGCGTTTTTATCGTTTGCCACCAATCTGGTCAGCGGGGATACGAACGGGATGTCGGACGTTTTCGTGCATGAAAGGGACGTTGCCCCTCCCACCGTTGCCAGTCAAACC
>Ga0172369_10009286_pt1 | contig 10934 bp, 7 predicted proteins | sample LakKiv25m_FD_114539 | JGI IMG/M metagenome (GOLD analysis project Ga0172369, IMG submission 114539) | Freshwater microbial communities from Kabuno Bay, South-Kivu, Congo - kab_022012_11.25m | ecosystem: Environmental > Aquatic > Freshwater > Lake | place: Democratic Republic of the Congo...
CATCAGCCAACTCAAGTGGGTGCAAGGCGCTGACCTGTCCGAATGACTTCGGCAAGCCGCACAATATGGGGTGTTCACCGACCGCCGTTACTTCCGCGGCAATCGCTTCCGGATTTACCGGCGGGATGCGCGCGGGCAGCGCGGGTTCCAGGTCGTGCCAGAGACGGTAACTGGCGCCCAGGCCGTTCATTCCGCCGCAGAGCATCACCGGCAGCCCCCGCTCGGTGGCGGAGCGCAGGTGCTGCACGTCGCGCTCGGTGACCGATTCCAGGTCGGCGCCGGCCAGCACCATGCAATCGTGCACCAGCATTCCGGTGTACCCCTCGCTCACCACCCCCACGCGCTGCGTCAGCCTGGGGAAGAGCGGCAGCCAGGGAATGGACTGGTAATAGCCATACGTCCGCACTTTATACGGTAACGAGCGCGCGATCGGCTCGAGCTGGTACGGGTTATACGCATATGGGCGCATGAGTAGGATTTCGCGAATGCCGGCAGGATCCATAATAACCTCATTGGGAGCGCGGACCTCTGAGTCCGCGTGTCACGCGCGGACTCAGAGGTCCGCGCTCCAGATTATACTTCGTATACTTCCGGAATGACCGGGAAGACGCCGAAGGCGTCGCGTTGCCAGCGGTAGACTTTGTGCGCATCGAGCAGGAACGCTTCGACGATGAGCGTGTATTGGAGATAACCCTGGTCGCGGTGGTACCTGGCGCCCCACTTATTGAAGCCGCGCGGGGTTGGCGTGGTGAACAGCTTGAGGGTCTCCGCCACCGTCGGGCTGGTCGGGCGGTCCATGAAGTCGCCCAATCGCTTCTCGAAGGCCGCGGCGCCGTCCCAGTAAGCGTTATCCGGGCAATCCGCCGGCCTGTTGAACTTCCGCAGGAACTCCTGACGCTTCGTGGCTACATATTTCGCCTGCGCCGATTCCGGGTTGCGGCAGACCATGCCGCTGATGTGCACGCCACCGCAGGGGTCGGGGCCGTAGACATCGATGAAGTTGTAGCTGGTCTTCTCGATGGCCACACAGCGTTTCTGTACGTCGTAATACAGGTTGTTGGCGCTGCCCCAGAACGGCGAGTAGCGGGTGAGAAACTGCACCACACCCGGCACATCGTCCACGAAGTGCATCATCATCGCCTTCGGGTTGAGCGGGAAGATCTCCGCCGGCTCGTCATCGATATGCAGGCCGGCGCCCACGCCGTCGCCTTTCAACGGGCCGGGCTGCGGCATGCGGGCGGCCGGATTCGGGTTCGGCTTCCAGAAGGTGAGCGGGTCATCCACGTTTTTGACGTGCAACTGCCCCTGGTCGGTCTCCGGCAGGTACACCGCCCGGCACTTCTCGGTCACCAGCGGCGGCGTCGCCGTAGGCGCGAGCTCTACGCTTTTGAAGCCGCGGAAGGTGAGATAGGCCTTCAAACTGCGGTAGAAGGCCATCTGCTCTTTGCTTAAGCCGGCCAGCGCTTGCAACTCGCGGTCCACCGCCAGCGCGTGCTCCACCCACGGCTGCGCCTCCGGATAGTTGGCGTAGGAGGGGATCCTCGCCATGCGCTCCCGGTGAAAAGCCGTCAGCCCGGCGACCACCGCCGGCCAGTCGACGAAGGGCGAATCGAGCTGCACGCGCTCGTATGGACCCTCCAGGTATTGCTTCGGATTGGAGGCGATTTTTGCCGCTTCGGCACGGGCCACGTCGTAAGGATTGGGCAGGTTGATAGTCACGGGATGGCCTTTCAAAACGTGTAGACTTCCGGCACGCAGGGGTAGTTGCCGAAGGCGTCGCGCTGGTAGTAATGCGCGATGCCTTTCGAATAGAAATGCACCCGCGTCGTCAGGGTATATTCGGCGGCCGCCTGGCCGGGGTGGACTTTGGTGCCTGGCTTGTTGAGTCCCTTTGGCCATGGCGTGATGAAAAGGTCGAGAATCTCCGCCACGGTGAGCTTCGGCTTCTTCATCAAATTGCCCAGCATCTTTTCCGCCAGATCGCAGCCTTTCCAGTAGGTCATGTCGGCGCCGTCCTGCGGCTGGTGGAAACGGGTCAGGTACTCCAGCCGTTTCTTCGCCTGGTATTGGCCCTGGGGTGACTGCGTGTCGCGGCAGGCGAGGCCGCTGCAGTGGCTGCCGCCGTTAGCGTCCGGGTAAAAGACTTCAATGAAGTTGTGACTGCACTTCTCGATGGCGACGCTGCGTTTCTGCGCATCGTAGAGCACCACGTTGCCGCCGCCCCAGAATGGCGAGTAGCGGGTGAGGAACTGCACCGCGCCCGGCACGTCGTCGCAGTGGGTGAAGACCATGTCGCGGTATGGCAGCGGGAAGATCTCCTCCGGCTCGTCGTCGATATGCAGGCCGCTGCCCACGCCGTCCCACATCAAGCCGGTGATCGGCTTCAGATAAGTCGGCCGTTTCGGATCCGGCTTGTAGAAGGTGATGGGATCATCCACGTTCTTGATGTGGAACTCGCCCTGGTCGGTCTCCGGCAGGTAGATGATGCGGCAGCGCTCGGTCATCGCCGGCTTCGCCCGCGAATACCCGCGAAAGGTGAGGTAGGTCCACATGCTGCGGTGGATCGCCATCTGCCGGTCGCTCATACCGGTCAGCGCCTGCAGCTCCCGGTCCACTGCCAGCGCGTGCTCCACCCACGGCTGCGCTTCCGGATAGGTGGTGAACGACGGGATCTTCGCCATGCGCTCCCGGTGGAACGCCTCCAGGCCGGAGAGCAGCGTCTCCCCATCGACAAACGGGCAATCCTGCAGCACGCGCTCGGTGGCCTTGTCAATGAGCAAGGTTTTATAACGCGTAACGATCTCGGCTTCTTCGCGCGCAACGTCCAGGGGGTTGGGCAAAGTGATAGGCATATTATTCTCCGGATTGGTTCGTAGGGAACGCCCTCCGCGATTGTGATTGCTTTTCTTCCAAGCCGCAGGTCAGTCCCCATTATACAGGGAAGCTTCCCAAACATGGGGACAGACCCTTGGCTGGCGCTGGTCTTTTTCGGACGGGCGCTAAATTCGGGGTCTGTCCACGGGCATGACTCGCGCGGACTCAGAGGTCTGCACTCCAATCATAAACCTCCGGGACACACGGGTAGTTGCCGAAGGCGTCGCGCTGCCAGCGGATCATCTGTTTCTTTTCATACAGCTCGGCGTGGGTGACCAGCGTGTATTCGCCGCAGGCCTGGTCCGGGTGCATTTTGGCGCCGGTCTTGCACAGCCCCCGCGGCCAGGGGGTAGTGAAAAGCGCGAGGATCTCCGCCACGGTGGGCTTCGGCTTTTTCATCAAATCACCGAGCATGGCCTCCGCGCGGTCGCACGCTTGCCAGAAGGTCATATCGGAGCCGTCCAGCGGCTGGTTGAAGCGCTGCAGGTATTCCAGCCGTTTCTTCGCCTGGTATTGCGCCTGCGGTGATTGCGGGGTGCGGCAGGCCATGCCGCTGCAATGACTGCCGCTGTTGACACCGGGCGTGAAGACTTCGATGAAATTGTGGCTGCACTTCTCGATAGCCACGTTGCGCTTCTGTCTATCGTAGAGCACGATGTTCTGCCCGCCCCAGAACTGATAGTAGCGGGTGAGGAACTGCACCGCGCCCGGCACATCGTCGCAGTGGGTGAAAACCATGTCACGGTATGGCAAGGGGAAGGTCTCTTCCGGCTCGTCGTCCATATGCAGGCCGCTGCCCACACCGTCCCACATGAGGCCAGTCACCTGCGCGGCATGGTTCGGTGTTTTAACGTCCGGCTTCCAAAAGGTGAGCGGATCGTCCACGTTCTTGATGTGGAACTCGCCCTGGTCGGTGTCCGGCAGGTAGATAATGCGGCAGCGCTCGACCATCGCCGGCCTGGCCTGCGCGTACCCGCGGAAGGTCAGGAAAGCGCCGATGCTGCGATAGACGGCGATCTGCGGGTTGTTCATGCCGGTCAACGCCTGCAGCTCCCGGTCCACTGCCAGCACATAATCCACCCACGGCTGTGCCTCCGGATATTTCACGGCGGACGGCACCCTGGCCATGCGTTCCGTGTGAAACGCCTCCAGGCCGTTCAGCAGCGAGTCGGGATCGATAAACGGGCAATCGTTGAGCACGCGCTCGGTCGGCCCGTCGAGAAACATCGCAGCATAGCGCTTCACATGCTCGGCTTCCGCGCGCGCGGCAGCCAGCGGGTCGGGTAAGGTTACGGACATGGATTGCTCCCCTGGTTTGTTGTAAAGTGCTCGTATTATACATGAGCAAATAAAAGGATGGGTGAATAGTGTGTAATGAGTTATGCCCGGTCCGGTGGTTGAGTAGGCAAGTAAACTGACCGATTCTTTCATAGCTCTTGTGCCGTACCGAAACCACCTCTGCGGCGGTACTCCGCCGCACATGTAAAGGAGAACCTTGCGTGAACGAGCGCTCTGACCTTTGCGGTGGAGTACCGCCGCAGAGGTGGTTTCGATACGGCGCGGGAGCTGCGGAAAAAACCGAAAAAGCTTACTTGCCTACTCAACCACCGGACCGAGCACAATAAACTACTCACTCATTCCTCCAACCTTCCATCCTTCCAATCATCCATACATTACGGCATTCGTTCCAACTCATCAAGCACGCCGGCCTCGTGCGCCAGCAGCAGGAATGGCAAGTAGGTGCGGTATTGCTTGGCGCCGCCGCGAATATCGCCCAGCGGTTCCGGTGGGCCGGTGAAGCGCAGGAAATCCAGCCCTTCCTCCAGGTATTTTTTGTTTCCGGTGGCATGGTAGGCATAGGCATAGGCGGGCAGCGTCAGGTTGAGGGTGTAGGGATGCAGGTCGTCGGCCCAGGCGATGCCCATCGCGTTGCGACCATGCTCCAGGTGCCAGTCGAGGATGCGGAGCAGCAACTGCAGCGCCCCCTCATCGCCGGTGAGGCGATGCAGGTTCGCCAGGCCGGTGAGCACGGTGCCGGTGCCGTAATTCATACCGGCGAAATCGTAGGTGCCGGTTTCGTCGACCGACGCTTTGATGCGGTTGCGCAGGGTCTGCGCCGCCCGCAGGCAGCGCTCGTCGCCGGTGACTTCGATGACGCCGCACAGGGCGATCATCGCCCAGCCGGGCATACGGCTCTCGATGTCCAGCACGTCGGGGAACTCCTCGACGTATTTGCACACGTTGCGCCCCAGGCTCTGCACCACCTCCAGCGCCCGCTCGTCACCGCTGGTGCAGTAATATTGCGCCAGGCCTTCCGTCCACGTGTGGCTCGGATACACGGAGGCGGTGGTATGCCGGGCGCAATGGGCGGGGATGCCGCCTTCCTTCCACGGGTCGTCGCTCTTGCGCACGAAGTCCACGTCGATCTGGTGCTCCGCGGCCAGCCGCGCACTCTTCCACGCCGCGGGCCGTCCGCTGCGCCAGCTCTGGATCATCGCCGCCGAGGTGAAGTCGTGCTCGTTATTGATCCACACGGTATCCTTCGGCAGGCCCCAGGGGGAATAATCGTAGCCGGAGTTCGGATCGTCGCCGTAACCAAGCATGCCGGTCGTCCAGCCGCGTTCGGCGGTGGCGATGAACGCGCCTTCGACACGGCGGTAGCGCGCGGGCAGCCAGGGCAGGACATACTGCATGCCAAAGACTTTGCACTGCTGGTACCAGACGAACGGCACGGTTACATTTGCCGGTGATTCAGCCTGGTGGAAGTAATACTGAAATTCCGCCGCCGGGCTATCCGGCGAGAAAAAGGTGAGCAACAGGTGGTGATGCCGCGCCATGCCCTGACGCAGGTCCTGCAGGTCGCTGCCTTCCGGCCACAGGCCGTATTCCACCGCTCCGTTAATCACCGCCAGCCGCTTGGGCCAGTTCTCGCGCCCCTCGACAATCATCATCATCGCCGACCAATCCGCGGATTGCAGGCCAATCCATGGGAACACCACGTCGCGATTGTTCAGCAGGTAGGAAGGATAGCCGGTGGTGTCCTCGCGCAGCAGGTCCACGTCGCTGAGACGCGAGCCGGTGGGGGTCAGGTTAATGATCGGGTTTTCCGGGAAGGTATACAGCCGCTGGTAGCTCTTCTGCCCGGAGGCATTCTGGCACACCACCTGCGTCTGACGATCCTTCATGGCGGGTAAGCGCAGGCCGATCTCGCCCACCGGCACGCCGTCCGGCATGTCCTCCATATTGATGAAGGTGTGGATCATCTCCACTTCATCACGGCTGGCGTCGAAGCGAAGCTGCAGCGTGAAGTCGAGGAAGGTGACATCATCCGCATCGATGTGCTGACCGCTCAATTCGATGATGCCCACCAGCGGTCCGAGTTCGACCACGCGCATGGACTTCACCACGGCGCGGAATTCACCGCCCAGATCGTTCGTCCACAACTCCAGCGCGCCGGAAAAGACCGGCAGGCCGTACCGCAGCAGCATCAACGTCGGGTAATTGTCCTCATCTTTGCCGATGATAGCCCGCAGCGGGCCGTTGGACACTTCGAATCCGTCGGGGGTGTCGAAAATTTTGACCGGCGTTTCCGGCAGCGGCGTCGCTTCCCCGCCGGTCAATTCCAGCATGAAGGTCGCCGGAGCATCGTGCGCCACGTCGGCCTGCCACTGCACGAAGGCAAACTTCACGCTGCCGTCCGGCCATTGGCACAGCGCGCGCACCTGGCGGGGCAACGGCCTACCGTCGGTGTCGCGCAGCAGCAGTTGCTCCACGTCGTTGACCGCGCCTTGCGGCAGCGGAATGCCGCGAGAGACCGGCCAACCCGTGCGGCGATCAGCGACCGGCTTGTTGTGCTCGTAGCCGATACCTTGGAATGAGTAGCGGCGCAGCCCCTCGCGGGGCACGGAAACGGTAATTTGTACCATAATAACCTCTCGGTCAATCGTTATGCGTGAACGCAAAAGTCCGCGCTCCAAGTTTACCGATAATACGCCCGCATCGCCCGCGCCAGGATGTCGCCGTCCGGTTGGTAGGGATTCCACAGCGTTTCCGCAAAGAGCGCCACACCCGACTGGATCGCTTCCTCGAATATCCCATCCTCTACCAGTCCGGTAACCAGCGTGCTTTGGGGTCCTGTCGCCAGTATTTCCCGATAAAACCGTGCGGCACAGGGGAACAGCCGGTACCACTGCTGATTCGATCCTTCCCATAATCCCGATCGGTCGAGCAGCCGCTCGTGAGTAAACCGTGCCACCCGCTCGCCCAGGATGAAAGGCCCATGGAACTCAAACTCGCGGTCCCAGCGCAGGCACGTCCATCCCTTGGGCACGATGGCGAAGCCGGACTCGCGGCGGAAGCGCGCCAGCTCGAGGCCATATTTCAGTGTTTCCTCATACTGCTCCTCTTCGCCCAGCGTGGGAGAGTAGCTGAACGGCAGCACGCCCGCGTCCTCCCAGGTGATGGTGACGCGCGGGTCGAGCGCCGAGAAATCGGTGTAATGCTCGCGGATGGAGGTGGCGTGCAGGCCGAACTGAATATGCAGGTCCGGGGTCATTTCATACAGGCCCGCGGCCACGGTGTTGACGAAGTCGCGGGCGATGGCAGCCATCGTGCGCCCGCCCTTCGTCAGCTCGTTGTGCTCGGTCTGCGTCTGAAAGTAAATGCCGTCGATGCCGAGACCGGCGTATTCCCGCTGGTAGGTGTCGACGATGTCCCGTTTCAACGCCGGCCAGTCGTCCGGGTTGGCGATGTCGTAATGACTGTCCGATCCCCACCCCCAATGAAAGCCGGGGATGATTTTGATGCCGCGGGCATGGGCATATTCGATAACCTTGTCCATATTCAGCGGCACGGTGCGGTTCCACAGGGTGAGCATGTTCATCTTCAGCTTCACCATGTTATCGAGGAACCGTTTGTAATCGTAGATCACGTAGCCCCACGTCCAGATACCGCGGTCGTCGATAGCGGGCGCTTCGGTCAGCGCGAATTCGGCCATGTGGTCGAAGTCGTCCCGCCGCGGCTCCGCGCCGTCATTCGGAAGCCCACCATAGAGCGTGCGCGCGCAGAACTCTTCGGCGCCATACAGCACCCCTCGCGCATCCGCGCCGCAGATGACGATGGCCCGCTTTCCTTCACCCCATGGCGCGTCCAGGCAGGCGATGGTAAACCCCTGCGCCTTCTCCGGCGCCCGGATCAGCCCCCGCTCGATTAACTGCGCGATCCACCGATTGCTTTTCGCCGTGCCGACCAGGATGACGTGCGTGCTGCCGTCCGGTTCCATCTCCATCGCCGGCGCCACCTCCAGCAGGTAGGGCAGATAATACTGCGCGCAGCCCTGCGCCCGGTTGGCTGCCACCCGCTCGGGTCCGGCGTAATTCCCATACGCAAGCAGCCAGCGCGCGCCGGGGTAGCGGTCGGATGCAAATTGATACGGCATAGTGGCTTCCTTTATCTTCCCAACCAATGCATGATCTCATTCACTTCTCTGAAATCGCCGGTAATCGCGTGCGCGCCCGCGTCGGCCAGGCGCCGATATTTCGCGGGATTGATTCCCTGCCGCTGCACGTCGTCGCTCGCCACGCCCAGGGTGACGGCGCCGACTTCGCGGCCCAGCGCGATTTCCACGCGACCATCACCGATCACCGCCACCTCCGGACCGCGCAGGCCGGCGTCGCGCACCAGGCGGCGCAACACCGCTTCCTTCGCGCAATCTATCGCTCCCGGCGGCGCGCCGGCGATCTCGACGAAATAATCGGCCAGGCCCAGGATGCCCACCTCGCGCGCCACGTCCGCATGGTCGGTGCCGCTGGCGACATAAAGGGCAATCCCCGCGGCGCGTAGGGCGTCGAGGAAGGCGCGGCTGCCGGCGATCATGAAGTCATCCGGCTGCGCCTGGCCGGTGATGACTTGTTGCGCGCGGGTCGAGACGGGTGCCAGCAGGCGGCGGTTGTATTCGGCCTTGTATGCCCAGGGATCGAGCACTTCGGGATTCAACCCGTGGCGCGCCACCGCCTCCGCCAGCCAGGTCATCTGGTGGATGGTCTGGATGCCGGTGGAGTGGTCGATATACTCATCGACTTCCCGGCACAACTCCAGGGTCGGCGCAGTCGGACCGGCGATCATCTCCACCATCAGCGGGGCCATGATCTCCTCCCACCCCTGGCGCAGCGTGGAGATGGTGCCGTCGAAGTCGAGCAGCACCGCGCGGATGGGCGGGCGGCCGGCGGGAAGGGGAGTGAGCACGGTAAGGGACAAAGGCGATTGCATAATTATAAACTTCCGATTTTCTCTTCCGGGGTTTCCGTGGATGGTCATCCCCGGCTTACTCCGGCGCATCACCCCAATCGGGCACATCGAGAGTTTCGCCGTCCCGCAGCGCCGATTTATGCGCCATGACGCCCATGGCCATGTAGCGCACCGCTTCCCAGACGTTGATTGCCGGCTGGCGCTGATGCGCCACGGCATCCACGAACTCATGCACCAGGTAGGCGTGCGAGCCGCCATGGCCTCCGTAAACGTCCGAATCCGCTTTGCACCGGCGAAATGCCGCATACACTTCCGGCGGGAGCGGGTCGCGCATGTCATCCACACTGAGCTTCGTGACCGACAACGGCCGGGCGGTCATGGGGTCCGTGCGCCCATTCTCCTTCCACTGGTTTTCGCAGAAGGTGCCTCGCGTTCCCAGGATGCGGAAAATCTCGCCCTGGTCGGTGATGCTGCCGGCAACCTCCCGGAACTCGCAGATGCGGACCGCGGCGCCGTTGCTCATGCGAAAGAATGCCGTTTCATCACTGAAGGCATATCCGCCGAAAAACGGATCGTGATTCCGGTTCCGATAGCCATACGCGGTGGCCTTGAGGGCATGGGCTTTCATGACGCACACGGGACCGGAGGTGGAATGCGTCGGGTAATGCATGGGCCCGCTCAGGATTCCCCGGGCACGGTAACTCTTCGCCTGCTCCCGCCCTTCCTGCCCGGCTTTCCCGGTGGCGCGCAGCTTCTCGACTTCCCGCAGGCTGCACTCGTGGCTATCGACATCATGAAAATATTCGCCTTCCGCGTAGATGAAGTCACCGAAGCCGTCTTCAGCGGCTTTCCGCCGGCAGAACATGGCTTGCGGGCGATAATAAGTCGTCTCCCCCAGCATGTAGAACATGCCGGTTTTCCGGCAGGTGTCCACCAGGCGATCGCACCAGTCCAGAATTTCGTCGCCGTCCGGGATGGAGATAATCGGCACCGCGCTGTAGACATGCTTGCCGGCTTCCATCGCCTGCACGCACTGCGGAGCGTGCAGCCACGGCTGGGTGATGATGACCAGGGCATCCAGATCGCTCCGGCAGATATCGTCCAGTGAATCGAAGGTGTCGCGCGGGTTGAATTTTGCTTTCCAGGATTCCTTCTCAGCGAATTTCTTCATCCGTTCCGGCTCACGATCGCAGAGAGCCACCCGGTCGACCAGCGGATGACTCATGAAAAGATCCGCAAAACAACTGCCGAATTCACCTAACCCGACCAATCCGAGACTGATGCCCATGATGTGTTTCCTTTCACAGCCGCTCAGTGAGATTCCTGCTCTTACATATCCCCGAGATAATTGCAACACCGGGGGCACCTAACCCCCCAGCCCCCTTCCCTACGAAGGAAGGGGGAGCGACAGGTGGATATGCGATTACGGTTCTCGTCGATAGACAAGCCGACTCCCCCTTCCTTCGTAGGGAAGGGGGCTGGGGGGTTAGGTGCCCCCGGTGTTGCAATTACCTTCTTCGTCAAAGCGCTGCAGGATTTCATCCGGCGTCGCGGTGCCGGTCATGCCGATTTTCCGCACCACCACGCCGGCGGCCAGGTGGCCGAGCGCCGCGGCTTCCGGGCCATCGGCGCCGGCGGCCAGCGCGGCCAGGCAGGCGGCGGCGAAGGCAACACCCGCGCCGACGATGTCGATTGGCGGCGGCGCCGGGGAGGTGGGAATATGCCGAATCGCGTCATTCGCCACCCACAGGCAGCCACCCGCGCCAAGCGTCAGGCACACCGTGGCGTCATTTTGCCGCGCGAGGCGCAGGGCG
>Ga0172369_10009289_pt1 | contig 10932 bp, 11 predicted proteins | sample LakKiv25m_FD_114539 | JGI IMG/M metagenome (GOLD analysis project Ga0172369, IMG submission 114539) | Freshwater microbial communities from Kabuno Bay, South-Kivu, Congo - kab_022012_11.25m | ecosystem: Environmental > Aquatic > Freshwater > Lake | place: Democratic Republic of the Congo...
ACCCGTAACGGTATTTCTCTAAAAGATATTAAAAGAACGGCAAAATTTGTGCAGTTCGCTATAGCCGCCGCCAAACAAGCCATGGAGTCTTCCGGTTTAGATTCAAAAAAGGAAGACGCAACCCGCATGGGGGTAGTTATCGGTTCAGGTATCGGCAGCCTGCATACTATCGAAGAAGAGCACAAGGTTTTTCTTAGTAAAGGCCCTTCGAGGCTTTCGCCTTTTCTTATCCCTATGCTTATTGTAAATGAGGCAAGCGGCATGGTTGCCATTATCCACGGATTAAAAGGGCCGAACTCCTGTGTGGCCACTGCCTGCGCTTCCGGTTCCCATGCCATAGGTGAAGCATACAGGATGATCCTTTATGGAGACGCCGATGTAATGCTTACCGGAGGCACGGAAAGTTGTATTGTGCCTACATCAGTGGGTGGTTTCTGCGCCTTAAGGGCACTTTCAACCAGGAATGATGATCCCAAGAGAGCCAGCCGTCCGTTTGACCGCGACCGCGATGGTTTTGTAATGGCTGAAGGATGCGGCCTGGTTGTTTTAGAGACTTTAGAGCACGCTCAAAAAAGAAACGCTAACATTATCGCTGAAATTGCCGGTTTTGGCATGAGCTGCGATGCTTATCATATAACCGCTCCTGATCCTGACGGGGCAGGGGCTGCCCAGGCAATGTCCATGGCGTTAAAGGACGCGCAGATGAAACCGGAGGAGGTTACTTATATAAACGCCCATGGAACCTCGACCAAATTGAATGATAAGATTGAAACTTTGTCAATGAAGAAGGCCTTTGGCGCCTATAGCAAAAAAATAATGGTTTCTTCCACAAAGTCTGTAACCGGCCATCTTTTAGGTGCCGCGGGCGGAGTGGAGTTTTTGACCTGTTGTTTGGCAATTAGAGACGGAGTTGTTCCCCCTACCATCAACTACGAACATCCTGATCCGGATTGTGACCTGGATTACGTGCCTAATATAGCGCGCAAAACCAACGTAGAAGTCTGCATGTCTAATTCTTTGGGTTTCGGCGGGCATAACGCCTCTCTCATAGTGAAGAAGTTCAAAGGATAACCCAGGTAACCCAGGGACGGTTCTCAACTCAAAGCAGAACTGTCCCCAGAAAAGGGGACTTTTCCCTGCCTTCGGCAGGTTTTGAGAACCGTCCCTTGTTTCTTGTTTTAAAAATGGGATATACAATAGCGGAAAAAATTTTATTAAAACATTCTAACCAAAAATCAATTAAGCCTGGTGAATTTATCCAGGCTAAAGTTGATGTTGCCCTGGCCAACGATATTACCGCGCCTTTGGCTATTTCGGAGTTCAAAAAATCCGGCTTTAAACAGGTTTTTAGCAAAGATAAGATTGTGTTAGTCCCGGATCACTTTGCCCCCGCTAAAGATTTAAAAAGCGCCAATCAATGTAAGGTGCTGGCTAATTTTGCCAAAGAGCAGGGGATAAAGAATTATTTTGAGATTGGGTCCATGGGGATAGAACACGCGTTGCTTCCCGAAAAAGGTATTGTTATGCCCGGAGATCTGGTTATTGGAGCGGATTCTCACACCTGCACTTATGGGGCCTTGGGCGCTTATGCCACGGGTATGGGCTCGACAGACCTGGCCCGCGCTTATATTGACGGTAAATGCTGGTTAAAGGTCCCGGCATCCATAAAGTTTATATATAAAGGCAAGTTAAAAAAGTGGGTTTCAGGCAAGGACCTTATCCTTTATACTATAGGCCAGATTGGCGTAGATGGCGCTTTGTATAAAGTAATGGAGTTTAGCGGCCCGGTAATCAGAAAACTAGGCATGGACGACAGGTTTTCTATGTCTAACATGGCTATTGAAGCCGGGGCAAGGGCCGGTTTAATCGAGCCGGATGACAAAACCAGAAAATACGCGGCGGGTTTTAAACGTACGCCCAAATTTTATTATTCAGACCCGGATGCCCATTATGAAAAAATATACGAGTGGGATGTTACGAATTTAGAGCCGCAGGTGGCTTGTCCGCATCTGCCCAGCAATGTCAAGCCGGTCAGCAGCCTGAAAAATATAAAAATTGACCAGTCGGTTATCGGCTCATGCACTAACGGCCGGATTTCAGATTTACGCATCGCCGCTTCTTTACTTAAAGGTAAAAAAGTGGCCAGGGGAGTAAAATTAATTATTTTCCCGGCAACGCAGAAGATTTATTTGCAAGCGGTAAAAGAGGGCTTGGCGGAGATTTTTGTTAAGGCAGGAGGGATATTTTCGACTCCGACCTGCGGTCCCTGCCTGGGCGGGCATATGGGGATTTTAGCTGACGGCGAGGTAGCCATTGCCACGACTAACAGGAATTTTCTGGGAAGAATGGGCAGCCCTAAATCATTTGTGTATCTGTCTAATCCGGCGGTAGCCGCGGCATCCGCGATAACCGGTAAAATCACCCATCCGGCAAAAATTTAACCAGGGACGGTTCTCAAACTAAAGCAAAAGTGTCCCCTGAAGGAGAGTTAAGTGGTTATTAAAGGCAAGGTGCATAAATTCGGCGATGATATAAATACCGATGATATTATCGCCGCGAAATACCTGGTTTCTACCGATGCCAGGGAATTGGGCAGGCATTGCATGGAAACCATAAAGCCTGACTTTTCCCAGGCTGTCAGCCCGGGGGATATAATTGTTGCGGGGGATAATTTTGGCTGCGGCTCAAGCCGGGAGCATGCTCCTTTAGCGATTAAAGGGTGCGGGATCTCCGCGGTGATCGCCAGGAGTTTTGCCGCTATTTTCTTCAGGAACGCGATAAATATCGGCCTGCCGTTTCTGGAGTCCGAGGATGTTGATAAGATTAATGACGGAGACCTCGTTGAAATAAATTTGGAAACAGGCCAGATTAATAATTTAACTCAGGCTAAGATGTATAAAACACAGGCCTTTCCTGGATTTTTGCAGCAAATCGTTGAAAGCGGCGGGTTGATTAATTATATCAGAAAACAGGCAAGGATATAATAAGCAGAGATCTTGAAAAAATAAGGAGTCCAGATGTATAAAATTGCGGTAATACCCGGCGACGGGACCGGCCCCGAAGTAATTAATGAGGGTTTAAAGGTTTTAGCAAAAGCCGGTAAAAAGTTCGGCTTTAAATACGAAACTAAATCTTTTGATTTCAGCGGCCAAAGGTATCTAAAAACCGGCAAGCTTGTCGACGACAGCGATATCGAGGAATTAAGAAAATACAACGCCATTTATCTGGGTGCTGTGGGCGACCCTGAAGTAAAGCCCGGGATAATTGAGACCGGGGTATTGCTTAAATTAAGGTTTGCTCTTGACCAATATATTAACCTGCGGCCGGTCAAGCTTTATAACTCCGCGTATTGCCCTTTGAAAGATAAAAAGCCGGAGGATATTGATTTTGTGGTTGTCCGCGAGAACTCCGAAGGCCTATATAAAGGTATGGGGGAGTTTAAAGATAAAGGGACTAAAGATGAGGTAGCGATCCAAATTTCTTATAATACGCGCAAGGGTGTGGAGCGTTGTATCCGTTATGCCTTTGAGTGTGCTCGCAAGCGTAATAAAAAGAAGAAGTTGACTCTTTGCGGCAAGACCAATGTTTTGACTTATGCCTGGGATCTTTGGCAGCGTACATTTAATGAGGTTGCTAAAGAATATCCGGATGTAACTACCGATTACGCGCATGTGGACGCGACAACCATGTGGTTTGTGAAAAACCCTGAATGGTTTGATGTAATCGTTACCGATAACTTATTCGGCGATATTATTACGGATTTAGGGGCAATGATCCAGGGCGGTATGGGTATCGCGGCGGGAGGCAATATTAATCCGCAAGGCGTATCTATGTTTGAGCCTATCGGCGGGAGCGCGCCGAAATATACCGGTAAAAATGTGATTAACCCGCTGGCTGCGATTTGCGCTCTCGGCATGATGCTGGAGAATCTTGGAGAGGCCGAAGCTGCCAAGGCTATTGAGCGGGCGGTAATCGGCATTGTAAATAAGGATTTAAAATCTCTGGCTGCCGGTAAAATGGGGTATTCGACTACCCAGGTAGGGGATTTAGTAGTAAAGAATTTATAAGCTTTCCGCCTTTTGCTTCCGGCACGGAAGATTTTCGCCGTGTGCTTCGGTTTACGACTCACTCCTGGACTGACTTACGCCTATAAGAAAGTCCTCCGTTCGTCGTAATTCCCCTCCTTCGGAGGGCAGGCTTGCACACTTTTGCCGAAAATCTTCTAATTGTGCCTCCAGCAAAAGCCGAAAATCTTAACGGATGGCCTGGGCTTCTGCGTTACCGATCGAGGGGTGACGCTAAAAGAGGGGCATCCCCGTTCCGAGGAAAGATTTACCCCGAAGGAATGGGGATACTTTTAGCGGCAGGACCCCGAGAGAGTAAACCTTGGCAGTACCCGCTAAAATAAAAGTTTTAACAGAGGAGTAATGTAATGAAAAAGTATAATGTGGCGGTTGTTGGTGTCGGTGTAGTGGGGATTGAGATGCTGCGGGTCTTAAAACAGCGCAACTTTCCCGTTAATCAATTAAAGGTTTTTGCGCGTTCAGCCAGGGATATAAATGTTGACGGACAGAAATACAGCGTTGAACCGATTACGGCAGATGGTTTTAACGGTATTGAGATCGCTTTATTCGCCGGGACCGAAGGCGAAAAAGGGGCAGCGGTAACCTATGCTGCCGAAGCGGTTAAAAGAGGGGCCGTGGTTATCGATAACGGAGCGGATTTCCGCATGGACCCCAAGGTGCCGCTGGTGGTCCCGGAAGTAAATGCCGCCGATGTCAAAAAACACAAGGGAATTATCGCCAATCCCAATTGCTCTACAATCCAGATGGTTGTAGCGCTTAACCCGCTACATAAAAAATTCAACATTAAAAAGATTATTGTCACTACTTTGCAGGCATCCAGCGGCGCCGGTAAAGCCGCTGTGGAGCAGCTGAACAATGAGACTGCCAGGATTGCCCAGGCCGGATTTGACAGCGTAGGTTGACGGCGTGAATAAATCCATGCCGCAGCAGCTGGCTTATAATTGTTTCCCGCATATCGGCAGTTTTGCCGAAGGCGGCTATACTAATGAAGAATGGAAGCTGGTTAAAGAAACCCGCAAGATTATGCATGCTCCAAAGATAAAGATTTCGGCTACTACGGTGCGGGTACCGGTAAGGACAGGCCATTCCGAATCGATCTATATCGAAACCGAAAAAGCGATCGATCCTGATGAGGCAAGAAAAATTATCGCTAAATCCGCCGGCATAGTCGTTATTGATGATCTGAAGAACAATCTTTATCCGATGCCCAAAGATGCCGAGGGTAAGGATGAGACTTTTGTCGGCAGGATCCGTCGGGACGCCTTTAACAAAAAAGGATTGTGGCTGTGGGTTGTAGCGGATAACCTGCGCAAAGGCGCCGCGACTAATGCCGTCCAGATTGCTGAATGCTTAATTTCAAGCTCGAAATAGAATATGACGGCACGCGTTATCGGCTGGCAGGTGCAAAACAATACGAAGGCCAGCGCCGGTTATCAGCCAGACAAGACAATCCAGCATGTTTTAGAGCAGGTACTCAAGAAAGTCCTGCAGGAAAATATAAAGCTTATTGTCGCTGGCCGCACTGATTCAGGTGTACACGCTCTTTCACAGGTAGCCAATTTTAAAAGTTCATCCAAAATGCCCTTGCAAAGGATGCGCTGGGCGTTGAATTGTTTATTGCCCGAGGATATCAAGGTAACCCGGATAAGTAAAGCCGCCCCGGATTTTAACAGCCGTTTTTGCGCCAAATCCAAGCTTTACCGTTATACAATCTTAAACCGTAAATATTCATCCCCGCTTTTGGCTAACCGGGTTTATTTTTTTCATCATCCTTTGGATATAAGGCTGATGCGCGGTGAAGCTAAGGCGCTCTTGGGCAGGCATAACTTCAAGTCTTTCCAGGCTGCCGAAGCAAGATACAGGAATCCCGTGCGCACTATCAAGCGCGTTAAAATAACTAAGGACAAAGGCCTGCTGCATATTGATATAGAGGCGGATAGCTTCTTGTATAATATGGTCAGGAATATCTGCGGCACGTTATTAGAGATAGGCAGGGGGAGGTTTCCTGAAGGCAGCATGAATAAAATCCTGAAATCGGGTAACCGCAAGCTGGCCGGCCCGGCTCTACCGGCAAAAGGCCTGTGTTTGGTAAGAGTAAAGTATTAAAAAAAGATTTGACTTTATTTTTTATTTTGGTATAATTAATTTTCTATGAAAAAAACCTACACAGCAAAACCAGAAGATATTAAAAGAAAGTGGTATATTGTTGACGCCAAGGGAAAGATTCTTGGAAGGTTGGCGGTAAAGGTAGCCACTATCTTAAGAGGCAAGCATAAGCCTATTTTTACTCCGCACATTGATACGGGCGACGGGGTGATTGTGATTAATGCCTCTCAAATCAAAGTTACCGGCCGCAAGCTTAAACAAAAGACTTACAGCAGGTATTCCGGCTTTCCCGGAGGCCAGCGTGAGATAGTTTTGGAAAAGCTTTTAGCTAAAAATCCAACCACGGTGATACATTTAGCGGTGGAAAGGATGCTCCCTATCGGTCCGTTAGGCAGGGATATGATCAAGAAATTAAGGGTTTACCGGGATGATAAGCATAAATTGACCGGATTGAAACCGGTTGTTTTGGAGGTTTAATAATAAATGACTGAATCAACTAAGTATGTAGCCTTAGGCAGGCGCAAGGAATCAACCGCCAGGGTCCGTATGGAACCCGGAGATGGCCAGATTACGATTAACGGCCGTCCTTTTGAGAAATATTTCCTGCGCGAAACCGATCGGATTATCGCTAAGCAGCCTTTGGCAGTTACGGAAAGCTCCGGCAAGTTTAACATCGCGGCCAGGCTTAACGGCGGCGGTTTAACCGGGCAGGCCGGAGCCCTGCGTTTAGGTATTGCCAGGGCCTTATTGATCGCCGATTCTAATTTTAAAGATATCTTCCGTAAAAACGGATATTTGACGCGTGATCCGCGTATGAAGGAGCGTAAGAAGTACGGCTTAAAAGGCGCGCGTAAGCGCTTCCAGTGGACAAAGAGGTAGGAGAGGAGCAAGCTCCTTTTATATAATAATTTTCGCAAACGATCCCGCTTCCAAAGCGGGATTTTTTGTTTATATGCACATTACGCGTATGCCTTGTCTTGTTTCCCGCAGGGACGCTCGCCTGCCCCTGCGAGGCAGGCTTCGCTCGGGTTTCGCCTCGCTCTGCCGAGACATTTATTGTGGGCAACCTTGCCCGCTCGGCCTGCAAACGCCCTGCTTGGAAACAAGCCAAGGCATACGCTAAAGTCTATTCTGTAAAAATGAATCTGGTAAATTTCGCAGCGAATGTCGTGCTTTCGCCTCTGCGAAAGTACGACCTGAGCGAGAAAATTAACAGAGGCATTTATAGCACACGGCGAAAATCTTCCAATTGTGCCTTAAGCAAAAGCCGGAAATCTTATGGATTAACACATTATTAACGGCCGACAAACCTTAATTTCTGCCAACTGACAGTCAGGTCAATTGTACCAAAATTTAATCTTTTTTTGACTCATCATAAACGCGGAATCCAATTAGTTTTCTCTCTTTTGGCAGGGGCGGATCAAGTAACTGTTTTATTGCCTGGAATATCTCTTTTATGGTCTGATCGTGTTCAGCATATTTTTTTTCAAGTACATTGATCTTTGTAGCCAATTCTTTATGGGTTAAAAGAATTTCCCTTAGCTTGGTAAAAGCCCGCATAATGAGAATATTTACCTGTACGGCTCTTTCGCTATTTAATATGCTAGAGAGCATCGCTACGCCATGTTCTGTAAACGCATAGGGTAGATATTTAATATGTTTACCTCTTCTGGAAGCCTCAGGCTTTGTCTTGTTTAAGGTCACAAATTGTGACCTTAAAGATTCAATTTCTTCCCAAGTTAATTGAAACATAAAATCTTCGGGAAAACGTTTAATATTTCTTTTTACTGCCTGATTAAGAACCTTAGCTTCAACTCCATAAAGCTTAGCCAAATTCCGATCCACTATAAGAGACGTAATAAAAGGCAAAATCTAACATAAATTTTTCATCCCCCGTCAGAATTTCTTCTTGGTTCTCAAGCCTTAAAAGCCAAAGGCTCGGCATGCCGCGTTGCCGAGTTTTTTATTTGTTGAATGCGGCATAGCGGACGAACCTGTCTAAAAACTTTTATACTTTCGCGGCCTGAAAACCGCGCCCTTTAGGGCGCGGATAAGTTGTGACCGTTCAAGTATGCCGCCGAATAGCGGCAACAAGGAACCCTGGACTTTAGTCCGGGGAGCTTCATTTTTTGAGTGTCAACAGATCTCCAAGCGTGTACATCAAAAATTAAGCGGGCAGGGTCCCGCCGAATCAGCCGCAGGCTGATCCGCCTACGGCGGAGGCGGGGAGCGAAAATTTTGCCGAAGCGCAGCTCGCCACGCTGGGGCGAGCAAGCGGTGATGCGAGAGCAAGCTCATTGTAGTTTTTATTTAGCGAAGTCCTGTGAGCGTAAGCGAACAGAGACAAGACTCGACAGGACCCGTTATAGCTATATTTTGGCCCCGACGAGAAAAATCCTTGACGAGAGATTGTTTTTATTCTAATATGTTCTAATTACGTCGGATTCAGCGCAGGTTAAGGAGAGCTAATGATTATTAACGTTGGTATAATAGGTGCGACCGGGCATACAGGTGAGGTGCTTATTGAGCTCCTGCTTAATCATCCAAATGTCAGGATCAGGGGCCTTTTTAACTCCGGCAAAAGCGGCCAGGCCGATCAGCCCATCTCCGATGTGTTTCCAAAATTTAAACACCGGCTGGACCTGGTTTGTACAAAGCCCGACTGGCTTAAGATCAAGAAGGATTGCGAGCTGGTTTTTCTGGCCCTGCCGCATACCGTTTCCATGAAATTTGTGCCGAAGCTTTTAAGCCTGGGCAAGAAGGTAATAGATTTGAGCGCCGACTATCGGATCATCAACCCGTCGGTATATGAGAAATTCTACAAAGTAACCCATGAGGATAAGCCTAATTTAAAAGGCGCCATTTACGGACTGCCGGAGCTTTACCGGGAAAAAATTAAAGCGGCTAAACTCCTGGCCAATCCCGGTTGTTATCCTACTTCGGTAATTTTAGCGCTGGCTCCTTTGCTCGCGTTAAATTTGGTGGAGCTGGATTCTGTAATTATTGACGCAAAAAGCGGCGTAAGCGGCGCGGGTAAAAAATTGGAAAAAGAATTCTTGTTTTCCGAGATACAGGGGGATTTCCGGGCTTACAAAGTCAATGTTCATCAACACGCTCCCGAAATAAACCAGGTGCTTTCAAAGCTATCCGGTAAGAAAGTGGAAGTGGTCTTTGTCCCGCATCTTTTGCCTATCGAGAGGGGGATACTTTCGACTATTTATCTTAAGAAGGCTCCCGGGGCTAAGCTTAAGGCTAAAAGCATTGTAGATTTATATAAGAAATTCTATAAGGGAGAGCCTTTTGTCCGTATTAAACCGGATGGTGTTTTTCCCAGGATCAAGGATGTGGTTAAGACGAACTTTTGCGATATCGGGGTCAAGGATTTCGGCCGCACGATCATTGTTATCAGCGTTATCGATAACTTATTAAAGGGCGCTTCAGCTCAAGCAGTGCAGAATATGAATATTATGTATAAGCTTCCGGAGACCGCCGGTTTACTATGAAGAAAATTTTAAAAGCGATTTTACCCGCGGGTTTTAAGGCTAACGGGATTGCCTGCGGATTAAAAAAATCCGGAAAACCGGATTTGGCTTTGCTGTATTCTGAAAATCCCGCTCTTGCCAGCGCGAAATTTACCACCAATAGCATAATCGCCGCGCCTCTTATCGTCTCCAAAAAACATCTTAAATCCGCCAAAAAAATTCAGGCTGTGCTGGTCAATAGCGGCAATGCCAATTGCTTTACGGGAAAGCCCGGGCTTAAGGATGCGCAGGCGTCTGCCGCTTATGTTGCTAGAAAGTTAAATATTCCGGAGAGCGCTGTATTGGTAAATTCAACCGGTATTATCGGCAAGAGGCTGGATATAGCCAAGATCAGGAGGGGGATTCCGGGATTGGTTTCCGGTTTAACCTGCTCTGGCATACATAAAGCTGAAATAGCGATTATGACCACGGATACCTTCGCTAAAGAGGTAACTTTAAGTTTAAAAATCGGTTCTAAATCAGTGCGTCTTTGCGGGATTGCCAAAGGCGCCGGCATGATTGCCCCGGATATGGCAACTATGCTTTGTTTTATCATGACCGATGCCAAAATTACTAAACAGGCCTTAGATAAGGCGTTGGGTGCTGCCGTAGATAAATCCTTCAATTGTATCTCTGTTGACGGCTGCATGAGCACTAATGACACGGTTTTGGTCCTGGCTAATGGAGCTGCGAAAAATAAAATTATTTCTAAAGGGAAGAGCTTGCGGGATTTTTCGGAGGCTTTAGGCTTAGTTTGCCTGGAGCTAGCCAAGATGGTGGTCAAAGATGCCGAGGGAGCCACCAAGTTTATTCAGATCGATGTCTGCCAGGCAAAGGATTTTCAAGAAGCAAGAAAAATAGCTTTAAGTATCGCCAACTCCGCGCTTTTTAAAACCGCTGTTTTTGGCGAAAATCCAAACTTCGGCAGGGTGGCCGCCGCGGTCGGCTCAAGCGGTTTTAAGATCAAAGAAGGCCAGCTGAAAATAAAATTAGGTTCTTTAAAACAAAAACAGGTAAAGCTGACGGTGAGTTTATCGCACGGTAAAGCCGGAGCGACTGTTTATACTTCGGACCTTACTCCTGGGTATATAAAAATAAACGCGCAATACAACTAGAGAGGAACAATGGAAGAAGCCATTAAGAAAGCGGAAGTTTTGATTGAGGCATTACCTTATATAAAGAAGTTCCATAAAAAGGTAATCGTGATTAAATACGGCGGG
>Ga0172369_10009292_pt1 | contig 10928 bp, 8 predicted proteins | sample LakKiv25m_FD_114539 | JGI IMG/M metagenome (GOLD analysis project Ga0172369, IMG submission 114539) | Freshwater microbial communities from Kabuno Bay, South-Kivu, Congo - kab_022012_11.25m | ecosystem: Environmental > Aquatic > Freshwater > Lake | place: Democratic Republic of the Congo...
ATCGTTGTTTCATCTCGCCGGTTTCCCCGGCCTTTTTCCTTGTCTTCGCTGACTGTCATCTTTATTCAATTTGTAAAGTTCTTTTCGCCGTTTTTAGGCCTTTTCTAAACCGTGCCAAAAAATTATTTCAAGATGTCTGGAATGGATTAAAATCGTTCCATGCTGGAAGACGCACCAACACTGCGTTATACACGTGAGAAATTATGAACACAGGTCAAGAAAAAAAGTTCAATGAACTGTGGGAGAAAGCCGAATCGATCCTGGCAAATTCATCCCAAACCATTCCTGAGCAGCCCGCCGCCGACATCAGGAATTTAATCCATGATCTCTCTGTCTACCAGATCGAGCTTGAACTCCAAAACGAAGAACTGCGGCTGTCACAGCAGCTGGCTGAAAAGGCCCGGGATAGTTATGCCCTGCTGTATCACCAGGCGCCGGTCGGATATATGACCATGAGCCGCCAGGGGCTGATCCTCCAGGCCAACCAAACCCTGGCGGATATGCTGGAAGTGGAACCATCTTTCCTGATTGGCAAACAGCTGGCCAATTTCATGGACGAATCCGACGGCCGGATTTTCCTCGGCCGCTTTCATGCCTTTTATAACAATCCCAGCGGAAAAACCATAGATGTCCGCTTCCGCAAACAGCAAGGCCCCCATTTTTGGGGGCAGGTCACAGGCCGCGTGGAACCCCACAATCCCCTGTCGCCGGGCCAAGAATCCCAACTGCTGGTGATCGTTCGCAATATCACGGAGCAAAAACGCACCCAAGAAGCGCTTCAGAAAAGTGAAGAACGCTTGAACCTGGTTTTAAAAGGCACCAGTGATGGGGTGTGGGATTGGGACCTGGTTACCGGCCAGTTCTACTGCTCGGCCAAGTGGCTGACCATGCTGGGATATGCGCCTGACGAGTATGCGGTGGATATCGCGCTTTGGCAGCGCCTGATGCACCCGGACGACCAGGAGCGCGCCCAAAAGAAATTTCAAGAAGCGCTTGCCGGCAGCGGCGAACACTATGAGGTCGAAAACCGTTTGCTGCACAAAGCCGGGCATTACGTGCCCATCCTGACCCGCGGGTATATCCTGCGGAACGAACAAGGGAGCGGCGTGCGCATATCGGGCACGAACCTGGACCTGAGCGAGCTAAAGCGCATTGAAGAAGAGCTGCGCGAAAGCGAAGCGCGCCTGATCCAGGCCCAGGCGGTAGCGCACATCGGCAGCTGGGAGCGCAATATGGCGACCAACATGATCTGGGCCTCCCCCGAGGCCTTCAAGATCTATGGATTGGAGCGCACATCCGCCTATTTGCCGCACGAAGTCGTCGCGCAGATGCGCTTTCCCGACGATCAAGCCCATGTGGAAATGGCCTGGCAGAAATTATTTGCCCAGAAAGGGTCGGTTGACTTTGAATTTCGTATCTTACGCCCGCATGAACAGGCCCCGCGCGTCCTCTACTCGGCGGCATCCCTGGTGTGTGATGAAACTGGCTCGCCGGTGAAAGTCATCGGGGTGGTACAGGATATTACCGAGCGCAAAGAAATCGAAGAAAAAATTCAAAGACTGAATGCTGAGCTTGAAGAGCGTGTAAAAACGCGCACGGGCCAGCTCGAAGCGGCGATCCGGGATTTGTCGTCCCTTTCGTATTCGATCGCGCACGACCTCAGAACGCCCTTGCGAGCGGTCAACGGGTTCAGCCACGCCCTTCAGGAAGAATACGAGGCGCAGCTTGATGAAACCGGCCAAAAATATTTGCAGCGGGTGATCAGCGCCAGCCTGCACATGGAACAATTGCTGGAAGGTCTGCTCACATTTTTGCAGATCAGCAGGATGGACATCCATGTAAAAAAGGTCGACCTGGGCAATCTGGCTTCCCAGTCCTTTTCGGAATTGCGCGTAATCCAGCCCGAACGTCGGGTGGAGTTTATTTGCCGTCCCACGCAGCCTGCGCTGGCAGACCCCCGCTTGATCCGCATCGCGATTCACCAATTGATCAGCAACGCCTGGAAATTCACCGACGGGAGAGACCGGCAGCGGATTGAGTTTGGCAGCTTCGAACAAGATGGCAAAATTGTATTCTTTATCCGTGACAGCGGGATTGGATTCGATATGACCTACAACGAAAAATTGTTCGGGGTGTTCCAACGCCTGCATCCGGTTGGAGAATTTAAAGGCATCGGCATCGGCCTGGCCATCGTCAAACGCATCATCGACCGCCACGGCGGCACCATCTGGGCCGAGAGCGCCCTCGATCAGGGCGCCACGTTTTATTTTTCGCTGGGCTAAGCGCGCAACCCAAACACAACCCCCGCCGGGTTCTCTCAAAAAAACAGGGGGAGTCTGGCGCTTCGTCCCAAACTCTCCCTGTCCCCATTCCCTCTTCTCCAAATTCCCTGCCCCCTGCTCCCACTTCCCCCCGTCCCTTGCTCCCTTCCCTTCTACTTGCCAAACTCCTTCAAAACCCGCGCGATGTGCCGCGCGCCTTTCATGTAGTCGTCCAGGCGGATGTTCTCGTTGGGCGCGTGGGCCTGGCCGCCGGGGTAACCCACCCCGCTGGTGACCACCGGCACGCCCAGCGTCTCGATGAAGACGTGGTTGGGGCCCGAGCCGCCGATCATCGGCACGATCTGCATCTTTCGCCCATAGGGCTCTTCGGCCGCGTCCACCACCAGCTGCACAAATGGATCGTCGGGGTCGGTGCGCGCCGGGGCTTCGCCGCCCAGGAACGCGATCTTGACATCCTCAAAACCCTGCGCGTCGAGGTGGGCGCGCAGCAGCTGCAGCGTCCGCTCGGGGGTCTGGTCTGGCACCAGGCGGAAATCGACCTTGGCGCTGGCGCGGGCCGGCTGGACGGTCTTGCTCCCGCCGCCCTGGTAGCCCGAAGTCAGGCCGCAGATGGTGCAGGTTGGCTCGAAGACTTCGGCGGTGTGCAGCTCCACCCCGCCGCTCAGGCCCTTGAGGAAGCCCTTCAGCCCATAACGGTTTTTGTATTCCTCCGAGGTCTCCGGCAGGGCTGACAGCAGCTCCAGGTCGCGCGGGCTGGGCGGACGCACGTCGTCGTAGTGCCCCGGGATCAGGATGCGCTCGTCCGGGCCTTTGAGCGTGTTCAGCGCCCAGACCAGGCGCCAGGCCGCGTTGGGGAAGATCGAGCCGCCCAGACCGGAGTGCACGTCCTGGCTGGCGGTCTCCACGCTCAGCTCGACGTAGCAGATCCCGCGCAGCCCCAGGTACTGGATCGGCACTTCGCGAAAGTCGACCCCGCCGAACTCCCAGACGCAGGCGTCGGCCTTGAGCAGCTGCGCGTTGCTCTCGACAAACGGCTTGAGGTGCACGCTGCTGGTCTCTTCTTCGCCCTCGATCACGAACTTGACCGTGCAAGGCAGTTCGCCGTCCTGGGCCAGCAGGGCGTCGATCGCAAACAGGCGGCTGGTGATGTGGGCCTTGTCGTCGCTCACCCCGCGCGCGAAGAGCTTGCCGTCGCGCAGGGTCGGCTCGAAGGGCGGGCTGTTCCACAGCTCGAGCGGCTCGGGCGGCTGGACGTCATAGTGGTTGTAGAAGAGCAGGGCCTTATCGCTTTTGCCCTTGCGCTCGCCATACACCACCGGCGCGCCGCCGGTTGGCAGCACCTTCACGCTGAAGCCGCGCGCGCTCAGCATCTGCCCCACCAGCTCGGCGCACTCCACCAGGCCCCAGTTCTGGGCCGAAACGCTCGGCTGTTTACACAGGCGCGCCAGCTCGCTGATGCTTTCGTCAAAATGATCCGCCAGGTAGCGGTCGACCGCCGCGTATTCGCTCATCCAGTCCTCCTGTATCCATCGTAATGGTTGAAAAGCATGTCTTCTACTGATGCTCTACAAGTTTGGTGAGATAGCGGTCACAAAGTGACCGCTATCTCACCAAACTTCTGTTAAGTTCATGGCGCGGCGAAACCGGAAATCAAGTTCAGCAGCGCCGAACCGCCGTAGGCAAAAAAGATCATCTTCGCCAGCTGCCCGAACCAGCAAAACAGCAGAAAACGCCAGACCTGCATCTTGAGTACGCCCGCCGCCATCCCAGCCAGGTCGAAAAACGGGTTGGGGATCGCCGCCAGCACCAGCACGGCCCACTGGCCATGCCTGCGCATCCAGGCCACCACGCGCTCATAGACCGCGCTGCGCTCGGCCACGGCCTGCCCGCCAAAGCCGGCCAGGTAGCCCGACAGCTCGCCCAGCGCCGCGCCCGTCCCGGCCGCCAAAGCCACCCCCAGCGGGTGGATCACCGCGCCCATCAGGGAGGTGAACAGCACGCCCGGCACGGGCAAGATGATCGTCGCGTTGGAAAACAGCGCGACGAGGAAGACACCCGGGTAGCCCAGGGCCTGCATCGCGCGCACCTGCTCGCGAAAGACAAAGATGCTGACCGAGATGCCAATCACCAGCAGCAGGGCCAGCCCGCGCAGCAAGTTCAGACGCCAGCCGCTGCTCCAGCGCGCTTTCCAGCCAGTTTGGGCAGGGGGCGGGGCTGTCTGCATCAGGCGGCCTTCGCTTCGCCCAGCAGGGCTTCGATGCGCGCCACGACCATGTCCAGCGCGACGGTGTTAAAGCCGCCCTCGGGGATGATCACGTCGGCGTTGCGCCGCGACGGTTCGACAAACTGCATGTGCATCGGGCGCACGGTCCGCAGGTACTGGCGGATGACCGATTCGGAGGTGCGCCCGCGCTCGCTGATGTCGCGCTGCAGGCGGCGGATGAAGCGCAGGTCGGCGTCGGTGTCGACAAAGATTTTGACATCGAACAGCTTGCACAGCTCGCTCTCGTAAAAGATCAGGATGCCCTCGACCAGGATGATGTGCTGCGGCTCGACGCGCACCGTCTCGCCGCGCCGCAGGTGGGTGGAAAAGTCGTAGACTGGCAGCTCGACCGCCTGCCCGCCGCGCAGCTGCTCGATGTGCTGGATCAGCAGCTCCGTCTCGAGCGAGTCGGGGTGGTCGTAGTTGATCTGGCTGCGCTGCTCGTAAGAAAGCTGCGGGTTGTTGCGGTAGTAGGCATCGTGCGGCAGGAAGGCGATCCGGTCAGCGCCGACCCGGCGCAGGATCGCCTGGGCCACGGTCGTCTTGCCCGAGCCGGTCCCGCCGGCGATGCCGATCACGAGAGGGCGTTCGCGGGAAATCATAAAAGAATTATACACCAGGGATGGGGACGGGGTCCGGGGTCCGCTGTCCGGCTGCCAATGCCATCGGCACAATTTAAACCGCATCATCTCAATCATTGAGGGAAGCTTTGGGTGAATATGGCGCGAAGCGCCATATTCACCCAAAACTTCCGCTCATTTTTTATCAAGTTACACATAATCGAAAATTGCTTATTGACATATACATATAATTAAGCTAATATACATATATACTTCAATGTATTTAAAAGGACTTCACCATGTCGCCAGATGCATTAACCGGCCTTTTGAGCCGCAGCGAGCTTTTCCCCAGGCTGCAGGCCAGCCTGGCCCTGGCCAGCCAGTACAACCAATCCTTCGCCCTCGCCTATTTTGACCTGGACCACCTGATGGCCGTCAACGACAACTACGGCCACGTGGCCGGGGATGGCTATCTCGCCGCGGTGGGCGACGCGCTGAAAGACACCTTCGATGGCGAGTGCTACGCGGCGCGTATCGGCGGCGATGAGTTTCTGGCCGTCATGCCCGGCGTGGCCCTCGAGCAGGCCCTGGCCAGGGCCGAGAGCGTGCGCAAGCGCATCGACTCGCACCCGCTCGAGGTTGTCAAAGACGGCGTTGCCTCCAGCCTGTCCGTCAGCGTCAGCGCCGGGATCGCCTTCCTGGCCGCGGGCGAGACCGCGGTCAACGTCGACGACCTGATCCGGCGCGCCTATGGCTCCACGCTGCGCGCCAAGGAAAGCGGCGGCAACCAGCTGCGGGTGTACGCCGAAGTCGAAGAGCTGGACCCGCTGACCGGCGTCACCACCCGCGCCGGCCTGCTGGCCCGCCTGGATCAGTGCGTCACCGCCGCCGACCGTTCGCGCTCGGCCGTCGCGGTGATTTCGATCGACATCGACGAGTTCGACATGATCAACCGCCAGTTCGGCCGTTTCACCGGTGACGAGGTGCTGCGCCGGGTCGCCGCAATTTTAAACGGCAACCTCAACCAGATTGGCACGATCGGGCGCTACGGCGGCGACCAGTTCATGGTCATCCTGCCCGCCAGCCGCTCCGAAACCGCTTTCATCCTGGCCGAAGAGGTGCGCAAGGTGATCGAGGACACGCCGGTCCCGCTGTTGATCGGCGAAAAGAAAAGCCAGCTGGCCGTGCGCGTCTCGGGCGGCGTGGCCGAATACCCCGCCGACGGCTCCGACTGGCGCGAGCTGCTGCGCAAGGCCGACGAAGCGCTTTACCGCGCCAAGAGCCAGGGCCGCAACCGCATCTGCCTGGCGGTCAGCTCGCAGATGGTCACCAAGACCTCGCACTTCACCCAGACCCAACTCGAAAAGCTGGCCGAGCTGGGGCGGCGCACCGGCAAATCGGAAGCCTACCTGCTGCGCGAGGCCCTGGACGACCTGCTGCGCAAGTATGACAGGTAGAGAGGGCGGGGGATGAGGTGAGTAAATCCACGAGAAAAGCGAAATAGGATGTAACTTTTTCGGGCATTCGCCATCTAACGATATGTAAACAACTTACCGATAGATTTTTGGAGGAACGATGCACACCGAACCTATTCACGTCACTGACGCCGCTTTTGAAAAAACCGTCCTGCAGTCCAGCCTGCCCGTGATCGTCGACTTTTGGGCGCCCTGGTGCGGCCCCTGCCGCATGGTCGCGCCGATCCTGGACAAACTCGCCAAGGACAACGCCGGCAAGCTGGTCGTCGCCAAGGTCAACACCGACGAGCACTCGCAGTGGGCGATGAAGTACGGCGTCCAGGGCATTCCGACCATGCTGTTCATCGCCGACGGCAAAATCGTCCACCGCCAGGTCGGCGCCCTGCCCGAGCCTTCCCTGCGCGACCTGGTCAGCCAGTTCCTCAACGTGGTCGCCAACGCCAAGACCCCGGCCAACTAGCTTTCCATCCAAAGACACTTAATGAATTGAGGCGGGACTTTGTCCCGCCTCAATTCATTTAATAAGAACCGGGCTAATTTTGCGCGGGGCGGATGTCTTTTTCCATGGTCACAAATTCGCTGACCGTGGTCATGCCCACTTTTTGATACAGGCGGGTCGCGCCGGTCACGTTGGCGGCGTCCACGCCCAGGCCAATCGACCGTGTGCCGCGTTGGTAAAACTCGCCAAACGAGCGCTGGAGCAGCGCCAGGCCCAGGCCCTGGGCGCGCCAGGCCGGGCGAACCGCCAGGGTCTGGATCCAGCCGATGCCCATGCGGTACTGGTTGATCGAAAACCCGGCCACCTCGCCGCCATCCCAGACAACCGCCCACAGACCGGGATCGTATTCGGGGTTCTCGGCCGTGTAGTAAGTGAATTCTTCAAAACTCAGATGGCGGCTGCCCCAATTTTCGCGAAAAGCCTCGTTGCGCGCCTGCCAGATGGCGGCGGCGTGTTCCCCCCACACAAAAGGCCGGAATTCCAGTCCCGCCGGCAAAACCGGCGCGGGCGGCGGCGCCTCCAGTTCAATCCCCATGCGCCAGTGATAGCGCACCGGCTGATAACCGGAGCGCTCCATGATCGCTCTGCTGGCTTCGTCTTTGTTGGCCAGCGCCACGCGCATAAAAACGCGCTGTCCGGGCGCGGCCAGGGGCACATGCTGGACCCGCGCCCGCTCTTCCAACGCCGCGAGCAAGAGTGATACCACGCCCTGCCCTTGATGAGCTGGGTGAATGTAAATATCACCGCTCATCTCGCAGTGATCGCCGACGTCAAAAACAGCGCCGTATGCGCTCAAATCCCCCGATTCTGCGCGGACGACGAACGCGTCTTGCTCCGGGTCAAACCCGGCATATTCCCATTCATTTTCCAGGTCTTCGGCCGTAACCGCGACGCTCGTGTCGCCCTCGGCTTCGCAGATCTCGTAAATCAGGCGCGCGATGGCGTGCAGCTCCGCCCGCCGGACGGCGGACAGGCTGTAGGCCGGGGTTGAGGATGGTTGGGCTGTCATGGGTTGGCTCCTATGGTTTGGGCTGGGATGCGTTGGCAGGCGGGCTTACAATGGAAGTAAGCCTTGCTTTGGGGACTATCCGCCACGTTTTCGTTGCTCAGCTAATCCTACCATTTTATGAAGCAGATGGTGGTGTTGCACCGCTTAAGTTGTGGTTCCCCGCCAAAACCTGAAAGAACCAGTCTGGAACAAAACTGGCAACGATTCCGTTTTAACCGCAGCGATCTTGTTTATAATGGGAGCTTATGAGTACGATTTATACCCACGCCCGTCCGCGCGGCACGCACAGCGGCCCCGCATTCCTGGAACAACTTTTACTGGCCCTGCTGGCAGGTTTTGTGCTGTTTGGCCTGGCCTGCGTCGGCCTCTTCGTCGGCTCGCGCTTCTGGTACGCCGGCCAGATCCTGCCCGGGGTCAGCGTCTACGGCGTTGAGCTGGGCGGGCTGACCCCCGAGCTGGCCCAGGCGCGCCTGCTGCAGCAAATCCCCTACCCCAGCCAGGGCAAGATCATCTTCCGCGACGCCGACAACAAGATGTGGGTGGCTTCCCCTGCTGAGCTGGGCCTGACCCTGGATGTGGCGGCTTCAGCCGAGGCCGCTTTCAACTATGGGCGCGGCGGTTCGCTCGGCGAGCAGGTGCGCGCCCAGCTTACCGCTGCCTCAAGCGGGCAAGACCTGGCGCCGATTCTGATCATCGACCAGCGCGCCCTTTTCAACTACGTCGCGAAAATCGCGCGCGAGGTCGACCGCCCCACCATCGACGCCAGCCTGACCCTGCGCGGGCTGGAGGTGATCGTCACCCCCGGCAAGATCGGGCGCGAGGTGGATGTTCCTAACACGGTGAAGCTGGCCGCGCTCAAGCTGCAGCTGATGAACGACAGCGTGATCGATCTGTTCGTGCGCGAAAACAGCCCGGTCATCCTCGACGCCAGCGCCGAGGCCGAGCTGGCCCGCCGCATCCTCAGCGCCCCGCTGACCATCGACATGCCCGGCGCCGAAGCCGGGCAGGAAGGCGCGCCCTGGACGCTCACTCAGGAACAGCTGGCCGGCATGATCACCATCGAAAAGAACACCACCCCCGGCGGCGAGCGCTACCAGGTCGGCCTGCGCGAGGAACAGCTGCGCGCGCTGCTGGAGAGCATCGCCCCCAAGCTGGTGCGCACGCCGCAAAACGCGCGCTTTGTCTTCAATGATGAGACCAAACAGCTCGAAGTGCTCAGACCCGCCACCATCGGGCGCGAGCTGGATCTGGAAGGCTCGATCCAATCGATCCAGGAGAAACTGCGCGCAGGCGAGCACAGCACCGCCCTGACCGTCATCTACACCAACCCGCCCGTCACTGACCAGATGAGCGGCCAGGAGCTGGGCGTGACCGAGCTGGTCCACGCCGAAACCTCCTACTTCCGCGGCTCGAGCGCCTCGCGCGTGCAGAACATCAAGGCCGCCGCGGGCAAGTTCCACGGGCTGATGGTCGCCCCCGGCGAGACTTTCTCGATGGCCTCCGCCATCGGCGATATCTCGCTCGACAACGGCTTCGCCGAGGCGCTGATCATCGTCGGCGGCCAGACAATCAAGGGCGTCGGCGGCGGGGTCTGCCAGGTCAGCACCACCCTCTTCCGCGGGGCCTTTTTCGCTGGCTTCCCCATCGCCCAGCGCTACGCCCACGCCTACCGGGTCGGCTACTACGAGCAGACCGCCGGCGGGCGCAGCGCCAGCCTGGCCGGCCTGGACGCGACCGTTTATGTCCCGATCGTCGATTTTAAATTCAAAAACGACACGCCTTACTGGCTGCTGATGGAAACCTACGTCAACGGTTACAGCCTGACCTGGAAGTTCTACTCGACCTCCGACGGGCGCAAAGTCGAATGGGACACGACCGGTCCGACCAACGTCGTCGCCCCGCCCGAGCCGGTCTATCGCGAAAACCCCGACCTGGAGCTGGGTGAGATCGTGCAGGTCGACTGGGCCGCCGAAGGCTCGGATGTCAGCGTCAGCCGCACAGTCTACGCCAAAGACGGCTCGATCTACTTCGCCGACCGCATCGACACGCACTACCAGGCCTGGCAGGACGTCTACGAATACGGCCCCGGCACCGAGATTCCCAACAACAACTAGCGGCAGCAGAAAGATTCACCACCGAGGGCACAGGGGACACAGAGAAGCGGGAAGAGGGTTCATCGCAAAGAACGCAAAGGGCGCGAAGCAAGAAAAAACCTTGCTTTGCGCCCTTGCGATTCGATCTCTTCTTTCTGCTCTGTGCCCTCGGTGAACTCGGTGGTGAAAATTCTTCTCTTCTATCTCAGCCAGTAGAACAGCCCGCGCAGCTCGATCGCGTAGACCCGGTACGGTTTGGGCCCTACAAAGGTCACGCCGTTGATGAAAACCGTCGGCGTGCCGAAGAAGCGCGTGTTCTCCACCTCGGACTTCTGCTGCCTGACCGCCTCGGCCGTCTGCGGGTCGTTCACACACGCGTCCACTTTGGCCTGGTCCAGGCCCAGGTTAGCCAGCGTCTGCTGCACAAAGGCCGGGTCGCTGGCGCTGTCCTTCTCGGCGGCAAACAGCGCGTCGTTCCACTGCCAATATTTGTCCGCGTCCTGCTCGTAAATGCAGTAGCCCAGGCTGTGCGACAGGTCGGACTGCTCCTTGACCGGGTAGTGCAGGAAGGTGAAGCTGACCGGAAATTTTTTAACCAGCGCGCGCAGCATCGGGTAGGCTTTGCGCGTATAGTCGCAGCTGTAGCAGCCGATGAAAACGATCTTATCCGGCGACTCGGGGTTGAGCACCGGGAACCCCTCCAGATTGCCCCCCTTCAGGGTCAGGCCGCCGCCGGGCAGAAACTGG
>Ga0172369_10009296_pt1 | contig 10924 bp, 4 predicted proteins | sample LakKiv25m_FD_114539 | JGI IMG/M metagenome (GOLD analysis project Ga0172369, IMG submission 114539) | Freshwater microbial communities from Kabuno Bay, South-Kivu, Congo - kab_022012_11.25m | ecosystem: Environmental > Aquatic > Freshwater > Lake | place: Democratic Republic of the Congo...
AAGCATGGTCGTAAAGCTAAAAGTTTGTTCAAGTATGGGTTGACTTATCTCGCAAAGGTGTTGTTTTCAAATGATTTAGATGAATTTAAAGTATGTTGTAAATTTTTGTCATGTACTTAAATGTTTGGGTATATTAATATTCCAATATTGGGATATAACGAAATTTCTTTTTTTTTTTTTGCATTATTTAAAAATTCTTTTTTAATTTTGGAAAACTAAAACAAGGGCATTTGCCATTAAGCCGGATAACAAAAGCATTTGAAAGCAAAATACCCCGCACTTGTGTACTTGTTTTTCTCAATTTTTATCAATGTGATTTTATTTATAAACTTTAAATATTTAAAATTATGACTGATTTAGAAGAGAACAAACTTTCGGGGTATGAAAGTGTGGCTGTAGTTTTTGATAATAATACTGAAATATACAGCCATACGGAAGCTTTTGTGCCGTACGTTGAACAACTCAACGGTAATATTGATAAAATTCATGAGGTGGCGGGAATACAGGGCCAGATAAGAACGGGGACTACCGCCGAAAAAGCGGCTTTACGCACGAGCCTTACGGATGCAACCATAAAAGTGAAGAATGGTGTGAAAGCGCTCGGCGTTTTTACGGACAACAATAAGCTAAAGGATTCGGTAAGTTTTACCGATTCGGAGTTGAAAACCAGCCGTGACAATGTAATTGCAGATAAAGCCGGGATTATTTATAAGGTAGCTTCGGGGGTGATACCGCAGCTGGAACCGTATTTTGTGACGGAAGCTGATGTACTTGCCATCCATACTTTGCAGAAGCAATACCTGGATGCGATTGCTACGCCGCGATATGAGACGCTGCTTAGCAAGGATGCAACGCGGAAATTAAAGGCGCTTTTCGGGGAAACCGACACTCTGCTCAGGGAGAAAATTGATGAAACGATCCTGATCTTTCAGCCTGCGAACCCGGATTTCGTTAACAATTATTTCGATGCCCGCATCATTGTTGACTTAGGAAGAAGGAAATCAGGTACTACCACTGCAATTGTTAAAGGAACGGTGAAGCATTTCGAAACCGGCGCTCCTGTGGTTGGAGCAACTGTACGCGTTGTAGAAACAGGCCAGGCGGCTACCACCGATGCCGATGGAAAATTCACATTTATCATTTTAAATACAGGCGATTATAAGTTCCAGGTTGAAAAAGAAGGTTTCAGTACCTATACCGAAGATACCGTGAGGGTGGAAGTGGGCTACGAAATTAATTTCGATTTCGAACTCGAACCGATAGAGCAAGTTTAGAATTGTATGCAAAGGGGTCTTTGATAATAATGACAAAATTGGTTGTTGATGACCCGCTCATAAGTCAGGCTCTTTACAGAAGAATTAAATAATATGAATAATAATGAATGATATACAAGAGAACAAGCTATCGGCATACGAGTCGGTGGAGACTGTAATGACCGAACCAAATAATGCAGCGATATGGACTCCGGTGCCAAATTTTGCAGGCCTCGTAACTCAATTTCAGAACCTGATAACGGACATTCATACGCTTGCGATGGAGCAGGGGGAAATCATCACGGGTTATTCGGCGGAAAAGGTTGAAACGAGGGCGAAACTGGTAGGTGCGACGATGAAGGTGGTGCATGGGGTGAGGGCATTAGCAATATTTACGGATAACCAGGTTTTGGGGGAAACGGTGAATTATACTTATAGTGAATTGCGAAATTCGAGGGATAATGTGCTGGCTGATATTGCGGGAATAGTTTATGACACTGCAAATCCGTTTGAGGGGGATATTGATGGATACTTAGTGACGGCCGAGGACATAACGCTTGTGAATACGCTGCGAACAGAGTTTATGGAACAAATAGGCAGGCCGAGGGCGATGAAAGTCACCAGCAAGAATGCAACGGAAGAAATGGCACAAAAATTTGCGACAACCGATGCACTTTTAAAAGACAGAATTGATAAGACGATACTGATCTTTAAACCTGGTAATCCAGTTTTTGTGAATAAGTATTTCGATGCGCGAATGATCGTGAATTCGGGGGTAAGGCATACGGGAATGAAAGCGGGCAAGATATACGGAACGATAAAAGATGCTTCGACACAGATTCCTCTGGAGAATGTTCTGATGAGGATCATCAGTACTGTGAGACAAGTGAAGAGTGATGCCGAGGGTAATTACAAATTTATTTTCAGGGGGAAAAGTTACCCAAAAATAGAGGCTACAAAGGATGGTTACCAGACGATGACCCAGGGGCCGATGGCGGTTGGACCTGATATGAACATCCGTCTGGATTTTAACCTTGAGCCGGAATAACTGAGGCATGGGCCCCGCAAAGGCGGGATCTTCGCTTCGCTTCGACAGGGGGCATGGAGCAGGTGGGATAAAAGCTGATAGGGCTGGAGGATGATCTAATGTGGCTGGAAGAAGATCTAATGTGGTTGGAAGATGATTAAGACTCGCTGGAAAGATATCTAATGTGGTTGGAAGAGAGTTGAGTACCGTTGGAAAGAGAGCTAATGTGGTTGGAAGAGGGTTTGGGATGGCTGGAAAGGGACTTGAGATGATTGGAAAGGGATGTGAGGGGGATGGAAAGGAAATCTAAATTGAAAAAAACTTGGGTAGTATCCCTGATTTTTGGTTGATAAGGGTAGATCAAAAAAAAACGAGGTGAAAATTTTTTTTGTATTTCTAAGACTGGTTAGATACAAGAAATATAGAATAAATCAACATAATAGCATGCGAAGTAAATAAGGTTCGAAACTTTAGTTGTTTAAAAATTTTAATTATGAATTTAATAAAACTAACATTAACCTATTTGATGATTATTACAGAATTATTTGTATATGCTCAAAACGGTGATCCGATTGATGAGGATAATGACTTTGCTAAAATAATACCACCATCACCAATTGCCTATGAACTTGGTAAATATGGTCAAATACCAATTGGCTTTTTCACAGGAACACCGAATATTTCGGTGCCTTTGTATAAATTTAATGCAGGACTACTTACATTAGATATTTCACTAAGTTATAATTCGAACGGAATAAAAGTTGATCAGCTAGAATCAAATGTAGGATTGGGATGGAGTTTAAATCTCGGAGGTGTAATAACAAGAATTGTCAGGGATTTACCTGATGAGGATTCCTATCAGTATTTTCCTGAAGAAGATATCGGGGAAGATATTTATAGCCCTTTTGCTGTGGAATATTTTAATAATGCTGCCAACAATCCTGATATGGATTCAGAATCAGATCTATATATGTATAATTTTAATGGTTACAGTGGAAAATTTACGTTCAGTAATAATAAAGAAACAGAATGGATGCCGCATAATGTTTTAACATTAGTACCAAGGTGTAACGAATTATCCGAGATATATTTTGAAATAATTACCGAGACAGGAATAAAGTACGTTTTTGCAAAAATTGAAAGAGCAACGTACTTAAAACAATTGGATGGAGGAGTCGGGGATGATTTAAATCCACCTGTAATAACAGCTTGGTACCTGACACAAATTATCCATCCTGGCGGTGATCAAATAATTTTTAATTATGAATTTAATGAATATACTTTTCAAAGTTCTGTTTCTCAGTTTTATTACAAAGCTTATGCGCAAGGTGGATGTCCAGGAGGTCCAAACTGCGGTACTGCAAACAATATTGAAACTTATAACAACATTTGTTATATTTATGGCCAACGAGTAAAGGAAATTCACTCTAATAATCCTGATTACGGAACTATTACTGTCAATTATAATCAAAATCATCCGGATAATACAATCGTAAATTATAAATTAATAAGTAGTATAAGCGTGGATCACGGAAGCGACTTAATTGAAAATATTAATTTTAACTATTTGCCGACTGAAAATAACAGATTATTCCTAAGCAAAATTAATTTTAAAGATATCGAAAAACAATACTGTTTTGAATATATTGAACCTGAGTTGCTCTGCCAACGACTTTCTTTTTCACAGGATTATTGGGGATATTTCAACCACAAAGCAAATTACTATTTTGTTCCGAAGATGGATGCGAGTATATTTGAGAATTCACCGTGGTTTGGAAATAGAGATCCTAATAATATATTTGCTCAAAAAGGGCTGTTAAAAAAAATAACTTATCCCACAAAAGGATATAGCGAATTTGAATATGAAATGAATACTTATTGGGGGTCTCAACCCGTTTATCCTCCACCAATTGAAATCCATCTTGAAGCGATTACGGACGAAAATACTTTTGGAACCACTGTCAGCGAGGTTAGTTCCGTCATTAAAACATCTCATGATGTATTTATTTTTTCTTCCGTACAATTTAATATCAATGGCGGGATTGAATGTGATCCAAATACTTATCCATGGCCTATTGAAGCAATTATTTCAATAAAAAATCTTTTAACAAATCAATACATAAACATTTTCAATTACTCTGAAATTATTGGATGGTACTCAGTTGGTGAGTTTCCGGTGATATTTGAAAATCAGGATGGTAGTTTTAAAGTTAGATTTGAAGAAGGTACATCCTATGAGGTTACATTAAAAGTTTTAAGACCGTGTTTAGCTGCATATTTAACACTTGAGTACTATGGTGAAGCCATTGAAGATATTTATACTAACATTGAAACAGGTGGTTCAAGAATCAAAAAAATAACTGTTTATGATCCGATATCTGAGAAAGAAACTCAATCGGTATATTACTATAATAAGTATGGTGATTTAGGGATTTCTTCTGGAGATCCCGGTACTAAGGGGTATTTTATAGCAAAAGGAATTAATAGACTTACTTGTGCATTTGGAGACTATTATGATTGTGAATATAATGTATTAGGATCAGAAAGCCAAATACCTTTAATTAACAGCGGGAATAATAATATATATTACAGATATGTAACATTAAGCCTTGGTGGTGAAAACTTTGAAAACGGGGGAGAAACACATGAGTTTATTATTAATCGAGATGTGCCAGGGAATGAGATGCTTGGATCCGGATTTGCGCAAAATGGAGCAGCTTTTACAAACATAGGATGGGATCATGGACTTGAAAAATCGACTGAAGTGTTTAAAATTATTAATGATCAAAAAATAGCTTTATCTGAACAACTAAATTTTTTTAAAAATGATGAAAGAAAATTCAAAATATCTCATTCTTATTCTATTACGAAAAACTTTGATTTAACGTACTATGGACCATATTTTTATTTATGTAAAGAAGAGGATCTTACAAAAATAGAAAGAGTTAGAATCTGTACTGAAAATCATCAACATACTTGGGCAATTGGCGGGGTACCGTTTGTCAATGATGAGTATTACTGTATTGCTCCTCCCTTCCCGTTTAAACAGCATAATTCATGGGACACAATTTATCATCCTTGTTATGGTGGTAGTGAAGGTGACACAATTTTTAATTACAACGTATATGAAAATTTAAATATTATTGAATATATAAACTATTCCTTCTGGCATTATCTTGATTCAACAGTTTTTATTAATTATGATCAATTGGGTAATAATCCAGTAACAACTTATAAAAAGTATTTTTATGATAATGAAAGGCATATTCAACTAACAAGTACAATTGAAAAAGATAGCAAGGGAAATATTATCCAAACGCAGTTAAGGTATCCTCAAGATTATAACGAAATAGAAAACTTTGCTAATCTCATTGATGCAAATATCATTTCAGTACCTGTGGTTGAAGAAGAATATTATAATAATAAGATTATTGCAGGAAGATTAAATAAATACAATGACCTTGGTTTACCGATTGAAATAGACAAATATGAAAATTCAGATTTGCTCGATAAACCATTATATGACCCGGCTGTTATTACTACAATACCTGAATTTTACGAGAAAAAAATCGATATCCAATATGACCCGGGCAATAATAAGATGATCCAACAGCAGCCTGCAAATGATATTATAACCTCATACATCTGGGGCTACAACTTTACTCAGGTGGTTGCAAAAATTGAAAATGCGGAATATTACACTGTTCTCCAGGCTATGCAAACTCCGATTGAAGGAATTCAAAATATGAATGATAATGAATTAAGATCAGTTTTTGAAAATCTACGAAGTAACTTGCCAAATGCTATGATATCTTCATACACTTACAAATCAGGCGTTGGAATGACTTCAGAGACAGATCCGGTAGGTAAAACAATCTATTACGAATATGATAATTTCTGGCGTCTAAAATTTATTAAGGATAACGACGGAAACATTATTAAACGCTATAGGTATCATTATAAGAACCAATAACATTTGACATGGACATGAAAAAAACGAAAGAAATTTTCAAAATTATTGCAATTAGTCTCCTTTTATTTTGCTTCGAATGTAAAATAAATGGACAACAAAGCGAAATGGCCTGGTTTAAAACCATTTCATCGAATGATTTTATTTCCTCTCCCGGATTTGTTATTGATACAGTCGGTAATGCTTTTTTACCCATTATATTTTTCGATGAAGTTTACCTTGAAACAGAAGGTGAATTTGACACGATAATGTCCTGGGGAGGTGGAAATGCAGTAATAGCTAAGATAACAACCGAGACTGGAGAAATTACTGATTATATAAACCTTGCATCAAAAGAACATCTAGTTATCACTGATATAGGGTTGGTTGAGAACACTATTGTAACTACCGGGGTAATGTTAGATTCAGTATTTGCTCGAAAAAAATCATCGACGACGTATCAGTATATCGGAGGGCAATCTGGAAAGCAAGATGGATTCATTCTCAAACTGAACGCTTCTGTAGAAATTATTGATTTTATAACCCTTGGAAGTGAATGGATAACTTCAGGGATAGATTTTATGCGAATTAGCGAAAACAAAGTACTTGTGGCTGGAACCTGTGTAGAAGATACTACTTCAGAATTAGAAAATGTAGTAATAGTAAAAGATCAGGATAGTCAATTTACGTTTAAAACAGGTTTACATTCAAATATTGTTATCAGCAGTTTGAATATATTTAATGACAAATTAATGGTTTCAGGTTATTTTTCAGACAGCATTTTTACATCTGATACAACAGTTTATAATAGTTCAGGTAATGATGCATTCATGGCTGTAGTTGATACATTACAAGAAAATCCTTTTATAAGTACGAAAATCTGGCAGGGACTTCAAAACTCTGCTGTTGCCGACCTGGCAGTATTCCAAAATTACCTGTATGTGGCGATTAATTTTAATGATACGCTTCATATTTGTCAAGATATTACAGTTACGGGACGGGGTGGAAATGATGCCCTATTATTGAAATACGATTCCCTATTGAACATAGAAAGCATTTATCAAATCGGGGGAAGTTATTCTGACAAAATTGACCGCATTTTCGTATCCGGGGGTAAACTTTATCTTCTTTGTAACATCGGATCAGATGATTGCGAAGTATTTTTGAACAACTTTTCTGTTCTTGAAATTGAGAATGACGATAATTGGTATATACATGCACTTTTTTGTTTAAATGACACACCGGGGGTTCAAAACATTTGGACTGCCAGAGAAGGCAGCCTTGGAAAAATAGTCGGAGTAAATAAGTTGACCAATACAGAAACAATTATCGGAGGATTATTTAATCAACCTATTGTTATTGATTCAGTACAGTACACTAATAGTGGAATACAGGATATTTATTTACTGAGAATTGATGATGAATGTTTGAATCAGCTTAAAAGCTCAGAAGCAACGTATTATTTCTGCGAAGGTGATTCTGTATATATCAGCGGAGCTGAAAGTGATAGTTCCGGAGGAATAATTATAAACAACCAACCAGATTCAGGCTTCTATATAAAATCACCAGGGAAATATCATGTCAGGGAAAAAAAGCAATGTAATTGCGAATCAACTTTCTATATTTCATTTGAGCCAATTAATGGTTTTGGACAAGATACTTCTTTTAATGAATCGATAAATATTGATCAGGTGATTGATTTTGCCGAAGGAGCAAGTTTCCGGATTATGTATCGTGGGTCCTGTCATAATACACTTAATGACAATGCTGAATTTATTGAATTAAAACCCAATCCAACTGACGGAAATACTTTAATTGAAATAATAGCCCAATGTAATGGAGAAATTGAGGTCAAAATACTTGATTTGCATGGATCCCTGATTGAGCAGCGAGACTATTATGTAATTGAAGGATCAAACAAAATAAATTTGTTTACTGAGCATTACCAAAAAGGAACTTACATAATACAGATAAAGTCTTCAAGCAATAATTTCAAGTTGCAAAGAAATTTTAAACTTTTTAAAATTTAACTTTAAAAAAATTACAATGAAATATATACCTTTTTGTTCGAAAAAAATGAAATCAATCACTTTTCTGATTGTAATTATAACATTAACCGGAGGAAGTTTGTTTTGTCAGTCTGTTTCAATGAATTATATCAGCACAGATGAAATTCTCGTAAGTGGCGTCACATCTGACGGTCAAATAGAAGAACTAACAGGTTCACAAATAAGAACAACTATAAATTATGCAGATGGACTTGGCAGACCACTTCAAGATATTGTTGTGAATAAAAGCCCAAATGGACATGACATTGTTAACCATTATACCTATGATGAATTTGGAAGAACTGATAAAAAACACCTTCCTTTTACCAAAAGCATCAATAACGGTAATTATGTTGAAGAAGCAATTGGCGAACAAGTTGAATTCTATAATGGGACCAGCGGATACCCCGGCATACCGGTTTCCGATTACCCTTACAGCCAGCCATATTACGAGCCCTCTCCCATGAACAGGATAACAGAAGAATTTTTACCCGGAGACACCTGGAGGTTGGAACCGATTAAAAGTATTACCTACAACTACTATACAAATACAGAGGGAGATTCAGTAATTAAATGGGACGTGCACCCTGACGGAAGCATAATTAAAAACAGTTATTACGAATCCGGAACGTTGTATAGAAATGAAACCACTGATGAAGATGAAAACGTTAAATCTTCTTTTACATCAAAAACGGGTAAAATAGTTCTTGAAAGAAACCGCCGTCATGATACTTATTATGTTTATAACGACTTTGGATTACTTGTATGTGTTATAATGCCCAATGCAAATACTCAGGAAATCCAGTTCTCAGATTTCAGAAATGCATTTCGCTACGTTTATGATAAAAGAAAGCGCATGATAGAGAAATACATTCCAGGTGCAGATGCCGTTTTTTATGTTTATAATGAGGTAGATAAAATTGTTTTTGAACAATGTGGAAACATGAGGAACAGCAGTCTTTGGAAATATTATAAATACGATATATTTGGAAGAGTAATACTGGAAGGTGATTTGCATAGTTCCAGCGGAAGAGAAGAACTTCAGATCATTGTTGATAACTATACAGGTCCCTGGTACGAAGAAAAAGAGGAAGGGAATTATAATTTATACTTTGGTTATTCAAATCAATCATATCCTTCCGTGTCATCGAGTCCTGCCGTTATGTCTTATTATTATGACGATTATGATTTCGATGCTAATGGTACCTCTGAATTTAATCAGTTTTTTCAAACCGATGGATTTTCTGATCCGGCAATACTAAATATAATGGGTCAGATAACAAGTAAATACTTCAAGACAAGCGCAGGTCAATTTATCAGAGAAGTGTATTTTTATGATGACTACTATCGGATTGTGCAGAATGCGTATGATTTATCCAATGGCACTCAACAACATTTTACCGGTAACGAGTATTCATTTGACGGTCATGTTCTGAATACCAATAAGAAATATCTTCAGGATAACCAGCAACTCCTATTTTACACTTTTCAGTATGCCTATGATCACAACTGGCGTCAAGTGACTACTTCTCTGCAAATTAACTCTGCTACATGGAAAATCAACACATGTAACTATAATGAACTTTCTCAGCTTAGAAATAAATATCTTCATGGTGATGAAAATTCTTTTGTACAGAAACTCAAATATGAATACAACATACGGGGTTGGCTGACGAGCATAAATGATGTTGATGATATTTCAACCGGAGGATTTGCAATGCGTCTGTTTTATGATAAATTACCTGATTATTTAGCCCCTGCCCAGCCCCGTTTCAACGGCAATATTGCTGCAATGGATTGGCGCACCACCGGAATTGAAAGTCCTGTAAAGGTAAACGGATATAAATTTGATTACGATTTCCTGAACAGGTTACTTGGAGCCTCTTTCTTTAAAAGGGATTTGAATAATAGTTTGGTTGTGTGGCAGGATCAGCTTCCCGTTACGACCCGCAATTACGGTAATATTACCGGTATCGGATCGGAAGCCGGTATCAACTATGATAAAAATGGAAATATTCTTTCTCTTTCACGAAAATGTCAGCGAACGGATCAAATTGTTAATTTTGACAACTTTACTTATGAATACGATGGAAATAAACTGATAAGGGTGAGGGAAACGATAAGAGGGCAAAACAACCTGATTGATTTTCCTTATTACAATCCCGGTGGAGAATCACCAAATGCATTTATTTACGACAGTAACGGAAACCTGACAAGGGATATAGCCCGGAATATCAGCGTTACTTACAACAACTGGCTCGACCTGCCGGCTTGCATACAGTTTGAAATGGGAAGGCTTGTTTATACTTACGGACGAAACGGGATGAAAACCGCGAAACAGGCTTATAATCAATACAACCAGATCACGCTTGACGAGGAGTATCTTGATGACCTTGTAACTTACCACGGCATACCCAAACGCATTATGCACGAGGACGGGTACATAGAGTTAGACGCAGAGATGACGCCTAAGTTTTATTATTACCTGAAGGACCACCTGGGCAATGTGAGGCTGACGGTTACTCCGAATAGCGACAATACTCCGGCGTTTACACAGGTTAACGATTACTATCCATTTGGCATGTCTTATTCGAAACCGCTTCCCATACAGGGAGGTAATGAATCTCCAAACGGCTATACCAATAAG
>Ga0172369_10009299_pt1 | contig 10922 bp, 10 predicted proteins | sample LakKiv25m_FD_114539 | JGI IMG/M metagenome (GOLD analysis project Ga0172369, IMG submission 114539) | Freshwater microbial communities from Kabuno Bay, South-Kivu, Congo - kab_022012_11.25m | ecosystem: Environmental > Aquatic > Freshwater > Lake | place: Democratic Republic of the Congo...
ATCAAGCCGGAGGAAGTGGATGAGGTGATTCTGGGGCAATCGTTTCCAAACGGGGAATGTCCCAATGCCGCACGGCTGGCCCTTCTTGAGGCCGGGTGGCCCGTTGAAATCCCCGGTTTTACCATAGACAGGCGGTGTTGTTCGGGGCTGCAATCCATCTGGTCTGCGACCCTGCAGATCAAGGAAGGAGATGCAGCGTGGATCGTTGCCGGTGGGGTCGAAAGCATGAGCCGGGCCGAATTCTACATCCCCGGCGAGTTCCTCAAATGGGGGGTTGGCGGCAGGGTGGACCCGAAGTGGGGGTTTTTCCCTCGACAGCACGGCAGCCTCGCGCTCTGGGGACTCCCATTTTATGACAGGATCCAGCGGGGCCGGCCCATGCACCAGCCCATAAAGAGATTCGGGGAGTTGAATTCGATGATGACCTGGGCCGAGACCGCTGCAAAGAACGAGGGGATCAGCCGGGAAGAGGCGGACAAATGGGCGTTCCGCTCTCACCAGCGCGCGATCGCTGCCATTGATTCGGGAAAATTCAAGGCGGAAATTGTGCCTGTGGAGGTGAGACAGAAAAAGGAATCGCTCCTTTTGGATACAGACGAAACCCCAAGGCGTGACACCACCCTGGAGAAGCTGGCGAGACTCCAAACGGTTTACGAAGATGGGATTTGCACGGCAGGTAACTCTTCCAGTGAAAATGACGGTGCGGCTGCCTTGGTGTTGACAACTCTTGAAACAGCCAGAGAGCATGGCGAGGAGCCGATGGCCTATGTCAGGTCATTCGCCGTTGCCGCAGCCGATCCTACCCTGACGTATCCAGCCGTGCCGGCGGCGGTAAACAGGGCTCTTAAAAAGGCCTCTTTAAAAATGAATCAGATCGATCTCATAGAGATTCAGGAGGCCTTTGCCGCGCAGGCCCTGGCGGACGCCAAATTGATGGGTATCGACGAAAAGGATTTGGATAAAAAGGTAAATGTGAATGGATCCGGAATTTCTTTAGGACATCCTATCGGAGCGACGGGTTCCATCCGCCTAACAACGCTCATCTATGAAATGATCAGACAAGGCGCCCGCTATGGCCTCCTGACCATCTGTGGGGGTGGGGGATTGGGCATCTGTACGATTCTGGAGAGGAAGTAGAGAATATCGTTGCAATACTGAGCTGGTCTAAACAGCGGTTGCCATTATCGAGCAGGTAGGTCGCCAGGTTGCTGATCCTGATGATAACCGGAAAATACTACATATTGAGAAAAGAACCAATTGAAGTGGAGTATTGAGCAGTGTCTTGTTCTAACTTTCAAGCAGGCGCAGGTCTGTGCGGAAACAGGAACTTGATGGGTTCGTATCTTTTTGGAAGTACTCGACTCCTGAATGATCTCCCCCTTTTTCAAAGCTGATGGGTGTTCATGTGATTGTTAACATCCATGAGCCAGAGCGCTATGGCGCTTTGCCTCAAGAGCGCCTTGCCTACATACGATGATTCCCATATGGGATGAGTATATGTGTATATTTATCGGTCATTTCGAAAAAAGGAGCCTCAATCAGTATTGAGCAAAATTGGTAAAGTTGGTGATATTTAATCGCAAAAAATGAGATTTGTTGGTAACAGGGAAATTTAATGGAAAGCTTCCCTCTTTGGAGTTACTACTGGACCTTCGTTTTCTTTGTCATTTTATTCGCAAGTATAATTCAAGGGATGACCGGCTTTGGTGCGGGGTTGCTCGCTGGTCCTACACTTGTTCTTTTTTTGGAACCGAAACTAGTCGTAATTATTCTAATGTTTACCGGTATCGCCAATTTGCTTTTCGTCGTCTACTATGCCAGAAGGCATATATATGCCGCCCGAGCCTTGCCCCTGATAGTTCCTGCTATGCTCGGTGTCCCTCTCGGAACGTACATTCTTTATAAGGTGGCGTCGTCTGGAACGAGTCTTGCCATCGCCCTCATTTCTATCATCTTTTCTATTCTCTTGTTAATGGGGTATCATATGCCCATTAAAAGGGAAGCCATGGCATCGTTAGGCGTAGGGTTCGCTAGCGGTGTCATGTGTGCAGCAGTTGGTATGGGTGGACCTCCTCTCATTTTATTCCTGTCTAACCAGAAGTGGCCAAAAGAGATATTCAGGGGCACAATTGCCGTGCTCTTCCTACTTACTGGCACCCTGTCTATTATCTTATACGTACTTGCGGGCATAGCAACAAATTCTCGCGTAATTGAGAGCTTATCATTAGTCCCTGCAGGAATAATTGGGTTTTATATTGGCAATGTTATATTTAATAGGGTGAGTTCATTCCTGTTTATGAAAATATCCCTATCACTGATTTTTATTACAGGTCTTATCTCTCTCTTTATAAATCTATGTAGGATATTGTGAGTCATCCTGGGCGAACGAGATAACTACTTTTTCATATGTACTGGTTAAGAGGGAGGTATTTCCTCTCGACCATTTGCAGAAGGGGTTGAATATGCTGCTACTTGCTTTAATACGAAAGAAGAGGCTTTGAATCCTCTCTATGGCAGGCCTTGGCTATAACGAAATAGCGCTTGTCGCTCTGGCCGTGTTCGGGTCTGCAATAATCAAGAACAGTGTCGGCATCGGAGCCGGGATCTTCCTGCTTCCTTTTCTGGCCTTGGTATTTCCCGCCAAGCTGGCATTAGGGTTGGGAGCGCCGGCTATGTTGATCTCTGACGTGGTAGGGCTCAGGAACTACTGGAGAGAGTGGAACAAAAAGGAGTTAGGCATTCTCATCCCGCCGGCTGTAATAGGTGTGTTCGTGGGTGTCATCATTATTAAAATGGTTCCAGACACCATGTTTAAAGTCGGTGTGGGCGTTGTGGCCATACTCTTTTCTTCCTACCACATAGGAAAATCAGTCTTTAAGAGAAAAGACAGGCGTCTGAAGCCGGTCGGGCAGTCCGCCAATAGCAAGAAATACGTGACGTTACTTTTTGGATTTCTCGGAGGAACGGCAAGCACTGTCATCCATGCCGGGGGCATGGTTATGTCCATTTATCTGCTTCAACGGCCGGTGGATAAGAGGGTCTTTGTTGGGACCCTCGTAGTATTTTTTGCTGTTCTCAATTTTCTCAAGATAGGCGCATATCTAAAAATCGGCATAATGAGTTCCGAGATTGCCTTGCTGGTGGCTGCAATGTCTCCCATCATTATTTTTGGGGGATGGTTTGGGAACTTCCTGAACAAGCGATTCTCTCAAGACTTGTTTAGGGTTATTGTGCTCATGATCATCTTCCTTATCGGGATGAAACTTATGTTAGCCGGGCATTAATATCCATAACAGTAATATATGATTGAACGAGCATAGAGGTTTTGTACTCACCAGGACCCATAGGATCACCTGCGACCGCATTTGAAAAGTTGTTCTAATGAATCGCTGAGGGAACTGCCATGTGATAGGGAAGCACCAGATTGTGGAAAATGCCATCAACATAAACCACCAGCTATGAGGACCGTCGCATCCGGGGAGCTGCCGCGCATCTGGCAGGGTTGCCGCCCATAGAGGAGAGGAAGAGCGGAAGGGATCAGAGGGTTTCCTTCTGGATGAGATAATGGGAAGCATGGCCAATTTGGATACCTGGCCGCTACCCTGAGATCAGATACGAAATCGTTTCCAAAACGCTCTGTTTTCATCTTGCCAATCCTTTCCGAATTTTGTGTCATAATATCCTACGAACCTATCCAGCCAGCGCTCCAAAAAGCCACTATTTTCCTTCTTGGCCTCAAGAACATCCTTTAAATAAATAGCAATATCGGCCATTTTTTCCTTGGGCACATAAAAGGCAGCCCCCCTTTGAAATGATTTTACGGTATCATCCACACTCAGTCTGTGACCCGTAAGCATCAATGCGATGACGTTTTTTTCGTTGGCGATGTTCAGCAATTGATACCCGTCTACCCCCATAATATCCAGTATGCCGATATCGAAATATTCGTTTTCGAGATGTTTCTTGGCTTCCTCAAACGTGTGAGCCTTTACCACCTGACACATGGGCAGTAGCTCCTCCAATGATTCCAAAACATCGTCCTCATCATCCACAATAAGGACCTTTTTACCATCTAACATATGTTTGTTTGTCATCGCAACTCCTTTCTATTCTGGCTTTAGTCGAAATGATCAAGCCTCAGTCCTAAGTTGAATCCATCTGCTGGGTCAAACCCACTCACTTGATGACTACACCGCTCTTATCTCCGCTTTTCGAGACAATTATTCCACGATGAGCCAATTTAGGACTTCAAAGCAAGCCTTATTCTTATCTTTAGTCCATGGATTAAAATCCGGCCAATTTATCCTCACAAAACGTCAGATCATCTATTCCAATATAATATAAAGTTACGTAACCCAACAAAAAAACCTACACTTTGTCAATGGGTTTCCGAACAAGGGGATATGCCTAATCTTTTCATCCGATACTGAAGGGTAGATCTGGGGATCCCCAATAACTGAGAAGCGCCATGTTTGCCTCCAGTGCGCCCTCGACATCGTTCCAATGCCTCTTGAATATGCCTTCTTTCCATTTCGTCTCTTGTCAAAAACTGGCTTTCCTGTGTCGGGCCTTCTTCGCAGTCAAATGGATGGAGAAGGCGTTGGATATCCGCTTCCGTAAGCTTTTGACCGTTACTGAGAATCGTTATTTTTTCAACAGCATTCTGCAATTCCCTGACATTCCCAGGCCAGTGATACTGACGGAGCGCGTCCATTGCCGATGAGGAGTATTGTGCTTCAGGCCTTTGCATAATTTTTGCAAAATTGGAGGAGAAGCATCTGACTAAAAGCTCGATGTCTTCAAAGCGTTCTCTCAACGGTGGAATCTCAAGAAGGATTGTGTTGATGCGATAAAAAAGATCACGACGGAATTTCCCGGCCCTTATGTTTTTTGTCAAGTTCTGATTCGTGGCGGAAATGATTCTGAAATCAGCTGAGATGGGAGTGCTTTCTCCGACTCGTTCAAAGGCCTTATCCTCAAGCACCTGCAGAAGTTTCGCTTGGTTTTGCAGAGGGAGCTCTCCTATCTCATCGAGAAAAATAGTTCCCCCATTCGCCATCTCAAAACGCCCTATTCTTTTAACCGTTGCACCGGTGAATGAACCTTTCGCGTGTCCAAAGAATTCGCTCTCAATCAGTGATGAGGCTAACGACGCACAGTTCACTTTAACGAACAGGTTCTGGTTTCGTGGACTATGATTGTGTATGTATCTTGCAACAAGATCCTTCCCGGTTCCTGTTTCGCCAACAATCAATACCGGAGCGGTTGATTCTGCAACCAAATCCATATCATTCTTGAGTTTGCTCATCTTTCGGCTCGTAAAGTAGAAAGCCTCATTTGCCCTATTTATTTTTTCTAATACGAACCCCTTCTGCTTTTCAAGCGCCTCATTGATATTTCTTAGCTTCTCATAAGAAAGCATATTGTCAATTGCAATAGATACTTGTTTACACAATTCTTCCACAAAACCAGTCAATTCCACTATGTTTTCTGGACATTTCTTGAAAGAGCAATGCAGCGAACCTATGATTTTATCTCGAATAATAAGGGGAAAGGCCATCGTGGATGTTAGACCTGCCATGAGCATAGAATCAGCCGAAGTCCAATGCGCAACACTTGAGAGGTCTTGGATAACGATCGGTTTTCCTGATTCTATAACCATATTGGCAACTGCCCCTGCTGATAAAGGGCGACTCGTTTCACAGCTAATTCCATTCGGTTTAATTCCTTTTGCAGTCGCAAAATAGGTAATGGAGCTGTCCATGGGGTCGTAAAGCTGAATGCTGCAACGGTCGCAAAGACAAACCTTCGTGAGCTGGGTGGCGATTGCTTCAAAAAGGCCTTCCCGTGTTTTCTTTGTAATAATGGCATTGTTAATGTTCAATAAGCATTCATATTTTTGTTTCGATTGCCAAGGCATTTGCTCCTCCAGTGCGAAGGTGATTTTGGTGAGACTATCAATTCTTATAATGAAATTGAAATAATTGTTCAAGCCCAAAAGTCGGCGGACAAATCGAAAATTCGTCTATTTGAGGCACAATTTTGGGCAGCGAATTAATATTAGCAATAAAATAAATATGTTATGCTTAAAAAGGATGCGGCACAGAATTTGCTGGAACGAGTGCGAGTATGGGGAATACTTCGGTTCAAAAAATTGATATCAAATGTGATGAGCATAAGAAAGAGTTGATCGGTATGGAACCGCTCGATTGTGGTACATATTTGGTGAAGGCCGTCTTGTATTAGGATTTGGCGGTCGTAATGAATGAAAAGGAGGAGGAGATACATTTATGCCCAATAGTCACGTGATGTCCGCAGACGCCTTTAGAACCAGGAGTCAAATGTGGGACGCAACAGGCATGTGGGCCTGGGTACTCCATCGAATTACCGGTCTTGGCCTTGTGTTTTACATCATACTGCACACGATCCTCATGGCAGGATCTCTTTTGTCCGGCAAAGAGGATTTTGATTCAACTCTATCGATTTTAATGGGCCATCCTGTTTTCGAATTTCTGGATATTCTGTTGCTTGGAACAGTGCTTTACCATGGTCTCAACGGTATTCGAATATTGTTGTTCGATATAGGCATAGGCGTAAGGGTTCGAACTCAAAAGGACCTATTTTGGATATTCATGGGTGTAGGGGCCATCCTATGGTTTTGGTCCATTTTGCTAAAACTCGGTTGGTGAGGAGGCCAGCGAATGCATGCTTGGACGTGGGTTTTACAAAGAATCAGCGCCGTTATCTTAATCATTGCCGTAGGATTGCACATAGGATTTCTTCACTTCTCCAATGCCGGAGAAGCCCTCAATTACGGAGAAATTGTTGCCCGCCTCAAGACGCCGGTTCTCATCGTGTTCGATATTCTGCTGTTGATCTTTGGTCTATACCATGCCTTGTACGGCTTATATTCTGTTTTCCTCGACTTTGATTCCGGGAAAAAAGAAAGAGTGGTTGTGCTGGGCCTCCTCGTCTGCGTGGGACTGGGTATTGTGGGTTTTGGAATTTTCGGCCTCCTTTGCACTGCCCGTTCGCTTTGAACGGTTCATAAGGAAAGGGTCCATTTGTTGGAGATAAAAAATGTATAAGCCACTGCAAGTAAAGGTTTTCCGTTTCAACCCTGAGAGTGACGTCGCACCCAAGTTTGACGATTTCGAAGTGCCTGTTTTCGATAATATGGCTGTGTTAGATGTAGTTATTTATATTCAAAATTACCTTGATCGCTCACTTTCTTTTAGGTTTTCTTGTCGTATCGGGATGTGCGGGTCGTGCGCCATGTATGTGAACGGCAGGGCCCGTTTGGCCTGCAGGACCCAGGTATCTTCTCTAAAGACCCGGGACATAACCATTATGCCGCTCCCTAACTTCCCTATCATCCGGGATCTGGTTGTTGATATGGAGCCGTTTTTTGATAAATGGAAAAAGATAAAGCCTTATTATGTTCCCAAAAGGGAATTGGATGAACCAGTCACTGTCCAGCCCAACTCAAATGAACGGGAGTTCATCGATGATATGCTGGATTGTATCAGTTGCGGCTGCTGCTATTCGGCTTGTTCCATGGTCGCGACCAACAAGGACTATTTAGGGCCGGCCGCACTTAACAGGGCCTACACCTTAATTGCCGATAAACGGGATGCCATAAGGGTTGAAAGATTGAAGGTCGTGGATCGATCATACGGTGTTTGGCGCTGTCACACACAGTTCAATTGTGCGGAAGTCTGCCCCAAGAATATTGTTCCTACCCGGTCTATTCAGAACTTGAAACGACGTTGTGTGTTGAAAAAGTTCGGGATATTCAAGTGAAGGACGTCAAATAAGGAGTGAATGTATTGTGGAAGTATTGAAGGCCGATATATTGATCCTTGGCGCTGGGGGTGCAGGACTCTTTGCCGCCTTGCACGCATACGACAGGAATCCTCGTCTCAAGGTCGTCGTGGCGACGAAGGGATTGATCGGGAAGGGTGGATGCAGCAGGATGGTACAGGGAGGCCTTAATGTGGTCTTGAACGAGAAGGATTCCTTGGAGAACCATTTTCAAGACACCCTCAAGGGCGGCGGGTTCATCAATAACCAGGAACTGGCCTGGACGTTGGTGAGTGATGCCCCTAAAGCGGTTCACGAACTGGAGGTCAAGGTTGGGTGTTTCTTTGATCGCGGTGAAGATGGAAAAATTCATCAGAAGCCTTTTGCAGGCCAGTCTTTTGACAGGACAGTTCATGTGGCTGACCTGACAGGGATCCAGCTTATCAGCCGGATGACGGATCAAATATATGCTCGGAATATACAGGTGCTTGAAGAAACTAGGGGGCTTGATTTACTGAGTTCTAAGGACGGGCATCGAATCGTGGGGGCACTGCTATCCGATATCAGGACCGGAGAGATCTTTGTTGTGAACGCCAAAGTGACGATTGTTGCCACGGGGGGCTGTGCATCAATGTACAAAATCTCAGCTCCGTCTTTTGACAAGACCGGTGACGGGATGGCCATTTGTTTCAGGGCCGGGGCTGAATTCGTTGATATGGAGATGGTCCAGTTTCACCCAACGGGCCTGGTCGCCGGACGATCCCGATTGAACGGCAGTCTCCTGGAAGAAGGTCTCAGGGGTTCCGGCGCCAGGCTCTATAACGGACTGGGTGAAAGGTTTATGGAACGATACGATCCTGTGCGCCTGGAAAGATCGACTCGAGATCGGGTTGCGCGCTCCAGCTTCATGGAGATAATGGCAGGAAGAGGGACGGAGAACAACGCAGTATATCTGGATGCAAGTCATCTGGGAGCCGAATTTGTGGAGCAAAAATTCCCGGGCATGGTGGAAAGGGTAAAGGATATCGGAAAAGATCTGGCCAGGGAAAAGGTCGAAGTGACCCCCACAGCGCATTACCAGATGGGAGGAGTCAGGATAGATACCCAGTGCCAAAGCAATTTAAAGGGTCTGCTGGTGTGCGGCGAAGACGCAGGCGGGGTTCATGGAGCGAACAGACTTGGGGGGAACGGCATCTGCGATTCAACGGTGTACGGCCGGAGGGCCGGTGATGTTGCAGCGGCCCTGGCATCCGAAGAAGATATTCACCCCTACCAGGAAACCGAGGCTGAAAGGATGAGAATGGGCTGGCTTAGACCCTTCTTGCGGGAATCTGGGGAGAATGTTTATGAAATCCGGGATGAGATTGAAGATCTCATGTGGGAAAAGGCGGGCTTGCTCCGTACAGGCAACAAATTGACGGAGGCCGCGGAGCGCCTGGACTACTTCCTGGAAAAGATTGATAGCGCCAATGTGGCGCACAGATATTTGGCTCATTACAATATGGAATGGAACAATATCATTGATGTGACCAACCTGATTACCGTGTGCAGAATGGTTGTAAATTCCGCGCGCTGCAGAGAGGAGAGCCGAGGCGCCCACTACAGGGAAGATTTTCCAGAAACCGATAATGAGAAGTGGTTAATCAATATCTATCAGACAAAAGGAGAGGGCTTTCATCTAAATTTGACGCAAAAGCCTGTTGTTCTGAACCGTTTCAGGAGGGATGACATAGAAGACCGTTTTTTTGAGAAAGTCAAAAAGAAATGAGTCCATTTTGTTTCAAGCTTTGATACATCCATTCTGGACTTTCCTCCGCTGTTTTCAAGGGGGGCCTGCGATCCTGCGTCGGAAACGCTGAAGGTCGGACAATGGATATGTGTCAAGCTGTTATCTCGGGGTTGCGGTTGCTGTCCTGGGCATGAAAATATCGCTCAGAAAGCTGGACGAAGTCGGGGGCAGTGCAATTGTGCTGATTTGTGCCATGAAGTGGTCTTCTGGCCGTGTTCGCACTGGCCATGATTAAGATGACCATGACCTAAGGGGTGAAATCGATGTTTGTTGATGAACGGATCTATACGCTGCACGCGGGTCAGGTGCCTGTTTTCCTCAAGCTCTATGAGGAGGAAGGAATGGAATGCCAGTTGCGCATCCTGGGTAAGATGGTGGGCTATTATTTTACTGATATAGGCACGCTGAACCAGATCGTGCATATGTGGGGGTACGAAAGCCTCGATGACCGGTTTGAGCGCCGCAAGAAATTGCAGGCCTCTCCCGAGTGGCAAGCCTATGCGAAAAAAATGCGCCCACTAGTGACGCATGTCGAGAACAAGATCCTCGTGCCGGCACCGTTCTTTAAGGTGCCCTAAAGCGCCCGCGTCTGGAACTCGGCAACATCGTGCGGAAGCCGGTCACACCCAGGCCAACCTCGCAGACGATCCGGAAACGCTTGGCATATTGCGGGTAGGTCATCAGGCCGGGAGCGGACTCGGCACTGACTGCATTTTACTGGCTTTCCAACTGGAGTCACGCCTTAGGCTCCCCCTGTCGCTTGGAAAGCAAGTGGATGATTTCATGATAAGGATTTTCCATCCACAATGGAGGGGGGTGATCCGGAGAATCGTGGCGGGGGTTTGGGATCGGCGATTCCGGCACATTGCACTGATTTTTGGAGAGTCCCCGCGGGGCGTAAACCGGCGGGGATTTTTGTTGATGCAGGCGATCTGAAGGGCAATGATCGGCTCCTGCCGGACATTTATCAGGAAAGAGATCAAAAACGCACCCGCGACAATGGCAACCATTGTCTGCTTGTCTCTCTCCCTGTGAAGCATGTTCGCCAATCCCCCGATGACCGCCATGACAAAAGAAACAATGGAAATCAACTATCGCACTTTAAAGACCTCCCATCTTCGTGTCCCATCCGGTAATCTACCGTTCAGGATTATGAGTCGTATCGGCTGAACAGAAGAGAGGCGTTCTGGCCTCCGAATCCAAAGCAGTTGTTGATGGCTTTTCTTATGTCTTTGCGGATGGGCTTCTGAGGAACATAAAAAAGATCGCAGCCTTCACCGGGGTTTTCCAGGTTGATGGTGGCGTGAATTCTGCCGTTTTCAATCATCAG
>Ga0172369_10009305_pt1 | contig 10920 bp, 9 predicted proteins | sample LakKiv25m_FD_114539 | JGI IMG/M metagenome (GOLD analysis project Ga0172369, IMG submission 114539) | Freshwater microbial communities from Kabuno Bay, South-Kivu, Congo - kab_022012_11.25m | ecosystem: Environmental > Aquatic > Freshwater > Lake | place: Democratic Republic of the Congo...
CCAATAATGCTTTACCAGAGCGAAGTTTAAACATATTGCCTCAGTCTTGCGGTATAGCGGTCCAGGCTCATCTCAGCCAGAACCCTGGCCCGCCCGCGCTGGCCCAGTTCACGGCACAGGTCCGGATCCGCCAGCAGTCTTTCAATTGCGCCGCGCAGTGCCGGTGCGTCTTGCGGCGGCGCATAGACTCCATTCTCGCCATCCGTTATGATATCCGTCTGTCCGGTGGTGCGCGTGCAGATCACCGGCTTGCCCATCGCCATCGCCTCCAGAATCGCGGTCACCCCGGCCTGGAACTCCACGTCATACAGCGGCATCACCATCAATTGGCTGTCGGCATAGACCTGGCGCAGTTCATATTGCGAAAACCGTTTGACGGTCACGTTCTCAGGGATCGGCCGGTCTTCCAATTCGTTGGCCCGCTTCGACCACGGGCTGGCCGCCGCGATCACCACGCGCACATTCATCCCGCGCACGGCCTCCACCAGGGTCGGATAGTCGCGAAATTCCAGGCCCACCGCGCAAATCTGCGGCAGCTCGCCCGCCAGCCGCGCTGCAGGCTCAACCTGGGCCGGATTAAAGAAAGCCGTGTCCACCATAAAGGGGGTGAAGATCACGCGCTGCGCCGGCAATTTCCAGCGCGTTTCAATAAACCGTTTTTGCCAGCTTGCATAGACAAAAAACAGGTCAATGTGCGTGTGCAGCCTGAACAGGTCGATCAGCAGCGTCTTTTTCTTGACCGACAGGATATGCACGATCATCAGGTGGCGCGGGTGTTTAAACGCCAGCAAGAATTTGAACAAGAAAGCCAGCGGCAGGCCAATCTGCTCGCCATCTGTGAAAATCGTGCGGTAGCGCCCGCGCAGCAAAAAACAGGCCCAGGCCAGCATCACCTCTCGCCCGGCCAGCTTTTCAATCCAGCGTCCCAACCAGCCACCAAGCTGGCGCGCTTTTTTGTAATCGATCAGGTCCGCGCCAAATGCTCGCGCCATAGCCAGGTAATCCGCCAGCGGCCGCTCACCTCTGGCAATTTTCTCTTCAAGATTGTCCGGTATTTCGCCGGATACGCTCAGCAAAACTTGGTTCATGGTTTTTCTGTGTCAATCGTGCGCTTGATCAAATCCAACAACCTGGCCGCATTCTGCTGCGCGTCGTAACGGCTGCTAACCAGACGGCGCGCCTCAGCGCCAAAGCGCAGCCGCAGCTCACGCTCCTCCACCAGCCTGCGCAGCTGGCGGGTCAGCGAACCTTGATCTCCTGCCTCGGCCAGCAGGCCGGTGATGCCGTCCTGCACCAGCTCCGGCACAGCGGCGATCCGCGTAGAAAGGATCGGCAAGCCGGCCGCGCCTGCCTCCGAGAGCACCATCGGCAGGCAGTCCGCCATGGTTGGCAAGCAGAATATATCGCAGCGATGATACAGGTCGATCAGTCCGCTGCTGTTGGGACCAAACCAGTTATACACGAAGACACCCGCCTCATCGGCCAGTTCTTCACGGGTCACCAGGTGCAGCTCCAGCGCCAGCCCGGCTGCGCGCAGTTCGCGGACTGCCTCCAGCAGCAGCAGGCCGCCCTTGCGCTTCAAATCGCCGCCGACAAACAACACTTTCACCGCTCCGCCCGTCCGCGCAACCGCCTCAGACCTGCCCCAAGCCTGCACATCCACCCCGGGTGGGATGACGTGAATTTTCTCCGGTTCAATTCCGTAATCGTTCACCAGGCTGACCTTCACCCAATCTGACCAGGTGACCAAATTTTTGGCCTTGCGAAAACAATCGCGGTTAATGCGCCATTTCAATTGCTCCAGCCAGGCCGGTCCCTTTGCGTGCTCGTACGCCTCGCCCAGGCTGTCATATTGGATCGGGGTCGCGTCCAGCGAAACCACGCCCGGAATGCGCATTAGCCAGTCTTGCGCCAGAATCGCGGGAACCTGGGTGTGGATGAATACCCCTTCAAGCCTGGCCCGGCGGTTCATCTGCGCCAGCGCCTTGCGCGCCTGCAGCCCGGCCTGGACGGTCCAGTTGCTGCGGTAGAGCGGAATTGCCCTGGCCTTGGGCGACCCATCCCAATCCGGCAGGCCCCAGGCTGCGTCAATCTCAGAATCGGCCTCGACAAACCGGCGCAGATTTTGACTGTGCGTTTTATGGCCCAACACCTGTTCAACGATAAAACCAATGCGATACATAAACCTATCTTTCCTGGATCATCCTGCCAACCATCACTGCGCGTGAGAAAAAATCAGATGAGTGATCGAATATGGCGGCAGCATCACAGTCGCTTGCGCTCCAGCCACCTGCAGGCTGGAGCGAACGATGCGATCCAGGCTTTCCTGTGTGTAAGAATATACCTCCACATTGGATGCGGCCTGAAACTGGCCCAGTTCAACCGTCACCGGCGCGGCAGCGTGCGGGTTTTTATTGATCAAAAGTACGTGCAGCCGCCCGCTGGTGCTATCCAGCGCAGCATAGCTGCCCACTTCGCTGTCATTGCTCGATTCCGCCCAAACCGAGGTGTCGCCAAACCGGCTGCCATCCCCGTCATAATTGGTGTACATGCGAAAAGCAAAAGCACCTGGGCTTTGCGCCGGCGGAAACATCCAATACGCCGCGTAGTACAGGTTCTCGCGCCCAAAAATCCCCAACACATCCGCGATCGCCAGCGCGCCATTCATCGTCTGGTCAGCCCCCCAGTTCCATTCGCTGATGCCCAACAGCGCACCCGGGTAATGCTGCTCGAGCAGCTTCTTCATCCGTGGGATCAAATAAACCGGTTCCTTAATCCATGATTCGTCCGAGTAGGCCGAATCCCACAACGTGCGCGTACTGCGCAGCCGCCAGGCCGCGGTTTCAGGGTCCGCCTGGTCGTTGTAAAGCCCCTCCGGGTAATAGTGAATGTCCAGCACATCCAGGCTCCGCCAGCCGTTTTTCGCATCGGCCGCTCTTAAGCGGTCTAAAAACCAGGGCAGAAAATCCTGGTTCAGGTGCGAAAGCTTGTCCAACCGCCCCGCTGCTGAATTCCAATAAAAATACCAGCAGCAGGTGGCAGGGCCAACCAGCCGGGCGTTGGGCGCGGCCTCGCGGATCGGGCCGGCATATTCCAGGTACTTATCTACAATTTCCTGGTAGGTGGTGCAATCAGGATGCACATCATAATGGGTGTAGCCCCACAGCTCTGGCTCGTTGTCCAGCGCGATGAAATCAACCGGGTAGCCTTTCTCGACGGTTAGATAGGTCAGCCAGGCTTTGATACTCTCCGGATCACTGCGCACATTCGCCAGCTCTGGATTGGCGATCTCGCGGTCGCCTCCCGTCTGGCAGTTGGCGTAATTGGCGGTTCCGCACCCTCCGCCTGGAAGTGGAAAGGAACAGGTGTTATTGTCGTCGTTTTTCGCAACCCAGCCCAGCGTGGGCACGGCCAGCCGCACCTTTGCGCCGGAAGCCTGCGCCTCCGCCACAAACGCTTCGCTGGCGTTTCCTTGCGCTCCATAATTGCCGTTGCGATACTCCCAGTCACTGCCCGCGTTCCACGCATTGCCAACTTTCCAGTTATAGCGCGTACTTGGGTTGCCGCCCCAGCTGTTCAGGGTGGGCCGGATCTCATCCATAATCTCCTCAGACGCGCCCGATAAGCCATAAATCAGCGAACTGATCGTGTGGACATCGCGTTCCACATCCAAACGCACCGTATAACCCTCGCGTACCTCGGCTGGTGCCTGGGTCGGCCGGTTCTGCTGGGGCGCTTGTGGATTGGTCGTCTGCGTAGATTGCTCAGAAAATTGACCTGACAGCGTTGGGGTAGGAAAAGCTGTGGCCAATGAGCCTTGCTGCGGCGCTGCCGTACAGGCCGCTGCAAAACCAAATAGACAACTAACCGACACGATCAAACGGAATAGTCTTTTCATCTTCTAAACTCAGGGTGCAGCCGGCCGTGTCGCGCTTGGTGTCGGTGTCAATGTGGCGGTTGGCGTGCTGGTCGGCGTTGAGGTGGGTGTCGCCGTGAAGGTAGAGGTTGCTGTGAAGGTTGAAGTTGAGGTTGCGGTAGCAGTCGGCGTATGCGTCGGAGTTCTGGTAGGCGTCTGGCTGGGCGTAGCGCTTGCGATAGGGGTGCTGGTTGCAGACGCGGTCGAGGACGCAGTCACAAGGGTCGGTGTGCCTTGCGTCATCGACGGTGTGGCGGTTGCTGTCACGGTTGCTAAACTCGTAAGCGTTGCAATCGGCGTCATGCCATTTCTCAAAGTTAAGAACGCGATATCATCCAGGTAAAAAGTTCTCAAGAAGCCTGCGTTATTCTTGATATAAAACCCGGTGATATATTTATAGACAGGATCATACAACAACTTGTCCGGGTACACAATTACCTCAACCCAGGTATTCGGCGGAATTGGCCGGTTTATTTCCAGGTCATATAGCTTTGTTTCCGAAAAACTTCCTTGTCCAGCCGGAAAAGCTGATGCGTCGCCGGTTACCCAGTGTGTAAACTGGTTGCTGCCGACAACCGTCACCGCGATATCATCCAAATTAAGCGTATCATCTCCGCTGTTCAGCCAAAAACTTAACCCGAGGATCCTCTCGCGCGAATAGACCAGGCTCGCGTCCGGCTTGACGGTTAGAAAGAAAGCCTGAAAGTCATGCAGCGGCGTGATCGAGATGGCATTGGCGCCGGAATGAATCCCCCCGCTCTGGGCAAGCTCGTATTCCATACCTGTGTTGGTCTGCAGCTCCCAGTCGGAAGCGATGAAATCATCGTATACGCTGATCTCAGCAAAAGGATCAAGGGGGGCGGCTGCCAATGTCGCTATCGCCGTGCGCGTCTGCCCGGCAGCCGGCGGTGTACTGCTTGTGGGCCTGGGTGTGATGCTGGGCAATGCGCTGCGGAACGTGGGCACGGGCAGCCGCTCACGGAAGATTGAAGCGACTGTCGGCGCGTAGGACTGAGCCTCTCCGCCAGCTGAGACGACGGGGGTTCCCGGCTGGCCATACAGCTCATGCGAGGTCGGTGCGGGTTGAACTTGCTCGGTTCCGGCCGGCACAACTGCCCCGCCGCAGCCGGTAACCACCCAAAGCAAAACGCCAGCCAGCAGTACGAAGCCTGTGAAATAGCTGTGCAAATGCGCGCAAGTCTTTCTGGCACTCAGTCCCTGAACCATCCTGTTCATACCAATTTTGCCTTTCGCACTGCCTCATAAAAGGCAGTCCTGCCGCCAAGTTGGTCGCAGATCCCCTGAAAATACCGCAAATTATAGATACCCGAACAGGCCAGCGAGCTGGCGCGTTCCTGACGTATCCGCTCGCTGACATGCAAGACGGCCCGCAGCACGGCGGTCGCACTGCTGCCCAAGAACGGCCTGTCCAGACAAACTCTCACCAAAGCACGCACCAGCGGATTACGTTTGTGAAACTCTCCCAATATTTCTGGCAACAGCCACGACTGCCCCTTCTGCGTGGTGAAAAGCACATCATTGACCCCGTACGCATAAGCGATTCCCATCCATGACTCAAACTTCCGCTCCGCGTAATGCAGGCTGCGCGCCCCCGGGTTGAAATAAAAACGAGCGCCTAAATCATGCATCCTGTAAGCCAGCTCTACATCTTCAGCCCGGCGAAAGCTGGCGCCAAATCCTCCGCTGCGCGCCAGCAAATCTCTGTCAAGCGACGTATTACCCGTGTAAAACATGCGCGGGGTGACCGGCCAACGCTGGGTCAACATGGCATGATAATACTCTTCCAGATGATCTTGTTCCCACTTAACCCAAGGCGACAACCGGCAATCGGTTGGGGTTAGCATCGGGCCGATCACAACCGCCCCACCGCCATATGTGGCGTGTGACTTCACATGCTCTTCGACCAGACTCGCATCGGGCACGACGTCGTCGTCGATAAACAAGATCAGGTTAGCAGCGGCATGTTGAAAACCAGCGTTGCGCGCAGCCGCGACCCCGCCATTTTGCTGAAAGACTGGCACAAGCCGGAATGGCAGTCGCAGGCTGGCCAGGTATGGGTTTGTTCCATCCGTTGAACCATCGGAAACCACCACCACTTCAAAGCGTTCAGCCGGAAAACTCTGACAAGCCAGGGCTTCCAGCGTTCGCTTAAGCTGAGCCATGCGGTTAAACGTGGGTACAACGACGCTGATCTCGATCATAGGCCTTGCCAGTCGCTGCATGACTGGTATGTTCTCATCACGCTTGGATTTCCTTGCGGATCATAAGTTTTCATCTTCTTCAATGTTCCTTCCCCTCACAATGCCCGGATCACTCTCGCCGGAACCCCAGCAGCCACAACATTGTCAGGGATGTCGCGGGTCACAACCGCGCCCGCCCCGATCACCGCACCGCTGCCGATCGTAACCCCCGGCAGCACCAGGCATCTGGCCCCCAGCCACGCCCCGCGCTTGATGAGGACCGGCCTGGGTGTCAGCGGACCAGCCCGATAGACCTCGCTGCCCATCTCATGCGTGCCCGTGATCACCATGACGCCAGGCCCCAGGGTTACCCCGTCTTCAAGGGTGATCGTCTCCGCCAGGTCAAAATAACACTCAGCATTGATAAAACAGTTCCGCCCAGCCGAAAACCGCCCGCCAAGCTGCCCAGGCCCCGAAAAAACCGGCGTCCCCTGCAGCATGCAGCCCGCTGCGATCTTAAACCCGGCCAGCCGTAAAACCTGCGCACGCAGCCGCCCGCCGCAGAACCGCGGCACGCCAGACAACAGCAGTTGAGCGGCCAACCATCTCAGATGCAATCCACCCAGCTCGCTGCGCGCTGCACTCCAAATCCTGTCAAAAACACTGCCCATGACGGGTTTCCTTTAGGCCAGCGGCAGGATCGCCTGCTCGCTTTGCGGCTGCGCCTGCCAGGGCCAGCGCCGTTTTTTCGGCCTGACTTTCTTTTGAGCAATTTGCTCAAGGCAGTTGATTAGACCCATCATCGCGCCGATATACACCAGGCTGCGCGAATCCCACGCCATGTCCACATATGCATAGATAAAATGCATCAAGATATACAAAGTCGCAGTCATGGCGATCACACGTAAATCCCCCTCGGGCATGCGGTTGATCACAAACATCCCGCAGATCAGCGTCATTCCCATCATGTACATCATCGCAAGAAAGCCACCCACGCCCATTTTCATCCAGATCCAGATGATCGAATTGTGGGTGATATATTCATGCCAGACATAGAAGCTGATATCCGGTAATTGAACGATCTCGTAAAACTTTTGGCCAAATCCCACCCCGGTCAGCGGTCTGGCATGGATCGTGAAGGATGAATTGATATTCTCCAGCACCCGATAGTAGTTGGAAGATTGGTCACGCGCGCTGACATATTTCGGCGCAATCACTGTTTTCAGCGCCTGCACTGGCAATCCCAACGTGCTGGTCACGTTCCAAAAAACTGCGACATACAAGACTCCAGCCATCACCAAAGCCGGGACAGTCAGCCAGAAGATCCGCCTGAAATCCCGGTACAGGTATATCATCATCACGACCAGCGCCACGGCCAGGGTCAGAAATGCTGCCCGGCGCTGAGCCGCGAAGTAGGGCAGCAGCACGCACGCAATCACAAACAGCAGTCCCCAGCGTTTTGCAAATGAGCCCTTATACATCCATGCCACCAGACCCATCATCAGAACACTATTCAGTTGAATAGCTGACCCGTGTTCCATGATTGAGCCCACACCTGCCAGGTCTCCCCTTAACTCGAAAAAGAAAAATAAAATACCCGAAAGCGACATGCACAACAACCCCAGCACAGCCGCCCACATCAGCCGGTTGACCTGGTCGCGGTGTTTCACCATGTTGGTCGTCAGAAAATAGATCAGCGCCATATGGATCAGAGGCCGGGCTTCCCACAGCGCAACATTGGTTTTCCCACCTGTGACCAGCCCATAGAAAAGGCCCAGAATTACGAAAACCAAGAAGAGCAAAACCGGAACATCCAGAGGACCGCGCACAAGTTGAAGCTCTTTGCGGGCGATCCGCCGGCCAGCCCAGGACACCATTGTGACCGACAAAAAAAGCTCAAGCGGGCTGAAAATGATCGCCCGGCTTAAGAAAACCATCGATTCAGGACTGGAAAAACCCTTCAAAAACGGATACCACGGAAGTAGCACCGAATCGCCAGCCAGCGCGAGAAAGACCATCAAATACACACCAAAGACCGGGCGATAAAAGATAGACGCACACCCAAGCAAAATCAAGGTCATCCCCAGGACTCTCTCGGGCAGCGTTTGGCGCACAAGCAGCAAGCAAATTGCACCGGTTAGACCGATGACGCCGGCGAAATAAACCCACCAAAGCGCTTCTGCACGCTTCAGCGTGTCTTGCACCCCCCGGCGTCGATGGCTTGAAATAAAATTGGTTTGAGCTGCCATAAGGATATCCGCTTTGCTCGGATTACATCATCCCTAAAAAATAATAACCAACCGCTGTCAGCAGGCAAGTGACCAATAAAATGCCTGAACGCTTATTCGGCCGGTCTTTGATGGTAAAGAAACCGGCGAGCACACAGAAAAAAGCGAAGGCAACAAGTAAAATCATCCGCGAATCAGCACTCCGTAACGATTAAGCCTGGGTGTTGAATATTTGTTGAACCCAGCCTGGCGACACATACTTGACCTGGTTGAGCACAGACCCCAGCATCGGAACGTGGTCAATCTCATCCAACGCATTCTGCGCTTCGACAATCGGGGTGGCGCCCTGGCGGATCACCAAACAGCAGGCATGTCCCAGCCCAACCAGGTAAGGCGCGTCGTTATTATTGCGAATTGCCGGAATATCTAATATCAGGTGATCATACTGTTCGGATAACGCATCAACCAGGCTTGTTAGATCTTTGGAGCGCGCAAATCTTGACCGGTCCGCGCGTTCCAGGCTGCCAGACGAAAGATAATCCAATCCCGGCAGTCTGGTTTTGCGGATGGCTGCTGGCAGATCCACACGTTTTTTCAGAATATCCGCAACCCCTGGCGCGCCGGGGGGATTAACAGGCGAATAAAATGGCGACCACCAATTTAAATCAATGATGCATACATTCGTTAAAAAGTCATGGACAAGTGAGGCGGAAAGCGCCCAGGTCAGGTAAGTGACTCCCTCACCGCGCATCGCGGAAACCATCGAAAGCCGCCTGGGGAATGTCCTGATTTTTCCGGCCTCAATTTCGGCGTGCAGATCTTCACCAATAGGAGAACTGTTCTTAATCGCCTGGTTGACCAGGTGTTGAACTGAAGCCATCACGCTCGCCGGGAAAGCAAATATCGGTTCTTTTGCTTGCGTATGAATTTCTACAACAACTTCCAGTTCAAGGGGGTCCTGCACAGGATGCTTCGATTTGAAGAGTTTCATATTTGCACCTACACCATTTCCAATTTTTTGCCAGATATCCGCGATAACAAACGTGCCGCCTGTGTCCTGGCGATCTTAAGGTCACTCTGATTGACCAGACCCAGCACGAGCAGCAGGATCGCGTAAACCGCCGCCCCCGCCAAAACTGGCAGCACAATCAACTGGTCGCGCAGCAGCCAGGCCGCGCCAGCCATGACTGCGCCTGCCAACAAGACCCGCAAGGCATACCAGGCATCTTTCCAGGCCAGCATACCTTTGGGCAGAAAAAACAATCCTGCCAGCATCATCAGGCCTTCTGTCACCAGATACGAATAAGCCCCGCCCAGTGCACCAACGCCTGATCTCGCATGGAAATATGGCACCAAGACAAGGTCCAGCGGAATGGTCAATACCACCATCATCCCCATGATCCAGGTCCACAGATTCTGCCTGTCCGTTGACACGTAATATTTGCCTAGCACAGTATTTAAATATGTGCAGATGATCACAAAACCCATCACAGCCAGCACCGGACCCGCCTGGGCAAATTCAGCGCCAAATAACAGCACCATCAAAGGATCCGCGATCGCAAAAATTCCTAACCCGATCGGAACACCAAGCAGCAGCGAAAAATCCAGACTTCTGGCCAGCAGTCCAGTCAGAGCGCCTGGTTCCTCTTTGTGGACTCGCGAAAATACCGGGAAGAGAGCCGTGATCAGCACCGTCGGAACAAACAAGAAAGTTCCGAACAAACGGCTGGCGGCCGAATACAGGCCAACCTGAACTTCATTTAGCAACATCGAAATGATGATCACGTCGATCTGGTTATAAACCACCAAGAAACCCGACACCAGCACAAACGGCAGGCTGGATTTTAACATCCAGAAGAGTTGATTGGTCTTGATCTGCAGCTTGAACGCGGCGATCTGCTGCAGCCCATACACCTGGATCAGCAGTGACACCACAGCGGAACACACGTGAATCCAGGCCACCACCACCACTTTGTAACCCATCAGCAGGGCGGCGATGCTGACCACCGTCACCACAAATTTCCCGGCGATGTCACTAAGCGAGATGTACTCCATCCGCTCCAGCCCCTGCAGCGCCGCGCTGATCGCGCCTGTCATCTGCCAGGACAGGGTTGTAAAGGCCATAATTACGGCAACTTCAAGCGTTTCGCTCGAATACCCCGCGCTTTGCACAAACAACAGCATTCCGGCAAATGACGCCACAAACAGCAGCAGCCGGGCAAAAAGGGTGGTTGAGAGAAGTTCGTTTACCCGCTCCGGTTCGCGCGAAATCTCCTTTGTCAGCAAGGTGTCCATGCCAAAGCTGATCACAATCGAGAACAAAGCCCAGATCGAACTGGCCAGATAGAATTTCCCGACAGCCTCAGCCCCCAGGTATCTTGGCAGGAAAAAGGTCAATAGCAGCGCCAAAGACCAAGTGATGAGCTGCGAAGCCATCATCACCCCGGCGTTCTTGACGATCGTTTTGCGCGAATAACTCATTCGGTTTGCCTCATCCATCTAAACGAGACTCTACCGGTCGTAACTGATCGAAGCCAGGTAAGTTTTCGATAAGTTATCATCAGGAATGCTGGAC
>Ga0172369_10009309_pt1 | contig 10916 bp, 10 predicted proteins | sample LakKiv25m_FD_114539 | JGI IMG/M metagenome (GOLD analysis project Ga0172369, IMG submission 114539) | Freshwater microbial communities from Kabuno Bay, South-Kivu, Congo - kab_022012_11.25m | ecosystem: Environmental > Aquatic > Freshwater > Lake | place: Democratic Republic of the Congo...
CACTTTTCTTCACTGCCCCTCATCAGGTGGAAGTGCATGAGGAAATGCTGCCTGCCCTTCCTTCCGGCCATGTACTCGTTGAAACATGTGTTTCTGCCGTCAGCCAGGGCACGGAAATGCTGATTTACCGTGGGCAGTTTCCACGGATCCCGGTGGATGCCAGTATCGAAGGTCTGCGGGACGAATTTGCATACCCTTTATCCTATGGCTATGCCTGTGTCGGTCGCGTGGTGGAGACCGGTAGTGAAGTTGATCGCCAGTGGTTGGATCGAATTGTTTTTTCCTTTCAGCCGCATTGCTCGCATTTTATCATCCGTCCGAATTTGCTCATCCCGGTCCCGGATGACATGACTCCGCGCAATGCTTGTTTTTTGCCAAATACTGAAACAGCCGTCAACCTTGTCCAGGATGCCGCACCTATCCTGGGGGAGTGTGTGCTTGTACTGGGTCAGGGCATCATTGGGTTGTTGACATCAGCATTACTGGCTGAATTTCCATTGGAAAAACTGGTTTGCGTGGATGCCTACCCCCTTCGTCTGCAGGCCTCTCAATCTTTGGGTGTCACCGCCGTCCTGAATCCGGCTCACCAGGATTTCGCTTCCCAGGCGGCCACCCTTTTGGGAACAGGCGCCGATTTGGCGATAGAGCTGTCTGGTGCTCCGGAAGCGCTAAATATTGCCATCGGTCTGACACGCTTTAATGGGCGGATTGTGATTGGTTCATGGTATGGCGAGAAACAGGTGCCAGTCAACCTGGGGGGTACTTTTCACCGTTCACGCATCAAGTTGATTTCGTCCCAGGTCAGCACGATCGCGCCGGAATTGGCCTCACGCTGGGATAAGTCCCGCCGTTTTGATGTAGCTTGGAATGCTATTCGTCGCATCCAGCCGGAAAGGTGGATTACCACCTGCTGCCCGCTCGATCAGGCGCCACAGGTCTACCAACAACTGGATCAAAACCCGCGCGAAACCATACAAGTTATTTTCCAATATTGAGCATGAAATATAATTACGCCTGGCTCGAAAATTGTGCCGACGCGCGCGGAACGATAATCGTGATTGATGTATTACGCGCTTTTTCAACTGCTGCTTATGCGATTGCAGCCGGGGCGGTGAGTGTCAGCCTGGTCGGTTGGGTTGAAGAAGCCCTGGCTCTTAAGCGGCAGTTCCCTGCATGGCTTTTGCTTGGCGAAGTTGGCGGCTTACCACCCGCGGGTTTTGATTTTGGGAATTCTCCAACCCAGATCCGGGAACAGGATTTGGCAGGCAGGCATCTAATCCAGCGAACCGGTGCCGGAACGCAAGCTGTTGTGCGCTGTTCTCACGCTAAACGGTTGTTGGCAGCAAGTTTTGTGGTTGCCAGCGCTACCGTTAACTCAGTTCGGTTGGCTGGAGTGGATCATGTGACTTTTATACTCAGCGGGGGTGAATATAACCAGGAAGACCTGGCCTGCGCGGATTATCTTCGAGATCTTTTTGAAAACCTTGCACCGGACCCAAAACCATTTATTCAGCGTGTTTATCGTTCAGGGGATGCGCGGATACATTTGGATCCTAAACACCCGGAATTTCCGGAGAGCGACCTGGATTACTGTACTCGCATCGATGCTTTCTCTTTTGCCATGCCCGTTACGTCAGAAAACGGTCGCCTGGTGATGCGCCCTGAACCCCCGCCCCCATTCTTGGCATGTTAACAATGACACACTGGAGAATCCATGTATACCCTTGCTGTACGACGTGATTTTATCGCCCGCCATTTTCTGATCGGTGGCGATTGGGGACCGGAAAACAATCCCAATTCTCATCATTATGTGATCGAACTGCAATTAAGCGGTGACAGCCTGGATCAACACGGTTACCTGGTCGATATCGTTGATATTGAGAAACACCTGGATGAACTGGTAGCCCGCTACCGCGAACAGATGCTCAACGACCTGCCGGAATTTTCCGGCATCAACCCTTCGATCGAGCATTTTTCGCGCATCCTGTGCGCCACTCTCAATGAACGCATCACGGCCAGCAATATTAACAAGGTCAAAGTGGTTTTGTGGGAAAACGAGACAGCCTGGGTTTCATTCAAGATCAAGCGATAACCATGCACATTGGCGCCTGCTGGCATCTGATTTCGGTAGCCGAATGAACCTGGGCCTGCTCATCTATGGTTCACTCAATACGCTCAGTGGTGGGTACATGTACGACCGTAAACTGGTTGAATACCTGCGCAAACAGGGCGATACCGTTCAGATTATTTCTCTTCCGTGGCGAAATTACCCAGCCCACCTGACTGATAACGTATTCTTTCGCCTCATGCCTGGTTTGGACCTGTTAATTGAAGATGAATTGAACCATCCATCACTCCTCGTGGCAAATGCCGGCCGCCATCCTTACCCGGTCATCAGCCTGGTCCATCACCTACGGTCTTCCGAATTGCGTCCGGCCTGGCTAAATGTTTTTTACAGGCTGGTTGAGAGGAGTTATCTGTCTTCTGTGGATGGATTAATTATCAATTCGCACACCACCCATTCCGTCGTAGCTGGACTGATCGGTGATCGACTGCCGTTGCTGATTGCGTATCCACCCACCGACCGTTTTGGTCCCGCATTGCCATGCGAAGTTGTGAGTGCTCGCGCCGCCGGACCTGGTCCATTCCGCATCGTTTTCCTGGGGAATGTTATCGCCCGCAAAGGGCTTCATACCCTATTGGAGGCGCTTGGGCGCTTGGATGGGCTGTTTGTCTTGGATGTGATTGGATCGCTCGACAGCGAGCCTGGTTATGCCTTGGAGATGCAGCACCTGGCTGCAGCCCAGGGAAAAGCTTCATCCATCCAATTTCACGGTGCGCTTGATAATGATGAGCTGGCTGGCAGGCTGCGCATTGCGCATTTACTGGTGGTGCCATCTTCCTATGAAGGGTTTGGAATTGTTTATATGGAAGGGATGGCTTTCGGGCTGCCAGCCATTGGCACGAGTGTTGGGGCGGCGGGCGAGATCATTACCGATGGCGAAAACGGCTACCTGATCATGTCAGGCGATGTTGAAGGCCTGGTAATGCGTATTACCGGGTTGATGAAGGATAAAAATCTTCTCACGCGTCTATCACTCAACGCGTTGAGGCGCTACCAGCAGCAGCCTGTCTGGGAAAAAACAGCCGGGAATATTCGCATATTCCTGGAAAAATTTGTTTAATCCTGCCTTCTTCAGGAATCCTTGCCAAGTTTTATTGGCATTTGGTCACCAGTATTTACATTCAGGCTACCGGTATTTCTGCTTGAGCCCGGGCTAAATGACAACCCACGGTTTGGTGAGTCCTTCGAGCTTAGATCTTCCGCAGGGAAACCAATTTCATCGATCAGTTGAACATAAAATTTCTATTGGTATTTGGATTTTTCATACAGGTTCAACTCGACGATCTGACTGCTTTTCCTGCCAAAACGCCGGGAAATTACACCACTACCAATGAATGCCAGAACCAGGGTGGATAATTCTATTGCGATGGCCAGCCAGAATAATATTCTGGCTCCGGAATTTGCGAAGTGGGTATCTTTACCATTTCGTTTTCAAACCGACTTTTTTCTCTTCAGTGCGGCTTTGATCCGATTCCACAAACTCCTAGCCTGGTCAGCACTTTCTTTTTCAACAGGTGCAGGGCTGTAGCGAGCTTGCACGAATGCCCCGGTCAGGGAATTAATTTCTGTATCGACACCAGGCAGAGCGGTTTTCATGCTGGCGGCGAATTCATCCGGGGTCTGTGATCCTTTGCGTGCTAACCCGCTCTCGCCAGCCCGCCGGATAAGGGTCAGGTAGAAAAAGCGCACCTTCTGGCGCGGTTCCAAAAGCCTGATACTGAAATTAATGATCCCAGGTTCATACCCACTGGCCCCGCCGTTTTTCCTTATTCGTGTCGTACCGGCCGTGAGGGTGCTTGCGATCCCCCTTTTTGCAACCAGTCCCAACCAGAGCAGCCATTGCCATAGTTTTAACAAAAGCCTGGTTGTTCGCATTTTTCGGATTGCGTCTAACACTTCATGGTGCTGGCGCAGGAATTGATTGATTGAAAAGATCATAATGCCTGTAAAGATTGACCAGAATAACAGTGTCTTGACCACATCCAGCCATCCGGCTTGCCCGCTGGAACCCGGGATGGAGGTAGGAAGGTTGGGCAGTTGTCGCGGCAGCGCTGGAGGTCTTATCACCTGTCTTGTGCCTCCGAACAAAATAAAAACCAGGTCCAGGAGCACCAGGATGACAAAAATTATCACTTGTGTGCCAAAAAACAGGATGCCAAAGAAAATTCCGAAAATATATTGCATGGTTGCAAGTATGCCCAGACTGTAACTGGTTGGGAAAATACTGATGAAAGCTGTAAGCAGAGCCAGGAAGACCAGGCTATAAAATGTCCAACGCCTGGCAACTGGGCGGCTGACGGGGATTTTTTGTTGGCTCCAGGTGTTGTGAAGCTCAATGAGTTGGGTCTGGCTGAGCAGCGCCAAGCCGAGCATGAAGTACAGCACGGTGCTGGCGCCGCCACCTTGCAGGGACGGGATAGCGTTTAGTAAGCTAATACCCTGTTTAAGCGATAGTTCGCCCAAATCCACCCGCATGAGAGCAGTGATGATGATCAGTATGCTGCCTGTGCCAAAAATCAGACTTAATAAGCGCTCACGGGCTGAGGCTTGTTCGATGGTTTCACCGGAAATCTCCACCTGTTTGTAGACCTGCTCCGAACTCATTTCATCCAGGATCCTGGCAAAATAACCGCTTATTACCCATATTGTTGTGACCATTGCCAGGGCGAACAGGAATTCGAGAGTTACGAAGTAACGAATGAAGTTTTTAACCCATAAAAATATCTCGGCCAGGAAGACCTCCCCGCCGTGTGATAACCCGACTGATGTTTTTACGACCATGATGATTACGATCCATTCGGCCAGGAATGAAAATGCCCACTCTTTTGAGAAAACACCCATCCTCTGGAACAGGTGCCATGTAAGCATTCGTTCAGTTGCTGCGAAAAAGCATAAACCAGCCAGGTACCATGGCTTCCATTCCGGGGTCATGTTGTTGATCAAGCTCAGCAACGTGAAAGTGGCGCAGGTCATCATTAACACCACCAGCGAGTTGCTGATCAGACGGAAAGCGCTTCGGTTACCCTCCATTTCTGCCCTGATTTTGCTCATGATCGCATCACTTTTGCCATATTTCCAGGTCCTTTTCATTGGCAATACTGATGACCGGGATTCCAAAATGCGCGGCGCGTTGGGTGATTTCTGCGATCTGGCCAACCCGCCCCGCCAGGATGACCAGCACCTCCAGCCCCGCTCGGCGTGACTGGTAAAGCTCATTGAGCAAGGGATCGGAAACCTGCCCGGTAATGATGATCAGAGATGTCCCCCATGCCAGGCGCACTCGTTCTTGCTGGATAACTTCGGCCAGTTCGCCCATCTCGGCCATCACCGCCCGTGCCAATATTTCCAGGATGCGCATCAGATGGGCTTGGCCTTTTCGCGGTGACAGGCTCTGTGGCTGGCCATCGCTGGTAGATGGGTCCCGCCCTGAAACTATTAATCCCACTTCCTGTTTTTTTGCGCTGATCCAACTCGCCAGCGAAGCGGCTACAACAATTGCCAGTTCGGTCGAGTCGATCTGCTGCCGGTAGGGGTAATGGTTGGGATCCAAGTCAAGAACGATCATGCTTTCGAGCTCGATCGTTGGCTCAAACATCTTCACTAGCATCTTCCCGCTTGAGGCTGTCGTTTTCCAGTCCACCCGTCTGAGCCAGTCACCCGGTATATATTCACGTTTGCTGAATATCCGCGCCGGATCTTCAAAGATGGGTTGGTGATAACGCAGGCTGCCTTGTGGGGAGCGGGATGGAATTCTTATCGCCTTGATTGGGACGATTCGCGGTTAGATCGTCAGCGTTTCCATAGGTTTTTGGATATGAATTTCCTCGATCAATCCCAGGATGTCTCCACTTGATAAGAATAGTGGGCCGATGTTATAGCACCCCCTCTTACGGCCTTCAAGCTCATAAATATAAGTCGTTTCGGCATTAGGTCCCAGGCTGGTGACTGTGGCAAAAGATGGGGCTGTACTCAACCCGACCGGCAATTCATCCTGGATTTTCAACCATGGTACAGGCAGCCAACCCCGGTTCCGAAACTGCAGTTTGATTTGCACCTTTTCACCCAGGAAGGAATGCTCGATAAAGCTCCTGCTATGTTCAATCTGCCCCAATGATTTGGTGCTCCACCATGCGCCCACGGCAAAAGCCCCCGCGAAGAGGTAGATCAGGGTAAAGGCAAAATCATCGCGGATGACGATGGCAATGACCAGCAATAGTAAGAGAAAAGGCAAGTATTTTAACATCCCGGGAATACCCTAGTGTTCCACTCCTCCCAGATTGAGATGTGTGTTTTCTAGTATCTCTTGCAGGATGGTCTTCGTGTTTCGTCCGCGCAGTTCTACTTCAGGTTTGGCAATCAGGCGGTGTGTTAGCGTAATTGGGGCCAGGTACTTGATATCATCGGGGATCACGTGAGTGCGCCCGCGCACTGCTGCCAGTGCCTGGGAAGCCTTAAACAGTGCCAGGCTGCCGCGAGGGCTGATCCCGAGTGCCAGTTCGTTTGAGCTGCGGGTGGCGCCTGCCAATGCAACAATGTATTCCTGCAGTGTTTCATCAACATGCACATTCCAAACTTGTTCTTGAAGTTTCGGCAGTTGGAGCCCATCCACCACTTTTTCCAGCCTGCCGATGGGATGCTCACGCCACAGGTTGATCAGGATCTGTCGTTCTTCCGGGGCAGCCGGGTAGCCAAGCGAAACTCGCATAAGGAAGCGGTCAAGTTGAGCCTCAGGTAGTGGAAATGTGCCTTCATATTCGATCGGATTTTGTGTGGCCAGCACCAGGAAAGGGCGTGGGAGGTCACGGGTGGTGCCGTCTACCGTGACTTGCTGTTCCTGCATGGCCTCCAGCAGAGAAGATTGCGCCCGCGGGGTGGCCCGGTTGATCTCATCCGCCAGCAGGATGTGGGTGAAAACCGGTCCCGGGCGGAATTCAAATTCGTTGCTTTTCTGGTTGAAGATCGATACCCCTGTTACATCGTTGGGCATCAAGTCCGGTGTGCATTGGATGCGCTTGAAGCTGATCCCCAGGCTTGTGGCAATTGACCGTGCCAGCATCGTTTTCCCTGATCCGGGCACATCTTCCAGCAGCACATGGCCTTCGCACAACATGGCTACTATCACAAGTTCGATCGTAGTGCGTTTGCCGATGATCACTCTTTCAACATTGTCGATCACCTGCTTTGCAAAATTTTGCACATCCATCATCCGGACTCCTTTCAATACTCGTTCATTTAAGCTATCATATCACTGCATGCAGTCATCGATTAGTGCAGGTCAAAAAAAGCATCGCATGCCTATATCTCCACATCCAGTATGCCAGACCTTGGAAAACCAGATGGACTATTCATTTTCACATTATTTGTTGGCCAAACAAAGTGTGGACGACCGCGCACTTAATCGTAATGTATATGAAAGCCTGCTGGCTTGCCTGCCCGAGTCACCGGTCCGTATTGTTGAAGTGGGTGCGGGGATTGGCACCATGCTGGCGCGCCTGCTTGATTGGGGTCTGTTGACAAATGGCGAGTATGTGCTGGTGGATGAAATGCAAGATAATATTGAATTCGCGCGGGCGTGGTTGCCGCGCAGGGCTGAAGAAAGCAGGTTGCATGCCCACGATATGGGACCGGACACACTGCGCCTGTTTGATGAAACCCGCGATATCCATGTCAGCTTTGTGAATAAGGATGTATTTGAATTCATTCACCACGGACCGCGCCCTGCCGAGCTCCTTATTGCGCATGCTTTTCTTGATCTGCTTCCTATGCCTGGCAGTTTGCGGGAGCTTCTGAAGCTCCTCAGGCCAGGAGGGTTGGCCTGGCTGACCATCAATTTTGATGGCCTGACCAGCTTCGAACCATCCATGGACAGCAATCTGGATCAACAGATCGAGCGCCTGTATCACGATAGTATGGATATGCGTCCAAGTGGGGGCGACAGCCAGGCTGGGCGCCATCTTTTCAGCCATCTGCGCGCGGTAGGAGCGGAAATACTGGCTGCTGGAGCTTCCGATTGGGTTGTGCATGCCGTTGAAGGACGTTATCCGGCTGATGAGGCTTACTTTCTGAATTTTATTTTACACTTTTTTGAACAGTCATTGGGTGGTCACCCAGGGTTGGATGAAGCACAATTCAAGACCTGGCTGTTGCAGCGTCGCGATCAGATCGAGAGCGGCGAACTGGTCTATATCGCTCATCAGACTGATTTCCTGGTGAAACTGAAAGGTGAATAATGCGTATGAATAATGAGGAGTTACTTTATGATTCATACATACGAAGTTAATGGCTTGCCGGTCAGGACCGGTGATATTGTCTGCACACGCAATGGCAAACCGAACATCCTGCCTGGCGAGTTCTGGCGCATCGTGGGCATGCTTGTGCCCGGTGATGTGGATCATATTGCCGTATATCTCGGTCCCGATGGTCGTTTTGTTGAAGCAGGAGCATTGGGGGTGGTCACCTTTGAAATCCATGATGGGTTGTGGCTTCCGGAGCATACCATGGCAGAGCGCGGCATGCTTGTGGATACCTTTTATGGGGTGTCTTACCCGCTGGCGGATATTGGTATGGGTCATGATGAAGAAACTGACATCCGAACGGGGATGGCGGAGTTTTGTCTGGCGCATCTCGGCCGGCCTTACAATCTCAATTTTCTTGACCCCGATCGCGACGATGCTTTTTACTGCAGCCAGCTTGCCTATAAAGCCTATAAGCCCTTTGGCATTAATCTGAATACGGGCATGTTTATGGAGCAGTTGCCAGGTACAAATCAGATCATTTATCCTCAGGAGATCTGGGATGGCTGCCCTCACCGGCGCCAGGAGCAGGGGTCTGCCCAGCTGCCTGAGCCAGCATCAACGATCATACCTGCGGGGATACCCTGAAAGTGAGTGATTAATTGGTGTAGGAATCTACGAGTCTGGTATGACCCTTTTGGCTGCCTCATTAATTTTCTCCCTGTGTCGCCGCAGTTGATCTTTCCATCTGCAACATAAATGTTTGTTTTCCATGCAAGTGGATTTTTTGCGTTTGGTTGATTGGGTTCGTCATACAACACGGGAAAGAATTTCGTTGCAGGTATCTTTCTTTCCCGGCATCGGTGTAATCGAGACCGATGAACAAAATGGAATGGGTGGTTCAGCCGCTTTAACTTTCAATTGCTATCTTTCATAGGGTATAATCATTTCTTACGGTGATCGCACCGTTTTCAACCAATCACCTCAGCAGTCCGCCTCTGTTCTTTTCCCCCCAAACACCAGCCTGACTCCTGAAGACAAGGATATTTTGTGAATTTTGAACAATTTAATCTTGATCCCCGCCTGATGGCTGGTATCAAGCGCTCGGGCTATGAAATCCCGACCCCCATTCAAGAAGCGGCCATTCCGGCCGCCATGTCCGGTCAGGATCTGATCGGAACAGCCCAAACCGGTACCGGAAAAACCGCTGCTTTTGTCCTGCCCATTCTGCACCGCTTATTGGACGGCCCGCGCCGTGTTGCGCGTGCGTTGATAGTCACCCCTACGCGCGAACTCGCTGAACAGATCAATGATTCCATCCGCGAACTTTCAGTCGGCACCCAGATCCGCAGCGCCACTATTTACGGTGGTGTTGGCCCAGCGCCGCAAGTGAAAGCCTTGCGTGATGGAGTTGAAATCCTGGTAGCCTGTCCTGGTCGTTTGCTTGATCTGATCGCCCAGAACTACGCCCGCCTGGGCGGGATTGAAGTATTGGTGTTGGATGAAGCCGATCGCATGTTCGACATGGGCTTCTTGCCTGATGTGAAAAAGATCATCAAGGCAGTCCCGGCCAAACGCCAGACGCTGCTCTTCTCGGCTACATTTCCCAAGGAGATCGAGGAGTTGGCCAGCATGTCGCTGCGCAGCCCGCAGCGTATCAGCCTGGGTATCAGTCGCCCGGCTCAAACTGTCTCACACGCCCTTTACCCGGTGGCCCAACATCTGAAGGGTGGGTTGTTGCTGGCCCTGCTTAAAAAGACTGATACTGACTCGGTCCTGATATTTACGCGCACCAAGCACCGTGCCGAACGGCTTGCCAAGCAGATCGCTCACGCGGGTTTCCGTGTGACAAGCCTGCACAGCAATCGCTCGCAGAACCAGCGCCAGGCTGCTTTAAATGGCTTCAAAAGCGGTCATTTCCAAATCATGGTGGCTACGGACATTGCAGCGCGTGGTTTGGATGTTGAAAGCATTTCTCATGTCATAAATTTCGACATGCCTGATACAGCCGATGCTTACATCCACCGTATTGGGCGCACTGGTCGCGCCGAACGGAGCGGTGATGCTTTTACACTGGTCACGCCGGATGATAATGATATGATCCGCCAGTTGGAAAAAATCATGGGGCATACACTAATCCGTGAGAGTCTGGTTGAATTTGACTATACCCAGCCCGCTCCTCCCAAAACTGCCAATGTGATCACTCCCACCCATCGCTCCCCAACACCTCATCGCCCTCCTGCTGCCCAGCGCCCATCTCCTGCAGTCCAGCGCCACCCGCCGGCTGCCCCTCGCCATGCACCAAATGGCTTGGCTCCGCGTTCGCGCCAGAAACCCCGTTAAAAGGGGTTGCCTTTCTTGGTCTTGATTTAATACATCCCGCAGGTTGCTTGGGACAGGTTGAACACTGCTCTCAAAACTGGGGGATATTTTTTATACACTGAATCAAACATGACTCATCCCGAAATTAAGGATGGGTATTGAAAAAGGAATAGACCTTCTGGTAATGTTTAGTGTGAGAGCACAAACAAACCAGGAGGTCTATCCATGTATAAGCA
>Ga0172369_10009313_pt1 | contig 10914 bp, 21 predicted proteins | sample LakKiv25m_FD_114539 | JGI IMG/M metagenome (GOLD analysis project Ga0172369, IMG submission 114539) | Freshwater microbial communities from Kabuno Bay, South-Kivu, Congo - kab_022012_11.25m | ecosystem: Environmental > Aquatic > Freshwater > Lake | place: Democratic Republic of the Congo...
AGGGATGTGCGCCCCGACACGATACACGGCCAGCGCGCCAAGCAGGAACCACAGACGGCGCCACAGGTCACCGAACTTTCCGGTCTTGCCGAGGGCGAGCGCGTTTGCGCTGGCAGTGGCCACCTGTCGTGCTCCCTGTTCCTGAGCGCTCAGGCCGCCGGCGCGATATCGGCCACGGACCCGCCTGCAGCGGCAATAGCCGCCCGCGCGCCCTTGGTTGCGCCGATGCCTTTGAGATAAATCTTGCGCGTCAGTTTGCCAGAGAGTATGACTTTGGCGGAGAGACTGCCTGGCGGCACGACACCGGCTTGCACCAGCGTCAGCAGGTCAATGTCATCGACCGGAAGCTTTTCGAGGTCCGAGAGGCGCACTTCGGCATTCCTGCCTGCCGTAAGCGACACAAAACCCCGCTTCGGCAAGCGCCGTTGCAAAGGCATCTGTCCGCCTTCGAAGCCCACTTTATGGAAACCGCCCGCTCGCGACTTTTGGCCCTTGTGGCCACGCCCGCAGGTCTTGCCTAGCCTACTGCCGATACCTCGCCCGACACGCTTGGCAGCATGCGTCGCGCCGACAGCAGGATTCAAGTTGTTCAGCCGCATTTACTCAACCTCGCACTTCACTAGATAGCCAACTTTTCGGATCATGCCGCGCACCTCTGGCGTATCAGCAAGACAGGCCGTGGAATTGATTTTGCGCAGCCCCAAGCCGCGCACTGTCGCCCGGTGATCCTGTTTCGTACCAATCAGGCTTTTGACCAACCTGATCTTGACTGTCTTCGTTCCGCTCACGGCCTCATGCCTCCAGGATTTCTTGTACCGACTTGCCGCGCTTGGCGGCAATTTCAGCCGGGGTGCTCATTGCCATCAAACCCTTGAGCGTGGCGCGCACCAGATTGTATGGGTTGGTCGAACCGATCGCCTTGGCAACCACATCGGTCACGCCCATCACTTCAAAAACGGCCCGCATTGGGCCACCGGCGATAACACCGGTGCCAGGAGCGGCGGGTGACATCAGGACTGTCGTCGCACCATGCTTGCCCGTGACCGCATGTTGCAGCGAACCATCGCGAAGGCTGATCTTGGTCATCTTGCGGCGCGCTTCGTCCATCGCCTTCTGAACGGCCACCGGCACCTCGCGGGACTTGCCCTTGCCCATGCCAATGCTTCCGTCACCGTCTCCAACGACAGTCAGAGCAGCAAAACCGAGAATACGGCCGCCCTTGACAACCTTGGTGACACGATTGACGGAGACCATCTTTTCGCGAAGACCGTCATCGCGTTCTTCTGTGGTCTTCTGCTGTTTTTTCGTTTGCGGTTTTGCCATTTCCCGTCTCGCTATCTTATTCCAACCTAGAACTTGAGGCCGTTTTCGCGCGCGGCTTCAGCCAAGGCCTTGACGCGACCGTGGTAATTGAAACCGGAACGATCGAAAGCGACACGCTCAATCCCCTGCGCTTTGGCGCGCTCAGCAATCAGCTTGCCGATCACTTGAGCGGCAGCAATGTTTCCGCCGTTAGCCTGCTGACCCCGCACCGACACTTCCTGTGTCGACGCAGAAGCCAGTACGCGATTTCCACAGTCCGAATAGATTTGGGCATAGATATGGCAGTTCGAGCGATGAACGGTCAAGCGAACTGTCTTTAGCTCAGCAATCTTGGCGCGGGTTTTGCGCGCCCTGCGCAGACGAGCTTCTTTTTTATTCATGTCTGTAACCTCAACGGCACATGCCGGAACTTATTTCTTCTTGGTTTCCTTGATCGCCACAACCTCGTCGGCATAGCGCACCCCTTTGCCCTTGTAGGGCTCGGGCGGACGGTAGGCCCTGACTTCAGCGGCTACCTGACCCACCAACTGCTTGTCGATACCCTTAATGATGATCTCCGTCTGTGTCGGAGTCTCCGCCTTGATTCCATTGGGCATGGCGTGCACTATCGGGTGCGAATGACCAAGCGATAAATTAAGCTTGGCGCCCTGAGCCTGAGCCTTGTAGCCGACGCCAACCAGGGTGAGCTTCTTTTCGAAGCCTCGCGTCACCCCAGTCACCATGTTATTGACAAGCGCACGCATGGTACCCGTCATAACCGAGCCTTCCGGTTTGCTTTCGACCTCCCGGAAAAGAAGAGCTTCGCCCTCTTTCTCGACGCTCACTGCAGGCAACATGAATTGGGAAAGCGTGCCTAGCGGCCCCTTGACAGTCACTTCGCTACTCGACAAAGCAACTTCGACACCCTTGGGCAACGCAACAGGATTCTTGCCGATACGCGACATTCGATTCTCCTCAGGCCACGATACAGAGCACTTCACCGCCAGCATTGACGCTGCGCGCCATGCGGTCAGTCATGACGCCCCTGGGAGTCGACACGATGGCAATACCCAGCCCGTTCATCACCTTTGGCAGCCCTTGACGGCCACGATAAATGCGCAAACCGGGACGGGAAACACGCTCCAGCCTCTCGATGACAGGACGCCCGGCGTAGTACTTCAGATCGATGGACAGTTCTGCTTTGCCGCCCTCGTTCCGGACGGAGAAATTTTCGATGTAGCCCTCATCAAGGAGCACCTTGGCAATAGCCTCTTTGAGCTTCGATGAAGGCATCGACACTCCCGGCTTTTCCGCCATTTGGCCATTACGGATACGCGTCAACATGTCAGCAATCGGATCGGTCATACTCATTCTCAATACCTCACCAGCTTGCCTTGGACATGCCAGGAACTTCGCCGCGCATGGCGATTTCCCGCAACTTGTTGCGACACAGGCCAAATTTCTTGAATACACCCCGCGGCCGACCGGTGAGGGCGCAGCGCCGCCTTTGCCGGACCGGACTTGCATCGCGCGGCAACTGCTGCAGCTTCGCGCGCGCATTCACGCGCTCCTCTTCGTCCAACGTGACGTTTTGAATAATCGCCTGAAGCTCGGCACGCTTGGCTGCGTATTTCGCCACCAACTTGGCTCGCTTGGCCTCGCGGTTCTTGAGTGCTAGTTTAGCCATGACACCCTCAGTTCTTGAAGGGGAATTTGAAAGCGGCAAGCAATGCCTTAGCTTCCGCATCGGTTTTCGCCGTTGTCGTAATACTGATATTCATCCCGCGCAGCGCATCAATCTTGTCATACTCGATTTCGGGAAAAATGATTTGTTCCCTGACGCCGAGATTGTAGTTGCCCCGACCATCAAAACCCTTGCTGCCGGGGATACCACGGAAGTCCCGAATCCGCGGAATAGCCACGCTGATCAGGCGGTCGAGAAATTCGAACATGCGAGCGCCCCGTAGGGTCACCATGCAGCCAATTGGATACCCCTCGCGAATCTTGAATCCAGCAATTGCTTTGCGCGCCTTAGTAACCACCGGCTTCTGGCCGGCAATCTTTGTCATGTCGCCAACCGCATTCTCGAGAACCTTCTTGTCCGCTACCGCCTCGCCCACCCCCATGTTGAGGGTAATTTTTGTCAGACGGGGCACCTCCATGACAGAAGCATATTCGAACTTCTTGTGAAGCTCGGCAACCACTTCTTTTCTGTAATACTCTTGCAGACGCGCCATGACTTTCCCTTAAGCCTTCACCAGTTCGCCATTCGACCTGAACACCCGCACCTTGCGACCATCCTCGAGAATCTTGAAGCCAACACGATCACCCTTCTGGGTCATCGGATTGAACAAGGCGAGATTCGAAGCATGAATCGGCATTTCCTTTTCGACAATCCCGCCCACTTGTCCTTTCATCGGATTGGGACGTACGTGCTTCTTAACGCGATTGACCCCCTCGACTATCAGAACATCGCTGCCGAGACAACGCAGCACGGTACCGCGCTTGCCCTTGTCGCGCCCAGTAGTAACAAGCACCTCGTCGCCCTTATGGATCTTTTCCATCTCTTCCTTCTCCCGCCCGCTCAGAGAACCTCTGGGGCCAGCGATACGATCTTCATGAAACGCTCAGTGCGCAACTCTCGTGTGACCGGCCCGAATATGCGGGTTCCGATAGGCTCCAACTTGTTGTTGAGAAGCACCGCCGCATTGTTGTCAAACCTGATGAGCGAACCATCGGAGCGCCGCACACCCTTGGCCGTTCTGACAACCACCGCGCTGTAGACTTCGCCTTTCTTGACGCGCCCGCGGGGCGCAGCATCCTTAATACTGACCTTGATGATGTCGCCAACGCCAGCATATCGCCGTTTTGAACCGCCCATTACCTTGATGCACATGACTGTGCGAGCGCCCGTGTTGTCGGCCACGTCAAGCCGCGACTGCATCTGAATCATTTCTCACCCCAACTTTACCTGCCCCGGAAACCGATGCAGTCAGTATTGGCCCCCTTGCGCGGGGAAAGTAGATACCGCTTTGCTTAACTCTCTTTAGCTATACGGTATCTGAAAGAGGCGGGATTGTATTTGCCTTAATGCCGCCTGTCAATCATTTTCTCGATCAGACCACGCGGGCCTTTTCGATAAGTCGGGTCATACGCCAAGCCTTGGTCTTGGAGATCGGCGCACACTCTTCGATTTGCACGAGATCACCCTGATGCGCTTCGATACCTTCGGCATGCGCGTGATACTTCTTCGATCGCGTAATCACCTTGCCGATAACCGGGTGCTTGACGCGACGTTCCACCAACACCGTAACAGTTTTCTGCATCTTGTCGCTGACCACCCTGCCCTCCAGGGTGCGGCGCGAGGTTTCGCTGTGTGCCTGACTCATTTCGCTGTCGCCCCTTCTCGCTGAATCGTTTTGATCCGTGCAATGTCTTTGCGCAATTTGCCTAGCTGGCTGGTATTGGACATCTGTTGCGTGGCAAGCTGCATACGTAGCGAAAACTGCGCCTTGCGCAAATCAAGCAGTTCCTGGCTCAACTCGGCCGTACTCTTGTTTCTGAGGTCACTCGCTTTCATCATTCTTTATCCCAGATGGCGCGTTACAAAGGCGGTGGCAATCGGCAATTTGGCGGCGGCGAGACCGAACGCCTCGCGCGCCAAACCCTCATCCACACCATCCATTTCGTATAAGACCTTGCCGGGCTGGATCTCTGCAACCCAATATTCCGGATTGCCCTTGCCGTTGCCCATCCGCACCTCGGCAGGTTTCTTGGAAATCGGCTTATCCGGGAAAATGCGGATCCAGATACGCCCGCCGCGCTTAATATGACGCGTCATGGCTCGACGCGCCGCCTCGATTTGCCGGGCGGTAAGGCGCCCGCGGCCAATAGCCTTCAGGCCATACTCGCCGAAACTCACGGCGGCACCCCGAGTGGCTAGGCCGGTATTCCGCCCCTTCTGCTCCTTGCGATATTTCCTACGTGCCGGTTGTAGCATTTACCTTTACTCCTTCGCAGCCGTATCGGAAGGGGCTGCCGGTTTTGTGGTGCTCGCAGCCTTACGTACCCGTTTGGCCGGTGCTTTAGCTGGTGCGGCCTCAGCGAGCACACCAACTTCAGCACTTGTCTGTTTGTCTTTGTCTGCAGCTTTCCTGCCGGGCTTGGGGACAGACGGTTTTGCTTCCCCCTCCTTCTCAGCCGCCTCGACCTTGGGCCGCCTTCTCGAAAGCTTGGGCGCCGGCTCTTCAGCTTCTCGTTTGGGGACCGCCTGGAGGGTCTCTTCACGCGAAAGGGATTCCCCCTTGAATACCCAAACCTTGATACCAATCACCCCGTAGGTTGTCTTGGCTTCCGCGGTACCATAGTCGATATTGGCGCGCAGTGTATGCAAGGGGACCCGGCCCTCGCGATACCACTCTGTCCGAGCGATCTCCGCGCCATTCAACCGTCCAGCGCTCATGATCTTGATACCCTGGGCGCCTAGGCGCATGGCATTCTGCATCGCTCTTTTCATTGCGCGCCGGAACATGATGCGCTTCTCAAGTTGTTGTGCAATTGAGTCGGCGATGAGCTGAGCATCAATTTCGGGTTTGCGGATTTCCTCGATGCTGACATGCACCGGCACGCCCATGCGCTGCTGCAACTCCAACTTCAGCTTCTCGATGTCCTCACCCTTCTTACCGATCACGACGCCAGGACGCGCACTGAAGACGGTCACGCGCGCATTCTTGGCCGGCCGTTCGATCACAACACGACCCACCGACGCATGCGCCAACTTTTTCTTCAGGAAGTCACGGACGGCAATATCCTCACGCAGCATGTCCGGAAAAGCCTTGCTGTTGCTGAACCAACGCGACGACCAATCACGAGTTACCGCCAGACGAAAGCCGGTTGGATGAATTTTTTGTCCCATGGCCTGTTCCTTATTCGCCGACCGTTACAAATACATGGCAGGTCGGTTTGCTGATGCGGTTGCCGCGACCCTTAGCGCGAGCTGTGAAACGCTTGAGTACCGCTGCTTGTTCGACATGTATCTTGGTCACTTTCAGGGCGTCAATGTCGGCCCCACTGTTGTGCTCGGCATTGGCGATCGCCGACTCGAGAACCTTCTTGATGATCTCAGCCCCCTTCTTCGGAGAGAAGGTCAGAATGTTGAGTGCCTGATCTACTGGCTTGCCACGAACGAGGTCGGCAACGAGCCGGCCCTTTTGTGCAGAAAGCCTTACACCTCGCAGGATCGCATTGGTTTGCACTTGTCGTATCCCTCTTACTTCTTCACGGCCTTCTTGCTCGCTGCATGACCCTTGAAAGTCCGCGTGGCGGCAAATTCGCCAAGTTTATGGCCCACCATGTTCTCGGAAACATAGACGGGAATGTGCTGCTTGCCGTTGTGCACCGCAATCGTCAAGCCAATGAAATCCGGCAGGACCGTGGAACGCCTTGACCAAGTCTTGATCGGGCGTTTGTCATTCCCAGCCCGAGCCGCCTCGGCCTTCTTCAGCAAGTGGGCGTCGACAAAAGGACCTTTTTTAACAGAACGTGCCATTATTACCCCTTAGCGCTTGTGGCGGCGCTGTACGATCATGTTGTCTGTGCGCTTGTTGCTGCGCGTACGATAACCCTTAGTGGGTTGTCCCCACGGGCTGACCGGTACGCGCCCTTCGCCCGTGCGTCCCTCTCCCCCCCCATGCGGGTGATCGACCGGGTTCATGGCCACACCACGAACGGTCGGACGAATTCCACGCCAGCGGTTCGCACCCGCCTTGCCGATCTTGCGCAGATTGTTTTCCTCGTTGCCGACCTCGCCAATCGTGGCGCGGCAGTCGACATGAACGCGACGGATTTCGCCCGAGCGCATGCGAACCTGCGCGTAGCTGCCCTCGCGGGCAAGCAACTGCACTGAGGCCCCTGCCGCGCGTGCCAGCTGCGCTCCCTTGCCCGGCATGAGCTCGATGCAATGGATGGTGCTACCCACCGGAATGTTGCGGATCGGCAGCGTATTGCCTGGTTTTATCGGCGCCTCAGGGCCGCTCTGGACCTCTTGGCCGGCAACCACCCCCTTCGGAGCAATGATATAGCGACGCTCACCGTCCGCATAACAGAGCAAAGCCAAGTGGGCGGAGCGGTTAGGATCGTACTCGACGCGCTCCACCTTGGCAATGATTCCATCCTTGTTGCGCCTGAAGTCCACCCTGCGATAGTGCTGTTTGTGACCACCACCCTGATGCCTGACAGTAATGTGGCCATGGTTATTGCGGCCGGCATTCTGACTCTTCCTTTCGATCAGGGATTGGAATGCACTACCCTTATGCAAGGAGGCATTGACTATCTTGACCAGCGCGCGGCGGCCGGCCGAGGTGGGCTTGACTTTGACGATGGCCATTATGCCGCCCCTTCAGCAAAATTTATTTCCTGACCTTCCGCCAGGCCAACAAAAGCCTTACGCACGTCAACGCGCTTCCCCATCAGTCGGCCGAAACGCTTGGCTTTCCCCTTTACATTCGCCACTTGGACAGACTTGACCTTGACCTTGAAGAGCAATTCCACTGCCGCCTTAATCTCGGGCTTGCTAGCGTCCCTCGTCACCGCAAATACGACCTGATTAGCGTGCTCCGCAACCATTGTCGATTTTTCAGAAACCAGCGGTGCGCGAAGCACCTGCATCAGTCGCTCTTGATCGTAACGCTTCGCAGTCATCCCAGCATCTCCTCGAATTGCGCCACTGCTCCCTTGGTCAGCAGGACACGCGGAAAACGCACCAGCGTATAGGGATCAGCATGCCGCGGCTCCAGCACCAGAACATTTGGGAGATTGCGCGCGGCAAGCATGAGGTTTTCACTCAGATCATCCGTCAGCAACAGAACCGCATCCAGCCCCATCTGCTTAAGCCTGCTGACCACCAGTTTGGTCTTGGGCGCATCGACATTGAAATTCTCGACCACCACAAGACGGCCTTCGCGATTGAGCTGTGAAAGAATGGTCGCCATGCCGGCCCGATACATCTTCCGGTTCAGCTTCTGAGAAAAGTTCTCCGCCGGAGAGTTCGGGAACGTCCGCCCACCCCCCCGCCACACCGGACTCGAAGACATGCCGCTTCGCGCACGCCCGGTACCTTTTTGACGCCATGGCTTTTTCGTGCTGTGGCGCACTTCCGCACGGGTCATTTGCGCGCGGTTTCCGCTTCTGGCATTTGCCTGGTAGGCCACAATCAGCTGCTGCACGAGCGCTTCGTTGTAGTCGCGACTGAAGAGGCCGTCGGACACTCTGAGTGCCCCGCCAGCCTGGCCCTGTTCGTTTAGTATATTCAATTCCATGGGCCCCTCCTGCTACTTGGCACCCGGCGATGACTTGACCGCCGGACGGATAATGACCGTGCCCCCGCGCGCCCCAGGCACCGCACCTTTGATCAGCAACAGCTGACGCGCCTCGTCCACCCTGACAACCTCGAGGTTATGAGTAGTGGCTTGGACGCTGCCGAGATGGCCAGCCATCCGCTTTCCGGGGAAGACGCGACCAGGATCCTGTGCCATCGAGATCGAGCCAGGCGAATTGTGCGAAACCGAATTGCCATGAGAGGCACGATTCGATGAGAAGTTGTGCCGCTTGATCGATCCGGAGAACCCCTTGCCAATCGAAGTGCCCGTCACATCAACTTTCTGGCCAACGGAAAAGATACTGGCCGCCACTACAGCGCCAGCGTTGAATTCGGCAAGTTGCAACTCACTGAGGGGGAACTCGGTCAGCGACGTCCCGGCCTGAATCCCTGCCTTGGCAAAATGCCCGGCTGCCGGTTTGCCTACTCGGGAAGCACGCCGCTCACCAAAGGCAACCTGCACCGCAGCGTAACCATCTATCGCAGTAGTTTTAATCTGTGCGATACGATTATTCGACACATCCAGCACTGTAACTGGAACGGCAGCGCCGTCATCTGCGAAGACGCGCGTCATGCCGACCTTGCGACCCACAAGGCCTAGACTCATTTTTTTCTCCTAACCCCGGCTACGATTGGCCGGCCCGACTGCTTGAACTACTTTCAATACCTTCCCGATTGAATCACACAGATCGGAGAAGGACGACAACTGTATGTAACTACCGACCCCTTACTTGAGCTTGATTTCCACGTCGACGCCTGCGGGCAAATCGAGCTTCATAAGCGCATCGACGGTCTTGTCTGTCGGATCGATGATATCCATCAGACGCAAATGGGTACGAATCTCGAACTGATCACGCGAAGCCTTGTTGACATGAGGCGAACGCAAAATGTTATAGCGTTCGATCCGCGTCGGCATCGGCACGGGGCCACGAACCACTGCGCCCGTTCGCTTTGCCGTATCGACAATTTCGCGCGCCGATTGGTCGATCAGCCGATAGTCGAATGCTTTAAGGCGGATGCGAATTTTTTGGTTGACCATATTTGATTCTTTCAAAGAACAAGGCGCACAAAAGGACGGCGCCAAAGGTAAAGGGAGCGGATTATGGGGCTTCCTTTCCCGAAAAGCAAGCGTCTTACTCGATGATTTTGGCGACGACGCCGGCGCCGACGGTACGACCGCCCTCGCGGATAGCGAAGCGCAAGCCCTCTTCCATGGCGATCGGCGCAATCAGCTTCACCGTCATCTGCACGTTGTCTCCTGGCATCACCATCTCGGTGCCCGCCGGCAGTTCGCACGCGCCGGTTACGTCCGTGGTCCGGAAGTAGAACTGCGGTCGATAGCCATTGAAGAACGGGGTGTGACGACCGCCTTCGTCCTTGGACAGGACATAGACTTCGGCCACGAAGTGGGTATGCGGGGTGATGGAGCCCGGCTTGGCCAGTACTTGGCCGCGTTCGACTTCTTCACGCTTGGTGCCGCGCAGCAGCACGCCGACGTTGTCGCCGGCCTGCCCCTGATCGAGCAGCTTGCGGAACATTTCGACGCCGGTGCAGGTGGTCTTCTGGGTCGGCCGAATGCCGACGATTTCGATTTCTTCGCCAACCTTGATGACGCCACGCTCGACGCGGCCAGTTACCACGGTACCCCGCCCGGAGATCGAGAAGACGTCTTCAATCGGCATCAGGAAGGGCTTGTCGATGGCACGCTCCGGTGTCGGGATGTAGCTGTCGAGCACTTCGGCCAGCTTCATGATCGAGCCTTCGCCCAGTTCGCCCTTGTCGCCTTCCATGGCTTTCAGTGCCGAGCCCTTGACGATCGGGATGTCGTCGCCCGGAAAGTCGTACTTGCTCAGCAGTTCGCGCACTTCCATTTCGACAAGTTCGAGCAGTTCGGCGTCGTCGACCATGTCGCATTTGTTCATGTACACGATGATGTACGGCACGCCGACCTGGCGGGCGAGCAGGATGTGCTCGCGGGTCTGCGGCATCGGTCCGTCGGCGGCAGAAACGACCAGGATGGCACCGTCCATCTGCGCCGCCCCGGTGATCATGTTCTTGACGTAGTCGGCGTGGCCCGGACAGTCAACGTGGGCGTAGTGCCGGCTGGCCGTCTCGTATTCGACGTGCGCCGTGTTGATGGTGATGCCCCGCGCCTTCTCTTCCGGCGCCGCGTCAATTTCATCGTACTTCTTGGCCTCACCACCAAATTTCGCCGACAAGATCGTCGTGATCGCCGC
>Ga0172369_10009314_pt1 | contig 10914 bp, 12 predicted proteins | sample LakKiv25m_FD_114539 | JGI IMG/M metagenome (GOLD analysis project Ga0172369, IMG submission 114539) | Freshwater microbial communities from Kabuno Bay, South-Kivu, Congo - kab_022012_11.25m | ecosystem: Environmental > Aquatic > Freshwater > Lake | place: Democratic Republic of the Congo...
CCTTACGCAAAATTGTAGAGCGAATTCGCCGGCGGCGAACTGTTTCGCTCGAAAAAAGGATATTTGAAGACAAAATGCATGGGCGATTCTGAGAATCGCCCTACAATTGCGTAAGGTGAGTTAGTAAATAAAATTATTCTTCTCCCCATTCCAGGATTTCAATTTTTACTGTTGTTAATCCGTCAACAATCATTTCAATTTCTCTTGCCGCTCTTAAAGAAAGATCAATTGCGCGGCCGTTCGTATCGGGTTTACGATCGTTGATCCGCACAATAACCGACTTTTGATTTTTTAGATTTGTCACCCGGCAAATGGTATTAAATGGATAAGAGATATGCGCCGCGGTTAGATCGTTCATGTTAAAAATTTCACCGTTGGCGGTTTTTCTTCCGTTAAATTCGTCTGAGTAAAACGAGGCGGTTTCAATTGAACTTTCTATCGCTTCCATTTCGGCATATTTTGCCGCTTCATTTATTTTAACCGGATTTGTGCTTGCGGGAGTGAGCGGCGGAATTGATTTACTTTCTTTTGTGTAGCGCAGAGTGCTTGTACAAGAAATTAAAAAGAACGGAATGACGATAAGAAAGAGTTTCTTCATTTGCTTGAAGAGTAGCGGATGATCTCGGCTTTTTCAATTGTGATCAATCCTCCCGATTTAGTTGATTCAAAAAGTTGATCCAATTTCACTTTGAAAGCTTCAATCTTTTCAAGCGTATCAACAATCTCAACAACAATCGGTAGGTCTTCCGATAAGCGAAGAATTTTTGCGGTATGAATGCGGCTATCCTTTCCGAAACCCATTATCCCCTTGGTAACTGTGGCTCCGGCTAATCCAAAACTTTTTGCTTCGAGCACAATTTTTTCGTAGAGAGGAATTGCGCCGGCTTTATCGCTTTCGCCGATGAATATTCTAATTAATTTTGCTTCACCTTCGAGATGCATAACGGACTCCTTACCTGCTTAAAATATAGGCTAAATAGACGCCAACTATAGAAAGAAAAACACTTGCAAGAATGTAAACCGATGCTAAAAAAAATTCCGAATCGAGTAAAAGTTTTATTGATTCAAAACTGAAAGTTGAAAAGGTTGTAAACCCGCCGCAGAATCCGATAGTTAAAAAAAGTTTTGCCTGCCGGCTAAGAAGTTCTCGTTCATCAAAATAAAAGATGAAAACTCCGAGCAGAAAACTGCCGATGATATTGATAAATAACGTTCCGAACGGGAAAAAAGACGGAAGATATTTGTGAATAAAATTTCCGAACCAATACCGGGAAACTCCGCCAAGCGCAGCCCCCAGTGAAACAAAAAGATAATTCATTGTAAAATTTAAATCGGTCGTATATATTCAAGCCTAATTGAACGGTCTGCCGAAGCGGCGCTCCACTTTTTATTATTTAGCAAATCGCGCAAATCAAATCCGAGGGTAAGTCCTTCGCCAACCGACCAGCGGATACCGAGGTTTAAATATCCGTTCCCTTTGCCGTAAAATCTTGCGGCGTTATCGTTAAAGGCAAAATCATATTCAAGAACTGCGGAGATTTTCTTGCCGATAGTTTTTTCGGCGCCGATCATCAAATTTAAAAAATTATCTCCGTCTTTGCTTTCAAGCGAATAATTTACTGTGCCGCTTACGCTTAAGTAGCCGAGAAATTGAAAATTCTTTGAACCGCTTGCAAAAAATCCGGGTGATTTAATTCCATACCGGTTCGTTGAATCAAAAAATTCACCTTTACCTTGCGAGTCAAATCCTATTGTTAATGAAGGGTAAGTTAATGATTCACCCGCGAGGCGGAAGCGCAAATTTACGCCGGGATATTTATACCACTTTGGCGCGCCTGAACCGATAATATTTGCACCGCCGTAAGAAATTCCGAAAGAAACATCCTGGAACACGCCTACTTCCATTCTGCCGACAACAATACCGTTCGGTAAAATATCGTTTGAAACACCCACCGATCCTTTTTCAAGAATTCCGGAGGAAGGCATATCAACCAAATACCGGTATTCTTGTTTTGCATCTTCACCGGCTGTTCCTTGTCCGTAAGTTACAAATGAAAAAATGAGCAGGCTGCACGATACGAGTAATAAACGTTTCATTATTTTTCTCAACAATTATTTTGAATTTCTTTGTTAAATATACTAAAAAGTTAAAAGTATAAAGTAAAAAGTTGAAAGGAAAACTTTCCGGTTTCTCTTCATAATCCGCTAAAATTTCTTATGCTAAATTGGGAAGGATCTTAATTTCGAATTCAGTTGGCAGCAAAGAGAACTTTGATTTTACACGTATCACTACTATTCCCGCCTCTCCTTTAGCGCGGATGATCAGTTTTCCTTCATCGTTGTTTTGTTCAACAATATCAATTAAATCTCTACCTTGCAGAATTGAGAATTTTGTATGGCTGTTTCTGAAAGGCGCTCTAAACCCGAAACTGTTTACCGGAACGGCTTCAATTTCTATTTTGGAATCGGAGTTGATGTAGAGGATATGTGAAGAGAGTTTGTATTCAACTTCGTAAATAGAAAAAATATATTGATGCGCCAGCAGAGTGAATAAACTTAAAACTACGAGTGCGGTAAAATATAATTCTACTTTTGACATAATTTATAAATTCAATCTCTTTTTCAATTTTACAACGTTGTTTTTTGCAGCATGAATAATGGAATCAATGATCACCTCGGGAACGCCGTCCGGATGATGAGATTGAAACCGTAAATCGCACTGGTCGTTTACGTAATCAATAACAATAAATTTATGTTCGGGGGTAATGACAATTTCCGTTGAAAAGAAGTCAAGTTCAATTGTGTTGTAAATTGTTCTCACCACTTGAAAAAGTTTTTTCAATTTGAAAAGTTCAATTTCTTCGCGGGTTAAGATTTGATAATAATGGGTCAGGTCATCCCACCAGACAGGAATGATTTTCCCAAATGCGTAAAACACCCTGAACCAAGCGCGGTTTCCGTTAAGCATTGCCGGATAAATTTTTTCTTGCAGCAGGTATTTATCCTCGTGATTTACTTTTCGCTCGTAAAGGACATCGTGCAGCGATTCGGCTCCGGTTACCACGCCGATTCCGCCGCCGGTAGTATTGCACGGCTTGATAATAAACGGTCTTCCCAAAATTGCCAGATTACTTAAGGAGATGAACAATTCTTCTTTTTCCGTTACCGGAGGAATAATAATTGAGTACGGAACGTTCAGTCCGGCGGTGATAAATTCAAGGTGCATAGTGGCTTTGTCTATTGCGTGCAAAACTTTTTTGTAGGGATTAAAAAAATGGGTTTTTCGTTTCATCAACAGATAACCGAGTTTTTCAAATTCTGTTTCGACATCCCAGGCTCTATCAAAATAGAAATTAAAATGAAGTTTGTTCTTTCTAATTTTATCCTTCACCTCTTCAACGTTGTGGTACCCTATAATGTAGGTGGTTAAATTATGGGCGTGAAATATTTCTTCGAACTTATGGATAAATTCATCGTCAAATTCCCATACGTAGGCAATTCCGATGTCAAATTTTTCAATCATTTTTATGTATCTTTACCGAGAAAATTTTGATTTTCAAATAATGTAACACTAAGATAAAAAAAATTCCGCTTAAGTTGAAGAGATGCATCGGTAAGCGGCAAACCAATAGTTATTTTCACTTTACTTTAAAAGAATATTTAATGCGAATAATTTTTTTCACCCTATTTATAATTGGAATGATCGGTTGTTCCTCAACGGTAAAAACAATTGAGGACTCCGGTAAGCGTCAACCCGGAGAACACAAAGCAGAAGCAAAACGAAAAGCGCTCGATCTTTTTCTGAACGGTTCAAATGCAGATGCAAAGGGCGATTATGCAAGCGCAATTCTTGAGTACCAGGAAGCTCTTCAATTAGATGCGTCCGGCGGAATTTATTATGCCATTGCGAAGGATTATTTTTTCCTCAATAAACTTTCGTTCGCTTTGCAAAACATCGGTAAAGCGGTGGAATTTGAACCGGCGAATATCGAATATCTTTTGCTCCAGGAAGAAATTTTTTCATCTGCAAAACAGAATGACGAAGCCATCCGCGTATTGGAAAAAATCGTTTCCATCGATTCAACCAATATTAATGCCTATTACAAGCTTGCCCGATTATACGAACCGAACAAACCGAAACAAGCAATTGAAGTCTATCAAAAGGTAACAAAATTTATCGGGAATGAGTGGTCGGTGCTTACACGTGTTGCCGATTTATACGAGCGGTTGGGCGAAAATGAAAAAGCGGTACAAACGCTTGAATCGCTTTCGGAAATTGATCCGGCAAATAAAGAATTGCAAAAAGTTATTATTGATTTTTACCTTCGCACAAAAAATTTCGAAAAAGCGCAAGTGCAAGTTGATGACGTGCTTCGGTCGTATCCCGACGATCTGGAAGCCCATGAGACAAAGGCTCGAATCTATGCGCTGCAAGACAGTTTAGAGAAAGCTTCTTTAGAATATCAATTCATCCTTGAACAAAAAAATGTTCCGCTCGAAACAAAAATCAGTATTGCCGCAAGTTATTTTCAAAATTCATTTAAAGATTCTACGTTGCTACCGATTGCAAAAAAACTTTTCACTACAATTGATAAAGACACTATTGATTGGCAGGTTAAATTACACCTTGGCGCTATTGCTTCGCTCGAGCATGCTGATTCGATTGCAAAACAATATTACAATCTCGTAACCGAATTGGCTCCGTGGCATCCCGAAGGTTGGACGCGTCTTGGCGGACTTTATTTTGATAATAAAAAATATGACGAAGCTGTAAAAATTCTTTCGATCGCAATAGAAAAATTTCCGGAAGATTTTACCATTAATCTTTTGCTCGGTATTTCATTTGCTCAACTTGATGACCATGACAGCGCAAAAATCTTTTTGAGCAAAGCGGTTGAACTAAATGGAAATGATATTAACGCACTTACGGCATACGGATATACGTTAAGTCAATTAAAAGAAAATGCAAAAGCGATTGTCATCATAAAAAAAGCCATTGCACTCGATCCCGGAAATGTTGATTTGCTGGGAACGCTTGGACTAATTTACGACGGTCAGGAATCATGGGCAGAGTGTGATAGCGTTTATTCGCTTGCGTTAAAAAGCAGTCCGAACAACGCATTAATAAATAATAACTACGCTTACTCACTTTCAAAACGGGCGGTGCGGTTGAACGAAGCGCTTTCGATGGCGAAAGTTGCCATAACTGCTGAACCGCAAAACTCTTCATATCTCGATACCATCGGCTGGGTTTATTACCAGCTTGAAAAGTATGACAGCGCAAAAAAATATATTGAAACGGCTCTGAAAGTCGGCGGCGATAAAGCGGTAATTCTCGATCACTTCGGAGATGTACTTTTCAAACTTGGAGAAAAAGATGAAGCCGTCTCAACATGGAAGAAGGCGTTTGAGCTTGATGCTGCTATCGGCGGACTGCAATCAAAAATTGAAAGAGGTGCACTTTGAAAATAAAATTCTTCTTGCTTACATTTGTTCTGGCTTCATTTTTAGTTTCTTTTTTTGCCGGATGTTCGGCAACTTCTACTTCCGAAGAAGTTGAAATATTACCCGCCGATAGACTAGTTAAAAAGTTAGAAGCTAATAGAAGAAAAATCCGATCATTCGAAGGCAGCGGAACGATAACGATTAAAACTCCCGATTTCAATAATTCAGCTTCCTTCAATGTAGTGATGATTAAACCCGACTCAATTTACCTGACGATTATGGGTCCGTTTGGGATTGAGCTGGCGCAAGCATTGGTTACAAAAAGAGCATTCACGTTTTACGAGACGCTTTCGAACACTATTTATATGGGTGAAACGAATGACGATGTTTTGAGAAATATTCTACGTCTGGATATTTCGTTTTCTAATTTACTCGATGCGATTATCGGTGCGGTAAATTTGACGGATAGACTTTACAAAAATCCCGATTCTTATCAAGTACAAAACGACAAGTACATTGTGGCGTACAACGATTCTCTTGAAAACACAGTTTCAACTTATGCAATCGATATTAGAAATCTTGGCATTACCGGATACACTCTTAAATCTTCAAAGGGAAAAGAACTCCTCGTTGGTGAGTACACAAATTTTGCTCTTACTGAAAATGTAGCAACTCCTAAAAAGATTGAGATATCAAACAAACGAGAAAATGAATATCTTCAAATAGAATACAAAAATCTTTCAGCCAATCAAAAAGAAATTCAAATTGATTTTAAGTTTCCCACCGACGCAACAATAATTAGATGGTAAACATTTTCAAGTTCTTTCTTTTTCTTTTCTTCTTTTTGTCCATTGCGCAACCGCAGCAGAAAGAGATCACTCAAAAGAATCACGAACTTGATAACCTAAAAGAAGAAATTAAATCGCTCCAGCAAGAAATTTCAGACATTTCAAAGCGGGAAAAGAAATCTTTTTCTATCGTTGAAAAATTTAACAAACAAAATTTTCTACTTAACAAACTGATCAATTCCTACAGACTTCAAATTGACGATAAAGCAGATCAAATTGATGTGCTGCAAACGGAGATTGAAATACTTAAACAAAAAACGAACGCATTAAAAGAGAATTATGCCCGCTACGCCGCGGCAATTTATAAAGGTATTTACCGGAATGAATTCATTTATCTTTTTGATGCAACATCACTTCAGCAAGCGTTGGCGCGGTATAAATACCTTAAACAATTTTCCGTTAGCAGAAAAAAAGATTTGGAAGAGATAAAGGAAAATTCGTCTCAACTCGCTTCTAAAGCCGGTATTGTTGCGGATGAAAAAAGAGCGAAAGAACAATTGCTCTACTTAAAATCATCCGAAGAAGTGCAACTGCAGAAAAAACTTTCGGGAGAGAAGAATGTTTTAAAGAAGTTTAAAAATGATAAATCTGCCGCCGCAAAAGAATTGAATGATAAAAAAGCAGCAGAGTTTGCGATTAAAAATATCATCTCAAAATTGATAGAAAAAGAAGAACTCCGAAAAAAAGAACTCGCAAGAAGGTTAGCCGAAAAGAAGAGAAAAGAATCTTTAAAAACCAATACAAAAGATGATAATCTTCCAACATCTACTACTAAAGATGAGATGAAAGATTTTCCGACAGAAGAATATGCAACAGAGAATTTCAAATCTTTTTCCGCGATGCGGGGAAAAATTCTTTGGCCTGTTTCGCGCGGAATTGTCGTCAGAAAATTTGGTGAAGATAAAAATGATAAGTTAAAAACCGTAACACTTAATTACGGAATTGATATTAAAGTTGCGGGAGATTTAAAAGTAAAATCTGTTGGAGAAGGAATTGTTTCTGCAATCGAATGGCTTCCCGGTTACGGAAGCATTGTTATTGTAACGCATAGTGAAGGATTCAGAACAGTGTACGGTCATCTTGGACAAATAGCAGTTAGCGAAGGAAGTAAAATTGGTTACGGAGAAGTTCTCGGCGATATTTCAGAAAGTATTGAAGGACGCATTCTCCATTTTGAAATCTGGAAGCAGCGCGAACATCAAAATCCCGAAGTATGGTTAGCAAGAAAGTGAAAGAGGGGGAACAAATACTAAGTAATTATTTGAAATTATTTTCGGGAGAATTTTTTTCAAAAATAGTAAGCTATTTATCTTTAATCTTCATCGTAAAATATGTTGATGTTAATACGTTTGGACAATATTCAATACTGCTTGTTATCCTTGCTTTCAGCTCACTTTTTATAGAATATGGACTTGATGCAGCATCTATCTATTTCCTTGCCAAGTATAAAAACATAAGAAAAACAGTACATTCGAATCTCATCATTAGAAGCACACTGTTTATCTTAACTCTCATTCCTCTTTATTTTCTTTTTTTATTTTTTTTTGACTCCTATTTCAATTTACTTTACTTTGGATTAATTGTCCTATCAAATTTAGCGAGTGTTTTTTCGTACGACTATATATTTCGGTTTTATGAAAAAATGCAGATCATCGCCAAAATAAACACTTATAGCGCCTTACTCTTTCTAATTACTATATTACTGGTGCTAACAGATATTAAGAGCCTATATGGAGTGCTAATTTGTTATGTTATTGCAAAATTAGCAAGAGTCCTTCTGTCTATTTTTTATTATTACAAGGACTTTCGCAATACTAAAAATATTTTATCAGAAATTGATTTTACAATAATTGAGTTTGTTAAATACTCTACGCCAATTTTTATTTCGACCGTAATGATTTGGATATATTACCAATCCGATACTCTAATCCTCAAATACTTTCGAGGAGAAAAAGAGGTTGCATTTTATAATGCGGCTTATAAATTTATTTTGCTGTTTGCCACAATACAAATTCTATATAATCAAGCATTGTTTCCTATGCTTTCAAAATTAAGTGATAGAAGTATTCACAAAACCAAAATATTTTTTGAAAAATATTTCAATCTTTTCTTTTATATAACCACCCCAATGTTTTTTATCATCATGTTTTTTTCAAAATGGGCAATTTTTACTTTATACGGCAAACAATACACTGAAAGTATTTTTATCTTTAATCTTTTATTGTTTTCAATGGTTTTCGTTTTTAATGAGTCACTAAGCGCTCCTCTTATGATTACCTCGGGAAGATCTAAATTGCACATGGTAATTGTTGGAGTAGGAGCATCGTTGAATCTCATATTAAATTTTTTTTTAATCCCCCAAATGGGAATGAATGGGGCTGCCTTATCAACAATCATTGCAGAAACAATTATATTTAGTCTGTTTGCATATTATACTCATAGAATCTATAACATTAAATTATTTTTTTTTCTTAAAGTGTTTGTAACTCAATTGTTATTATTAGGATTCTTTTACTCCCAATTATGAATTACTTTAAAGAAATAATAAAATACACACTCCCCTTTGGAGTTTATATTAAGTGGTCTGCATTTAAAAACAAAAAATTACTTAGAGAAAGAGCAGAAAGACTAAAGAAGTATGCAAGACTGCAGTCGAATGAGTTGAATAATTTTAGACAATATGATTATGAGGAATCGATTAGAGTTTTGATTGCCCAAAAGCTTGACGAGAATCAAATTCGCTTCGGATCGATACCAGAAAAAGATCTGAGTTTCGTAACAACTGAATTAAAAAAGTGTTTTCATGAAAACGAGAAGCTGACTTTGTTACATATTGGTAATTTCGTTGGTGTTTCTCTTTGTTATTTTGCAAACTTTGTGAAAACTCTGCATGAAGAGAGTTTGGTAGTTGCTATCGATCCCAACATTGAGCATAGGGGAATATTTCATCCCGAAGATTATGTGAAAAATTTAATTTCCTATTTTCAACTTGATAAAAATGTTCTCCTTATTGATGCCTTTAGTTTAGAAAAAAATCTAAAAAATGATGGAGGAGTACTTTATACTAAAGAATTGGGAATGCAGAATGAAATTGGGTGTAGTCATTCGCTCAAAAATATTGCCAAAATAACTGACAAAAAATTCGATGTGTGTATTATTGATGGCAATCATGAATCGGAGTATTTATCCGAAGAAATAAAGTACGCAATAGACATAATGAAAGATGGAAGTTTTATTGTTTTAGATGATATTCTTTATTGGGAAGACGTAAAAAGGGTATTTGATAAATGGCAAACTGATAAAAATTTCAAGTTAATCGCTTCAAGTGATAGAATCGGCATAATCAAAGTTTTAAAATGAAATATGATTATCTAATTGTCGGCGCCGGTTTTGCCGGCAGTGTTATTGCGGAAAGACTCGCTTCTCAATTCAATAAAAAAATATTAGTAGTTGAAAAAAGATATCACATTGGGGGAAACGCGTACGATGAAGTTGACGAGCACGGAATTCTTGTTCATAAATATGGTCCTCATATCTTTCATACAAACAGCAAGAATGTTTTTGACTACCTTTCTCAGTTTACCGAGTGGCGATTTTACGAACACAAAGTATTGGCAAATCTAAACAGAGAATTATTTCCAATTCCAATTAACCGGATAACAATAAACAAACTGTACAACAAAAACTTTCAAACCGATAAAGAAGTTGAAAAGTATTTTGAACAAGTGAGAGAAAAAAGATTTCCGGTTATGAATTCGGAAGATATTATTGTTAATCAAGTTGGAATTGATCTCTTTGAAAAATTCTTTAAGCATTACACAAAAAAACAATGGAATCTTGAGCCGAAAGAATTATCCCCAAGTGTGTGCGGAAGAATTCCGGTTCGCACAAATGATGATTGCAGATACTTTACCGACAAATATCAATTTATGCCGAAAGATGGTTATACAAAAATGTTTAAGCGGATGATCAATCACCAAAACATCGAGGTATTGTTAAATACAAATTACAAATCAGTTATCAACGATGTTTCATTCAACAAAATGATTTTTACCGGACCTATCGATTATTTTTTTGACTATCAATTTGGAATGCTGCCGTATCGTTCAATTCGATTTGAATATGAACATCATCAGCGGGAATTTTATCAAACCGCTTCACAAATCAATTATGTTGATGATGGAACACCGTACACGCGGGTTGTTGAACATAAAAGACTTTCGGGGAATAAAACAGAATCGACAACAATTTCAAAAGAGTATGCACAAAAAGATGGTGAGCCGTTCTACCCTATTCCAACTACTGAAAACCATTTGCAATACAAGAAGTATAAAACCGAAGGGGCGAAAATGAATTCGGTTCTTTTCTGCGGAAGATTAGCGGAGTATCAATATTATAATATGGATCAGGTGGTGGCGAATACTTTACATCTTCTTCAGAATCAAAACGCTTTATTTTCGTAAGGAATTGCGCTTTTGAGAAGTAATTTCCATCCAATAACTATTTTTTTTGCCTTAAATAGATATTTTAGAAGGAAAAGAAGTCTTTAATATCTAACGGGGATCATTCAAAGTTGAATGGTAATCATTCATTTAATAACATTAATCATTCATTTAATAGC
>Ga0172369_10009315_pt1 | contig 10913 bp, 11 predicted proteins | sample LakKiv25m_FD_114539 | JGI IMG/M metagenome (GOLD analysis project Ga0172369, IMG submission 114539) | Freshwater microbial communities from Kabuno Bay, South-Kivu, Congo - kab_022012_11.25m | ecosystem: Environmental > Aquatic > Freshwater > Lake | place: Democratic Republic of the Congo...
CTCCACCGGGCCGCTGTGCGATCGAAAAGGGCAGTACGGTTGTGGCCCGTGTGGAGAGGGGTCGGGGGTGAGGGCGGCCGGCCGGTCCGCACGACGAGCCGGATCTGGCGCGAGCTGCACCCAGATGAATCGCTACAGGCTCTGCGCCGGACCTTCTCCGGCAAGCGCCGATTCCGGCATCCGGCCGCCGGTTGCGCACGTGCGGATGCACGCGCCGCGAGACGCAGAGCGGCGTTTCCTCGTGGTCGACCCGCGGGGCACCGGGGACTCCATACCGTGTGGCGCGACGCTGCGCCCATCGTTCAGAAGCACGTGCTGGCCTCGAGCCTGACCGTGTCGAAGCCCTTCGGGCCGTCCGTCGACATCAGCTCCACGGTCTTCGTGGCGCCCGGGGCGCATTGCTGGAGTACGCCGTTTGCGGTCGCCAGGATCGTGTCGCCCCGCAGGAACGTCGCGGTGACCATGCAGGAAACGCCCCTGTCCGTGGCGTTGGTGGCCTGCACCATGACCGTCGTCATCCCCATGTCGGTCTTCACGGTCGGCTTCCCGAATCGGAGCGGCGAAACTCTGTCGCTCAGGGCAACCGGCGCAGCGGCCACCGGCTGCGCGACCACCGAAGCCGGCGCTGCCTCCGTGCGCGGCGGTACCGCGTCCGCCTGCACGACGGGGTTCGCGACCTGGTCCCCGCGCGAACCCAGGTTTCCGACGACCGCCAGCACGAACACGACCCCGAAACCGATCAGCAGCTTCTTGCCCAAGCCCATCTTCAGGCGGGTGCCGCATTTCGGACACGTCGCTGCACTCTTCGCAATGTCTCCGCCGCATTCCCTGCACTTCACGAGCGCCATGTCCGTTTCCTCCCTGCACCACCCGCGGAGCCGGTGCCGTAGCTGGCATCGAACCGGGGCGCCTGCCGGCTTGCACCTGGAGAGGGGGGCAAGCGGTATGCCGCAACCATGCGAAATCACTGGGCTTTTCGGAAATCGACAGCCGTGGGCGGCTGCGCGACCGCGGCCCTTCGGTCCAACGGGGCTCTGTCCGGATTCGTTTCCGATATTCTTTCTAAGGGATTTCACCGGCCGGCCCGGGAAACACCGGATCCAGCCGATAGAAGCTCGCCACGGTGTCGCCGAACCGGCGCTCGTCCCAGCGAACCAAGGCTCCTTCGCGTTCCGGGACGGCCTCGCGCCGGCCGTGCTCCAGCACGGCGCGCCCTCCCGTGCGCAGCACCGCGGCCACCGGCACCAGCAGCGACGCGACGGTGGCCGCCGCGTAGGGCGCGTCGGCGAAGACGAGCGTGAACTTCTCTTCGCCGGCGAGCCGCCGCAGCGCCCGGTCCGCCGGCTGCAGCAGCACCGTCGTCGCGGGCCCGAAGCCGAGCGCGCGGATGTTCTGCGAAAGCACGGCCGCCGTGTCCCGGTCGCGCTCGACGAACACCGCGTGGGCGGCGCCCCGTGAGAGCGCCTCCAGCCCGAGGCTGCCCGTGCCCGCGTACAGATCCAGCACGCGCTCGCCGTCCAGCCACTGGCCCAGCACGTTGAAGATGGTCTCGCGCACGCGGTCTGCGGTGGGCCGCACCGCGTCGCCGCGCGGCACCGCCAGCCTGCGTCCGCGCGCGCTGCCCGCGATGATGCGCACCGTCCGCCTCCCGGCGCCGATTCTAGACCGGCGCCCGCGCGGCCCGCGATAGAATCCCCGCGTCATGGCCGCCGAGGGGCATCGCAGCGACGGGGCCGGGCTGCTGGCGGATCTGGCGCGCCGGTGGTGGGGCGTGGAGCTGCGCGTCGCGGACGCCGAGGGCATCGTCGCCGAGCTGGGCGGCGACGGCGCGCCGGCACCGCGCAACGAGTTCTGCCGCCGCTCGCTCGCCGCGCCCGAGGGCCTGCGCCGCTGCGCCGGCTCACTCGCCTTCCTGTGCGGGCGGGCCCGCGCGGGAGCCCCCGGCCAGGTGGTGTCGCACCCGTGCCACCTGGGCTTCACTCTCCTTGGAACTGCGGTGACGGAGCGTCCGGCGGACGGCACGCTGGTCGTGTGCGGCGCCAGGCCCGTACCTCCGAGCCGCAACGAGCTGGAGCAGCTGCGCGCGCGACTCCTGGAGGTGCTGCCGCCGGGCGCGCAGCCCGAGATGCCGCCGCCGGCCCCCGAGCCCATCGGCGCGGACGAGGATCGGCTCGCGGAGATCGTGCGATCCGCGGCGGCGGATCTCGCCCGCGACGCATCCGATGGCCGCGCGCCGGATCGGCCGGCCCGTCCGCGGGCGCCGCGGCGCGCCGTCGAGGGGCCGCCGCCGCTCGTGGGCCACAGCCTGCCGCTGCTGGAGGTGCGCCGGCTCGTGGAGCGCATCGCCGCCAGCGAGGCCACGGTGCTCGTCCAGGGCGAGAGCGGCACGGGCAAGGAACTCGTCGCGCGCCAGATCCACCACTTCGGCCGGCGCCGCGACCGCCCGTTCGTCGCGCAGAACTGCAGCGCGCTCAACGACAACCTGCTGGAGAGCGCCCTGTTCGGCCATGTGCGCGGCTCCTTCACAGGCGCGGCACGCGACGCCCGCGGCCTCTTCGACACGGCGGACGGCGGCACGCTGTTCCTGGACGAAATCGGCGACATGTCGCCGGCGCTGCAGGTGAAGCTGCTGCGCGTGCTGCAGGAGGGCACGTTCACGCCGGTGGGCAGCGCGGAGGAGCGGCGCGCCGACGTGCGCATCGTGGCCGCGACGCACCGCGATCTCGCCGCACTCGTGCAGGCCGGCTCGTTCCGCGACGATTTGTTCTACCGGGTCAATGTGATCCGCCTCGTGGTGCCGCCGCTGCGCGAACGATCCGAGGACGTGCCCGTCCTCGTCACGCATTTCCTGCGCCGATTCGCGCGCGCCGGGCGCACGCCGGTGCTGGCCCCGGAGACGCTGCGGATGCTGCTGGACCACGCGTGGCCGGGCAACGTGCGCGAACTGCAGAACGAAATCGAGCGCATGTGCGTGCTGGCGGGCGACGCGGAGCAGCTCGGCCCCGAACTGGTGTCGCCTCGCATCGCAGCCGCGACCGCGGCGCGCCCCGCCGCGCCCGTCTTCTCCGGCCCGCGGCTGCCGCGTCTGCACGAGGCGGTCGAGGAACTGGAGCGCGGGCTCATCGGCGAGAGCCTGCGGCGCAACGGCGGCAACCGCTCGAAAGTGGCGCGCGAGTTGGGCATCGCGCGCTCGAATCTCGTGCTGAAGATCGCCCGGTACGGGCTGGAGTGACGCGGGCGGTCCGCGACGACGGCGCGCCAAAAACGGATCGAGCTCGCGCCCGGTGGTCGCCTTTCGCTTGACACTGCGTCCGACCGCCCGCTATACGCTCGCGTCCGGCTTGATCCTCGGTAGCTCAGCCGGTAGAGCGGGTGGCTGTTAACCACTAGGTCGGGGGTTCGAGTCCCTCCCGAGGAGCCATCGACGCAGGGGCCCGGCAGCAATGCCGGGCCCTTCTGCTTTCCGGTGTCTGCACGTGGTTCCGCCGGCCTTCCGGGCGATCCCCGTTGGCGACCGCAGACCGCGTCGCCGGATTCGCCGGATTCCGGGCTATTTCATGCGTTCGAACACGCTCTTCGGGTCCAGCGCCCCGAGCAGCGCCTCGTGCAGCGCCGCAGCCCCCGCGGCCTGAAGGCCCGCACCGACGGGAGCCCGCAGGCACCGGGGCGACACCACCGCGAACCCGATGGCCTGCGCGTGGTGAGCCGCCCGCTCCAGTTCCGAAGGATCCTCGAAGCGCAGCGCCCCGAACGCCCCGTCCAGGTGGATGCCCACCAGGTGGAACGCCTCCGGCCGCAGCGGCGTCGCCGCGTTCCACGCCCGCCACGAGCCGCACAGCTCCAGGTCCGCCCGCGCCATCTCGTGCCCGGCGATGCCCCCCGCGCCGAAACGCCGCGCGCGCGGCGCCGAAAACATCCCCGTGAACCGCGCCTCCACCGTGCCCAGCGCCCGCTCCCAGCGCGCCTCGGCGGGCGAAAGGCCCTCCAGCGACGCCTCCCGCACCGCCGCCACGGCCTCCACGAGCCCCGTGACCCGGCGCGACGCGGTCGCCTCTGCCAGCGCCCGCGGGAACAGCCGCAGCGTCGCCCGCGTGATGAGGCCGAAGCGCCCTTCGCCCCCGAGCAGCAGGTGATCGAGATCCGGCCCCGTGGCGCTGCGCGGCGTTTCGCGCGAGCGGTAGAAGCTCGCCTCCGCCAGCACCGCCTCCAGCGCGAGCGCGGCCGTCTCCAGCCGGTCGCCGGGAATCGAGCGCTCGCCGCGCGTCGGCCCGGAAAGCCACGCCCCGACCCTCTTTCGCGCCGTCGAGGGCAGCAGCGGACCCAGCGTGAGCCCCGACTGGATGGCCCGCGCCTCCACCTGGCGAACGAGCGCTCCCGCTCCGACCCGCACGAGGCAGTTGGCCTCGTCGGGCGCCTCCACGGCGTCCAACCGGTGCATCTGCAGCGCGAGCAGCCCCGGCCGCAGCCGCCGCGTCACCGCCACCTTCGCCCCGAGCCGCGCCGCGATGGACACCGCGCGCGCCACGTCGTGCGCCGCCCGCGGCCACAGCAGCACCGCGACGCCGCCGTCCTTCTCGTGCGTCTCCACCTCGCCCAGCGCGGCCGCCCGCACCGCGCGCTCGAGCGCCGCGCCGACCGGTCCGTCCGCCGTCATGACAGGAGCTTCCCCGGGTTCAGAATGCCGTCCGGGTCGAACGACGCCTTCAGAGCCCGCAGCAGCCGCATGCCCCCGTCGCCCAGTTCCTCCGGGAGCATCATCGCCTTGGCCGCGCCCACGCCGTGGTGGTGCGACAAGGTCGCACCCGCCGCCAGTGCCGCCTGCATGCCTGCCTTCCAGCACCGTTCGTACGATCGCTCGCCTTCCTGCGGGGTGGGCGCCGGGCCGACGAAGGTGAAGTAGAGCGACGTGCCCTCCAGATAGGCGTGCGAGAAATGGCAGGCGCAGAAGGCGTGCGGCGAAACGGCCTCGCGCACCGCGCGGAGCACCGGCAGCACGCGATCCCACACGGCGGCGACCTCCATGGTGTCGCTCCAGCCGCCGCTCATGAAGACGCCCGACTGCTTGTACGAGACGGAATAGCGCGTTCGGTACCACTTGCGCGCCGGGGACTCCCCCACGTCGGTGCCGCCCGCCTCGCGGCACACGTCCAGCGCGGTGCGCAGCCGCTCCTCCACGCGCGCCTGCGCGTCGCCCTCGAAGGACACGACGAGCATGCAGCGCGGCGGCACGAGATCGGCGGCGCGGTTGAGCAGGCCCGGCGCCCGCAGCGCCAGCCCCAGCGCCCGTCCGTGGCGGCCGCGCGGAGCCTGCTCCGCGGTACGCCGGCCGCCGCCGTGCGCGTCGGCCACCAGCGAGTCCACCGGGTCGTAGAGCCGCAGCACGTGGGGACGCATCCCCGCGCGGAAGATGCCGTGCATCGCCTCGACGCCCGCCTCGGTGCTCTTCATGCGCACGCCGCGCAGCGCGCGGGCCTGCGGCTTCGGGTGGATGCGCACCGTCGCGTCGACGACCAGCGCCAGCACGCCCTCGCTGCCGGTCACGAGCTGCACGAGATCCGGTCCGGGCGCGCGCTCGGGACCCGCGCGCACGACCTCGCCCGTGCCGGTCACGGCCGTGAGGCCCAGCACCATGTCCTCGATCTTGCCGTAGTGCGAGCTCATCTGGCCCGCGCCGCGCCCGGCGATCCAGCCCCCGAGCGTGGAGCAGTAGATCGACGACGGAAAATGCCCCATCGTCGCGCCGCGCCGCGCGAGCGCCTCCTCGAGGCGCTGGCCGACGATGCCCGCCTGGGCGACGGCGCGCCGCTGCGGCAGATCCGTGCGCAGCGCTCGCATGCGCTTGAAATCCGCGACGATTCCGGCCCGCAGCGGCACCGTGCCGGCCACCACGCTGGAGCCCGCCCCGAAGGCGACGACGGGAAGCTGGCGCTCGCGGGCGTAGCGCACGAGGCGCACGACGTCGTCCGTGGACGAGGGCCACACGACCACGTCGGGCAGATGGCGCAGCTCGCCCCGCCGCTCCCACAGCAGCGTGCGCGGCCAGCAGTCGCGGCTGTAGAGGGCGCGGTCGGGCGCACGCACGCTCACGGCGTGTCCGCCCAGCAGGGCCGCCAGGTCGCGCCGGATGGCCTCCAGCTCCGAAAGCTGCACCGCACCGTCCGCGCCCCGGCTAGCGTGCCTCGCAGCCGGGTTCCGTCGTGAACTTGCGCGCGCTGTCCACCAGCAGGCGCCCCTCGAGCGCGCGCCGCCCGAGGATCACCCTGTAGTTCATCTCCGCCCGGCGCGTGAGCGTGAAGAGCACGCGCCGGCGCTCGCCGCCCACGCACACCCACAGGTCGACCACGGGCCGCGTCTCGTGTCCGTTCGAGGTGCGCACCTTGCGCTCGCCCGCCACCCGGGCCTCGAACGCGCGTGCGTCGAGCGAGCCGCGCCGGCGCCGCAGCGAGAAGCGGGCCCATTTCTCCCCTTTTTTCTCGGAGAATTCGATGCTTTCGGCGTCCAGGCAGCTGGTCTTCGCCCCGGTGTCGAGCTTGGCGACGACGCGCAGGCCGATGTCAGGAAAGACGACGGCCTCCAGCCACCCGACGGTCCTGGGCTCGGCCGTCGCGCGCCCCGGCAGCAGCGCGAGCGCGAGCAGCGGAGCCGCGAGGAGCAGGGTGAAAAGGTCTCTCCCGCCTGCCGACAAAGGCGGCCCCCTCCCCGACCCTCCCCCGAAAAAGCCCTGGGGAGGGAGTGGGCGCTGGAAGCGCCTCCGGCGCGATCCCCCTCCCCCGGGCTCTATCGGGGGAGGGATGGGGAGGGGGCCGGACTTCACGGCGCCGCCCCGGCCGCCCGCATGGAAGCGAGCAGGCGGTTGCCTGCCTGGAACAGCTCCCGCATGGGAATCCGCGTCGGACAGGCCTCCTCGCAGGCGCGGCAGTCGCCGCAGTCGGCAGGCAGGCGCTCCAGCACGGGCGCCGTCGCGGCGATCTCCGCCGTCGAGCGCGTCCAGGCCAGCGCCACCACGGACGGTCCCGGGAACTCGCGCGCCGGCAGCCGGCCGACGAGCGGACAAACGGGATCGCACAACCCGCAGGCGATGCACCGCATGAACTCCGGCCATCGTCGCCGATCCGCCGCGATCAGGGGAACCAGGCCCTCCGGCTCGTACGAGCGCCGGAACAGCGCCGCAGCGCCGCTGCGACCCGCCAGGCGCCGCAGCGGGTGCAGCACCGCGGCTTCCGTCCCCAGAACCGACAACGCACGAAGCCGGCTCGACAGCGCCATGGGCAGAGAGGATACAGCACAAGGATGAAGGATGAAGGATGAAGGATGAGCGAAGCCTTTGTCCTGCCGCTTGGCCTTCGTCCCCGCTGTCGGGCCGAAACGCCCGACGACGCGCCCAGAAGGCGCTTTTCGTCACTGCTGCGCCGGCACGCCGTCCAGAAGCTCGCGCCCGCCCGTGCCGACCACGCGCCCCGCCTCCAGCCGGATCACCCGCTCGCCCAGCGCCTGCGCCTCCGCACGATCGTGCGTCACGTGTACCATCGGCACGCGCGCCGCCAGCGCCCACGCGCGCGCGTCGTCCGCGAGCGCCGTGCGCACCTCGCGGTGCAGCGACGCGAACGGCTCGTCCAGCAGCACCAGCCGCGGCTCCCGCGCGAACGCCCTCGCCAGCGCAACCCGCTGCGCCTCGCCGCCCGACAGGCCCCCCGCCGCCCGGTGCGCCAGGTGCGCCACGCCGGCACGCTCCAGCATCGCCAGGGCGCGATCGCGCCGCTGCGGCCGTGCGAGCGCTCGATCCACGCCGAACATCGCGTTGGACAGCACCGACAGATGCGGGAACAGCGCCGGCGTCTGGAACACGAACGCGAGCCCCCGCCGGTGCGCCGGCACCCATCGGCCGCTTTGCGCGTCCGACCAGATTTCGGTCCCCAGGCGCACGGTGCCCGCCGCCGGCCGCAGCAGTCCCGCCATCGCCGCCAGCAGCGTGCTCTTGCCCGCTCCCGACGGCCCGAACAGTACCGTCACGCCCGGCGGAATCCGTACCGCCGCGTCCAGGCGGAACTCGCCCCGCGTCACCGACACTTCGGCGTCGAGCGTCTCACCGGCCATCGCGCCGCACCATCCACCGGTTCACCGCGTACAGGGCGCCCACCGCCGTCGCCGTCAGCACCGCCGTCATCCCCGCCGCCTCGGCGTCCCGCCCCGCCGACACCGCGTCGTAGATGGCCAGCGACGCCGTGCGCGTCTCGCCCGGGATGTCGCCCGCCACCATCAGCGTGACGCCGAAGTCCCCGAGACTCCTGGCGAATCCGAGAACCAGCCCCGCCGCGACCCCCCGCGCGGCCAGCGGCAGACGCACCGCCGCCAGCGTCCGCACAGGCCCCGCCCCCAGCGTCGCCGCCGCGTCCAGCAGCGTCGGGTTCACGTCCTCCAGCGCGGCGCGCGCAGATTTCACGACGAACGGAAGCGCACCCAGCCCCGCCGCCACCACCGCCCCGGTCACCGTGAAGACGATGGACGATCCCGTCGCCGCCTCGTACGCGCGCCCCAGCACGCTGCGCCGCCCCAGCGCCACGAGCACGTAGTAGCCCAGCACCGTCGGCGGCAGCACCAAAGGCGCCGTCACGACGACATCCAGGAAGTCACGGCCAAGGAACCGCCGCTGCGCCATCAGCGCCGCCAGCGCGATGCCCGCAACCCCCGCCAGCAGCGTCCCGGCCGTCGCCACCTCCAGCGACAGCAGCAGCGGCTGCCACTGCATCAGCGGGCCCCGCCCGGCGCCAGGTAGCCGTAACGACTCAGGATTTCCCGACCCTTGGCGCCGGCCACCACGGCCGCGAACGCCCGGGCGTCCGCCGGCATCGGACTGCGCGAACACACGACGATGGCGTGGCGGACCACGGCGTGAAGCGATCCGTCGACGGGCACCGGCCGATCCTCGGCGCCGGCCAGGGAAAGCGCGGTCAGTGCGGCGTCGGCGTTGCCCGTGCGCACGAACTGCAGCGCCTGGCGCGCGTCGGCTCCGAAAACCAGCCGCGGGTGCAGCGCCGCCCAGAGCCCCGCCTTCTCGATCGCCTCGCGCGCCGCGCGGCCGTAGGGCGCATGGTCGGGATTCGCGAGCGCGATGCGCCGGAAGCGCGGAGCCGCGAGTCCCGACAGGTTTCCGGCGACGGGCTCGACTCCGGCGGCTGGAAAGAGCGCCACCCGACCGAGCGCAAAAACCTCCCGGCTGTCCGCCAGCGCGGCGCCCGAACCGATCGCCTCGTCGATGAGCGCGGGGTCCGCCGACGCGAAAAGGTCGAAGGGAGCCCCCTCGACGATGCGCCGCGCCAGCAGCCCGCTCGAGCCGAACGAGAACACCACCGCACGCCCGGTCGCCGCCCGGTGCAGCGCACCGATCTCCTCGAAGGCGCCGGCCAGGTCCGACGCCGCCGCCACTTTCAGCGGCGCGGCCCCGTCGCCGGCCAGGGCCCCGGACGGGAGAATCGCCAGCAGGATGGCAAGGACGGCCCGCATTGCGCGCTTCGTAGCACGCCCCGAAGGCGCGACGGAGCCTCGGAGAACCGGCCGCCGGTCGCCGACCGCCCGCGGGCCGCCGCCTACCCGGCCGCGGGGATGGAAATCGTCCCTTCGGCGAGCGCCGCCGGCAGGTCGTCGAAATGGACGAGCTGCTGGAACTCCCTGTAACGACTGGCGATTTCCGGCATGCTCAGGGTCCGCATCCGGTCGATGGAGAAGTCCTCGACGGCGAAAGAGGCCATGACGCTGCCGACGATGGTGGCCTGGCGGAAGATGCGCGAGTCGACGGTGCCGGCGCGGGCCAGGTAGCCCATGAAGCCGCCGGCGAACGAGTCGCCGGCGCCGGTGGGATCGAACAGGGCGGGCAGCGGGAAGGCGGGCGCGGTGAAGACCCGGTCGGCGTCGAAGAGCAGGGCGCCGTACTCGCCGCGCTTCACCACGAGGCGCCGGGGACCCAGGGCGAGGATGGCCCGCGCCGCCTTCACGATGTTGTGCTCGCCCGCGAGCATGCGCGCCTCGCCGTCGTTGACGAGCAGCACGTCCACCTTCGACAGGGTGCGCCGCAGCGAGCCGTTTTTGCCGGTGATCCAGAAGTTCATGGTGTCGGCGGCGACGAGCGACGGGTGCTCCATCTGGCCCAGCACGCGCCACTGCAGATCGGGGTCGATGTTGCCCAGGAAGAGGACGGGCAGCTTGCGCAGGGCGGGCGAGAGGTCGGGGGCGAAGGTCTCGAACACGTTGAGCTGGGTGTCGAGGGTGCGGGCCTGGTTGAGGTCGAAGCCGTACTCGCCCTTCCAGCGGAAAGTGCGGCCTGGCACGCGCACGAGGCCGTCCAGGCCGATGCCGCGCGAGCGCAGGAAGTCGAGGTGGTCCTCGGGGAAGTCGCGGCCGACGACGCCGACGACCTGCACGCCGGTGAAGAAGGACGCCGAGGCGGAGAAGTAGACGGCGGAGCCCCCGAGCACCTCGTCGCGGCGGCCGAAGGGCGTTTCCACCGAGTCGAGCGCGACGGAGCCGACGACGAGGACGGACATGCGGGCCTCCGGCACGGGCCCGCGGGGCCCGGCCACCGGCATCGTGCGGCCGGGATGGCGCAGTTTGGGCCGAGGGTCGGGGGCGATGTCAAGCCGCGGGCGGATCTTGGGTGTCTAACGGAATCGGGCGCCCCGATCGAGCGGGTGGGATGGGCAGTCCCCCCGTGCGCCGCGCCACGGACCTGGCCTGTTGGCAGTGCGGGCCACGCGGCGCACGGTGGGCTGCCCGTCCGACGCAGACGACCGGCCGAAGATCGCTCGAGCGACCGTGGCCGGCGGACGGGCAGCCGCCCCGCGCGGCCATCGCAGTGCTCGATTCGCAGGCAGCGCCGCGCGGGACGGACTGCCCATCCCACCCGTTCCAGCAGGCCCCCC
>Ga0172369_10009323_pt1 | contig 10904 bp, 13 predicted proteins | sample LakKiv25m_FD_114539 | JGI IMG/M metagenome (GOLD analysis project Ga0172369, IMG submission 114539) | Freshwater microbial communities from Kabuno Bay, South-Kivu, Congo - kab_022012_11.25m | ecosystem: Environmental > Aquatic > Freshwater > Lake | place: Democratic Republic of the Congo...
ATTATGAAAATGTCGATATCCCCATACCATGGCTCGAGGGGAAAAGGCTCCAATTTGTCTTTGGCTAAACCTCCATGGTGTTAAGTCAAAAAACTAACGTGGGAATCCAGGATAGTGATGTCGCCCGATGCCCCTGGTGTCAGGGGCAACCGCCCAGAAGACCTAACCCCTGGTTCAGATCGAAGGAGAAAGGGCCATGTGGAACACCGTGAGCAAAGGCGCCGCAGCGGTTGAGCAGGCAGTCAAGCAGTACCTCCCCCCCTGCCAGGAACAATGTCCCATCAACGAAGACATCCAGCGCACGAACGTCCTGATCTCGCTTCTTCCGGAGGACCCTGGAGAGGCCACCGCGGGCATCCTCCAAATCGGAGACTACCTCTACGAAAAGAACCCCTTCTTTGCGGTGTGCGGCTATGTATGCGGGCTTTGTGAACTGGAGTGCAACTATCACTCCAAGGGCGGGGCCATCAAGAGAAGGCTTCTCAAGCGTTTCATCTCCGACACCTATATCCCTTATCTCGAAAAGCGCGAGGAATGGAGCCTGGTCAAACACAAGGAGAATGTGGCCATTGTCGGCGGAGGTCCGGCAGGACTTATGGCCGGCTATGATCTCAGCAGGAGGGGATACCGCGTGACCATCTTCGAGGCGTCGGATCGCCTTGGAGGGGCCCTCTGGCTGATCCCCCGCTACAGGCTGCCGGAGCGGGTGCTGGAATCCACTCTGGAGAACCTGGTACGGATGCTTGGGATGGATGTCAAATACAACGTGAGGGTTGGCCAAGGGAAGTGGACCTTAGACAAACTCCGGAATGAGGGCTTCAAGGCCGTCTTCATTGCACAGGGGACCCCAACGCCCAGGATCCTCACCTTTGGCAGGGACAAGGTGGAAGGACAGGACCTTTCCGGCGTCATGTACGGCCACACCTTCCTGTATGAAGTCAGTCACGGCAACATCCGGCCCAATTATTTCAGGGGCAAAAAGATCCTCGTGATCGGCGGCGGAAACGTGGCCTTTGATGTAGCGCGAACGGCCCGAAGGCTTGGAGGGCAGACCAGCATCCTGGCCCTCGAATGCGAATACAAGACCTCGCGGGACGGCATCCCGGCGGATGTCGAAGAGATCCGCGGGGCCTGGGAAGAAGGAATCCGGATCATCTATTCGAGAGGCGTTCAGAGGATCATCGGCGAGGGCGAGCGCATGAAGGGAATCGAGTGCCCTAAGTGTCTCCAGGTGTATGACGACCACGGGTTTCACCCGGAGTTCGATCTGGCCGACACGATGGTGTTGGATGGGGATATCCTCATCATCACGGTGGGCCAGGGACCGGACTGGACGGCCCTGCAGAGCGAAGGCCTGGTGGATGCAAAGGGAAGGCTTGCCGTGGACCCCCTGACCCTCCAGAGCCGGAACAAGGAATGGGTCTTTGTGGGGGGAGACCTCCGAAAAATCGGATTCATGGTGGAGGCTATGCGGGACGGACTTGCGGCGGCCGAATCCATTGAACGTCATCTCCAGGGTCGCGATATGACCGAGGGCAGAAAGCGCCTCTTCGAGGTGCAGGACATCCCGCTGAGGCGGCACTACCTGTCCGAGCCGGAGGTCGTCTGGATCCCCCCTGAAAAACGGATGCACTTCCAGCTCTTCGAGCGCGGGTTCAGCCTGAAGGAGGCGATCGAGGAGGCCCGTCGCTGTCTTGCCTGCGGGCCCTGCATTTCCTGCAAGGCCTGTCTGTCTATCGGGCTCAGGGAGTCCCTGAACCCGGTGGAGGTCCTGACGGATCGTTGCTGCGGGTGCGGCATCTGCGTGTCGGCCTGTTTCTACAGCGCCATCCAGCTCAAGGACGTGGAGATGGGACGCATCTCGATCACAGACAGCTTCAAGTGCAAGTCCTGCGGGATGTGCGTGGCCGCCTGTCCCTCAGGGGCCAGGGCGCTCAGAGACGACCCCCTGGAGGGAATTCTGCAGAATACCTATGACCGGCTTTCCTGATAAGCGCAAGGAGTGAGCCTATGGGCTACAAGCCGAAACTCGTTTGTTTTTCGTGCAAGTTCGGATGGGCATACCTCAGGGATATGAACGCCCTCGGAGAGGATGCGGAGTTCCTCACTCCCGTGGAGTGCAGTGGGAGACTCGATGCCCTTCACCTTCTCAAGGCCTTCAAGGAGGGAGCGGATGGGGTCCTGATCCTTGCCTGCGAGGAAGGGCATTGCCACTTCCAGGAAGGGAACTTCCGAACCCTCAAGATGCTGTATCTCTTAAGGGATGTTCTCGAGGCGCACGGCATCGAGAAGGCAAGGGTGCGGATTGAGTTTTCCTTGGATCCGGAAGGCCGAAAGATCCTGGGGCGTATCGCCCGAATGAAAGAATCTCTCTCAGCGCTTGGCCCCCTGAACAGGGCCTTGCTGTAGGGGCAGGAGGTCAGAATGGGAGAAAAACCCAAGGTTGCCATTTGCTGGCTCGGGGCCTGTGGAGGCTGCGATGAGGCCATTGTGGATCTGAACGAGGGCCTGCTGGATGTGGCCGAGGCTGTCTCTATCGAATTCTGGCCCGTGGCCATGGACTACAAATATGACCACTTGGCGGCTTTCGGCAAAGGGGAAATAGCCGTAGGGCTTGTCAGCGGCCATGTGCGAAACTCCGAACACGCGGAGGTGGCGCATCTCTTGAGGGACCGATGCAAACTCGTCATCGCCCTTGGCGCGTGCGCCTGTTTTGGCGGGACCCCGGCGCTTGCCAATCTCGTTTCCAGGGAAGAGATCCTCGATGCGGTCTATGTGAAGGCCCCCAGCGTCGTCAACCCGGATGGGAGACTCCCGCAGGTCGAGACGGCGTGGGAGGAAGGAACCCTCCGCCTCCCCGCATTCTTCGATCATGTGTATTCCCTGAATCAGGTCATCGAGGTGGACTATTACCTTCCAGGGTGCCCGCCCCCTTCGGAGTTGATCCGGAACGGGGTCCGGGCCGTCCTGACAGACGATCTCCCGCCAAAGGGGTCAACCCTCGCCCCGCGAAAGGCCCTCTGTGAAACCTGCCCCAGGAACAAGACCAAGCCGATGCGATTGGAAATCCACGGGCCCATTCGGCGCATCCACGAGGTGGAGGCAGACCCGGAGATGTGCTTCCTGGCAGAGGGGATCCTGTGCATGGGCCCTGCCACCCGGTCCGGGTGCGGCGAGACCTGCATCCGCAGCAATACCCCCTGTCGAGGCTGCTTTGGACCGGTTCCCGGGGTCTCTGATCCAGGCTCCCGGTTCATCTCATCGCTCGCCGCACTCCTCAAGGTCGGGACCACGGGGGATCCGGAGGCTGTCATGGCCTCCCTCGGCGACCCGGTGGGGTATCTCTACCGGTTCACCCACCCCGTATCCACCCTGGGGGCCAGACGCCTGAGCCAGGCAACGGAGGAGACCCCATGACCCAGCGGATCACCATCAATCCCATCACGAGACTGGAAGGGCACGGAAAGATCGAGATCTTCCTGGATGACCAGGGAGAGGTCCGGGACGCCTTCTGGCAGGTCGTGGAGCTGAGGGGCTTTGAGAGATTCTGTGTCGGAAGGCCTGCAGAGGAAATGACCCGCATCGCCCCCAACATCTGCGGGGTGTGCCCCTCGGCCCATCACATGGCAGCCACAAAGGCCCTGGACGCCCTCTACGGCGTAGCGCCCACGCCGACTGCGAGACTGCTGCGGGAACTGGAATTCAATGCCTTTATCATCGAAGACCACTACATCCATTTCTTTTTCCTCGCTGCCCCGGACTTCATCATGGGACCGGACGCCGCCCCTTCGGAGCGAAATATCCTCGGGGTCATCGGCAGGGTGGGAAAGGAGATCGGAAAACAGGTCATCGACATTCGAAAACGGAACCGGGACATCATCCGCCTCCTCTTCAGCAAGGCCCCCCATCCGGAGGGAGGTCTTCCAGGCGGCGTCCCCCGGGGGATCGCCGAAGAGGACCGAAAGGGCCTCATGGCCACGGCCGACGACTCGGTGGCGTTTGCCCTCTTCGCCCTGGACCTGTTCAAGAAGGAGGTCCTGGGTCAGAAGGCCCTGAAGGACCTCATCCTGAGCGATGCCTATGCCCTCAGGACCTATTCCATGGCCCTTGTGGATGAAAACGATCATGTCAGCTTCTATGACGGGACGCTCAAGGTCATCACGCCCGAGGGAAAGGAGTTTGTCCGGTTTCATCCGAGGGACTATCTCGATCACATTGCCGAATGGGTGGAGCCCTGGACCACCATCAAGTTCTGTTATTTGAAACAGTTGGGTTGGAAGGGCCTGGTCGAGGGGGATGGCACGTCCCTCTACCGGGTGGCGCCCCTGGCCCGGCTCAACGTGGCGAGCGGCATGGCGACCCCCCTGGCCCAGAAGGAGTTCGAGATCTTCTTCGAGACCCTGGGTGCGAGGCCCGCCCCCCAAACCCTGGCCATGCACTGGGCCAGACTCATCTGCGCCCTTCAGGCCGCGGAGCGAAACCAGAGCATCGTGAGGGACCCCCTCCTGACGAGCAGGGACATACGAAACATGAACCTCAAACTGATGCGGACAGGGGTGGGGTGCGTCGAGGCCCCGCGAGGGACCCTCTTCCATCATTATGAGACCGACGAGCGGGGAATCCTGACCCGGGTCAACCTCATCGTGGCCACTCAGAACAACGCCGGCCCCATCTGCCTGTCCATCAAGAAGGCGGCCCGGGCCTTTGTGCGAGGGCCGGAGGTGAAGGAGGGGTTCCTCAACCGGGTGGAGATGGCCTTTCGGGCCTATGACCCCTGTCTGGCCTGCGCCACACACGCCCTTCCCGGAGGGATCCCCTTTGTGGTGAACCTGAGGGACCCTTCCGGAGAGGTCATTCGGACTCTGAGGCGTGACTGAAACCTGGGAAGGCCTCGTCATCGTGGGCATGGGAAATCCCCTCCTCTCGGATGACGGGGTAGGGCTCCATGCGGCCAGGGCCTTGGGGAGGTCCTTTCCCGCCGCTGCGGTCCAGACCATCCCCATGATCGGGATGGACCTGCTGGACCTCATTGCCGGGCACAACAGCCTCTGCCTCGTGGATGCCATGACCAGCGGTGCGGTCCCGGTTGGGGCTGTCACCCGCCTCCAGGAACCGGGTCAGGGCCTTCATATCGCCTCGTCTCACGGTCCGGACCTCCACGTCGTTCTCTCCCTGGGACGCTCCCTGGGCCTCCATATCCCCCACATCATCCTCATCTACGGGATCGAGATCGGAAGGAACATCCCCTACGGGGAGACACTCACTCCAGGACTTCAAGCAGGCTTCAACAGCGCCATTCAAAGGATCGCCGCGGATATGCGGGAGACCCTTTACGGGCAGGACCCATCGCCCATTTCAGCAGGCGCCCTGTCACCCGCAGGTCACGCCGATGGCAAGGCCAGGGTTCGATGAAAACCGCACGGTTACTTCTATTCAATGTTTCACGTGAAACATCGGCATTCCAGAGAGGATCCAAACGGCCTTCCTGTACCCCCATGTTTCACGTGAAACATGGTTTTGGCTTTTCAATCGAACCCGTTTGTGCTATCAATTCCGGCAAGGGTTCACAGGTTCTGGGTTTCCCGCTGCAGCGGGATTCAAGATTGGGGACAAAAACAGAATTGGCGACCCGGAGAGCTGCCGCGTAGTCGCTCGCGGGGTCGATCACCGTATCGACCCTATCCGCTTATCATATAAAACTGAATACTCGATACGGGTCACTGGTTCTCAACTTTAGTACCTTATTCCCCAGTTTTCTGTCACAAAAAAACAAGAAACCCTTTTGTGTCTCTTTGTGTCTTAGTGGCTTTGTGTGAGATATTTTTTGGTTGCGGCTATGCCGCATTGGTCACTTGCAATAATTTCCGCCTGATCTGACTGGCCGCCGGCCAGAGGCGACGCTCATGGGACATGTCATCTCTATCTCCAACCAGAAAGGCGGGGTGGGCAAGACCACCACGGCGATCAATCTCGCTGCGTCCATAGCTGCAGGGGAAAAGGCCTGTCTCCTGATCGACTGCGATCCACAGGGGAATGCCACAACCGGTCTCGGGATGGACCGGACTGACATGGAGCAGGGCCTCTACGATGTCCTGCTCGGGGGGTTGCCGGCCCGGGAGGCGGTCACCGCCACCCTCCTTCCAAAGCTCCATCTGATCGGCGCCACTCGAAACCTGATCGGGGCCGACGTGGAGATGGCCTCCATCATGGATGGAAGAGAGTTCCTTCTCCGCAATGCCGTCGCCGCACTCCGGAATGAATACGACTATGTGTTTCTCGACTGCCCGCCGTCTCTGGGCTTTCTGACGGTGAATGCCCTCGTGGCCGCTGAATCCGTCCTCGTCCCGCTTCAATGCGAATATTATGCACTGGAAGGGCTCTCCCAGCTCCTGACGACGGTCAAGGCGGCGAAAAGGGGCCTGAACCCGGGACTCCGGCCCCCGGACATATTGCTGACCATGGTTGACAGCCGGAACAATCTCTCGCGCCAGGTGGAGGAGGAGGCCCGGGCCCTCTTCAAGGAGCGGGTCTTCAAGGCGGTCATTCCGCGGAACGTCCGTCTGAGCGAGGCCCCCAGTTACGGAAAACCGATCATTTTGTATGACATCAGCTCCAAAGGGGCCCAGAGCTATCTGGCCCTTGCCAGGGAGCTGATTGAGAGGGGATAGGGTGTCATGACCAAAAGGAAGGCCCTTGGAAAGGGCTTGTCGGCGCTGATACCGGACGCCGACCGTCTCGATGAGGAAGAAGCGGCCTTTTTTCAATGCCCCATAGAGACAATTTCGCCGAATCCGAATCAGCCCAGGCAGAACTTCGCCCCGCTTGAACTGGATGAAATGGCGGCGTCGGTCAGGGAAAAGGGGATTATCACGCCGCTTCTGGTCAGCCGCATAGAAGGCGGCTATCAGCTCATCGCAGGAGAACGGCGGTGGCGGGCGGCTCAGAAGGCAGGTCTTGAACGGGTGCCCGTGGTGGTCAGGGATGTCACCCCCGTGGAGGCCCTTGAGCTGGCGCTCATTGAAAATATCCACCGGACGGACCTGAATCCCATCGAGGAGGCGGCTGCATACAACAACCTGATAGAACAAACCGGAATGACCCAGGAGGAACTGGCCAAAAGGCTGGGCAAAGATCGTTCGTCCGTAACCAATCTCCTGCGCCTCCTGAAGCTTCCTCCGAGCATTCAGCAGGATGTGATGGACGGGCGCCTCAGCATGGGCCATGCCCGGTTATTGGCCGGGCTCAAGGACCATCAGGTCCAGAAGGCCCTGCGGAATGCCATCGTGAAGAGAGGTCTCTCTGTCAGGCAGGCGGAGGCATTGGCGAAAAAAAGGAAGACGTCTCCAGGCGTCGGTGGAAAGGGACCGTCTAAGGACCCGTATGTTCACTCTCTGGAGGACAGGCTCAAACGGTCCCTTGGCACGAAGGTCGAGATTAAAACAACGGGCGGCAGAGGCCAGATCACGGTATACTTCTATTCCGATGAGGAGTTGGACAGGCTGATGGAACTCTTTGACTGACGGTTGCGTCGTTTCCATTTCGGCTCCTCTCCCTTGGAAAGCCGCTTGATATTCTCCTTGTGCTTCCAGCAGATCAGGAGCGCCATGACCACGGAGGCGGCGACAAAGGGGGAGGGCTTCCCAAATAAGAACAGGAAGAGGGGCATGGCGCAGGCTGCGATGAGGGACCCCAGGGAAACGAAATCCCATAGGACGACAACCAGGACAAAGAGGATGAGCCCGCAGAGGCAGGATAGGGGCGACATGGCCAGGAAGACGCCCAGTGCGGTGGCCACCCCTTTGCCGCCCTGAAATCCAAGAAACAGGGGAAACATGTGACCCAACAGGGCGCATAGACCGATGCCGGCAAGGGCGATCTCATGCGCCGTGCCCGAACCGGAGGCGTAGACAGAGAAGACGACGATCGGGGCCAGACCCTTGAGCATATCCAAGATCAGGGTAATGATCCCCCATTTCATGCCGACTTCCCTGGCGACGTTGGTCGCCCCGATATTGCCGCTCCCTCGGCGGGTGATGTCAATATGGGCCACGTGCCCTGCGATGAGTTTTCCAAAGGGGATGGAACCGACCATATAGGCCGCGATCGCAAAAAAAGCGAACGAATATCCCATGATCATGCCTCTCGGGATGGATAATTCCGCATTGGACAGACCCCCATTTCGTAACGGGACTTTACAGGCTTTGCCGTCTCTGTTATTTTCACTGGGTGGAGCATGCCATCCAATCGGGTGACGCTCCCCTGGATTGAAACGTGTGAAGGGTTTCATATATCTTTTTTGATTGTGTTGCAAATTCTTTTTGGGGCGCAGACGGCGTCCGGTAGACGAGGCACGCATGAAACTGATGGTCATGGACGGACAGGGCGGCGGCATCGGGGCAGCGGTCATCAAAGGGCTGAGGCAGTCGCTCGGGGTCGATCCGGAGATTTTGGCGCTTGGGACCAATTCGATCGCCACATCCAAGATGATGAAGGCAGGGGCGAACCGGGGCGGCACCGGGGAAAACGCCATCCTGTGCACCAGCCGGATCGCCGATGTCATCATCGGGCCGCTCGGGATTTTGATGACCAATGCCATGATGGGAGAGGTGACCGCTGAAATGGCTTCGGCCGTGAGTTCAAGCAGGGCCATAAAGATCCTGATTCCCCTGACCCAAGAGAGGATCAGGCTCGTGGGGGTGTCCGGGGAGCCCATGCCCCACCTGGTGAACCATGTTGTTGAACTGGTAAAGGAGATGATGTAAAGATGTGTCAATCAACGGCCTATATTTTGAAAGACGGGAGGGAGGAGATATTTTTCGAGGACATCGAATCCCTGGAGACCAGTGGCGCCGAGGTGAAGATGGTCAGCATCTTCGGGGAGGAAAGGACCATCCGCGCCAGGCCCAGGCGGTTTTCCCTCGTGGATCACAAGATCATTTTGGAGCCTCAATAGGAGGGTCCATGTAAGAAATCCCTTGTTATGAATTGAGGGATTCACGGATTGAGGGATTGCGAATTGCTGTAGCTGCTTATCAATGTAAGTCGTTTTCGAAGGAGGTGGTGAGATGACAGCAGCGTTTGCCGATAAGATGACGTGGCTGGGGCACGATGGGTTTCGCATCGACGCGGGCAAGACGATCTATTTCGACCCCTATCAGATCACGGGGGGGCCCGTAGCGGATCTGATTCTTATCTCCCACGAGCATTTTGACCATTGTTCCCCTGAGGATGTCCAGAAAATTCAAGGACCTGGGACCATTATTGTCACGGAGAAGGACTCCGCAAAAAAGCTTACCGGAGACGTGAGGGTGATGAAACCGGGGGATGTCCTCGATCTGGGCGATGTGAAAATCGAGGCCGTTTCCTCTTACAACACCGACAAGGATTTTCATCCCAAAAAGAAGGGATGGCTGGGCTTTATTGTGGAGACGGAGGGGGTCCGGGTTTACCACGCCGGCGATGCCGATTTTATCCCGGAAATGGAGGCGTTGAAGGTGGACATCGCCTTCCTGCCGGTATCCGGGACCTATGTCATGACCGCGGAGCAGGCCGTCAATGCGGCCCTTGCCATCAGGCCCAAACTCGCCATCCCGATGCATTATGGGGCGATTGTGGGGGACGCCCAGGATGCGGCCCGTTTTAAGAAGGCCCTTGAAGGGAAGGTGGATGTGCGGATCCTTGAGAAGGGGTAGCCGTCCGGCCGCGGATTATTGTTCTTGACAAGGCGTGCTGGTTACATGTTATATGGTGCCGACACCCGGGCATGTGACCCGCATTCCGTGGTTTTCTGTCACAAAAAATAAGAAAACCTTTCTTGTCTCTTTGTGGCTCTGTGGCTTTGTGTGAGATATTTTTTTGGGTTGTGGTTTTACCACGTTAGGTTTTTGATGATATCATTAAATCAAGGAGGTGTAGAACGTGAGCGATATTCTTGCTCCTATGGGAGGAAAGGTCATCGATGTGAAGGTGAAGGTGGGCGATGCTGTGAATGAAGGGGATGAGGTCGTGATCCTCGAGGCCATGAAGATGGAACTGCCCATCTCAGCCGAGGCATCCGGAACGGTCAAAGAGGTCAAATGCAAGAAGGGCGACACCGTTGAGGCAGAGGGCGTCCTGATCGTATTGGGGTAATGATGCTTGCAGAGGATGGTCCTATCGAACATCCCTTGTCACGATAGTCTAACGCCGGAGGACATTATGTTCTCCGGCGTATTTTATAGTGTCCACTGTCAGATAATGCCTTTCTCCTGCTCAGTTAGCCGGCTTTTTTCGCTTCCATGCTCTTTACTGATCTGGAGATGATGCTCCCGGAAAGAGACATCCCTAATAAAAGGATCATGAGGACTACAAAAACCCCTACAAATCGAAGCGCGAGGGTCCCGATAATCCACGACCAGTTGTCTTTCACGATAGTGATATCTGTCCCCTTTTCGCCACCTTTTAAGACCGTGATGGAATGCCAGGGCATCTTGCCGTCGTCTTCGATATAGGTAGCTTCCTTCCAGTTCCTGAATTTGATATCCTGAAAGTCCTTCAGGGCCTCCCTGTAAAATGAGACGACCTGGTCATGGGACAGATCGGTTTTCATTTGCAATCGGGCATCGGTCCTTTTGGTGGTCGTTCCCTGGGGGAGGACCGGGGCCCCGAGAAAGTCCTCGCCATGCGAGGAGACGGGCAAAAAGATCACGAGGGAGAGTATCAGCATCAATTGTTTCATTATTCATCACCTTCAAGATATAGGTTGAACGGTTGCAATCATCCTAAACGATGCGGGCCAGGAATACCCGCTAATCAAACATGGCGATAAACATCCCTGCTGCCGCGGCCGACCCGATAACCCCTGCCAGATTGGGCCCCATGGCGTGCATCAGGAGGTGATTGGTCTTGTCATACTTGAGTCCCTG
>Ga0172369_10009329_pt1 | contig 10895 bp, 6 predicted proteins | sample LakKiv25m_FD_114539 | JGI IMG/M metagenome (GOLD analysis project Ga0172369, IMG submission 114539) | Freshwater microbial communities from Kabuno Bay, South-Kivu, Congo - kab_022012_11.25m | ecosystem: Environmental > Aquatic > Freshwater > Lake | place: Democratic Republic of the Congo...
CGCCCGAAATGAGGTTGGCGGGTTGTTGTTTGCGTTGGCAGTGCTGGTTGGACTGTCTCTCTGGGCATTGTTTGCAATGAAGAAAGAAGCGTTGAACGCTGATTCCTCCGCTGGTTTGCCATTTGATCTTCAGCAGGTGCTGGACTGGCTAAAAACCAATCTTCGCCTGGTCATTTCCGTTGAGCTTCTTTTTATTGTTGCCTTTGGCGCCTGGGCTTTTGTGCGCGCCAACAACCCGGATGTGACCAGCGCAGGCGGTGAAAAATGGATGGAAGTGGCTTTCATCAATGCCATCCTGCATTCACCCACCTTTCCCCCGCATGATCCCTGGTTAAGTGGTTATGCCATATCGTACTATTATTTTGGATATGTGCTTACTGCCATGCTGGCGATGTTCACCGGCACGATTGGCAGCATAGCCCATAATTTGATGCTTTCGCTTGTTTTTGCAATGAGTGCGATTGGCGCATATGGGCTGTTGTATAACCTGCTAGCGGCTTATTGGAAAAAGAGTGATCTGGCAGCCATGCTGGGCGCATTTTTCGGTCCGCTCGTCTTGTTGGTCATGAGCAACGTGGAAGGCTTTCTTGAACTTTTGCATGCTTATGGGGTTGGGTGGTCAGGCGGGACGAATTTTTGGACCTGGCTCAACATGAGAGATCTGAGTGATGCGCCCGCTATGCCTTATGGCTGGTCGCCGCGTTTCTATTTCTGGTGGCGTGCATCGCGCGTTGTTCATGATTACGATTTTCGCGGGAATTTTATCGAAATCATTGATGAATTCCCATTCTTCTCTTACCTGCTTGGTGATCTGCATCCGCATGTCTTGGCCATGCCATTTGGATTGCTGGCCGCTGCTATCGCGTTGAATATCTACCTGGGTGGATGGAAGGGCGAGACCGGATTTTTCGGTTTAAAAATCCCTGTGCGCAAGGAAGGGCTGGCTCTCTCGGCGGTTGCTTTGGGCGGGTTGGCTTTTTTGAACACCTGGGATTTTCCCATTTATCTGGCCCTGGTGTGCGGCGCCTTTATTCTATCCCTGATAAACGAACGCGGCTGGGGTTGGAACCTGTTTGAAGACTTTTTCATGCTTTCGATCCCGCTGGGTTTGGCGAGCATCCTGCTCTACCTGCCATTCTATATCGGCTTTTCATCACAGGCCGGCGGCATCGTGCCCAATGTAATTTTCCCCACCCGCGGTGTATACCTCTGGATCATGTTCGGCACCCTGTTTGTGCCCATTTTTCTGTTCCTCTCATCCCTGCCGGGCAAACGAGCCGCTAACTGGAAAACCGGTTTCCTGCTTGCGATCGGTTTTACCATGCTGTTATGGATCTTCTCAATTGTGCTGGGTATTTTTGCCGGGCAAACAGTTGCCGGCCAATCGTTCATCACTTCCCAGGGATATTCATCAACCGGCGCTGTGATTTCTGCGGCCACGCTGCGCCGTCTCGAGTTTGGCGCAGGTCTGCTTACCCTTGTATTGCTTATTGGATCCGCGTTGTCATTTTTATCGGCAGCCAGGGCTCAGGCTGAGGAGCAGCAGCCGGTGGGTGCCAGTCCAGTCCTTTTTGTATTGATGTTTGTTTTGTTCGGCGCATTGCTCGTCCTGGCGCCCGAATTTGTGTATTTGCGCGATCAGTTTAGCTCGCGTATGAACACTGTTTTCAAGTTTTATTACCAGGCCTGGGAATTCTGGTCACTGGCTGCTGCGTTTGGGTTCGTGGTATTGGTCAGGGAATTGCGCGGCCTGAGGCTTGTGCTCTTCTCTCTTGCAATGGCAGCGGTGCTGGTGGTCGGTCTGACCTATCCTGTGCTCGCGTTGCCGAACAAAACAGAAGATTTCAACGCAGCCGACCCTCAACGTCGCACCCTGGATGGAGCGGCATATATACAGGCCAACAATCCGGATGATTATGCAGGTATACAGAGCCTTGTGAACGCTCCACCCGGCATCCTGGTTGAAGCAGTGGGCGGGGCATATTCGGAGTTTGCACGCGTCTCCACCTATTCTGGCCAGCCTGCCGTGTTGGGTTGGCCTCAACACGAGAGCCAATGGCGCGGCGGTTATGCCGAAATGGGCAGCAGGGCAGATGATATTGCGGCGCTCTATACCACGGCCAATTGGGCTGATGCAGAATCTATTTTGCAACGTTATGATGTTCGCTATGTTTACATTGGCGCGTTGGAGCGGACCACCTATAATGTTAACGAACGCAAGTTTTCTGAGAACCTGCCGGTATTTTATTCCCAGGGCCAGGTGGTCATCTACCTGGTGCCCTAAAAAGAGCACAAGCCCGGACCAATCATCGCGGTTCTGGTTCACTTTGATCTCTTAAATTGAAAATCTAAACTAAAATACACCCATGACGGAAAATTCCCGCGATAGAAACCTTGAACTAGGGCTTTTTGCCCTCGCATTTGGCCTGGCTCTTGCGATTCGCCTGCTGCGTTTGGGCGAATTGCCGCTTACTGACGAAGAGGCTCGTTGGGCTTTGCAGGCTTTTGATCTTTCCCGCGGCCTGCGACCTGAAATAGGCCCGCAGCCGGCTTACGTTGTACTGACGGCGTTCTCCTTCTTTATTGTCCAAGCCGGTAATTTTGCTGCGCGCCTTGTTCCAGCGTTGTTTGGCGCAGTGCTTGCGCTTGTCCCCTTCTTGTTTCGCCAGCGCCTGGGATATAAACCCGCTATTTTCCTTGCCTTTTTCCTTGCCATCGACCCCGCTTATTTGGCGCTTTCACGGCTGGCGGGGGGGTCGGTTATTGCCGTGACTGTGCTCCTGTTGGCCTGGGGCGCATGGCGTAATAGAAACTGGCGGGCAGCTGGTATCTGCATTGGCCTGGCGCTCCTCAGCGGACCGCAGTTATGGCCGGGAGTGCTTGGACTGGCCGTGACCTATGGTTTTCGTCTGGGATTTAAGGGTCGTTTTACCCAACCTGAAGATGTTCACCCTGTCGACCAACATTCCATGTTAACGCTGTTGGCTTATGCCGGTGGGTCATACCTGGTCTTGGGGAGTTTGTTTCTGCTGGCCACAGGCGGACTAAGTGCCGGTTTGGCAGCCATCCCCGCATATTTTGGGGGTTGGTTGACGATCAGTGATGTTCCCGCCAGCCGGTTATTGATCGGCCTTGTTTCTTATGAGTACCTGGCCCTCCTGCTTGCAATCGCTGGCCTGGTGCGCGGCATCCTGAGAAAGGATGAACTTGTCATATCGATGGGGATATGGTTGGCAGTGGCGCTTGTGCTGGCCTTGGTTTACCCTTCCCGCCAGGTGGCTGACCTGGCCTGGGTTTTGATCCCGATATTAACATTGGCTGCCGTGGAACTATCCGCATATTTTTCACCCATACAGGATGGAAAATGGGAGACGATCGGGATGGCGATTTTTACCGCTTCCGTCCTGGTGTTTGCGGCGATAAATTATTCTGCTATCGCGCTTGTCTCCGCCGATCCGGTTGCCATGCAGATACGCTGGTGGCTGTTGCTTGGTTCGCTTGCGTTGTTGGCTGTCAGTATTGCCATGGTGGCATTCGGCTGGTCCGTCCCGACAGCGGTGCAGGGCGGCCTGTGGGGTGCCTTGCTCGTCTTGTTTATCCTCACCCTCTCGACCTCCATAGCATCTGGCGGTCTGCGCACGAATCGTACGGCGGAGATGTGGCCTGCCGGGCCGAACATCGGTCAGGCAGATGTGCTGGTCAGCCAGATGAACGAACTTTCGCGCTCGAAGGCCGGTCTTAATCATTCACTCGACGTAACAATCCTTTCAGTTGACTCGCCTGCCTTGCGCTGGATCCTGCGCGATTGGCCGCTAAAAATTTCATCCGGCAACACCCTGGCAGGCAGCACGCCGTCAATCGTTATTGCCTCCGACCAATTTAACCGGGCCGAGATCGAAGCAACCTATCGAGGCCGGGATTTGAAATGGCGTACCTGGCCAGCCTGGGAACAGGGTCTTTTATCGGACTGGTTGCGTTGGACCATCCGGCGCGATTTCCCGCATATTGATGAAAATATCGTTCTGTGGGTGCGTAACGATGTGTTTCTGGATTCGCAAAACATCCCGTGATATTAATGCATCACCTTCGAAGAGAAAACGATCGATTAAGACGGAAGTTACCGGGAGGGACCTTTCACCACATGGCAACTCTTTCAATTATTGCAATTGACGGCCCGGCCGCTTCCGGTAAATCCACGCTTGGGTTCCGCCTGGCCGAAGCGCTTGGGTATCTGTATTTTGATACTGGTTTGATGTACCGTGCCATTACCTGGCTGGCGCTTGATCGTGACGTTCCAATCAAGGATGAAGCTGCTGTGACACGCCTGTCTGAAGAGACGCCCATCGATGTCTGCTCTCCATCGTTGGCGGATGGCCGTCCCTGTGATGTGGTTGTCGATGGTCAGGATATTACCTGGGAGATCCGCAAGCCGGATGTGGAAGCAAATGTATCAGTCGTATCGGCCTATCAGGGTGTCCGCAAGGCTCTAACATTACAACAGCGTCGCATTGGTTTGCGCGGTCAGGTGGTAATGGTTGGACGCGACATCGGCACAGTTGTCCTGCCGGATGCTGACCTCAAGATATACCTGGACGCTTCTGCTGAAGAGCGCGCCCGCCGCCGTCATCAGGAAATTATTGCCCGGGGGGGAAAGGTGAATTACGCTGATGTCCTTGTGACAGTTATTGAACGCGATCGTATCGACTCGCCCCGCGCTATTGCGCCGCTCAGGCCAGCCCCTGACGCTGTCATCCTGGATTCAGACCACCTGGATGCGGACGAAGTTTTTGAAAAGGCTTTTGATCTGTGTAAGGCCTGATCCCGATCGAAACATGACAGATCAACATTTACCTTCTTATCGTGTTCCGTTCCCCAATCAGATTGCGCGGGTTCTTATAAAACCGGCTTTTCGCGGATTGTTCCATTTGCTCGCCCGCATTAAGATAACAGGGCGGGAACACATTCCTTTTGGAGAACCCTATCTGGCAGTCATTAATCATGTCTCCACATTTGACCCTCCTTTTACGGTTGCATTCTGGCCTGAGATGATCGAAGCTATGGGTGCATCTGACATTTGGAGCAGACCGGGGCAGGCTCAATTGGCTCGCATGTATCATGGCATTCCCGTCCATCGTGGAGAGTATGACCGGGCTGTGTTCGACAAGGTCTTGAGCGTTCTGAAAGCGGGAAAGCCCTTATTGCTTGCGCCGGAAGGCGAGCGTTCGCATGATGTGGGTATGCATCGTGCCATGCCGGGAGTGGCATTTATCGTTGAGAGGGCTGTGGTCCCGGTGGTGCCTGTTGGCATTGTTGGTACAACCGACGATTTTTTTAAAAAAGCCATTCGCGGTGAACGCAGGTTGCTGGAAATGAGGATCGGGAAACCTGTAATCCTGCCATCTGTGGCAGGTAAGGGGGAGGAGAGGCGTGAATCGCGGCAGCGTAATGCCGACATGGTTATGGCCCATATCGCCGGGTTATTACCGCGGGAATATCGCGGGGTTTATGCGGAAACGGCAGTGGAACCGTAGAATTATTGACGAAATGGACAATCGCCATCATCATGCTATAATCCTTTCATACTTACTCATGGGCAATTCGTTTTGGCGCAGAATCTTTCTGTACTCTGCCTCGAGAATGCATGATAATCGATGATTTTCCCTGCAAGTGGTTTTTTGGCGGGAAGATCTTCCCGCCAAAAAACCAAAAAAAACCTCTATTCGGCTCTTTTTGCGGTGTCTACTGGTATCAGACACCCACCCGTGAGTAGTTATTTCATTTCATGCCTATTGTTTTTGAATCTTGCCTTGTCTTAAAAGGCCAACCTGGTCGGAAAATTTGGTTTTCATAAATTATTCACATGCTGAACTATTATGCCAGGCGCTCGCTTTATGATATGGGGAGTTCCACCCGGTTGTTATTAAAGTTCCGACGTGCGGGTTACGGATCATTTTCCGACTGACATGAACATCATTCTCTGGTTATTAGATACCAACCCTGCCCCAATCTGGCCAGTTACCTTCCCTGGCTGGCTGGGGTGGTTTATTTTATTGGGGTTGGTTGTGTGGATTTTGCAGGCCTGGCGCCAGATGCAAATGCCCTGGAATGGGCGCAACCTGGCAACTTTTAGCGTGCTGTTGATATTTGTGTTTTTATCCAACCTGTTCTTGGGTTTGCGCTTGCCGGTCGGCAGTGCGTTGTCGCTGCCGAATATTCCCCAGGAACCACACGGCCCGGCCCTTATGTTGCTCTCTCTCGTTCCAGTCCTGCTGGCGGGAGGTATTCTTGGCCCATTCGCGGCTGCCCTTTTGGGGTTTGTGGCCGGGATCATCCGTTTCTTGTGGGACACCAATAGCTTTTTCACTGTCCTGGAATTTCCATTGTTGGGGATATTATTCAGCCTGGCAGTGCGCCAGCGTTACCGGACGCGGACATATACCCTGTTGCGTGAGCCGTTCATTGCTGCACTCTGCCTGGCATTGATCTATGCGCCAATTTTTATTATTAACGCTTTTTGGGCGGCATCATCCGATTCTATTGCAGCCCGGCTGGATTATGCCCTGGCGGGAGTTGTCTATTCCACGCTTGCCAGGGCGGGTGAACTCCTACTCGCTGGCCTGTTTGCCCAGGTTATGGTTTTTGCATTCCCGGCTTCCTGGGGACGACGGTTGCCTGTTCAGCCTTCACCCGCAGAGCTAAGTCTTGAGACGCGCTTCCTGCTCGGTACCGGCACAATCATTATCGTGCTTTTGCTTGCACTACTCGCTGGCGATTGGTATGTCGCCGGGGCAGCCGCCCGGGATGTGTTACATAGTCGCCTGAAGAGTACTGCCGAATTGTCATCGCAAAGCGTTCCCTTCCTTCTTGAAACTGGTCAAAACCTTGCGATTCAAACGGCGCAACGACCCGAGTTGGCAGTGGCGCAGGGCGAGGCGCTGTCCGTTGTGCTTGGCGAACAAATTCGTTTCGTGCCATATTTTGATCAACTCCTGGTTTTCGACAATTCAAAAAAATTAATAGCCGGCTATCCTGCTGGGTCTCCAACACAGTTCAATATTTTTCCACAAGAGACAGCAGGTCTTGATCTTGCCTTTAGCGGGGTGATCAGCCAGATCTACACCATCCCGCCATCCCAGGCGGATCAGCCTGCGCGTATTTCTTTTATTACCGCCGTTGCTGATTCGGTTACTGGCCAATTCCAGCGCGCCATCATCGCCCGCACAAACCTGGCCATCAACCCGCTGGCACAGCCGCTCCTCACCAGCTTGAAATCTGTTGCGGACCAGGGTGGAAGTGGCATCCTGTTGGACGAGGATGGCAGGATCCTGTATCACCCCGTATCTACACAGGTCATGAGTCTTTACACGGGGCAAAAGAACAATGAACCGACTTTTTATGATGATACGGCTCCAAACGGAACTCGAAATCTTGTTTATTACCAGCCGGTAGCCGGGCGGTCTTGGGCCGTGGTGCTCTCCATTCCTGCCCAACAATCCCAGCAATTGGCACTGACCATCGCCGCTCCTCTTTCGGTGATGATCCTCATGTTGACGCTCATCGCCCTGATTTCTTTGCGCTTGGGATTGAAAGGCGTTACGATCTCCCTGCAAACACTCGCCAACGAATCTGTGCGCATCGCCCAGGGTCAACTTGATCATGCTCTGACCGTTGAAGGTGTGGATGAGGTCGGTCAGCTTCGCCGCGCGTTTGAACAAATGCGCGTCAGCCTGCAATCCCGCCTTGAGGAACTTAACCGGCTCTTGCTTGTCAGCCAGGGTGTTGCATCGAGTCTCGATATGCGTGAAGCCGTTCAACCAGTTCTTGAGGCTGTGCTTGCCACCGGGGCGAGTGCCGTGCGGGTGGTAATGCACCCCCTCGATGACTATTCTGATGAAGGCCAGAGCCTCGCGTATGCGCTTGGTCCTTACAAGGAAGAGTATGCTCACCTTGATAACCAGATAATGTGGCTGATCCAGCAGCAGGAACACATATTTATGCCCAATGTTTCACGCTCGCGCATCTTTGATACGAGCGATGATAATGCACTGCCACTTTCACTGATGGCCATGCCCCTGCGGCATGAAAGCCGAAATTACGGCGTGTTGTGGGCAGGTTATGAGCAGCTGCGCCTGTTTTCCGAAACCGATATTCGTTTCCTGACCACGCTTGCAGGTCAAGCCTCCCTGGCAGCCTCCAATTATCATTTATTTCGATCTGCCGAAGTTGGCCGCCAGCGTTTGGCAGCCATCCTCGCTTCCACACCTGATCCTGTTATTGTTACCGACCAGTTCAATCGCCTTCTCCTTGCCAATCCGGCTGCCTGGCAGCTGCTTGGCGCGCCTGCTGAAAGTGGCGAAGGCCAACCCATAGAGAAGGTTATTAACCAGAAGGCGCTTCTCGACATCATGCTTTCCACATCAACTGAGAAGCTTTCAGCCGAGGTGGTGCAGCCTAATGGCCGGGTTTACTTTGCAACAGCGTCGTCGATGGTAGCCAATGAAAGACCTGTTGGGCGTGTCTGCATCCTGCGTGATGTCACTCACTTTACTGAACTGGACAAGATGAAAACCGAGTTCGTTAATACGGTCAGTCATGATCTGCGTTCACCGCTGACCTTGATCCGTGGTTACGCCACCATGCTCGAACTGGTTGGTTCAGTTAACGAACAGCAGCAAAGCTATGTTAAGAAGATAGTGCTTGGGGTGGAAAATATGGCCCGTCTTGTGAACAACCTTCTTGATCTAGGCCGGGTTGAGGCGGGCGTGGGTCTGCAATTGGAGATCGTCCCGCTCTTTGATATCCTCGAGCGGGTGATCGCCCCAATGCAATTACTGGCGGTTCAAAAAAATATTGAATTGACCATTGCCGCACCGAAAAATGTGACGCCGCTCATTGAGGCAGACCAGGCTTTGTTCCAGCAAGCCATGCAAAACCTTGTTGAGAATGCCATTAAATACACAGCTCCGGGCGGGCACGTGGCTGTGAGTTTGAAAATTAGCGGGGATGAGATGTTCTTTGAAGTAAGGGATACCGGCATAGGCATTCCTCCTTCTGATCAGCTTCACCTTTTCGAAAAATTCTATCGAAGCGGGCAGCGGGAGGCGCGCGAACAAAAAGGTTCCGGCCTGGGATTGGCCATTGTCAAATCAATTATTGAGCGGCATGGCGGCAAAGTTTGGCTGGAAAGTCAGTTGGGCAAAGGTAGCGCTTTCTTTTTACAGGTGCCACTGCGCCAGCCGAAAACTCCCCGTATCTGAAGAGGCTCTTGTCCAAAAAAATCCTCCTTTGAGATTCGGCGACTCTAAGGTATAATTTCATGCCGCTCAAGTAATTGGACGGCATGATTTTTGTTATTATCACTGTTTGAAGAGGTAACGCAGAATGGCTACTAAACGAACGTACCAACCGAAGATTCGCCGCCGTGCGCGTGTACACGGTTTCCGCGAACGAATGTCCACCGCAGACGGTCGCGAAGTGCTGCGCCGCCGGCGCAGCCGCGGTCGCACCAAGCTTGCGGTCAAGATTAATAATCACGTTAAACGGATTCGTTGGTAGGCTGCCCCGCCGGGGGCAGCTGAGCCTCCGCGCGCTCGGCGCGTACTCAAGTGTAAGGCCAAGGTGAAACATCGCTTTCGCCTGACCCGGTCCATAGACTTCAAGCGGGTGCGAAACCAGGGCAAGTCCTTCGCGCACCCGCTTGTTGTGTTGGTAAGGCTCCCTTCTTCCGAAGAACACCTGCATGTCGGCATCAGCACCAGCCGTTCGGTGGGGAATGCTGTCCACCGAAATCACGCCAAACGCTTGTTACGCGAATCCATGCGACCGCTGCTTCCTTGCATTACCCCGGGTTGGGATCTGGTTCTGATAGCCCGGGCTCCACTTGTGACAGCTGCTTTTCAGGAAATACAGTCTGTGGTGGAGCGGCTGGTGAAGCGGGCTGGACTGCTGCCATCTGTTGATGAATAAAGTGCTTATGTGCGCTGAACATTATTTGCCTCAGGATTATCCCGATGAACCACGTCTGCGTGATCTACCGCGCACGTTGTTCAATTTGCCGCGCCTACCGTTATTGGCTTTGATCCGGTTGTATCAGGCAACGCTTTCAAAAACGATGCCGCCTAACACCTGCCGGTTTTATCCATCTTGTTCTCATTACGGCTACCAGGCGATCTATAAACATGGAGCCGTAAAAGGCTTCTTTATGGCTGCGTGGCGCGTGCTGCGCTGCAACCCGTTTAATCCGGGCGGGTTTGACCCCGTCCCCTAGCAAAACCTCGCATTTCATCCCGAAATAATACGGTGTTTGTTCCGTATCGGGTGTAGGACGCGCTTTAAGGCGCGGTGGGAAACCAGGAGATTTGATGAAGTTCAATCGCGTCTTTTTCTTTGTGCTCGTTGCTACACTGGCCTTATTGCTGACGGGTTGTGGGGCTGCTCCCGCCACCAATTGGCCCGGGTTGGCGACGGACGGCACGCACGTATTTCTGGCGGATGGCCAGTATGTATACAATATTTTGCTGAGTGATGGCAGCGAGGTGACCGTGCCTTCTGCTGATGGTCCGGTCCCCGCGCGCTTCCCGCTCAAGGCCGAAGGTACAAAATCATTCTCTGCTGCTCCGGCTCTTACTGGCGACGGTCAGCTTGTGATTGGCAGTTCTGCTCAGAGTGAGCACACTTTGTACAGCTTTGACCCTGCGACCGGTGCTGTCAAGTGGACCTTCCTTGGTTTAAAAAGCCCCTGGCTGGCTGGCGCCCTGGTCCTCAATGATGCTGTCTATGCTCCTGCTGGTGATGGCAAGTTGTACGCCTTTGACCTGAAAGGCCAAAAACTGTGGGAGTTCGCGGCATCGGAGCACAGCTTGTGGACCAGCCCGATCACTGATGGAAAATTGATC
>Ga0172369_10009330_pt1 | contig 10894 bp, 7 predicted proteins | sample LakKiv25m_FD_114539 | JGI IMG/M metagenome (GOLD analysis project Ga0172369, IMG submission 114539) | Freshwater microbial communities from Kabuno Bay, South-Kivu, Congo - kab_022012_11.25m | ecosystem: Environmental > Aquatic > Freshwater > Lake | place: Democratic Republic of the Congo...
GGCGGCGACCTGCTCCTCCCCTCCCACGGCCTCATGCGCCTGGCCGTCACCTTCGAAGGCGTCCGCCCGGAGGACGCGCGGTTATACGCAATTTACCTGGGCGAGTGAGAGGAAGAGAGGAAGGTTGGAAGAATGGAAGGATGTGAAGCAATTTTGAGTTTTGAGTTTTGAGTTTTGAGTTAATCTTCCAGTCGATAGCAATAACTCAAAACTCAAAACTTAAAACTCAAAACTATCAACGGAGGACACTTATGAGCACCACCACCGGCACGCTGCAGATCGGGATTTTCGCCGACAACCTGCGCCTGCCCCTGCGCGACGGCGTGCGCAAGGCCGCCGAGCTGGGCGTCGCCTCGTTCCAGATGTTCACCACATCCGGCGAGGTGCTGCCCGATAATATGTCGAAGGCACAACGGGAAGAATTCAAGCAATTCTACACCGGCCTGGGGCTGAAGCTGTCCGCCACCTGCGCGGACTTCTTCCATGGCTTCATCGACCCGGAAAAAAACAGGGAGCTGGTTCCCGCGCTCTTCAAACAGGTGGACCTGGCGGTGGATCTGGGCACGGACATCATCACCACCCATATCGGCGCGCTGCCCGCGGAGCCGAACGCGGTGTGGGATATCATGCGCGCGGCCATGAACCAGATCGGCCAATACGCCGAGGACCACGGCGTCTCGCTGGCTACCGAGACGGGGCCGGAGAGCGGGCCGGTGCTGCGCGATTTCCTGCAGTCGGTGGATAACAAAGGCGTGAAGGTCAACCTTGACCCCGCCAACCTGACCATGGCCGGCTTCGACCTGGAAGAAGCGCTGGATGCCCTGCTGCCGTTCATCGTCCACACTCACGCGAAGGAAGGCTACCGGAAAGATGGCAAGGCGGGGGAAGTCCCGCTGGGCGAGGGCGGCGTGAACTGGGCGAGCTACATCGCACGGCTGAAGGCCGCCGGCTACAATGGCGCCTTCACCATAGAGCGCGAAGCCGGCGAAGACCCCATCGGCGACGTGCGGAAAGCGATCGACTTTTTGCGGCAGTTCTGATGCTTCCAAGGGGGACTGTCTGAACCTTGATTTGCTTGATTCGAGGATTTCTTGATTAAACAATTGTCTAATCAAGGAATCCTCTAATCATGTGAATCAAGGTTCAGACCATCACGGGCAGACTACTCCGGATTCTCGATCGCCCCCAGGAAGAGCAACGCGCCGGACTGGTCATCGCGGATGGCGCAGAGGAAGGGACGGTCGGCACGGAAGATGATCTCGCGCGGCATGGCCTTCGTGTCCATGACCGCGGCGGTGGCGGCGGCGGCTTCGCTGCCTTCCTCATTCACCTCGAGCACCGTCTGGTGTTGCACCAGCTTAATATACAGGTCCTTGCCGCCCGTCATGCCGCTGAAGTCGGCCTTGCCTTCGTCGAAGGCGTCCGCCACGCCCAGCACGGAGAGCGGCTTGCTGAGCTCACCTGCGAAGCGTGCCTTGAAGCGCGGCAGGAAGACGCGCACCTCCTCTTCATGAAACTGCGGCAGCCACTGCTCCCAGTTTGCCTGGTTGAAAAGCGTGATCTCATCCGTCAGATGCTTCTGGAACTTCGGCAGCAACAGGTACATCGCCATGCGGCCTTTGCCGTAGGGCAGACGCACGCCCTGCGCCTCGTCGTTCTCCAGGTATTGGAATTTGCCGGTGATCGACATCATCGGCACCATCTTTGTTTTGTCGCCGGTCACCGCGAACGGCGCATCCTGCGTCAGCTTTTTGTCGAAGGCGGTCGTCCACGCGCCCTTGAAATACACGGCATTGGTCAGCACCATGCGGGTCAGCGCGTCCAGGTCGCCGGGTTTCAGCAAGTCGGTGATCTTCCCGCTGGTGGCCTGCTTCACCCACGCGTTGATCTGCCGGGTTCCCGCGTCGCCGGTGATGTCGGTGACGGTCACCGGCGCGCGGTAATATTGCTTATCGCGCGCCAGGAAATCGTTCCGGAAGCGGAAGCCGTTTTGTGCCCACAGCGCATTGGCGATAGTCAACTTAACTTTGGGATCGGCGCCCGGTAGGGTGTTCAGCAAGGCGAGCTGCCCCTCATTCAACGCCTGCAGGCTCATCTGCCCCACACCCAGCGCCCGCGCCATTCCGTCCTTCGTCGCGCCTACCGCGCCGTTGTAGGTCATCGACAGCGCCATGGACAGGCTGGTGGGTGAGATGAAGACGTTGCCTCCTGTCCCCTGCCGCAACTCCGCCAGCAGGCGGAACCCGAAATCGTTCGCCGTCGCCGCGACCGCCCGCGCATCAACCGCGGCCGACGCCGGTGGTTTGCCTTCACCCAGGGCGAGATACCGCCATGTCAGCAATCCGCCGCACGTCAACGCCAACAGCGCCACCAAAAACCGTACTTTCTTCATGCTCTCTCCAATCTCGGGGGTATCTGTGTGGTTGGACGGCGAAAGGGGATGAAATGTTCCCGGGTGCCTGAACCTTGATTTACTTGATTATAGGATTCCTTGATGATACGGTCTGTTTCATCAAGGAATCCTATAATCAAGCAAATCAAGGTTCAGACGGCGCATACACCCTTGGCAGCCGCGCACTCAAGCTAGTGAGGGTTTCGTAGGCGATGCTGCCCATAGCGAGGCTGACTTCCCAGGCGGTGATGCGTTGGGCGTCCTGCTCGCCGATGAGCACGGCGATGTCGCCCACTGCCACGCCGGGGATGTCGGTGACATCGATGACGGTCTGATCCATGCTCACGCGGCCGGCGATGGGGGCGCGCTGGCCGCGGATAAGGACGTGGCCGCGGTTGGAGAGCGCGCGGGAGAGGCCGTCGGCGTAGCCGAGCGGGAGCAAGGCGAAGACAGAGTCGCGTCGCGCGCGGTAGGTGAGGCCGTAGCCCACCGCGTCGCCCGCGGGCAGGCGGTTGAGCTGCACCACGCGCGCCTTCAACGACAATGCCGGGCGCAGCGCGACGGGCAGCGCGCGGTCGTGCACCGCCGCGTGGGCATCCGCCGGGTAATCGGCGCTCTGTGGCACGGGCGGGATGCCGTATGTCAGCAGGCCGGGACGCACCAGGTCCAGGCGCGCGCCGGGAAGAAAGGCGATGGCCGCGCTGTTGGCGGCGTGGCGGTAGCGCGGGCGGATGCCATGCGCCGCCGCCTCATCCAGCACCACGAGGAAGCGATCGAGCTGCGCGCGCGCCGGCGCCAGGTTTTCCTCGTCGGCGGTGGCGAAGTGGGTCATAATGCCTTCCAGCTCGATGCCCGGCATCGCCGCCACCTGGCAGATCAGGTCAACCGCTTCGTGCCAGCGCACGCCCACGCGGCCCATGCCGGTGTTCACCTTCACGTGCACCCGCGCGCGCGTCTGCCGCGCCTGCGCCGCGCCGGCCAGCGCCTGCGCCGCCTCCGGGTGGCTGACCACCGCCGACGCCCCCAGCGCCACGATCTGCTCCGCCTGGTCGGGCAGCGTGCAGCCCATGATGAGCGCCGGAGCGGCGATGCCCGCCTCGCGCAGTGCGACGACTTCCTCGGGGATGGCCACCCCCAGCATCGCCGCGCCACCCTCCAGCGCGGCACGCGCCGCGGGCGCCAGGCCGTGCCCGTAGGCGTCGGCCTTCACCACCGCCAGCACCTCCGTGCCGGGTCCGACATACCCCTGCACCGCCCGCACATTCTCCCGGATGGCGGCGATATCCACTTCAACCCACGCTGGACGCACGATTCATCCTCCTTACCCTCTCTCCCCATAGGCGTCATGATAGGGCAAGCGCCCGACGACTGGGACACGAAAACGGGTGCCGTTGCGAAAATATCCGATAGGCTTTACTGTTCACGGCTAAATTCGACAGCGGATGCCGGAGGGGACAGTCCCTGCAGCAGCGCTGGTCTTTAACAGACGGGCATGAGATGCGGGGACAGTCCCCGGAAAGCTGCATTCACAATCCTCTTGCACAAGACTCGCGGCTATGGATTCCTCGTCATTGTGCACTTTGTATTCGTCTCCTACAGTGTTCCCTGATTCCGCGGGGTTCCCTGCATTGTTCCGAAGCTGAACACGAAGCACCGCGGGGTTACGGCATAATAAAATCAGTCCATATACCCCTGTATTACTAATAGTCAAGTTCTCGCCACCGCGCGTAGATTTGTGTTTGGTTGCGGCATAGCCGCCCTGTGCTGGTCTGATTTCGAGGAGTGCTGATGGATGCGATTCTGCTGGTTGGCGGTTTCGGGACTCGTCTGTTGCCGTTGACAAAAACCGTGCCCAAGCCGCTCATCCCGCTGGCCAACGTGCCGTTTCTCGAGCGCACAGTCGCCTGGCTGGGCGACCACGGCATCGACCACGTCATCATGAGCCTGCACTACAGCGCCGAGCAGTTCATCGATCACTTCCAGCGCAGCAGCCCGGGGGTGGATATTAGCTTCGCGATCGAGGAAAGCCCCCTGGGCACCGGCGGCGCCATCAAAAACTGCCAGCCGCACCTGCGCGCCTCAGCGAGCTGCTTCATCTTTAACGGCGACATCTTCACCGACCTGCCGCTGACCGACATGCTGGCGGCGCATCAGCGGCTGGGAGCCGATGTCTCCATCGCCCTGACGGAGGTCGAGGATCCCAGCCGCTACGGCGTGATCGAGACGAACGACACGAGCCGCATCCTTTCCTTTGTTGAAAAGCCGCCCCGCGAACTGGCGCGCAGCCGCAATATCAACGCGGGCATTTATATCTTCGAGCCCGCCATTTTCGACCGATTTCCAGCGGGTCCCCATTCGGTCGAGCGCGATGTCTTCCCGCGCCTGCTGCAGGACGGCATGCACCTGATCGGGTATCAGCAGCCTTGCTACTGGACCGACCTGGGCACGCCGAACGACTACCTGCAGGCGCACCGCGACATCCTGCACCGGCGCGTGCAGGTGCCGCTGCATTGCCGAGAGGTGTTTCCGCTGGTCTGGGTGGGGGATGGGGTGACGCTGGCCGACGATGCCTTCCTGCGGCCTCCGGTGCTGCTGGGCGACGGGGTGCAGGTGGAAACCGGCGCCACCGTCGGCCCGATGGTCGTGCTGGGCGAGGAAGTGCACGTCGGCGAAGAGGCGCTGATCGAGGACAGCATCCTCTGGCGGCAAACCCGCGTGGCGCCGCGCAGCCACGTGCAGGGATGCATTATCGGACGCCAGGTGACTGTTTCCGGGACGGTCAACGACCGTGTATGCGAGGATGCCGGGAGTATCTCCAGTGAGGACACTACGCGAAAAGTGCCGTGATGCGATGCGCGAGCGCCGCCGGCGGACCGGGAGGATCGTCAGCGCGCGAGCGCGCGACGAAATGCTGTGCCTGCTGGCGCACGAGCTGAAGACGCCGCTGACGGTCATCAAAGGATACGCCGATCAACTGGCGTGGGCGAACGGGCAGGGGCAGCCGTTGATGCTGGAGGACTCGCTGGCGGCCATCCAGCGCCAGGTGGACCGCCTGCGGGAGCTGGTGTGCGACCTGCTGGACCACGCCGCCGCGGACTTGCGGCAACTGGAGCTGCGAATGCAGGCCATCCCCATCAGCGAGGTGCTGGACGAGCTGCTGACCGACCTGGCGGTGGCACATGGCCGCGAGATCGAGCGCCGGGTGACGCCGGGATTGTGGGTGACCGGCGACCGCGCGCGCCTCGAGCAGGTGGTGCGCAACCTGCTCGACAACGCCTGTAAATATTCCCCGCCCGAGACGCCGGTGCGGGTGACGCTGCAGCCGCGCGGCGCCGAGGTGGCGCTGGCCATCTCAGATCAGGGCGAAGGCATCTCCGCGGAGGTGCTGCCCCACCTGTTCGACCCATTCTACCGGTCGCCCGCCGCCCGCCAATACCAACCCGCCGGCGGCTTCGGCCTGGGACTGGCGCTATGCCGCCAGCTCGTTCTCCAGCACCGGGGCGCCATCGATGTGGAAAGCGCGCCGGGCGCCGGCTCCACCTTCTGCGTCCGCTTGCCGCTCCGCTCGTCTGACGACACCTGACGCCCGGCATTTCTTGCTCTTGCCCTAAAATAGCTTCCTCGCATCCCGGCAAGCTGCGCATAATCATGCACGGTAACCGTTTACGGGGTCAGCTTTCCCTGAGAAAAAAGGATAAGCAACAGGTGGAGATAAGGTTTACCGCACTCCGTGTTATAATCTGCCTGTCAGCAACACAGCAAAGGAGGCGACACCCATGACCGTGCGTACCGGTTTCGGCGATCAACCTGCCGTTCCCGTTATCGATGAGCGCACCTGCCGGCGGTGCGGGTTGTGTGCCCGCATCTGCGGCGGGCAACCGCTGCTGTTCCGAGACGGCGCCGTTATGATGAATCCCCACTCGCTGCTGGGCGGCTGCCTGGGCTGCGGGCAGTGCATGGCTGTCTGTCCCACCGGCAGCATCACCATCACCGGCCGCAACCTGACTCCGGACGACCGGCTGCCATTGCCGCCGCCGGCAACGCGCGCCACCGCCGATCAGCTTGAGGCGCTTCTCCTCGTTCGCCGCAGCATCCGTGAATACGCGGAGCGGGAAGTGGATCGGGAAACAGTGGAGGCCATCGTGCGGATCGCCTCCACCGCGCCCATGGGCCTGCCGCCGTCGGATGTGGGCATCATCATCTTCCACGGGCGCGAAAAGGTGCGGGCGCTGGCAGGGACGGCGGCCGATATCTATGCACGGAAGATGCGCTACCTCAACCGCTTCACGCTCCCGCTGTTCCGGCCCTTTGTCGGTAAATATGCGTATGAACTGTTCGCGAGTTTTCTGCTGCCGCTGACCGCGCTCATCGCCGAAGGTCGGAAACAGGGCCGCGATTATCTGCTGTATGATGCCCCGCTGGCGCTGCTGTTCCACCACTCGCCGTATGCCGATGTTGCCGACGCCCACATCGCCGCCGTCTATGCGATGCTGGCCGCGGAATCACTGGGATTGGGTACCTGCATGCTCGGCGACGTGGCGCCGGCGCTCGACCTGGATCGCCGATTGCGCGCGGGCTACGGCGTCCCGCGTGAGAACAAGCTGGGGCTGGTGGTGATTGCCGGCTACCCGGCAGTGCGTTATCAGCGGTCAATCCGGCGGCGATTCGCGTCAGTGGCGTATGCCTGATCACTCCCCCCAAACGCGGGCATCTCGCTGCTCATGCTCCGTGGCTACCGGTGGTCATGGGCCTGCTGGAACTCTACCACAGCCTCGAGACCTGGCAGAAATATTCCACTGGTGGCATTGAAAAGAGGGAATAGGGTCGCCGGTGTATGCACCGACGACCCTATCTTATGTAGAAGCAAAATTATAAGCCCTCTTTGTGGTTTCGTCCTCATTATATTACGGCTTCACCACCATCGACCGCACGCCGTAATACTGCGTCATGCCCAGGTTGACCGAATCGGTGGGATTGAACGTCAGGTCGGGACTCATCAGCACGCGGGTCGGTTTGGCGGTGAATGGTGGCAGCACCAGGTCTTTGTCGCCCTCTGCTTTCATCACGGCGATGGCTCGCTCGCGTTCGCCGAATTCGCGGGACAGGATGGCGGCGGTGCGCAGCGGCAGCAGGCTGGCGCCGAGGAGCAGCACAGCGAGTATCACCACCATGACGCGCGCCGGCCTGCGCTGCCGCCAGTCGGCGAAGCGGTCGGCGCCGATCAGCGACGCCGCCAGCACGATGAGCATGACCACCGGCAGAAACGTGGTGCGCGGCGCCTGGAAATAGGTCAGCAGCAGCAGCAGCGATCCGGCGGCGACGGCGGACCACGCCCAGCCGATCCAGCTTCGCTCTACCGGCTCCGTCCGGTCGAAATGCAGCAACAGCGCGCCCAGGAACAGCCACCACGGGGTTTGCTCCAGCACGGTCAGGCCATAGCGGATCGAGCCGCCGACGAAACGGACCGGCGTCAGCGGCGGGCTGCCGTGGTAGCGCGCTTTATTGCCGGGCGCCAGCGCGGCAACGGCGTAGCCGGCGAGCAGGCCGAGATACCCGGCGATGGCCCAGGCGGGCAGGCGGGGCCGGTCGGGCTGCCGCAGGCGGACGATGGCCCAGTAGGGGATGGTCAACAGCAGCATCATGCCGCTCTGCTCGCCATTTAAACCGTTGAACAGGCCGAAGAGGAACATGCCGATCGCCGCCGCGGCCTTCACCAGGACATGCCGATGCGCCACAATAGTCTGCCGCGCCCACCAGACATACGGCAATAGGAAGAGCAGCGCCAGCAGCGCCGCCCACAGGTAAGCGTCGGCTCCCGTGCGCCAGTAGACCGTCTCGCCGAACGCCGGCAGCCCGAACCAGACGGCAGCCAGCACGATGAAGAACAGCGGCAGGTCGCGCCCGAAGGCCGCCGGCTTCCGGCCCAGCGCCAGCGCGGTGACGGCCCATGCCAGCGCCGCCAGCCCCGCGCCGTTCAGCGCGCCGAACAGCGCCAGCGTGAAGCCGTTCTGAAAGACGACCCAGTGCAGCACCATCGTCGCGATGCGGCCCGACCATCTATAATACCACTCATTGATGAAGGCGATAAAGCCGCTGTGCTGATGCACGCTGCGAACAAAGACGAAATCGTCGCTCGCCAGCGGGTACAGCGCCCCGATCGCCATCCAGCACGCGCAGATAATGAGGAAGAAAAGGACCAAATTTCGCCGTTGCGCCAGCCTGTCGATCATGCGTGCTCCAAAAGTGCCGCGAATATGATGCCTAGAGCATAATACACGCCGCGAGAAGCCGCAAGAGGCAGCCCATTTACAGAACGACAGCTCGATACATTTCATTCTCTCGGAATATGAGGGATTGACTGGTAAAGAGTTATGTCAATGTTGCACGTGCAACATTTTACTTTATATCCATTAACTTTTAGGCTTTAGATGAGCGTTGGTTCCGGGGGGAAGGGACAGTTCCCAAGCGGGCATCGGAGATTCTCCCCACCGTATACCAAAACCATGAAAAACATCGCCGATATTTCTATGAAGTATCGGCGATCGAACAAGGCAACGGCAGGAAACGGCAGGATCAGCGTTGAAAATGGCGGGTTGAGGCATTCTCACCAGAGGGGAAGGTGACGATGGCCATTTCTGGCTCGAACAGGGCGTTGTACCGGTTGGGCGTCGATCTCGGGTCCGCCACCATCAAAGCGGTGGTCGTGAACGACGACGAGATCGTCAAACTGCCGCTTCGCTATACGCAAGGTCGTTTACTGCAAACCATCAAAGACGTGTTTGAAGAGGTGATCTCGCTCGGGTATCGCGATATCGCCCGCTGCGCGTTCACGGGAACGGGCGCGAAGAAGGTCGCCGGCCTGCTGGGGATCGAGACGGTGCAGGAGTCCACGGCGCTGGCGGCGGCGGCGGGGATGCTCTACCCGGACACGCGCACGATCCTCGAGATCGGACACGTCTATTCCTGCTACTTCTCGCTGCGGGAGAACCCGAAGACCGCGCGGCTGGAGATTGTCGAATCCACGCCCAGCAGCCGCTGCGCGGCGGGCACGGGGTCGTTCATCGAGAGCATGGCGCTGTCGCGGTTGAACTTCACCGACTTCGACCACTTCATCGCCGAATCTCTCGCCGCCGAATCGCCCGTGAGCCTGGCCAGCCGCTGCGCGGTGTTCGGCGAGACCGACCTGATCCATAAGCGGCAGATCGGTATTCCGCGCGACCGACTGGCGGCAGGCATCAACCTGGCGGTCGCCTACAACTTTGCCACGTCCATGGTGAAGGGCAAGCCGCTGGAGGATCAGATCATCCTCATCGGCGGCGTGTCGGAAAACCGCGCGGTCATCCACTTCCTGCGGCAGCTCCTCGATCTGGACGACCGCCTGTGGGTGCCGGCGTATAACCGCGAGCTGGGGGCCATCGGGGCGGCGCGGCGCGCCGAGCGCCGGCTGGACATCGACGAGGTGCGGGCGCGAATCGACGAGCACCTCTCCCAACCCTTTGAATATAATTTTTATCCGCCCATCGCGCTGAAGACGGCGGACGACACGTCCGCGCTCCCACGGGCGGGGGACACACCCGCGCTCCCGGGGCACGTCGCGCTGGCGGGGCTGGGCATCGACATCGGCTCGGTCAGCACCAAGGGCGCGATCGTCACGCAGGTGGACGGCCAGTTCGTCACGCTGGCGAGCCACTACCGGAAGACGGGCGGCGACCCGCTGACGGCGGTGCGGGATGTGGTGGGCCAGTTGCACCGGCAGTTGACGGAGCAGGCTATCGAAATCGAGCGCATTGTCGCCGCCACCACAGGCAGCGGGCGCTACCTGACCGGCAACTTCATCGGCACCGATTTCATCTACAACGAAATCGTGGCGCAGGCCGGTGGCGTGCTCGCCTTCGATAACGAGATCGACACCGTGCTGGAGATCGGCGGCCAGGACAGCAAATACATCAGCCTCGACGGCGGGGTGATCGTCGATTTCGAGATGAACAAGGCGTGCGCCGCCGGCACCGGGGCGTTCCTGGAAAAGCAGGCCGAACAGCTCGGGGTGGCGCTGGAGGACTTCGGCGATCTTACCCTGACCGGGCAGCGGCTGCCCATCCTGGACGGTACCTGCACGGTGTTCGCGGAGGCGGCCGTCTCGCTCTACCAGGCCAACAACGTACCCGCCGCCGATTTGCTGGCGGCCGTGTGCCGCGCCAGCGCGAAGAATTACCTGGATAAGACGGTATCGGGGCGGCGCATCGGGCGCAAGGTGGCCTTCCAGGGCGCGGTGGCGCTAAACAAAGGCATGGTGGCGGCGTTCGAGACGCTGCTCGATCAACCCATCGTGGTGCCGCCCGCACCGCACCTGACCGGCCCCATCGGCGCGGCGCGGCTGGCGTGCCTGGCAAACCCGGAGACGAACATCTTCCGCGGCTTCGCAGCCATCGCCGACATGAAATACCAGATGACATCATGGGAATGCGCGGGGTGCAGCAACCGGTGCGAGGTGAACCGCTTCAA
>Ga0172369_10009332_pt1 | contig 10893 bp, 6 predicted proteins | sample LakKiv25m_FD_114539 | JGI IMG/M metagenome (GOLD analysis project Ga0172369, IMG submission 114539) | Freshwater microbial communities from Kabuno Bay, South-Kivu, Congo - kab_022012_11.25m | ecosystem: Environmental > Aquatic > Freshwater > Lake | place: Democratic Republic of the Congo...
CAAAATAAGGGTGTCCGCTAAAAGTCCGGCGAGAAGCGCACCGGCCAATGCGGGCGGCATGGAGAGTCCGGCCTCGGCGGTTAATTCCGAAACGAGGGTCGATGTCGAGCCGACCACATCCACCGTAAATCGAATCGGCTGGTGTGTGGACGGATTGCCGAGGCGATGGTGATCCAAAATTTCGAGCAGTTCGGCTTCTTCGAGCGCGGCTAGCGCTTGACGCGGTTCGTTGTGATCCACGAGAATAATTTTCAAACGCGGCGGGTTGAGCACTTCGCGCTGGCGGGCGATGCCCACGTATAAACCGTTTTCGTCAACGACCCAATAATCATTGTTTTCGTCGCGCAAAATTTTATTGAGCGAGTCGCGGATATGCGCGTTGGCGGCAAACTTCGGCACCGATGTATCGGCGGCATCCTTGCATTGTGCCGACATCATTTCGCGCACTGTCGTATCGCCGGGTCGCGGGCCAAGCGTGCCGGCAAAATATTTGAACAGGCTCAAGCCATTGATAATGCCGAAAGGTTTGCCATCTTCACCGACGACGGGCGCAATGCCGCCCGTGCGGCTGGCGAGCGACCAGGCCGCGCCGAGTTGTGCTTCAGGGCGGATGCTGTCGAGGCGCAGCATGATGGATTCGAAACGCGGGGATGCGTCGGTGAGCAGGATCGGGGCTTCGAGTTCGAGCCGCTTCAGGACCCACGCTGTTTGCGGGTTGACCGCTCCCGCGCGTGCGGCCACTGCCTCGGCCTGATCCCGTTCCCGCAAAAGCCAGGCATAGCCCATGGCTGATGCAATGGAGTCTGTATCAGGATTGACATGTCCGATGACATAGATTTTGTTTGACATAGAATTTACTTTACCTGCCTGAGGGCTTTCCAAACTTTTTCCGGTGTGACCGGATTATCATCGATGTTCACTCCGACCGCGTCGAGTACTGCATTGCCAACAGCGGGCGCGACGCCGTCCATTGGAATCTCCGCCACCGCCTTGACCCCGAACGGATGGCTCGGTTCAAATGTCTCGACAAAAATTGTCGTCAGCTCGGGCATTTCGTCCGCGCGGAAAATGTGATAACGATCGAGGTCGCGTTCGATGACGCTGCCCTTTTCGTCGAAGCGCATCTCTTCGCAGACAGCATAGCCGAGTGCCTGAGTCATGCCTCCTTCGATCTGACCGGATGCGGTGAGCGGATTAATGATGACGCCCGAATCGACCGCCATCACGAGTTTATCAACTGTTACCTGGCCCGTTTCCACATCCACAGTGACCTCGGCAAACTGTGCCGCGAACGGCGGAGGCGAAACCGGCGAGACGTATGAGCCGATGCCCATGATCTGTTCCTGGTCATTTTTGTGCAAAGTATCGAGCGCAATTTCTGTGAGTGAAACTGATTTGCCATTTGGCGCGATTGCCATTCGGTTTGAAAGTTTAATGTTTGCAGGTTCAACTTTCAAACCTTCAACTTTCGAACGCTCGTTTAGCATTTTCGCAGCGCGGATCTTGATTCTTTCAGCCGCCATCTCAGCAGCTTTGACTGCCGCCGTGCCCGAAATATAGGTCGTGGACGAAGCGTACGCGCCTTTGTCGAACGGCGTGAAGTCTGTGTCGGATGAATAGGTCAAAATATCTTCGAGCGGAACGCCCAACACTTCAGCCACCATTTGCGCGATGACGGTGTCTGAGCCGGTGCCCAAATCTGTTGCGCCGACGAGAAGATTGAACGAACCATCATCGTTCATTTTGACGGACGCGCCACCCATATCGAGATATGGAATTGCCGTGCCTTGCATCACCATCGCAACACCGATACCCTTGCGCTTCGCTGTGTCAGGTTTTCTAGTGTCAGGTGTCAGGCCCTTGCCTGATAATTGATACTTGATACTTGACACGTTTTTATGCCACTCTTCATTTCCAAACTTTGAATCCCAACCAATAGCGGCCATGCCTTGTGCGACGCATTGCTCCAATCCGACCGTCTGGACGATCTCCGGGCGCGGCTCGCGGCCTTCGTTCCACGCTGTCGAGAACGGATGATATTCTCCGGCATGCAGCGCGTTCTTCAAACGGAATTCGATTGGGTCGAGATTCAAGGCGCGCGCGATTTTTTCCATGTGGCGTTCGAGCGGCCAACAGCCTTGCGGCACACCGTAACCGCGGAATGCACCGGCGGGCGGCGTGTTGGTGTATACCACATCCGCATGGAATCGAATGTTCGGCGACTTGCGATATTCGCCATCGCCAACATACAAAGCCATGGATCTATGTCCGGTGTTGCCGGTGACGGTCAGCGCGTGGCAGCCGTACGCGCCGGTGTCGCTCAGCACTTTCATTTCGTTGGCTGTGATCGTGCCATCTTTTTTAACGCCGGTCTTCATCCAGACTTTCATGGGATGACGCGAACGAGCCGCGCTGAATTCTTCTTCGCGCGTATATTCAAACAACACGGGACGTTTGGTGGCGATGGTCAGATGCGCTGCCACGTCTTCGATCAGCATTTCCTGCTTGCCGCCGAAGCCGCCGCCGATGCGCGGCTTGATCACGCGGATGCGTTTGATGGGTAAACCCAGAACAGGCGCGATCATGCGCCGCACATGGAACGGCACCTGCGTCGAAGTGCGGATGACGAGTCGATCATCTTCGTCCCAATAAGTGACCACAACATGCGGCTCGATGTGTGCCTGCTGAACTTTTGGCACCACATACTCGCCTTCAAAAATCTGGTCGGCTTCGGCAAATCCCTTGTCAAGGTTCCCGATGTCAATTCGAATTTCGGCGGCTAGGTTTCGGGTCGGGTCCGAATCGGCGAAGTTCACATATTCAGGTTCATCGTGAATTCGAATCGATTCCGGTTTCGTTGCATCCGCCGGGTCAAGGATCGCATCCAAAATTTTATATTCAACGTCAATCAGACTTAACGCTTTTTCCGCGATGGCCGCCGACTCGGCCGCGACGAATGCCACGCGGTCGCCGACGAAGCGAACCTTGTTGTCGAGCGAAAACATATCGAGCGGGCCGGGGATCGGGTCCGATTGCCCGGCGGTCGAATACACTACGCGCGGAATATCCCGCCACGTCAGCACCGCTGCCACGCCCTCCAGCGCGCGCGCTTTTGTCGTATCGATTTTGTTGATGCGCGCATGTGCGTGCGGGCTGTGCAAAACTTTCGCGACCAACATGCCGCGCATGTCGATATCGGCGGTGAAGGCAGGCTTGCCCTGCACGAGTTTGACCGCGTCCACTTTTTTCTCGGGCTTGCCGACGACAGCATACGGACTCTTGTTTGGTGCGAGCACGACTCTCGGCATGACTCTGGTCTGCACACTGGTTGCTTCGTTCAGGCCGGACCCCGAACCGGGCTCCGGTGCTGACGGCATAAACCATGCTGACGCTTCACTCTCATCCGCGGAGATGTCTCCGCGCAAAACGGCGGCGGCGCGCAGAACAGCCTGCACTGGTTTTGCGTATCCAGTGCAGCGGCACAGTACGCCCGAAATTGCTTCGCGTACTTCGGCTTCGGTCGGATTTGGATTTTCCTCAAGCAAAGATTTTGCCGCCAAAATTTGTGCGGGCGTGCAATATCCGCATTGGATCGCGCCGGTCTCAACGAATGCCAATTGAAGCGGATGCAAGCCGCCGGTTTTTTTCCAACCCTGATCGGGATGCTCGCCGAGGCCTTCGATGGTGACGATGTTATGACCCTCGGCCTGCGCGGCCAGCATCGAACCCGCGTTGACAGGTTTGCCATCCAGCAAAACGGTATCTGAGCCGGTCAGTCCTTGCTCGTCGCCGAATTTGATGCCGTAATAGCCGAGTCTGCGAATGACAGTGAATAAAGTCTCACCGGCAGCGATTTCGATTTCATGATCTATAGAGTTGATTTTTAACTGGGTGTTCATAACGGTTCCTGTATTTTATTTGCACGTGATGATGAGATTCGGCCTGGAATTTGGACCGGCAACCGGCATAAAAACACTTTTATCAGGGTAGGTAATGATTCTCTGTCTGCAGTTGGCAATCCAATCATTTATGAGTTTCGGGAAGTCCACTATGATTGCGCACGTGTTTGGAGAATGAACGAGGAGATCGATTTGTCTCTTGACTTCAGGCCATTCCGGCATTGGATACAGATTGCCCTGCCCGCTAATCTCGGATATAGGGATCTCGTTGTAATACGGCGTTTTTCCAGCGTAGAGCGCGAGGTAATTATCATCCGGCACTAACACATCGCCGCTATATTTTTTTATTGTGGCAACAAGTGAGTTCCCAATCAAGCGGTCCTGATCGGTTGGGATGGTCTTGGTCCGAAAGTAGGCGGGCGCAAGAAAACCAAATTGTATCGAGAGTAAAAGCCATTCGAAGGCGATTAATGGCTGGACGATTTTCTGAAGGCTTGTATCCTTGATGAGTTCAGCCAACCAGCCTGCTTCCAATCCCGCGAGTAGTGAAATTCCAAGATACGAAGAGACAAAAACATTCCGTGCTGAAAAAGCGTTCAAACGGCCGATAGTTCCGGTTGCAATTAGAGCCCCGGCCATGGCAAAGTAATATCGGTATTCCTTGTCGGCAAATATTTTGCGGGTCCATAGAAGGATAGGCGCAAGGCCTGCGATAAAAAAAATGGGAATCGGCAGGAATTGATCGATAAGGACGCTGGCGATCCTGCCAACGCTAAAGCTGAAAGCGTGAGCGGCGGGAATGGTGAAGAGATAATAATTGACCCAGCCGGCGCTTGTCAACCAGAAGACGCCGTAAATGATGCCGACGGAAACACTAAAGGATAATGCCATGTGCACCCCGCGTTTCCAATTGAAGATCAAATGATAAAGGATTGCCGCAAGCCCAACTATCAAGGCGCTTTGTTTGGACATGAACGCTAGTGCAAACGCCGAGCCCGATAATAACGTGTTGAGGTACTTTTTGTCATTGATTCCTTCATGTGCTAAATAAATTCCCAGTATGGATAGAGCCGCGGCCAGCATATCGGGGCGGGCGATGTCGAACCATTGATTTGTGAGCATGAAGGCAGATGCGAAAACCCCTGTTCCGAGAAGCCCTGCTGATTTGCTGTTTGTCTTTTCCCTGATGGCTAGAAAGATGAAGATGGCGCAAACCGTGGACGAAAGAAATGAAATAAGGCGCAATGCCCCGAACCCAAAGCCAATCAGTTTTGCGGCAATCATTGACACATAATAAGAAAGCGGTGGATAAATAAGCGGTACATAATCCACAGATGGACGAACGTACAATCCCTGTCCTGCCAACAAGCGTTGAACTTGAATGAGCGCCGCGCCTTCCATCCATTCGAGTTGATATGGGTAGAAAATCCTGGAAGAAATGATATACAAATCCAGTGCCATATAACTTATGCAGAAAACCAGAAGTAGTGTTTTAAATATCTTTTGAGCGAGCGCGGTCATTTGAGATTATGTATCCTTAGTATTGTTTATAAAAAGAATGTTTTACTTCTTGGCAAAAAGAGTTACCGTTGCGGTGATGCCGGTTAACACCAATCCAATCACTGCGATGACCAATACTTGCAGGATGGATAAAAATCCCATGAACATGCTGGCCATGTCGGGAATGGTCCAGGTGACGAGTGCACCATTCAAAGCGAAGTGCCACAGGATTGGCAGAGAAACCAAATAAAGCGTGATGAATGTAAACGCAAAAACTTTCTCGGCCGATTCGCGCGGCGGAGATTTGAACCACTTTAGGATGTAACCCAGAATCAGCCAGGCTAATGCCAGTGAACTTGCAGTTGTGCTTGCGGTGAACATGATAATGTCGCTTGCGCTAGTGACGGAACTGAGCGTGTATGTCCGTCCTGCCAGAACAGCGTAACCAAAATTAAATAATACGATGTATAGAACCGCGCCGCCCAACATCCATGCGATGAATGAACTGCGCTTCTTCACCAGGACGTAAGCCGGGATCAGCGCTAGAAGAATCGCCAACACGAAACGCGGAATCCGCTCCGAGTTTTGGCGCTGACTTTTGGCTTGATCCATCGCTGACAAAATTCCTGCGACGGAATCCGTTTTTGCTCCATTTGCTGATGAATGAATTGCAGTTTGATAATCTTTCAATAGTTGAGATTTTTGCGCAAGTAATGCAGAGTCGATATTCGTTTGTTGATCGGCTGCGAGATTCAACATGTCCGTGCGGACGATGCCTTCACTATCGGCGGGGATGTTGAGCCCAAGCAGGGCGGCGGTGGTTGTGGCGACATCGGTCATGTTGCCGTCAGGATATTGTCCTGGCTTGATACCGGCTCCGGCTGCCACAAAAGGCTCAAGTAAAACGATCGGGTCCTGGCCGCCGTGTCCGCCGCGGTCGATTTGGCCGTGGTCAGAAACGACGATAACGGTGTCCGTTGACAGGTCGAGGGTTGAGACGATTTGTTTGAGCAGGAGGTCGGCGCGTGCCGCGGCTGCATCCCAGTTCGGGGATTGAGGGCCGCCTTCGTGATGTCCGGCGTAATCCACTTGATCGATGTGGATCAAAATGAATTGATCCTGATCCGCTTTGAGCCAGGGCAGGGCAGCGTTGACCACATCCACATCGGCGGCTTTGTCTTCTCCGGCGGTGTAAAAAGAATCAGTGACAGCATTTTGCGGGATGAGTTTCTGGAACCAATTAAAACCCGAGACGGCGGTCTTGAGTCCAGCTCGATGCGCGGCGGTAAAGAGATTATCCTGCGTCCAGGTTGGAATGTCGGGGTAATCCAAATTCATGGCGGGGCCGTCACTGAGATCAGGCCAGGCGCCGGTCATCAGCACAGAGTAGCCCGGCTCGGAATACGAGGGCGTGCGGCTGTGATTTGTGGCCCACGCGCCCTGATCGCGCAGTTGATTCAAAAATGGCATCACATCTTTTTTGTGGGATGTGTCGTCGCGCAGCGCGTCGATTAACACAAAGACCACGCGGTGCGTGAGCGGCTGACCAAGTGCTGGGCCAGCCGCGGGCGGATTATCTTTGAGCGGCGAGCGAAAGGCGTAGAGCGAATCCATGATACCAGTGGCCCAGAAGTACGCGCCAGCGGCGATGATAAGACTGGCAATGATGCCGAGGATGATCCAACGATTTGATTTCATTATTAGGTTTCCTTTGTTTATGACTGAATTCGTTTGAAATATATATCGCCCCTATCAACGGCAAATGGTTCCCAGCCAGCTTTGCACAGTTTATCCATAAGCGAGTGCTTGGCTTTATGTACTAGATCGTTCCCATAAAGAAGATCGTCGCCATCCCAAAAATCATAGTATGAAATTTTCTTGGGTTGTATTGGAAGGGTGCTATAGTTTATCCTTCCAGAAGGTGCAACACGCAAATATTCCATATACTCGCTTACATAAAGATATTCCCATGCTGGCATACTTCCTCCTTTGTTAGAAATCTGCTCTCTTTGCTATTTCCAAGCATCTCTTCGCCAGCGTCGCAGCGACATCTTGACGATATTCTGCTGAAGCCCAATCGTCTTTGGCTTCGTGGTACGCGTTGCGCGCGGCGGCCTCCACTCCCTCACCCTCTGTCCCTCTCCCGCTGGGAGAGGGGGAGGGGTGAGGGCCTCCATCCATGGCGAGCAGCGGAGATTTTCCGTAGCCGCCGAGAGCCAGGCGTGTGCGGCCTGAATTCCATTGAGCCAGCGCGGCGCAAACGATGGGCTTGTCTGCGGGTGTGCGGGAGACAAATTCAAAGGCGATCTTCACGTTTAAAGGAATGACGATGGATGTGATGAGTCCGCGTGGGCGGAGGGGAAGATAATCGCCAAGATTTACGATTTCAGATTTCGGATTGACGATTGTTAATTTTGCATCGAGGGCAAGAAGCGCTGTGACAAAAGTCGAGCGTCCATCGCTGGCGACGATTGTCCCGGCGACTGTGGCTGCGTTGCGGATGTTGAGCGGCGCTTCGAGTTTGAGGGCTTGCTTCAACGCGTCGGGACAGTTTTCATTTTCCATCAGTTGTTGGAGCGTGGCGGTCGCGCCGACCTCAAGATTGTTGCCGTTCTTTTTGACGGTGTCAAAGCCGAGGGCTTGAAGGTCAACTACTTCAACGGAGTCTGCTTGCGGCCTGGAAAGAAACGTCCCGCCGCCGAGGGGCAGGGTATTGGGTTGAGTCAAAAGAGTCAGAGCCTCGTCTAGTGTTCGAGGTCGATGATAAGTTGTGATCATGTACGCTCCTGCTTAATTGTCTTACGTATTATAACTTGCCCCGCGCTAAAAGAGTGATGCCCCGAAACTTCGGGGCATCTCATTGTTATCCGCCTTGACTGTACGGTGCAATTTCCGGCGACAGGAACTCCTGTTTCAGTGCCTGGATGAGAATGTCGAACTCATCTCCGTTGCTGTAATGACCAGAAAAATGCCAGGCCGGTTGAATGTACGGTGATCTCTTGCTCGCATTTATATCGTTCGCTTGATACAGAGGATTACTAACGAAGTAAACCAGTTCCACTTTTTCGATGGTGAGGTCCGGCAGAGTGAAATTTGTTGGCGGCGGATTAATAGGATTTTGAGTGTCATCAATAATCCGTGGCTGGTTGGCAGTTAGAGACAATTCCAGAGGCTGGCCATTTTTAGGACTGATTGCTAAACTTGCGCCATAAACCCGGATTAAAGGATAACCGCCGAGCCTTTCGTCGGGGATAGCCAGAGTCTCTAAAAGAACCTGATCGCCTTGTCTCCCAATAAGTGGGTTATTCATATCGCCATTCGGAGTTATCTGTACATAACTGTTTCCATCTTCCGCCGTGAAGAGGATGACGGGCTGTCCTTGAACGTCAATCGTTTTTTGTGTTCCCTTTAATATTTGGAATTTAAGATCGGGAAATGGAATATCAAGCTGCTCCACATTTACTGTAGTTATCTGATCTTTGGTTGTTGCGATTCCCGAAACGATAATGGGTAATCCCTGATATGCAGATAGGTTTTGCGGTAAGGGACCAGTTAGAATCACATATAAATATTGCCCCTTATTATCCTTGCCAGCTAATTCGTATTCTGTAGTTTGCGATCCATCTGCCTTCTTGTGAATCGTAACGCTCAGGGTGCCACGCAACCCTTCAATTTTTTGGCCTGTTTGTTGAGATGTGCCAGGGATAATTAGAGTCTGACCAACATAAATGGTTCCTGGGTCACTGATATTGTTGGCCTGGGACAATGCATCCACGCTAACGCCGAATGAAGCAGCAATTTTTGATAACGTGTCTCCGGCTTGAACAATATAATTGCCTCCACTTACCAAAGTTGGAATTGATGTTGCTGTTGGAAACGGTACTGGCATTCCACTTAAGTTAAGTTGATAGAAGCCAAGTCCGCCACCACCACCTCCGCCGCCACGGTCGCTGGAGGTGTCAAAATATCGGATGTATGTCCAGAACATTTTTCCATCCACGATCACGCCGTTGACAGCCAGTTGCGAATCAGGGATTTTTGTATCCAGCGGCACATCGGCTGGCGGATCGATGAGCGGATATTGCCCGTTGCCATCGCTCGTATTGAGAATGATCTGGTCACCGTTACGATGCAAATTTCCGACGATATAAGCTTCTGTGACGCCATCTGTTCTCCATGAATCGACATTGAATTTGCGGATGCCGTTTTCAACATTGTATTGTCCGCTGGCCCCGACAAAAGTGTTGGAAGCCAATTCGTCCAGGCCTTGAACATTTCCGATTACGGAAGTTCCGTCAATCAGGACAAGCGCGGGTTTACTGGGGTCCGCTGCCGGGTAGGATGAGACGTATCCGTAAATTGTGACGGGTTGATTGTCTGAGTATTGGCGATGCCATTCCGGATGTGCCGCCGTGGTGGGTGAGTGAAAGCTTTCGATCTTTCCCGCCTGAACAGAGTCGTCCAGCAGTTTTTGAAGCGCATCCTCCGCGCTGATGACGCCGAACGTGCCGACCGGGCTTTGCTCGTAATCCATCAGGCTGGCTTCAACACTCAACACTTGACCATTTTCATCCAACGCAATGTGCATAACAGCAAACGAATAAAATTCATATTGCATCGGAATTCCATCCGGCGCGAGCGGCCGGACAATATATCCGTTGCGCAATTCATCCGGTTCGATTTTGGAAGGGAAATCAAACCCATGTGATTTGAGAAATTCGGTGATAGTCGCTTCTGCGTTGGGGTTTGACGTTCGGCCGAAGTCATTATTATTCTTGACGATGTCAGTTGTGTAAGTGAAATAGAAATTTGAATGAACGGATAACATTTGCTTGCCGTCGGTGAACATGTAATCGATTGTGTTTGGGATTTGTCCTGGCGCTGTGTAAACCTCGCTTTGAATTTCGAATCTTTGTGCAAGGGCACGGGCTTCATCGAGCGTCGCGGGCTGATCCTTGTTCAGCAAATAAACATTTGCTTTGTCAGGCGATTCTGGCAATGGTTGAGCCAGATAAAGTTTTGCGCCACGGAAATCATAACTTTTCGAGTTTGGTGTTGTCTGTGGTGCAGGTGCATTTTTCAACGGTTGTGTTGGCAGTGGTGTTTTGCCTGCGCCGAGAATTGTCTTCGGCGCGAGCGAACGGAAAGCCCAGTTCAACGCGAGCAGTAAAAGCACAGCCGCGCCGATAAGCCCCAGTGTTGAAACAAGATTTTTAGTTTTGAACATGGCAAACCTTTCCCTAGGTTTGTGTGCGTCTCTCAGCTGCATTTCAAGATTTGCTTTGAAGTATGCCTTGGGCGTGATTTTCGCCGCTGCCTCTTCCAAAATTTCTTCGATCTTTTTTTCGCTCATTGTTCCACCTCCAATGTCAGGGAGGTTCGCTCGCGCAGATCCTGCAATCCGCGCAAGACCAGCATTTTGACAGCGGCTTCGCTTTTGCCGAGCACGCGTCCGGCTTCTGAATTTGTCAGCCCACCGAAGAAATGCAGGATG
>Ga0172369_10009336_pt1 | contig 10891 bp, 10 predicted proteins | sample LakKiv25m_FD_114539 | JGI IMG/M metagenome (GOLD analysis project Ga0172369, IMG submission 114539) | Freshwater microbial communities from Kabuno Bay, South-Kivu, Congo - kab_022012_11.25m | ecosystem: Environmental > Aquatic > Freshwater > Lake | place: Democratic Republic of the Congo...
CGACTAGCACTACAAAATAGATAAAACTAATAAAAATTTATCACTAAAAACAGTAAGCGTTTCACCACGTCTGACGTGGTTTCACTAAATCCTGATTTTTTCGGCTATCGCCGAACGTTCTAAATTTTTAAGTTTTATTAGCGACTTAAAGCAAGAGGCATAAAAAAGTAATTTTTTTATATCCGAACTGAGGAAGCTAAAGAGTTTAACTATTTCTCCGTGATGTCGGGAAGAAGATAGTATTATCTTCGATAGTCGGAATAAGAATTGATTAGAAATTAGAAAATGTAAATTGAGAATTGAAAATTAATAATATATAATATTCTTATGTAACATGGAGGGTGTGCATAGAGCTCATTAGTCTTGGAGATTTAATAGACAGAGATAAACTTGCTAACTTTAGCAAATACTTTTCGTATATCATACTAGCGATTAATGTTTTGATTATAATTGGCTTCTTGGGAGCTTTAGTCTTTACAAAAAATCCGCTTGTCTCAAACGATGTAGTGAGAATCGCTACCGGCGTGAGCGTTCTTGGAATATTTGTATTTTTTATATCATTCAAGGTTAACAAAAAAGAACCAAAGTCAAACTTCCTTATTCAGTCAGCCTTTGTTTTGGTATACTTCTTTATTATTTTGGAGTTAACCGGTGCGGTAGATAGCATCTTTATGCCCGCCATTTATCTGTTCCTTATTCTGTCAGCATTTTATTCTTTCCTTATAAGCTCAGTGGTTTTGACTATAGCTGTCAGCTATTTTATCTACAGTGATATGTATTTAAAAGATCAAACAATCCAAGAGTTTATGTCTTTAAACGGCTCTAGTTTAGCGGCTATCATAACTGTCACGATATTATCTATTCTTCTCGGTATGAAATACAGAAAAAACTGGTTAGACAAAGAAAAGCTGGAAAAGTATACAAAAAACATCTCAGCAGACAAGTCAAAAGATGAAGCTATCTTTTCAAATATAGGTGATGGCATATATGCAGTGAATGAAAAAAGAGAGCTCATTCTTTTTAATCCGCAGGCAGAAAAAATAACCGGATGGCAAGCAAAGGACACTATAGGACTGCCGTGCAAAAAAATAATGAATCTCAAAAATGATCAAAGTATAAGTATCTGTGAAAAAGATTGTCCTGTTCTCCAGGTCTGGAATACCGGTAAAAATATTACAAGGGACGACCTTTGTTATCCAGGAAAAGGTAAAAAAACAATTCAGCTAGAAGGTACCTACGCGCCAATTAAAGATATGAGTGACAAAGTAACCGGCGCCATATGCGTCTTTAGGGATGTTACCAAGAAAAAAGAAGTTGAAAGAATGAGATCAGAGTTTGTCTCTACTGCGTCCCATGAGCTTAGAACTCCTATCACAGCAATATCCGGATATATAGAGCTTGTAATGAATCATGATGTCTGCAAAGTAGACGATAAGGCTTCTGAATATTTAGGCAAGGCATTTAACACTGCACATGCAATGTCAGAACTTATTAAAAATCTTTTAGTTGTAACAAAAATAGAAGATGGCAAACTGGAATATACCATTACTAACTTTTCACTAAAAGATTTGACCCAGGAAGTTATAGAAGTTTTTAGTAAAAAAGCTAAAGAAAAAAATATTGATTTAAATTTTAATCCTAGTGCTAATTTAGCTATAAAAGGAAAAACTGTTGCGAGGTCACTTGATGTTAGGGCAGATCAAGAACAGATACGAGAGGTTTTAAACAACTTAGTGGAAAATGCTTTAAAGTTCACCGATAATGGAGGTGTATCTGTTTCAATAGACTATGATGAAGATTTTGCAAAAGTTTGCGTTGCTGACACCGGTGTTGGTATTCCTGCCGAGGGGCAAAAGCATCTTTTTGAGAAATTTTACCAAGTGGATAACTCTGAAACCAGAGCAGTTGGCGGAACTGGACTTGGTCTATATATAACAAGATCAATAATAGAATCTTTTGGCGGACAAATATGGGTAGAAAGTACAGAAGGCAAGGGAAGTAGGTTTTTCTTTACAGTACCTAGGGCACTCGGTTAGGTCTTGCAAAGAAAACTATTTTCTATTAATATAAATTTAATAAAAGAGGGAAAGACGTGACAAAAGTTTTATTAGTAGAAGATGATATTGCTTTAAGAGAAATTTATTCTGCTAGATTTTCGGCAGAAAACTTCGAAGTTTTAACGGCAAGTGACGGAGAGGAAGCTTTATCGCAGGCAATAAAAGGCAAACCCGATCTTATTATTTTGGATATTATGATGCCAAAAATTTCTGGGTTTGATGTTTTGGACATTTTACGCTCGACACCAGAAACAAAAAATACAAAGGTTATTATCATGAGTGCTCTTTCTCAGTCTTCTGATGTCGAAAGAGGGAAAAAACTTGGCGCCGATGCATATCTAGTCAAATCTCAAACAACTCTTTCTGATGTAGTAGACAAGGCAAAGGAGATCTTGGCGAAACCATAAAAAAATAGATAAACTATACCTGATTAAAGTATCAAAAATCCCGCAAGGGATTTTTTGAATTGCAGAGTTTTCAGGGTCGAACCTTGTTGGCAAGTCGTTTCCATCAAAACCATTATAATCTTGTGGGTAGAAAATTTTTGCAGTGTGATCTACATAAAATTCATTGGCTAAAATCTCTCTGCTTTGCTATAATTTTAAGCATGGCAAGAATACAATTTTTTGTCATTCCCGACCCGATCGGGAATCCAAGATTTTGTTAAATAGACTCCGGGTCAAGCCCGGAATGACAGGGGAGTTATGAAAAGAACACTAACAATAGAAATAAGTCAAAACATCGGAAAAGAGGTTACACTTTCCGGCTGGATCCACAAACTGCGAAAGCTTGGTGGTATTTCCTTTATAGTCCTGCGTGATAGAGAAGGGCTTGCTCAAGCCGTTGTTGATGGGGCAAAGGAGAATGAAAAACTGAAAGAGCTAACCACTGAAACAGTTGTGAAAATTACCGGCAAAGTTGTAAAAGAAGAGAGAGCTCCACATGGTGCCGAACTTCACGATTGTAAAATCGAAATTATCTCACCGGTTAAGGAGGATATTCCTATCGCAATAAACAAAAAAGAGATGAACGTAAATATCGACACTCTTCTCGACAACCGGCCAATTACCTTAAGGAATCCAAAACAGAGAGCTATATTTAAAGTTCAGGGAGAAATTCTTGACGCCTTTAGAATATTTTTTGAAGATAATGGATTTACGGAGATTAATACCCCAAAAATTGTCTGTTCCGGCGCGGAAACAGGCGGCGCCGAAATGTTTGAGGTAAAATACTTTAAGAAAAAGGCTCTCCTTGCTCAAAGTCCACAGCTTTACAAACAAATAATGGTTGGTGTGTATGAACGAGTTTTCGAAACGGCATATGTCTACCGCGCTGAACCGCACGCCACATCACGCCACATCAATGAATACATGTCACTTGATATTGAGATGGGCTTTATCGACAGTTGGACAGATTTAATTGATATTCATCAAGACCTTACTAAATATATGATTGAACGGCTCGAGAAAAACTGCAAAGAAGAGTTTGAAATGCTAGGAGCGACTATCCCTAAATACGTTGAAATTCCTGTACTGAAGCTTCGGGAAATTCAGAAAATACTTAAGAAAGAGTACGGAGAAAAATGTGTGGGTGCACCGGACCTGGAACCAAAACACGAAAAACAGATTTGCGAATATATAGCAAAAAAATTTAAAAGTGACTTTGTGTTTGTCACTCACTATCCCAGTAAAAAGCGGCCATTTTATACCATGGATGATCCAGGCAGTACAGATGAAACTCTCAGTTTCGACCTTCTTTTTCGCGGACTCGAAGTAACAACAGGTGGACAGCGCCTACACCTCTATGAAGATTACCTAGCGAAAATGAAAGCAAGGAGCATGACTCCGGATGGTTTTGAAGATTATCTGAGTGTATTTAAATATGGGATGCCTCCTCATGGCGGATTTTGCCACGGACTAGAGCGCTTAACTGCTAGATTTCTAGAACTAGATAATGTCCGTGAAGCATCGCTTTTTCCGCGCGACATTAACCGCCTAAGGCCGTAATTATTTAATTGTTAAGCATGTTATCAAATATAGACATTTTAGAAGCAATCAGAAATAAAGAGTTTGAAATTGATCCTTTCGATGACAAGGATCTCAGGCCCGCTGGTCTAACATTCCACCTCGGAGATACAATTCTCCGCCCTAGAGCAGGAAAAGTTATCGATGTTAAGAAAAACGCCCTTCCAGAGTACGATGAAATAAAAATTACAGACGATGATCCTTATCTACTAAAGTCAAATGAATTCGTTTTAAGTCAAACTGCCGAAAATGTAACTATCGGTGATAACCTTGGATTTATGATTGAAGGGAGAAGTACAGGAGCAAGACTGGGATTGACAGTTGTGCAAACTGCTATGATCGTAGATACGGGGCATACGAACAGAGCAATTACCCTAGAACTGAAGAATAATGGTCCAAATGATATTCTTTTATATCCAAATATGAAAATTGCTAGAGCTGCTCTTTTTCGTCTGTCCAGTCCAACCTCCATTAACTATGACAAAGAAAAAGGTAAATACCGAAATCAAAAAAATGGCGGCAAACCAATATTGGAAGATGAAATAAAGCCATGCTAGCAGTAAAAGAAAAAACATTTGAGGGTCCGCTTGATTTGCTTTTGAATTTAATTGAAAAAGAAAAGCTTGATATTTCTAAGATTTCTCTTGCAAAAATCACAAACGATTATTTGGATAAAATTCAGAAAATAGATGCCTCAAACAAAAATCTTGCTGACTTTCTGGTTGTCGCGTCAAAACTTTTATACTTAAAAAGTCGAGCACTGCTACCAATCTTATCTCCCGAGGAAGAGGAAGAAATAGAAGACCTCGAGTCACAGCTTAAAGAGTATAAAAAGTTCAAAGAGCTATCGGGTCAATTCGCTGAAATTATAGACAAAAATCAGCGTTCTTTTGAGCCGGGAACCAGAAACTCCGACTTTAACATTTTCCTTCCGCCTTTAAATGTTGACTTAAACTATTTAATGAACGTGTTACAGGAAGCTCTAAGCAAGGTGCCTAAAGTAGAAAAAGTTCAAGACAAAAAGGTAGAGATGAAGGTCACCCTTGAGGAAAAACTCGATCACCTGCAGGACATTATTAAAAAAGATAAAAAGTTTTCGTTTAAGTCAGTGGTGGAAAAAGCTAAGTCGAGAGGGGAAGTCATCATTACTTTTCTTGCACTTCTTGAAATGATTAAAAGAAAAATGGTCAAAGTCGAGCAAAACAAAAACTTTGCCGATATAACAGTGGAGGGATTATAATTTAGACATGACACAAAAAAACATCAAATCACAAATAGAAAGCTTACTGCTTGTTGCCGGCAAGCCTATTTCTATTAAAGAACTCGCAAATACTCTTGGGCACAGCATTGAAGGCGTGCAGAATGAAGTTGACTCTTTAATAGAGGAGTACAAAAATAGGGGATTCCGCATTATTAAAAAAGGCGAGAAGTATCTACTTGCCTCCGCACAAGAGAATTCTGAAATTGTTGCCAAGTTCTTAAATGAAGAGCTTCGATACGACCTCTCTCCGGCAGCACTTGAAACGCTTGCTATTATAGTTTATAAACAACCATTAACAAGAGCTGAGATAGAAAATATTCGTGGAACAGACTGCTCGCGTATTTTAAGAGTTCTGATGATACGGGGACTTATAGAAGAAGTCGGAAGAAAAGATTCTCCCGGCCGGCCGATCCTCTACGGCACAACGGTAAAAATGCTCACATACTTGGGTTTGGAATCTGAGGAACAATTGCCAAAAATGGAAGAAGTCGCCCCGGCCTAGTTATGACTCGTATCAACAAATATATTGCATCCTGCACAGGATACTCCCGCCGAAAGGCCGAGGAACTTGTTTTAGCTGGACGAGTTAAGGTATCCTCCTCCGCTTGCCCCGTACCAAATGGTGCGCGGGTCATTCCCGACACATCTCTTGTCATTCCCGCGAAGGCGGGAATCCAGCCAGCCGCTGAAGTCGTAACAAATTTAGCTACAGAGATTAAAGAAACTGATAAAGTATTTCTGGACGACAAACCCCTCAAACAACAAACATTTATTTATTATGCCTTAAATAAACCTATGGGATATACCACTACTACCTCCGACCCTCATGCAAAGAAGCTAATTACCGAACTCGTCCCAAAGGACCCACCTGTTTTTCCGGTCGGCCGGCTAGACAAAAACACCTCCGGATTAATATTCCTTACAAACGACGGCGACTTCGCCCAAAGAATGACACACCCAAAATACGAGAAAGAAAAAGAATATATTTTTGAAACTGACAAACCTCTTTCAAAAGAAGCATTAGAACAGCTACAAAAGGGCGTTATGCTTGATGACGGCATGACTGCGCCAGCAACGATACAAATTCCTGCCAAGGTTCCGAACCTTGGCAAACACGGCATCACCCAGAATCTTTACTCCATCACAATCCACGAAGGCCGCAACCGCCAGATCCGAAGAATGATAGAAGAAGTGGGTGCAAAAGTTGTAAAACTGAAAAGAGTTCGCATTGGAGAATTCGAGCTAAAAAATTTAGGAGAAGGAAAATACAAAACTTTCAAACCATAACCTCTTGTCATTTCGAGTGACTTCACGGAGTGACGAATCGAGAAATCCCTTCGGTTTGTTGTGTTAAGGGATTCCTCCGCTCTTTATTCCATAATATCGGTCGGAATGACAAACTAAAATTCTTTCATTTTCCATAAAATTTGCTATAATTAGGAAACTTGGAGGGAAGCACCTTCTTTTTTTAATATCTGGATATGGAGGAAAAATGCACCTTATACTTGAAATTGTTGGACATCGCGAAAACGAAGATCATATACTGATTTACGAAATTGCTGAGTTAGTAGCGGCCAGTATAAAGGGAGGCTCGTTAAAAGTCACGAATTCGACGGGACAGTGCAATCGACCATTTGTTTGCCTAAAGAAATTCGTTTCTAAGGGGCAAGGTGATGGAATGATTAACTACTCCATGAATCGCCTTCCAAAGCGCAATAATGAGGAAACAACAATCGCAGCTGACACAAGGAAGATTTTTGCAAGAGGGAGAGGTGTCAAAGAGTTGCTTGGCAAAGAAGTGCGAGTCATGCTACATCAGGGAGGAGCATGGAAAGAGGGTACTATAGTCGCAGCGAATTTATATGATGACAGTAAGCCCTTCAGCTGCCCTATAAAATAAAGGTCCAAAAAACAAAAAAAGAGACCCGATTCGTCGGGTCTATTTTTTTTGTCTACATTCTGTCATTCTGGATCCTAAATCAAGTTCAGGATGACAGGGATGAGATTCTTCGTTTCACTCAGAATGACATTGTTCTATAATATCTATATGAAAGCTTTGATTATTGCGGTGCTAATATTTATCGACATTATTCCTCACGGGGTTCCATATGTAACGGATACTCAGAAAAATCTGGAAAGTAAGGTCAAGGTCGAGGAAAGGAATGCAGATTCTGGACAAAGCCAGAATGACACTCTTTTTGATTTTTCACCACTTCCCAACAAAACTGCAGAGTTCTATAATCCTACCGTTGGCGCAAAGGAGTACCTAGCCGTAGATATGGGAACAGGTGAGATTATCCTAGAAAAGGATAGGGAAAAGGCGGTAGAAGTCGCGAGTTTGACAAAGCTGATGACCGCTCGACTGCTCTTAAAAGACGGAAATCTGGCAAAGGCAGTCACGGTTAATGATTTATCAAAGATGCGAAGCGACGACTCGCGAGCAAACCTTGTTTTGGACGATGAGATATCAAACCGAGATCTTTTGAAGGCACTTTTAATAAACTCCGCCTCCGACGCCGCTATAACAATCGCGAATCATTTGTACGGCGGCGGCTATAATGAGTTTGTAAACAAAATGAATGAAGAAGCAAAAGCGCTGGGCCTTAAAAATACAAACTTCGATAACCCGGTTGGCTGGGACAGCGATAAAAACTACTCCTCCGCCGAGGATCTGCAGATTTTAGCCAGAACACTGCTGAAAAATGAAGAGTTCGCGCGCATTGTGGCAACTACAAGCACCTCCTTTACCTCCGAGAAGGGATATGTATATCCACTCAAAAATACAAACATATTACTCGACGGTGCCACCGTCTTTGGCGTAAAAACCGGTCGTACGATGAGTGCCGGTGACTGTCTTGTCGCACTAACAAAAGTAAAAGGCCGCGATGTACTTTTTGTCATTCTCGGAGCAGGCGACCGCTTCTACGAGGCAAAAAACCTTCAAAAATGGGCAAATTTAGGGTATAATTGGTAGTCATGTTAAAAGTAGCATTAATCGGTAAACCAAATGCTGGTAAAAGTACGCTTTTTAACGCCTTAATTAAGGAGAGAAAGGCAATTACCACTCGTATTCCCGGCACCACGCGCGACTGGAAAGAGGAAGTCGTGAGCTTTAATGATTCTGAATTTATACTTGCCGATACTGCAGGCATTGAACTGAAAGTTCCAAAAGATGATGAACTCAAGGTAAAAGCACAGGAAAAAATAGAACAGAATTTGAAAATGGTAGATCTTTTTATATTCGTCGCCGATAAAGAAACTGGAATTACCCAAGAAGATACGAAAATAATTCGTGACGCAAGGAAGTATGGCAAAGAGATGCTTCCCGTTGTAAATAAAATAGACCATCTAAAAGATGAGGTAGCGTTAGCTGAGTTTAACAAGCTCGGCCTTGGCGAACCGCTTGGAGTCTCAGCAGAAAGAGGAAACGGACTTCACGAACTTAGGAAAATTATTCAGGAAAAAATAATCAATTCTATCATTCCGAGCGAAGCCGAGGAATTTTTTAATGAGGGAAAGGGATTTCTCCACTCGCCACTCCGTGGTGTCGGTCGAAATGACAATATTATCAAGGTTTCTATAGTTGGTCGGCCAAATGCCGGAAAATCTTCATTCTTAAATAAGTTGATTGATGAGGATAAGTTCATCGTCTCGGAGATTCCCGGCACCACACGCGACGTGAACTCTACGGTGCTTAAATATAAAGAAACGGATATTAAATTCCTGGACACTGCAGGCCTAAGAAGAAGAGGGAAAATCGGCAAAGTTGCAGGAAAATCAAAAGAGGGAATAGTTGAGAAGTTCTCGGCCGATAGGACAAAAAAGGCACTTGATGAGTCCGATATTTCTATTTTAATTGTAGACGCTGCCGACGGCATTACCTCCCAAGATATGCACATCGCCGGATATATCAAAGATGCCGGCAACGGAGTAATTATCGTTGTCAACAAATCCGATCTATTCAAAGATGGCAAGTTGCATCACGCATGGGATAGTGCTGAATCCTTTACGCGCCTTGCTCGCCATAAGTTTGAGTTCCTACCTTATGCACCGCTGATTTTTGTCTCATCTCTCACTGGTAAAAATGTCGATAAAGTCTTGGATCTGATTTTGAAAATTAAAGAGAAAAGAGAAAAAAGAATACAGACGGGAGAACTCAACGACTTTTTTAATAAGGTAATCCTAAAAAAACCGCCGGTTAGTGTCGATAAACATCAGGTCAATATTAAATACGCCACGCAGGTAGATATAAATCCTCCTAAGTTTGTCTTTTTTACAAACTATCCGGAAAAGGTGCACTTCTCATACCAAAGATACCTGGAAAACAGAATCCGAGAAAATTGGGATTTTACAGGTACCGCGATAAAGATCAATTTTCGCCCTAAGAGTAAAGCTTAGTTTGATTTTTAGCCCAAAATAGTTTAAACTATAATTCCAAAAAACAAAAAGTTCTGCCGAGGGCAGGGCTTTTGTGTCTTAGAATGGAGTACCTATGGTCATGGTAAGAAAACCCTGCATCAATCCATATTGTGTAGAAGGAGAAATCCCTTGCCCGGAATGCAGTGGGAGTGGCAAACCATGCAAAGCCTGCCGTTCGACCGGAAAGGTTAGCTGCGCTTGCAAATCGAGGTTTCTTGCTCTTGGCACCAGCCTCGATCTAACTGGCACAAATGGGCAGGCGCGCCTTTTTAAGGTCAGTTCAAGCATCCGTGGCTCACAGGTCTGAGCAAAGGAGAGGGCATGTCACTATTGAGGCGTGTTTTCCCGCAGAGACTGGAAGTCCATGAAAACGCAGTTCGGCAGAAATATCTCAAGTGTCCTCGCTGCAACTTTCTTTTGCACGAGAGTAAAACGGACTTCAACAAGACTAGAGATATAGGTAAGTGCCCAAAAGGGTGCCACAAGATCTTTTGGCGCAGGAAGCGCGCTTAGGCGCGCTTCCTGCCACAGACCAAAGGGTCTTTTTTTATTTGTCCACTTACAAAATCATTTCTTTATCTATATAATACTATTTATGAAAGTAAAAACGCTTATAGTGGGGCTCGGTAATCCCGGCCCAAAGTACGACAACACTCGGCATGATGTGGGCTTTATGGTGCTTGATAAACTTTGTGATGGCGAGTTTAAGCATGAGAAGAGATTTAATGCTGAGGTTTGTGACTCCCTCCGTTGTCATGCCCGCGAAGGCGGGAATCTAGATTCTGGACAAGCCAGAATGACGGATAACGAAGTTACTCTCATGAAACCCCAGACTTTCATGAACTTATCCGGTGAAGTAGTAAAGGCATTTGCCGACTACTATAAAGTCGCGCCTGAAAACATCTGGGTCATTCACGACGATGTTGATATTCCTTTTGGTGAAATAAAAATTCGTGAAGGTGGTTCATCGGCCGGACACAAAGGAATCGACTCATTAATTAAGCAACTCGGCACACAGGACTTTCTGCGCTTTAGAATAGGGGTAAAAAACGAATTCTTTGAGAATATAGAGACCGAAGACTTTGTCCTCCAAAAGTTCACTCAAGACGAGCAGTTAAAGTTACCTGAAA
>Ga0172369_10009337_pt1 | contig 10890 bp, 6 predicted proteins | sample LakKiv25m_FD_114539 | JGI IMG/M metagenome (GOLD analysis project Ga0172369, IMG submission 114539) | Freshwater microbial communities from Kabuno Bay, South-Kivu, Congo - kab_022012_11.25m | ecosystem: Environmental > Aquatic > Freshwater > Lake | place: Democratic Republic of the Congo...
GACACCGCGCCGCGTTTTAATGGCGCAGACTTAACTCTTGATTGGATGAAACGCTATGATTCATCTGTTTATTATCTCAATCTCCCCATGCCGATGGGATGGCATCAGCCGATCTTGTCGCGCGGTTTTTATTGGATGAACGCTTGGTATGGTTGGTCGTTGCTTGAAACACCTTCAAACATATGGGATGTCACAATTCCCTATCTTAAACTCAATGGCAAGTATTTGATCGTAGGGAAGGGAACTGTTCCTTTCGAAAAAGACGCGACACTTATTGAATCTCTAAATGGATTTGATATATTTCGTTTGCCAAGCAGTCCGCCTTTTGCGTTTGTCTACCATCCCACAGGGGGTGAGATTCTTCAACCATCTCAAATGAAAGAAGTGGCGGTACAGTGGACCAGCCCTAATGATTTTCAAATGCAGGTATCTGCGGAGACGGGCGATTATGTTGTGGCAATGGTGCCGTTCTACCCCGGTTGGTCAGTCACAGTGAATGGTCAGACTCGGCAGATTTTGAATGTCTCGAGTTTTCTCGGTGTGGTAGCAGAACCGGGCGAGCCGGTTTATAAATTCTCGTTTTCCCCTTTGTCTTTCAAAGTGGGGTTGACTCTTTTTATAATTACAATGATGGCTCTGGTTGTCTACAGTCTATGGCGCAGACCAACTCAACAAGCATAACGTCGTAAGCGCAATATCGTGACAAACGCTCCTACTCCTCGCTACAACGACGCTCGCCGTTCTGATTCAATGTTCAACTTTGTGTTGGGCATTGCCCTCGTTGCCTTCGGACAGTACCTCATGGGGCAGCCCGATCCGCTCTTCGTCGAATTCTCTTTCACCAAAATACTTAACACATACTATCGCTGGGACATCTACAATCTCGACAACGTGATTGTGGGCGTTGTGCTGTTCGTCATCGGCGGCGTGCTGTTTGCGCGCGCGGCGCGGGCGTGGGCGATAAAGGAAGAATCGCCTGACCTGCCGAAAGAGGAGATGACGACGCGCTGGCGAGACGGTTTCCGCGCGACGGGCGGGTTGTTGTTGGCGGCGGCTGCGCTGGAATCCTTTTTGTTGTGGCGATTGAGTCTGCGCGATTACAATCTCCTCTCTCCGATCTTGTTGCTGATCATCATTGCTTTGATCGTGATAGCGATGTGGCGCTGGGATCGGTTGAATGGTCGCGCCGCGCCGCTTGCGCCGCGATTGGATCGTTACGACGTGTATGCGATGTTAGCGATTCTGGCGGTGGGCTTTGTCGTCAACGCTTATCAGATCACCCACGTGCCGAATATCATGATGGGCGACGAGGGGGATTGGTTCACGACGGCGCGCGCGGTGGCGGTGGGCGAATACAATCCACCATTGTTCGGTTTTGGGGTGTATAGCTTTCCGGTTCTGAGTTCGGTTATTCCGGGTTGGGCGATGAAAGTCTTTGGCGTTTCATTGTGGGGCTGGCGATTTACCTCGGCGCTCGCGGGTGTGTTGACGGTGATGCCGTTGTACGCCTTGGGGCGCGAGATGTTCAATCGCCAAGTGGCGGTTGCCGCCAGCGTGATCATGATCGCCACGCCCTACTTCATCGCCTTCGCTCGTTTGGGTTACAACAATTCGCAGTCACTCTTTCCGGTTGTGTTGGCGATGTATTTGTTGTTCGCCGGATTTAAACGCGGCAGTTGGTTGTACCTGTCTTGCGCCGGCATTGTTGCCGCCTCAGGTTTTTACACCTACACCGCCGCGCGACTCGCGGTGTTGGTTGCACTCTTCTTCTTTCTCTATCTTCTCCTCTCACGTCAACAAAAAATTAAACAGTTGATCGTCTTGGGCGTGATCTTCTCGCTGGGCTTTCTTGGCGCGGTGCTGCCGTTTCTTGTCTATGGCAATACCGTTGCCCCGCATCTGGGTCAATTTAAAATGCTGGAGAGTTTGTGGGTCAACAGCGATTACGCGCCCGGCTTGTATCCTGATCCCGCTTACGTGAAGCAGATCGCGCCGACGGAAGTTGAAGGGGCAACACTGTATTGGGATTGGCGACTCGCGCCGCATTTGTTGTCGCGCGGCTTCGCCCGTTCGATCATCGTCTTCAACATTGATTCGATTGTCACCGAACATTTCATCGCCGCGCCGTTGGCGGGTCCGGCGATCATGGCGGCGCTCTACATTTTGGGGCTGGCGTTGATGTTCGGCGCGTGGCGCGAGGGACGAAGCGCGTTATTGATTCTATGGTTTGTCTTGGGGTTGATGTCGCTCAGTATTTTCAACACCTTTCCGCCGCGCCACGCGCATCTTGTTCCTTTAATACCGGTGGTGGCGTTGTTCGTCGCCGTGGGGCTGGTAACGATCACCCACGCGGTTGTTGAAAAAGTGACTCGCTTGAGCGGCGCGTTTAAATATCTGCCGATCACCTTTGGCGTTCTGTTGTTGGCTTATGCCGGCCTTGAAAATTATTTTGTGCAGATGCCGCTCATCTATCGCCCCGATTTTGAATCGGTGGTGTCGTGGGCGTTGTTGAACTCTGCGCCGAATCAAAAAAACATTTACGTTTACACCGACAATCCTTCGCAGGCAAACTTCCGCCCTTTTGCCTCGCGCCATCTTCGTCCCGAAGTGCAGTACCAATCTGTCGCCGCCGAGTCTCTCGACTCACTCACGGTCGACTCGCAAGCGCGTTACGCAGTGTTGTATCGCCCCAAAGACGCATCGGCGATCAGCCTCAAACTTCAAAAGATCGTCCCGGACGTTCAGCCCGCAATTTCAATTTACAATCGTGAAGGCGAAGTGATCGGGTATGCGCTGATCAGTCGTGGTGTTCAACTCGCCGCGCCGACGGATGTGTGGTCGGGCCTCGTTGATCTTGTCCGCTCGCCGATCTGGGTTGTGTTGATCGCGCTTGCAGTGTCGGCGATCCTCACTTACTTTTTCAAACGATCATGGCTGTCACGCCTGCCGTCACCCATTCCCGAAAATACTTTCCCGGAATTGCGCGGACTCACACTTCCGACGATCACACTTCCCCAGATTTCACTTCCTATGATGAACTTGTTGGACTCATTTCCAAAACCGAAGCCGCCAACAACGGTGACGCCGCCGATAGGCGACCCGAAGCCGCCAGCCGCTTCGGCTTCGCCGACGCCAGTAAACGTTGAACTGAAACCGGCGGCGGCTAATGAATCGTCCGCGCCACTTTCGATCAGCACAACTCAATCGAGCGGCACGCCGGGAGTCGAGATCGATCTCAAGATTCGACTCCATCTGCCGCAACTCAAAAATTTTTCTGAACGGCAGTTTCAAAGACCCAATGTTGGATCGATCTTACAATGGTCATCGTTTGATTTTGGTAATCCTGGTTGGTTGCTGGGCGCGATAGCCTTAGCTGCAACTGGGCAGATGGCGATCCTCTCTCAACGATTCGAAGCGGGCATCGTGTTGTATGCGTTGGCGATGGGCTTGACGATCTATTGGGCGTATCGTCACCCTTCGGCGCGTGAACGCGCCGCCGAGTCGGCGACATTTAATAGCCGCGCCATGGAAATTATTTTGGTCGCCGCGCTGGTTCTAGTTTCGGCGTTTGCCCGCTACTATCAACTCGATAAAAAAGTGTACGGCTTGGAAGGCGACGAAACGAAGTGGACGATGCAAGTATGGTTCTCGACTATCACCGGCGAACCGCGCGGCGATTTCTCGCATCACTTTCTCGATCAGCCGGTGGACTTTTGGTTGAAGTCAGCCTTCATGCGAGTCTTCGGCGAAAACTTTTTCTCGGCGCGAGTCGCCAGCGCCACCATGAGTTTGCTGTCTATTTTTATTTTCTATTTCCTCGCGCGGCGATTAACTTCAAAACCTGTGGCGATGTTGGCAGCGTTGTTCTACTCCTTCGCCCTCGCCGAACTCAGCACGGCGCGGCAGGCATTGCACGACACCCCCATTGAGTTCTGGTTGATCTTCGGTTATTTCTGCATCGTCACCGCAGTGGAGTCCCGGCGGCTATGGCACTTCGCTCTCGCTGGAGTGACGCTGGCACTTGGCATGTTGACCTACGAAACATTTTATCCTGCGCCCATCGTCGCCGCGATCTATTTGTTGATGTGGCTGATCGTCGAGTGGCGCAAGCCAAACGAGTGGCGCGAATGGATCAAACGAATCGTAGTCACGGCAGCCCCGTTTGTTTTTGTTGCGCCGCAAGTGATTCGCTATATAGAGTTTCGCGCGGGCTATCATCTGCTGGCGTTCAACGCCGCCACACGCGACGACGCGAGCCTTGCCGCCATCGGATCGTTCCCGTTCAAAAATTTCAGCGAACTTGCCGTTACGCTCTTCCAACAGATTCGCTGGGGCGATTCGCTTCTGCGAATTGACGCGCCGTTCATCAACCCGCTTCTCTCGCCGTTCATCGTTCTCGGTTTTCTTTACACGCTGTGGAATTGGCGGCGGTGGAATGTGTTGTTCACCGTAATATGGTTCGCCGTTTTTGCTTTGCCCATTCCATTGTTAGGCGCGCCGTGGCCTCGTGTCATCTATCCCGCCCTCATGCCCATGATGTTGTGGGGCGCACTCGGCGTGTGGTTGATCTTCAACGCCGCGCGCAACTTTTATACGCAAGTAGATCACAGGGTTGTGCCTGCGCTCTTTTGTGTTTTAGTTTTAGCCATCGTCTGAAATGATGTGCGCCTCTTCACCACGCAATTAATTGATCCCGATGATTGGCGCAAGCGGCGTGAGCTATTCGATAGGGTTGCCGCCTCCACGCTTGATACGCCGATGATCTATCTGCCGTTTGAACCCCGCGAGAACGACGTGATCACCCAAGAGAGCAATTTGATTCACTTCGCCGTCGGCGGCACGCGCCACACCGCAGCCGACTCGTCTAACTATTATCAAACTTTGGTGCTTGACGATGTGATGTTCAATGTGTGGGAAGCACGCAACAAATATTCATCCCTCATGGTCGTGGCGGATAAAACCGCGTTCACCAAACAAGACAAACGCAACGCGCTCTACGCGACGCTGCGGCGTTGTTACCCTCAAGTGCAAATTGCGAGCGGACAATTCTTCGATACCTATCGTCTTGCCTCAACAGATTTAATATCGCCCGAGTGTTACAGCACACGCCCGCCCAAACTTGTTCAACCGGCTAAAGACGCCTCGCTTCCATCTGCCCCTGTCACGTTCCATTGGTCAAGCGATAGCGGCGCGCAAACGTCGTATTGTATCGAGATCGAACAACGCCGCCCGCGAGTGATCTGGATCGAAGGCGAATCATTTTCAACCGACGGCGGCTGGTTCCCCGAAGCGTTGTTCGCCGATTTCTTCAGCGGCACGGGCTACCTCACCGACAACTGGAAAGCCGACAAAGCGACGACTACCGCGCTCGTCCCATCGTCGGGCAAATATCGTTTGTGGGTGCGCTCATACAAGCGCGTCGAAAACGATCATCACAACTTCATCACGCTTAATAACCAGACGTTAGAGTTTGCCGAAAACGGTTCCACGTTATTCCGTTGGGTGTGGAAGAACATGGGCGAGTTCGATCTCGCGGCGGGAACAAATCCCGTTGCCCTCTCTCGCACGTACGGCGCAAGCGATCAGAACAGTGTCTTCATTGATGCCGTCGTCCTCACCGATGATCTCAACTACGATCCCGACCGCGATCTTCTGTGGACTCCGATCTTCGACTCAGGGGACGTCGCCTCTGCTTCTGACACATTCACCTTGCCCACCCCTCTTCCAGCAGGCGACTATCGCTGGCGCGTTCGAGTTTTTAATGGAGACAAATTATTAGATGCGGGCGGCAAGTTGGGTGTGTCGTCGGGGGAGGGGACGTTCAGCGTTAAATAAAGGAACACTTGATTCGACCCCCTCAGTCCCCCCATTTCCGCAACTAAATTTTAGATTTGGTTAATTGTTATAAGCGAAAATGGGGGGATGCCCTTTAGGGCAGGGGGCGCGCGTGGTGTTTTACTTGGCTGTCGCCAAACTATCAGTTGCCGGCAAACATGCCGCCGAGAAACGAGAAGATGAAACTGAGAACAATGGAGCCTGTCCAACCCCACATGACAAAGCCAATACTATCACTACGGCGAACCCCGTTTGACGTTCCGCGCGGCTCATCACGTCTACAACTTTTTGATGCCACGCAGAAGGCAGCAAGCTCGCAATGGCTATGACTACAAAAGCCAGCAAAAAGATCGGGGCAAAGGCGTGACGCTCAAGGCTCTCTAGCCATCTGCCTTTGAGCAGCAGGGCAAGCGCCGAGCCTAAACCACAGCCGGGGCAGGGAATACCTGTGGCGGCGCGGATAGGGCATTGCCAAGACGGTAACCCGAAGAAGACGAGCAGGGTTTGAGTGGCGGCGCACCCGACGATGGTCAGCGCCAACGCGCGCGATTCTATGAATGGAGTCAGAGCAGGGGTGAAGAACCGATTCAGGATTGAAGTTTGCATTGGTCTCACTAAAATAACACCGCTCGCCCTCAAAAGTGGCGCAAAGGACGCGGATTAACCCAAGATGCCCATGCTATAATCCCTCGCACATCTTATTGAAGGAGAAAATTTATGGCTATCGCCGAACCCCCCGCCGAAATGAGTCTCACCCTCACTTCCGAACATGAAATGATCCGCCAAACCGCCCGCGACTTCGCTCAAAACGAGATCGCCAAGATCGCCGCCGAGCATGACGAAAGCGGCGAATTTCCTTTTGAGACTGTAAAGAAGATGGGCGCGTTAGGTCTCATGGGCATCGAAGTCCCCGAAGACTACGGCGGCGCCGGGCTCGACACCTTGAGCTACGTTCTGGCGTTGGAAGAGGTGAGCAAAGTGGACGCCTCACATGGCACGATCATGAGTGTCAACAATTCCCTCTTTTGCAACGGCATTTATCTTTTTGGCACGGAAGCGCAAAAGAAAAAATACCTGTTCGACGTTGCCAGCGGCAAGAAGATCGGCGCGTACTCACTCACCGAGCCCATGTCGGGCTCCGATGCCGGCACGATGAAATCGCGCGCCGTGCGCGAAGGCGGTAGCTACATTATTGATGGGCGCAAGAGTTGGGTCACTTCCGCGCCGGTTGCCGATTATCTTTTACTGTTCACCATGACCGCGCCCGAAAAAAAACACAAAGGTGTCACCGCCTTCCTCATTGATACCGATCAACCCGGCTTCAACCGCGGAAAAAAAGAACCCAAGCTCGGCATCCGCGCCTCTGCCACGAGCGAAATTGTTTTTGACAACTATCGCTGCCCGGCAGAAAACCGTCTCGGCGAAGAGGGCGATGGATTCAAAATTGCGATGACCGTGCTAGACGCTGGACGCATCGGCATTGCCTCACAAGCGTTGGGCATCGCCGAAGCCGCTTACGAAGCGAGCATTAAATACATGGGCGAGCGCGAAGCCTTTGGTCAGAAGATCGCGCAGTTTCAAGGATTGCAATTTAAGATCGCCGACATGAAGACGCGCATCGAAGCCTCGCGCCTGCTCATCTACAAGGCCGCCCTCGCCAAGATGCGCGGTAAACAAACCGGCGCGCGCTACACGCTCGAAGCCTCAATGGCAAAACTTTATGCGTCCGAAACCGCGATGTTCTGCGCCCACGAAGCCGTGCAGATTCACGGCGGCATGGGCTACAGCAAAGAGCTGCCCGTTGAGCGCTACTTCCGCGACGCCAAGATCACCGAAATCTACGAAGGCACGAGCGAGATACAACGCATGGTGATCGCCCGACAAGAATTGGGATTGCGATAACTCCAAACTTCCGAAGTCTTTAAGACTTCGGAAGTTTGGAGTGACGATATGAAAGCCGCTTACTTCTCTCAACACGGCGGACCCGACGTGATGATCTACGGTGACGCCGCCAGCCCCGAACCCAAACGGGGTGAGGTCATCGTCCGCATCAAAGCGGCGGCGATGAACCGCGTGGATAAATGGGTGCGCGATGGTTGGCAAGGACTCAAACTGCCGTTGCCGCATGTCCTCGGCTCGGATGGCGCGGGCGTTGTCGAATCGGTTGGCGATGACGCAAAAAATTTCAAAGCGGGGGATCGAGTCGCTATCAACACTAACATCGGCTGCGGGCAGTGCGCGATGTGCGCCGCCGGTCATGACAACTTATGTGACGACTGGCATCTCTTCGGCGAGACCATGAAGGGAACGGACGCCGAACTTGTGGCGATACACGAGCGTCAGCTTTTGCGCCTGCCTGAAAATTTCCCCTTTGATCAAGCGGCCGCGGCCGGGCTCGTCTTTCACACTGCGTGGCATTCGCTGATTACAAAAGGAAAGTTGCGCGCGGGCGAAACGGTGCTGGTTGTGGGCGCGGCTGGCGGCGTCAACTCGGCTTCGATCCAGATCGCCAAATACGCCGGATGTTTTGTCTACGTCGTCGGCTCGGACGAACGCAAACTCAATTACGCGCAGTCGCTCGGAGCGGACGTGTTGATGGATCGTTCCAAAGAAGATTGGGGGAAAAAAGTTTATCAGCTCACTAATAAGCGCGGCGTGGATGTGGTGGTGGACAACGTGGGCGCAGGGACGATGATGACCAGCTTGCGCTGCGCGCGCAAAGGCGGGCGCATCCTCACCGTTGGCAACACGGCGGGACCCAAGTTTGAATTCGACAATCGTTTTATGTTTGGCAAACACCTCTCGCTCATCGGCTCGACGATGGGGACCCTGAGCGATTTCAAGGAGGTGATGAGTTTGGTCTTTACCGGCAAACTCTACGCGCCGATTGATTCCACATTTCCTCTCGCCGATATTCGCGCCGCACACGAGAAGTTGGACAAGGGCGATGTGTTGGGGAAGATCGTTTTAATTCCTTGATTTCGTAGAGACGCGCCATAGCGCGTCTCTACTTTATAAATGCGCCGCCCGTTGAGTGTAACTGCTGTGTCCCTCTTGGTGTTTATATTAGCGATGATGCAGTGGACGCGCGCGATCACTTTATTCCCCCGTCAATCGTTTCTCTCTGAATTTACGATCTCGATCCCATTACCATACCTCATCGCTTCCGCCGCCGTGTGGGGCGGGGTGCTGCTGGCGGCGTCGCTCGCGCTTTGGTGGATGAAGGGTTGGGGTAAGTGGTTGGCTCTCGCGAGCGTGACGGCATCACAAGGTCAAGAATGGTTTGACCGACTCGTGTTTGGTCGCTCCGATTATTCGCAAATTTCACTCGGCTTCTCGTTTTTCATTTCAATAATGATTTTGATTTTGGCGTGGGGCATTTTGCTTCGCGCGAAATTTGATTAGGAGCAACTATTCAGCCGTCATTGCGAGGCGCATGGTTTTCGCGCCGAAGCAATCTCGTGGCGTGACATGATCGAGATTGCTTCGCAAAGAACGCTCGCAATGACGGAATGGCTGAACAGTTACGATTAGGAGCAACTATGGCACTGGATCCCAAAATTGAACTTTTGAGAAAGACTCGCGAAGAATCAAAAGTGGGCGGCGGGTTGGAACGCATTGAGACACAACATAATCGTGGGCGACTCACTGCCCGCGAGCGGCTCGATCTGTTATTGGATCGCGGTTCGTTCCGCGAAGTGGATGCATTTGTCACCCACCGCACGCACGATTTTAATTTGGACGAGAAAAAATTTTTAAGCGACAGCGTGGTGACGGGCTGGGGAACGATTGACGGGCGGCTGGTTTATGTCTTCTCGCAAGACTTTACCGTGTTCGGCGGAAGTTTGGGTGAAGTTCATGCCGAAAAAATTTGCAAGATCATGGATATGGCGATGAAGACCGGTGCGCCGGTGATCGGCTTGAACGATTCGGGCGGCGCGCGGATTCAAGAAGGCGTGGTGTCTCTCGGCGGTTACGCCGACATCTTTTTGCGAAACACGTTAGCGTCGGGAGTCATTCCACAGATCAGCGCGATTATGGGACCGTGTGCCGGGGGCGCGGTGTATTCGCCTGCGCTGACCGATTTTATTTTTATGGTCAAGGGTTCGTCGTATATGTTTGTGACCGGACCCGACGTGGTGAAGAGCGTCACATCGGAAGACGTGTCGCAGGAAGATTTGGGCGGGGCGAGTGTGCATAGTGCCACGTCGGGCGTGTGCCATTACGTGGCAGAGAACGAAGCCGATTGCATGTTTTTGATTCGCAAGTTGTTGAGCTTCATTCCGCAAAACAATATGGAAGACCCGCCGTTTGTTAAGTCTATTGACGATCCATTGCGCGAAGACGAGTCGCTCGACACACTTGTGCCGGAGAATCCTAACAAGCCTTACGACATTAAAGAGGTGATCACCCGTGTGGTGGATAATGGAGAATTTTTTGAGATACACGCCGACTACGCCCAGAACATCGTCGTCGGTTTTGCCCGACTCGGCGGGCATAGTATTGGCATCGTGGCGAATCAACCCGCCGTCTTAGCGGGCGTGTTGGATATTAATTCGTCGGAGAAGGGCGCGCGGTTTATTCGCTTCTGCGATTGCTTCAACATTCCGTTGGTGACGCTTGAAGATGTGCCGGGATTTTTGCCGGGTGTTAAACAAGAACACGGCGGCATCATTCGCAGTGGCGCAAAACTTTTATACGCCTATTGCGAAGCGACGGTGCCAAAATTAACCGTCATCACTCGTAAAGCCTACGGCGGCGCGTACGACGTGATGAGTTCTAAACACATACGCGGCGATTTGAATTTTGCCTGGCCCACTGCCGAGATTGCCGTAATGGGTCCCGATGGCGCGGTCAACATCATCTTCCGCAAAGAACTCGCCGAGGCAGATGACCCGGTCGCGAAGAAAGCGGAATTGGTGAAAGAGTATCGCGAGAAATTTGCCAACCCTTACGTCGCCGCCTCACGCGGTTACATTGACGATGTGATCGAGCCGCGTGAGACTCGCGCGCGACTCATTAATGGGCTGGAGTTATTAGCTCATAAGCGTGATA
>Ga0172369_10009340_pt1 | contig 10887 bp, 7 predicted proteins | sample LakKiv25m_FD_114539 | JGI IMG/M metagenome (GOLD analysis project Ga0172369, IMG submission 114539) | Freshwater microbial communities from Kabuno Bay, South-Kivu, Congo - kab_022012_11.25m | ecosystem: Environmental > Aquatic > Freshwater > Lake | place: Democratic Republic of the Congo...
TATTATAAATAAAAATCCAAAAAAAGCAAAAATTCTGTGTCTTGATTTTTCCATGGTCTATCATATACATACATCGTTTATACCACAAAAAAATATGCGGATAGTGATTATATTTCTATGACTCATCTTCTGATCACTCGGCTCTGTCGTGATGACCAGATTTTCCGATTGAATAACAAAAGCTAAGCTTCGTGACTTCTTTTTTGGGCGTTCGAAATGTCCTGAATGTAAGCATGTATTGAAAGCAAAGAATTTGATTCCCGTCGTAAGCTATCTCGTCCAATGAGGGGAATGTGAATATTGTAAGAAAAAAATCTCTCGAATATATCCCGTCTTGGAATTGTTGTGTGCAGGAGTTTTTGTCGTAACGTATTTTCTATTGAAAGATTTCTGAATTGAGACATTGGTTTTTTGACTTTTGATGAACCGGCTTCTTGTTCTCCTCTTGGTCTACGATCTGGAAAAATATGAGTTACATATGGTACTACGAGTGCTTTTGACGACTTTGAGTATAGTGGCGAATATCAATATCTCCGGAGGAAGCGATGGAAATTTTTTGATGAGTACTATTATGTTTGGAGCGACATTTTTGTTGATTTATGTGTTTGCGAAACGATATGTACATATGAGATTTAAACAACATGAAGAATGATTTGGACAGGGAGATGTATTTTTGGCAGTAAGCATATGACTACTATTTCCTATCGTTCTCTCATTCCAACATCTCTCATTTTCTCTGATGCTGCTAGCAAAGACCTTGATTTTATTTGTCGTATTGAGTAGTATCATCGGGTTAATTCGAGGATGACTACAATACCTATTGAATTGAAAATTGATAATTAATAATTGAAAATGAAATATAAATTCTCAATTTTCCATTCTCAATTCTCAATATAAAGTTATACCATTTTTTCCGGCAATGATTATCGCGTTTTGGATACTTGCTTGGAAACTTTCATTCTTTATCTCTCTTGTATTTCCTTTGGCATGATAGCAAAAAAATCTATTCAACCTGAAAAGAAAATATCATTTTCACGAAAGTTTTGGACTTTTGGAATCTTGAACGCTGGTGCGTATATACTCTTGTTTTCTACCTTGTTTATGAAATTTTTGACTATCCAATCCATGATATTCGTCCTATCGTTTTTTCTTTTTTTCCATTTTTTCTATCTAGAAATACGCAAATTCCCGATCAAATATCTGCTCATGATTATGCTCATCGTCAGTATCGTTGAATGATTATTTATAGGATATAGCCATATTTTTCTTGTGCTTTCCGCATGGTGTATCAATGCCGGCATCGTAATGCTTGGCTACAATCTTCAAGGCGAATCCCATGATAAAGTAAATCGGGATACTATAGGATATTTGAATGTAGGAGGATATATCTTTACGGTTTTTATCACCGTCGGATATAGTTTATTCGTCTTGTGATATTATGCGAAATTTCCGTTTACCTGCCAAGATCTCTCTAACGCGTCCAATCGTGTAATCAATGTATTCACGAGTCCTGTTGCCAAAGGTGTAGAGAAAGTCAAAACAGATACGAGCGCATTTTTCAGCACTAAAGTAAAAGATATTGCTGTCATTGGACAGGATATCTCTTTACAGACACAGCAATCGAGTTTCTCGACGATGGTACAAAAGTTCAATGCATTTAAGAAAAATCTTATCGACCAAACACTCAAAGATAATAGTACGGTGAATATGGGAATCTGCGATTATCTTCTCGGACAGATAAATCAGATTTATGAAAATCCAGCATTTAAGACATCAGTGATTTTGTTGATGTTTTTGCTCCTCTACGGATTCGTCAGAATCGTATTTTGGGTAATGACGGGCATCGCATTTGTGATGTTTAAAATCATGTTCGCGTTGAAAGCATATCGTATACATACCGAGATGAAAGAAGTCGAAGACCTGGAATAGCAGACATTGACTTTGTCTGTAAAATAGATATCATCTATAAACAAATAAAAAAAGATATGAAAAAAATCAAAAAAAAACCTCTGCTTGTTTTTCGTATCTTAGATTTGATGCGAAAGAAACAACACAAGACCGTAAGAAAATTTGTAAAAAAGGGTACGATAAAGACATATCTCCTGGCACACAAAACGTTATTCAAATTTTTTGAATTTCTTCTACCGGTACTTGCTACATTGATATTCGTCATGTTGATATTCATTATAGCCGTACTCATGGGACTTACTTTTTCATCAACTACTAACTTTGTAATTATCATGGTTTCTGGTACGATAAGTATCTTTATCCTCTTCTATCAAATTTTCAAAAGTATCATCGAAGATTGGTTAAAAAAAACTAACGAAGAAAAAAAACAATTAAAATGAGACTGACTTATGGATTTCGTAGGTCAGTTTTTTTTACTCTAGCTATTATTGAAAAAACTATCTACTTATATAATATTTATATTAATTTTAATTCTGCATTCTATATTATGAAATCTATAAAACCAACAATAGTCGCACCCGGGTGATCGTATGAAAAAGCCATGGTAGCGAGCCATTATGGAGCCGAAGAAGTCTATGTCGGCGTGCCGTTCACCTCACTGAGAATGAGACAGAATAAAATCTATAATTTTGACGATTTGAAAAAAACCGTAGATGATCTCCATAAAAACGGAAGTAAAGCATTACTCACAATGAATATTTTTCCGAGAAATACCGATATCAAAATTTTTGAACAGACTGTGAAACAGATTGCGAATGTCGGCGCTGATGCCATCATTTTCTCCGATCCGTGAACCTTCCATATCATCAGGAAATACCTGCCGGATACTCCCCTGCACTTAAGTACGCAAAGCTCGACGATGAACCGAGCTGCGGTGAAATTTTGGAAAGATATGGGGGTAAAAAGGATCGTCTTCGCGAGAGAATTGTCACTCGAGGAAATAAAGGAAATCAGAGAAAAAGTACCAGGAATGGAAATAGAAGTTTTTGTCCACGGCGCTATGTGCATGAGCTATTCGTGAAGATGTCTGCTTGGCGATTATATGAGTGGAAGACCAGGAAATAAGGGCGAATGCTCACATGCTTGCAGGTTTAAATATAAAGTACGATTGGAAGAAGAACGCAGACCAGGAAAATTATTCCAGATGGAAGGAGATGAAAACGGAAGTCATATTTTATCATCAAAAGATCTGTGCACGATAGATAAACTAAAAGAAATATTACCGTATGTCGACGCCATCAAAATCGAAGGAAGAAGTAAATCAGAATTTTATGTATGAGCAGTTGTAAAAGCCTATAAACACGTAAGAGATGCGATTATTGCATGAAAAAAAATAGATGGAAAAGTAGCGAATTTGGTCAATGTGATACCACATAGAGCATATCGAGATGGCTTCCTTTTCAACCAACTAAAAGATTTCCCTGAAGGCGAGACTCCGGTCGGCTCTACGACTTTGGACAGTGCCGGACCACTATTCAACAGAAATTATTTCGGAATATTTTCTGATCAATATATCGAAAAAAATAAGAAAAAATATTTTCATATCGAGCCAAAAGAAGTCATCACTCCAGGAATGAAAATCAAATTTTTGAGTCCTACGGAGATGGGCGAATTGGAAATCATAGATATCCTGGACGCCAAAGGAAATCAGATAGAAAAAGCACATTGTAATAGTTGAGAACTATATATTTTGACCGATAAGAAATTGGAAGGTCGAGAAATTTTATATGAATAGTCATATGTCTGATTTCACTATCAATGTACAGCTCGATCTCGAAAAAGATGCTCGGAACTATCGGGCAGCTTTCAATAAAAATACGCATTCCAGCAAACGAAAAGAACAGGTAGCGAGCATCACTGCCATCGATCTGGAAAAACTCAGATGAATGGATGAAAATGATGTATATCCGTTTCTCCGCGAATATCTGGAGGATTTTTGGGATACCCACAAAATACAAGCAGAAGAAAAAATCTTAACCATAAAAACCGCTGTAGATAAGTATAATCCAACGATTTTCCAAAGGATGGCGTCGCTGACGAAACACCCCATATATAGGAACGATTTTACTATTTTCCTGACATCGTTCAATCGCTGACCCTACAATTACCAGCACGGATATACATGGTCATGCATAGAATGGACATGAGTGCTCAAAGCATTTATTCATGAGCTTCTGCATTTTCAGACCATATCTTACTATAAACCATATATCATAGGAAAACTGCATGACGAAAAGAAATTTGAGGAACTGAAAGAATCTCTCACTTTCCTCCTGAACCATGACTTCCTGGATATCATAGAAGGACCGGATAACGGGTATCCGCAGCATCAGGGATTAAGGAAAAAACTCGAGGAATATCGAGTTCATTCAGATAAAGATTTTGATAAATTAGTAGAATATTGATGTGATTTAGTGATTAATGAGTAATTTTCTGAAATATATGGAATCTTCTCGCAAGTCAGACGAGAGCGAATATAAAGATAGCTATACCGACTAATACAAATGAAGTCTGGATACCAAAGATAGCGGAAGATATTCCGAAAAGCAGGATTCCGACCATTTCTCATAATTTGGAAATAAATTCTCCTACTCATGAAATAGTTCATTCATCTTTTGGATCGACACAATCAGAAACGAAAGCTGAGATCACTGGACGCATGATCGAGAGTCCGAATGATATGGCGAAGGTAATTATCATAATGCTTCGAAATCATTCATTGTATCCCAGCAACATATAAAGGAATGAAATGAAAAGTAATGAGAAGAATAAAAATTTTCTCTTGCTCGTGTGGTCAGCAATATTTCCTGTGAAAAAATCTATCAGATATGGTATACGCATCACGGCGAATACGATAGCAATCTGTGGAAGAGACAAATGGTTTTGTATGGAAACGATAGGGATAAATATAAATCCTATGTAGCTAAGCAGGTTGAACATAAATTCAAATCCGAGCGCATAATATAATCTGTGAGAATAGTTTTTCATAGTCAAAAGCACTCTTTTGATAGAACGAAAAGAAAACACTTCAATAAAGAATTTATGCACAAACGTATCTTTCCCAAGGAATGTTTTGATCTTTGTCTTACTAAGATTTGGAAGTTGTTTATCTGTAAAAAACGAAAGAATAGCAAACAATGAAATGAATAAGAACATATATGGTAAAGCCACATACCCAACAAGCGCTGCAGCAATTAATGCTCAAATAACGTATGCAAGATTAGCAGCAGAAAAATACAATCCAAACACCGCTCCTCTTGTGTGTTTTTTGCTATGTTTACGGATGAACGCTTGATAAGTCGTCAGTAATGTCGCAGTTGCTAAACCATTGAGAATAACTGCTATAACTAATATCACCGGTGAACTGAAAATCCCCGCAAGGAAGTATAAAAGTCAGGTGATTATATATACTCATTTACTCAAAAACAATACTGATTTCAAATCTACGTGATCATCTATTTCTCCGACAGGGATGGAAAACAACATTTTTCCTAGAGATAATATTGCTCAAATTATTGATACTCGAAGTATATTGTTTACGATATCTTCTATATAAATAGAAAAGAATACATCAGCTCCGAGTCCTCGTCATAAGAGAAATAAGAATAAGGAAAATGATACCATCCTGATAGAAAACGGAATAGAAAAAAATTCTTTTTCCACTATAGAAAAAATTCAATTCTGTCTCGTAATAACGATTGGTTCGTTTGGATAATTATTTACTGTTTGTGTTTCTGGTATAATCGGCATATGATTTCCGTTAAGAATTAATAATTCTATACCATATATCTATTGTAGTTAAAAAGTTTTTTTTGTCAAAAAAAACTACCGGATATCGGTAGACTTACTAACATGCACATATTATTTTCCATGAATGATTTCCATTTTATGACGTAATTCGTACTTCGTACGTAATTGATAATTTGCCCTACAGGCGTATATTTATCAATTAATATACGCGAGAGGAACGAGCGAATTACACCGAAGGTAAATTACGTGAAGCTTATTACGCGAAGCAATTTAACGTTTCATCATAGTTGCTTTTCTGAGTTTTCCTCTCGTCCGTCCTGATTGAGGAGCATCAACAACTTCGGTTCCCCCTGCGGGTGTTCTGATAAATCTATATCCGTCTGGATCTGTTCTTAATCTTGTTTCCCAACAGATTTTTCTTCCTCTAAGGAATCGAGTATAATCACGACCTTTAGGATTTTTTACTACTCCAACTACACCAAGATCTTTTGCCTCTTCCATAGTGAGTTTTCTTTTTGGATATTCAAATCTCTTAGCTCCTCTCAATCTAGAAGCCGCTTTCTGTTGTTGGGATTTCTTTTTCGCAATCCCTTGTTTGTTTGTTCTACTTGCCATTTTTATGGATGCAGAATTTAAAATTTAGAATGTAGAATATTTGTTTATAATTTTCTATTTCCAATTTTCAATTCTATATTATCAATTCTGAACTTTGCATTCTGTATTCTGAATTTTATATCGTAAACTGTCCGTTTTGGTAGATAACTTTTTGTGTACCATCGGACAATGTCGCCGTAACGGTTCTTCTTGCTGTGGATACGATATCGGTATGTCCTGAACATTGGTTCAATCCAAGTTCCTCTAAATCTTTTTCGGTCAATACACCTGCATCGCCTTTGAATGCATCATTGAAGGCGCTTCCTACAGCGATATGCGTATTGCCTTGTGGACCTCAAACATTTTCGTCATACAAAGTCTCTCCCATGAATTTGGTGATATGAGAAAATCTTCCATCCGTCAAAGAAAATTCTCAGACCTTATTCATATTGGGAGTTTTTATCATCTCTTCCAATCCTTTTTTATTTTCTGATGCATCGAAAGCAACAATCACTCAATCCTCAAATTTGAGATAAATACCGGTGATGATCTGTCCATAATAATAGAGCGGTTGGTTGAATCTTATTCGGCCATTGGTCTCTCTTCGATCAGGTGATGTGAAAATCTCGAATGAAGGAATATTACGTCAAGATCAGCATAATCGTTGTCTATTGGTTCAGATTTTTATATGTAAATCAGCATCTTCTCATTGTACATGAAGATATTCTATCGGCAAATCATCGAGCGTCTTTTTTATATTTTCTGTCGCTTCAAACGTTTTTTTCCATTCAGCGATGGGATCTTCTTTGTCTAAATAACATGCGGTAATTATTTCTTGTCGATATTCTTCGAGTGACATCTTTGCTTCATCAGCCATCGCTTGCGTACCGTACAATCACAGTGTTCGCGTCATCTTTCCGTCCATCTCTTTTTTCATACGTTTCTCTTTATATTCCTTGCGTGAATGCATTCTCGCCGCTAATTTTTTGGGATCGATATCTTTGAGTTCATATTTATCCACTTCTGCGATAATGGAAATCACATGAGTCATCTGTTCTACTTTTCCGTGTAATAAATGGTTCGGATAGAAGACAATCTGATCATCGTTCGCATGGTCGAAAAAATGTTTGGCTACGCCGTCTGGCAAATATTCCATGATAGGATGAGCACCCGCTTCGAGAATTGATTTCTGTAGTGGCAAGTAAAATGCTTTTGCACATTCTGGAATCTGTACGAAAACGACATCATCTTTTTTCACTCATTCTCACGATCGGAGGGCAAATTTTACCAGTACGTCAGCGTATTTTTTAAGTAATTCGTCTGAGGGTTGATACATTTTTACAATAACTAACAAATTAAAGAATTACGAATTAACGGATTGCGAATTTTTATATAAAGTTATCTATTTATCAATATATAAAAAGTCCTCGAAATTTTGCAAAATAAAAAATTCTGGATATACTATATATAAGGAATTTATTTTTTGTTATGAATATGTCCATTTCCAAATATTTTATTCACTTCCAGAAATGTATGAAAAAACCGTACTGCTGTTTTTGTAAACATGTAAAAACTTATAAGCGCCATTATATTTACGGACTCTTTGGATCTTTCGCCGTCATAAACATGATCGTTTTTTTCGTAGGGTTTTTCGGCGCATTGTATCATACACAATATCACGCAAGCGCTGCAGGACCATCATATATAAATCCAGTGACTTTCTGTAATACCGTCACACAAATACCGCAACAAGAATGTTGATGATTGGTAGATATCTACAATAGTACTGATGGACAAAATCGGACGAATAATACCAATCGATGATTGACTACAAATGTCTGTAGCTGGAACGGAGTGGTCTGCGGAACACCTGGACATGTCACGCATATCAATCTCAGCAATAATAATCTCGTAGGAAATATCACTTCGAATATCCAATATCTTAGTGAATTGATAGGTATAGACATTTCATATAATACGATTTCTACTATCGATCCTATACCATCATGATCACTCACCTACCTTTTGACCTTCAACGCTTCGTATAATCAGCTCTGAGATGTGGGATGATTTGATTCCTTAGTATATCTCAAAAATATAAAAAATATCGATTTAAGTCATAATAATATTACAGAAATACCCTTAGGCTATCCTAATATCAGCGGTTCCATAACCCATCTTAATTTAGGATACAATCAGATCACCGACTTTACAACCATCACCGCTGCGGGAGGCACTTCTTTGGTTTCTCTATATCTAGATCACAATAACATATCTAAAATACCTGATTCTTATCTCAAACTTGCCAATGTTATGATTTCTCTCAATCTTTCATATAACAAGATAAATGATTTTCTTCCTATCACCACTCCAGGTAGCGATTCACTGATCTCACTCTATCTTGGACATAATATCATACAAAAAGTCCCATCAAATATTAAAAATCTCACATCCCTTGAAAATCTCGATCTTTCAAAAAATCTCATAAACGAAAAAACAGTTATTTATATTGGAGATCTTTGGACGACATTGATTTCTCTTAATCTCGCTCATAACCTAATAAAAGTTATACCGGCAACATTTTCAAACTTCTGAAGCAATAATACATTATTGTATCTCGATATGTCGTATAATTATCTCACCAACGCACCGTATATAGATGGAATATATAGTTTAATATGATTGAATCTCTCTGATAATCAATTGACGAATATGATCAAATTGAATGCACTCACTAGCCTCCAAAGCATTGACTATGGATTCAATAAACTTACAAAATTCCCCATTGCTGAATTACTTAGTGTAAAGAATACGTTGAAAAGCTTTTCTTTGAGACATCAGCGAGATATATCACGACCAGGAAAGATGGCTGGAGATATACCTAATGAAATTGTTCTTCTTACAGCATTGGACAATGCTTCCAGTAAGATAGACTATAATCGATTACGATCATATAATGTTACCGATCCAGTACTTCTTGATTTTTTGGATCAGAAATTCGTAAATACCAGCAATGTCGAAGACGATCTCAACACCAACCGATTGAATCAATACCAAAAAATAGAAATTAAATTTGGAATGGCGATTGACACGCCATATCCCATCCATGCAGGAGACGCTATCGATATAAGGATCGATTATACAAACGTTTGAGTCAATCCCACCTCAATCCTCGATCTTTCTCTTTTTGATCAACCCGGAATATTCACCATCCAAAGTCCGACAGGATTTCCTATGATAAAGTGATCAACATTTGACGGCAACGATTATTGTTTCAAACAACTTTCTGACAACACTACAGGACCCTATTACACTACGCTAAATACACGAGCGACAAACAACTGACGAGCATCATTTGCGGAGTATCTCCTATCACCGGAACACGATTATGACCTCTATAATCAAACGGTCCCAAGTAACAATCCGTATCCGATGCCATTGCGAGGAAAAAGTTTCATTTCTCGGATATCCGCGTATATCTATGATGCCTTCATGGGAAACTTCCGAAGAAATCTCAATACCGCATTGTTTGATATGGATGTTAACGATTATGCTATCAACGGGTGCGGCAACGGCGGAAAACAAGTGACCAGCTACAACATATCTCCTTTGGCAGCAGGGGATAACGGTAGTGTTACATTGACACTCAAAATAGATGATAATTTTGTTGGCGACATCAATTTGGAATCTATCCTAGAAAGCGACGACCGTCTCTACATCCAAGACACGATAGCCAAAACAAATCTAATGGTAAAAGTTGAAGCCAAACCAGTGGATACCGATAAAGACGGAGTGAATGATCCCGTGGATAATTGTCCGTTGGTGATGAATTCCGGACAGGAAAATAGTAATTATATCTCCCCTGTCTGACCAAGCGTCTATTTCGAAAAAACAGATTATGCTGATCGAACGGATCCTGCTAATCAGGATTGTATAACAAGCAGTGTCTGTCTTACAAGACAAGATTCACAATGAATATACAATGCCTATCTCGAATCCGTCTATGACTGAGCAGGAAATACAAGCCCTGCAGACACCGAACGGGCTTTCGGAACTTGTGACAAAAAAGACATACTGACTTTCGATACCCGATACAACACCATATGGTGAGGATGATATTCATGACCGTTGGATATGATAGGAAATGCTATGTGCATTCATCTTATCACCGACAACAAATATTACGATATCATATTCTCCTGATGGACAATATGATGAATAGGAGGATGATTCTCCTATACGAGAGCAGAATACAATAGTAATATAGTGAATTATGGTGATGCCTGTGATTGTACGGATAGTATCTGTACGACAGGAACAAATATCTCTGGAGTGCTTATCTGTGACCCGGTCGATCCAGCCTGTCCCGTACCTTTCTGTGGAGACGGAAACATAGATAGCGGTGAAATATGTGACAATACTAATCTCAGCGGATATACCTGTGGAAATTTTTGATATAGCCAATGAACATTAAGCTGCACTTCGTGTACTGCATTTAATACAGGCGCATGTTCAAATCCGGCGCCGACTCCTCCTCCACCAGTGACACCACCAAGTTGAGGCGGCGGATGAGGA
>Ga0172369_10009343_pt1 | contig 10884 bp, 8 predicted proteins | sample LakKiv25m_FD_114539 | JGI IMG/M metagenome (GOLD analysis project Ga0172369, IMG submission 114539) | Freshwater microbial communities from Kabuno Bay, South-Kivu, Congo - kab_022012_11.25m | ecosystem: Environmental > Aquatic > Freshwater > Lake | place: Democratic Republic of the Congo...
AGCGGGATACGAGAATTGAATACATGTAAATTCTTCGAATTTACAGTATAAACTCACTTCTCATTATTGCCCCGTACAATATTGTTTCTTGAGCTCCTTAGTGAACAAAATCAGAACTTTTTACCAACTGTCCACCAGGAAATATTATATACCAAACTTTGATCAAAAATTAGGGTAAAAAAACTACTTTATCAAGTCCCAATTGTTCAAAAAGTAACCCATTTCATGCTCCTTGTTCCCTAAATAAAATTTACCGTTACGAAATTTTATACTCAACGCATATCCTGTTTTATTATTGACGGTAAAAATCGAGCCCTCTTTTATTCTTTTTTCAATTTCACTCGCAGGCAGAATCAAAAAACTATTATTTATTCCATCTCTTAACACTAAGATATAGAAAATATTGCCATGATTGAATCTTTCGAAGGATTTGTGGCGAATATGGAAATTATATATTTCAGAACTGTTTTTACGGGATGTCTTTACCTGAATACCAAAAAACTTATTATCTTTTATTGCTGATATATCTACGCCAACGTCTACGCTCATAATACTGGCGTTAAACCCGCGGAAAAGAAGTTCGCTACAAACAATATGTTCACCGCCTTTACCAATAAATCCGCCTTCAATCACTATCTTTTCATCTTCTTCTTCTTCTTTTTCAATTATTTTTGGTGTTTGTTTGATTTCTTTTTTGTCTGGATTAAGTGCAAAAATTCCAGGGGCAGTTTTGATAAAATCTGAACCTTCACCTTTGGTATTTATATCAACGATTATCTGGGCGTTCATCGTCGCTTCCGGCGTCGCTCCCTCGGTTTCCAAAATACCGGATTCTAAAGCTAATTGGGTTATTTTTGAATAATGAAGAGGTGTCTTTACCTTTTGCAGTATCTGGATTGCCGATTGCTTAAATGTATTCATGCTATGGCTTAATTATATAGTGTCCAGGATAAGCTTGCCATCAATATTAAATTTGTGAAAATCGATCGATGACTTCTATTTTTAGTCTTTGGAAGTAATCCCATTTTTTCCTATTTTCTGATAAATTATTAAAAAAGGCGGTAACAGTAGGTTTAAATTTGTCACTTATATCCTTAAAATACCAACCCTTGGTTTTTTGATTATATTTATTTCTCGTGTAAGTAAGATGAGCGATTTGTTTATCTGCTTTCCGAACTAAATACTTCAATATTTTCTTTTTTGTTTTTTGGCGATTATAATTTTTTTTGTTTATTAGATAATCTGTTACTAAAATATCACTACTTGCAAAATGTTTTTTAGGATAAAAAAAGTCGAATGAATTACGGGCATGGATGGCAAACGATTCAAGAAGGATATTCTTTGATAGTTGATCGGTCGTCGTTTTCAAAATCATTGCGGCGTTATATAACATCCAAATTTCATAAAAAACATGCTCTGATGCTTTTTTTAAAGTATAATTAGTTATTCTTCTCATTTCTTCTTTCCAAAAATGCCGAATAACGATGGCCATTTTCCTTTTGAAGTTTGACGAATTGTAGTCATGGTTGGAGAATAAATACCCACTTTCTGTTTAATAGTTTGCTTTATCCTATTTGGATTCGTAAATCGATCAATGGTACTTAGACCGGTCGCTTTTCGAAAAGCCCGCTTTGCCCTTGTTATTCCTAAAACTGTATTTAACGACGGTTTCCGGTATCGAAAAAGTTTCATAGAAAATATATTTATACTTATTTTATAAAGTTATTTTTCATCAATTAAAATGAATCTATTATCGCTTTTAAAGTGGTTACAGCATTAACACAATTAACATCGTTAGAATTAATAATTTGCTCCCATAAAACCACATGTTTACCAGGGAAAATCCACTGTTGAATTTGATTTAATATAGATTTTCCATAAAACAAATTTCTTGCATCTTCAGTCCACCCATTTTTTATTGAGTCCTGTAATTTTGTATTCCAAAACTCAACTCGTTGCTTAATAAACTCATCCGAAAAAACAGTCGAATAATTTTGTAGTTTTTCTTGCTTAGTTTTACTCATTTCTTTTATGATTTCATCCTTTGTTGTAGTGTTGTGATTCAGAATTGGAGTGATATCCAAATTACCAGCCTTAAATCGTATTTCATTAGCAACATATCGAATTGTAGATTCATTTAATTGATTACGAGCCAATTCTACTAGTTTGTTTTTTATCTCGTCTAGGCTCTTTTTTTGTGCATATGTATTGTTCTGTGATATTGAAAAAATAGCTTCAGGAAAAAGGAAAGTATTTTCGATATGATAATAAGGTAAAAAAATTAATTTATTTTTTGATTTTTCTGTATATATTTTTACTTCTTCATCAGTTAATGAATCGCGATCTCTTACCATATATAAATCAATTCCAAAAATTCCTTTATGTAATGTATCGGCTATAGAACTAAGATTGTTTATGTTGTCACAACTCTCTGATGGTACAATAGCGAGGTCATTTTTTGAAGATTTAGCGATTGTTGCAAAAACATTTCTGTCGATACTATTATTAGATCCTTCAACAAATAGAAGTTTTTTTCCAAGAGACAACATTCCAATTGCCTCCCTCAAATTGGGTAAATTCATTAAATCAGCCAGATTATTCATATCTATCCGCAAAGTTTGATTATTATTTCCTGTAACTGACTTTGGACGTATAAAATGAATACCTGTTTCAAAGGAATTACTAATAATATCAGTTGAATGGGTAAATAAAAAAAACTGGTTTCTTTCTCCAATATGTTTAAGTACCTTAATAAGTCGATAGGTGAGTTCGGGATGCAGATGTATTTCTGGCTCATCAATTAAGATGATACAATCGGATGGATGTTGCATTAGAATATCAAATGCAAGAACAATCACTTCTCTTTCACCGGAAGACAGACTCGAAAATGGTCTCGATACATTATCCTCATCCAGATACTGTAAAGTTGAACTATCTGGTTCAATAGGAATCATTTTCTTCGGATAAAGCAAACTATAAAACAAATCTTCAAATGCTTTCGTAGGATCAATAATTCTTTGTACAGACGCAATTGTACTTGTAAGATTAGCGTTAAGTTGCGAGTATGCTGACTTTCCAAGGTCCGTTAATAATTTTATTTTTTCTCTTTGGAGTGTATTACAAATATCTATAAATCGATTTTTTACCGTATTCATTGAGTACTCATTACCTACTTCTTCTTCATCAGGATTACCTATTTGACTAAAATTAAGCTGCTGAAATTGTATGGCGTCAATTTGTCTACCGGAGTCTATTTGGATTAATCTAGCCGTAGTCTTTATCTTTTTTCTTGGTTTACTAAAGATGCTCCAAAAAACATTATGCGGCAATTTTATATTGTCTGTACCCCAGTTTAATTTTTCCTTATCATTTGTTGATTCGAGAATTACTGAACAGTTAGGGGGAGGATTACCATTATTTTGGAAAATATAACAAATGGCATCTTTTATTTTGGTTTTTCCTACACCATTTGGTCCAGCAATCACATTAAAATCACTAAGATTTTCAATCTTTACATTTTTTATTACCTGATAGTCTTTTAATACTAATTCTTTAATTCTCATTTAAAAAAAATTAATTAATTATTTAACTAACCACTTATTTCTTTACAAACTTATTTATTATTCTATCCCTGGCATTATTTAACTCCGAGATAGTCAATAAGTTTTCATAATTCCAAATTTTGCCACCGGCAGAAAAGGCTTTCAAATATTGATTACAGTATGCTTTTGGGTTAATTATTAACATATTATTATCAACGGTAAATCCTAATTTCATCGTATAATCATATTGAATTGAATAGCCGGACGAAGCAAGCCATTGATGCGCTAATACATTTCGCCAATTATGTATTTTATCTGCGACCGAAGAATATTTTAAATCACTTGTATTACCATCAACAAAAGTTTCAATAAATTTCTTAAACCCAGCTTCACCCTTTAGATTCCAAAAAATCTCTGAAATTGTTAGGGCGACTGAATGGATGCCTAAGAATAATAACGATGTCTGATAATTTTCTGGTGTTAAGACAATTTCATTATTAAAAAAATTAGCGATTGAATTTAATAATGTTTCTATTGACTCAATTGGTGAACCGTTTTGAAAACGTGCCAATCGTTTTTCAAAAGGTTCAATTAGATGTGTATTATTTTTCATAGTTATATTTTGTTTAAAATATAGGTAATTTTTTTCCCATAGATTTCAATCATTTTTTTGTTAGCTTGAACAATCTTTTGTTCTTCTTCAATATTTTTCACTATTCGTTCTTGTGTACTCAAATCTGGAAGTGGAATTTTCAACTGTTTTAAAGAAGATTGACTTATATTTGTAATATTGGCCCGATTAGATAAACCAATAATTGTTGTTCTCATTCTACGAGATCTTAAAAGCCATAAGAGATATTGAGGTAAAACCTTACTTATATCAGGAGAACATTTAATCGTAAAGCCACAAAAAACTACATTTTCGTCATAAGAGGGCATTAAAGATACGTATCCGACTCCTTCATATTTAACTGATGATCTTACAAAGATCAGATCATTTGCGTTGACTTTGCTTTGTGAAATTTCCGAAGAAGTTATTTGTACTTTTCCTAAATCTTCTACTTTTATATAATCATCACTGTAAACATCCTTAATGTTAATAAATTTTGTTCCTCTGCCAACTTGATCTCTTGAAAAATTTAATCCATTTTTGAAATCATTACATATGTCACTTAAGTTAACAATATTCCACATTGGATCAATATCTATATCAGATTCCCAGTTTTCTACTAATGTTCGCGCGCCGTTAATAATTTGTTGATATCTATTAATCTCCTCTAAGATTTTCCTCTGAAACTCAAGAGGAGGAAGTGGAATCTTTATTTTTTTGATTTCCAGAGAAATACCTCCAATAATGCCTTTAATGTACGGTTTTAAGTTTGTTTGAAAAACCTGTGATTTAACTATGTAATATAAAAACTGAGATAAGATATTACCTTTTGATCTTAAAATAAAAACGTGTTCATTAATCGCAGCTTTTTCAAAAGAATTATTACCGAAATAAAAACCTGTTTTTCCTGTTGTTGCACCATCTTTAACAATTAACACATCTCCTTTTTTTAATATTCCAGACTTCATATTTTTAAAATGATCTTCTGAAATATACTTCATTTTGTTAAATCTAATGTTTCCGTCTTCTGATATTTGTTCTCCTCCTATGCTTGGGACACCTTTATTTAACGCTCCTCCTTTTTGTCTTGATCCAGATTCAATATCACATATTTCACTTAACTCAGTCATTGGCCATTTTTGGTTTTTATACTCGTTAATTTCTTTATATCTATCTCCAGTTAAATAATAATCTCCGAGATTCCTTATTTTTGATTTTGGAACAAAGATCGAAATAGTATTTTTTGTTAGGGTTTCTAAATCATTTGTTTTTGGAGTATTTTGAGCGACAATATTTCTTTTGTAACTATCTATTAGTGCTAAAGCTATTGGTAAATCGTTTTTATTTATTTCTCTACGTTGAGCTCCCAGATCGAAACCGTCATTATCAATTTTTACAAATAAAATAGATTCTGACTGTTTAGCAATTTGACGATCTAATAATAATATTGAAGTCTTAACGCCGGAGTAAGGTTGAAATACACCGGCAGGTAGTGATACTACAGCCCAAAGATAATTTTCATCCACTAATAGCTTTCTAAGTTGCTTGTAAGCATTGCCTGACTGGAAAATAATTCCTTCCGGAACGATGATGCCGGCGCGGCCGTTGATGTTGAGGTGCTCCATGATGTAATTGACAAAAAGCACTTCGGCACGATTTGCCTGGACCGAAAATCTTTTATGAGGTTTAATACCGCCTTTTGGAGTCATAAAAGGCGGATTGGCCATGATCACGTCATATGTTTCATCCCACTTTTCCTCGCTTGATAAAGTGTCATATTCAAAAATATGAGGAGTAGGAAAACCATGAAGATACATATTAACTTTAGAAAGTTTGACCATATCGGGTGAAATATCATAACCCACAATATGATTCATCATTCTTTTCTTATCCTCGGGATTCAACGGCTTGTCTTTGTGTTGTCTTTGGATATGTTTAAAAGCAGATATCAAAAAACCGGCAGTACCACAAGCGGGGTCAAGGATTGACTCGTCTTTTTTCGTGTCAACAACATCAACGATAAAATCAATGATGTGCCGGGGAGTGCGGAATTGGCCAGCGTCACCCTGGCTGCCCAATATGGAAAGCAGATATTCAAAAGCATCACCTAAATCCTCACTATGAACATATTTAAAACCGTTAATCTCTTTCAAAAATAAACTTAAAGTTTCCGGTGACCGGTATGGTAAAAATGCGTCTTTAAATATATCGCGGAAAAGCTGGGGAATATGGGGATTTTCCGCCATTTTAATGACTGCTTCAGCATAGAGATTAAGCCGTTCATGTCCTCCCAGTTTCGGATCCATGATTATGGTCCAAGAGTATTTTTCGTAACCATTGGTAAAAAATCTCGCTTTCCCGCCCAGCTCCTGCGCTTCCTTATCCATGTCATCCATGAATTTATAGATCATGGCTGTAGTAATCTGCTCGACTTGTGCTTTGGGGTCCGGTACTTTACCCACTAAAATATCACGGGCTGAGTCGATCCGTCTTTTAGTTTCTTGATTTAACATAGATTATTAAGAAAAAGTGTTTAACGGTATATAATCCTTGACGTACTCGGGAATGACTTCACGGTAACCATTGAGCGCTTTAAATTCATCCATGGAAAAACCAGGATAGGTATACAAATATTGAAAATCATCCTGATCGATATGTTGACGGAATTCATCATCGGTGATATAGGCTTTGAAATAATTTTTTGCCGGCAAGACGTATTTATTATCAAGTTTATTGACGGAAATGAATTTGCTGAATTCTTCATCCAGTAGTTCGTCTTTGGATTTAAAACCAGGAATACCTCCGAATATTTTTTCGATGATTTCCCGTAGAGTAATGCGTCTGTCGACTTTGACCGATTTTCGCAGTTTTTCCAGATTAAAATAATCTTCCGGCTGATCAAAGATTTTTTCCTTAACATAACTTTCAAGGGCGGTGAAGTTGCCTTTTTGATACTGCTCTTTAACATATGTATCCTGTTTTAATGTTTCTTCAAATTTCTCAAACAGTTTTCGGTCAACTTTCATTCCCTGAACGCCAATGACCGTCTCCTTCATGGTTTTTAAAGGATCAGGATTATATACGGTTGCCACGTCATGGACCATTGGAGGACCAGGCGGTCCGCCTGTTCCCTTGCCAACCGGTGGCAAATGCAATACTTCGTCATAATTAAATTTTTCTTCAAAGTATTCACAGTTGGCAAAGAAATCGAATAACTTAAACTTTTCTTTTTCTTTTCTTGTTTCCTCCAACTGGCCGTTTTCTTTTTGCTTATAGTCAAACGTGAATTTACGCGTCCCTCTACCCTTAATCTGAATAAAATCAGTCGGTGAAAATATTGGCCGCATTAAACAAAGATTTATTATGTCTTGACAGTCATAACCGGTTGTCATCATTGAAACCGTCACACAGACTCTGGTCTTGCTGCTTTTATATCCTTCAAGATGGCTAGTGTGACCATTGAGATTGTTATTGGCAAAATTGATCGGGAACTGTTGCGAGTTAGGAATATTCGAAGTCACCTGAATGGCAAAATCAGAATTGTATTTTCCCGGCCAAAGTTGATGAGAAAATTCATTAAGTATCTGGGTTATTTTTGAAGCATGTTTTTGGCTGACACAATAAATAATCGTTTTTCCGATTTCTCCGCTTAACGGATCTTTGAGGGCATTTTCCAAAAATGTTTTGCAAAATATTTGATTGGTCTTTTCGGAAAAGAATTTCCTTTCAAAATCCGTATGATAAAAAGTCTCCTCTTCTTCGACTCCTTCATCATTTTTCATAACGACAGCATAACCTTCTTCGGAAAGTAGTTCGGTTGTAATCTCGGTCCGGGCATCAGCTACAATGGGATTAATTAAACAGCCGTCTTTCACGCCGTCAACCAGACTGTAACGGAAAGTCGGATCACCGCTTTCGCAACCAAATGTTTTATAGGTATCCAAAAGCTGCCGTCTTTCCCAGGCCCGCGGATCCTGTTGGGATAGTTTGTTGATATCGACCCGTTTCAAATAATCGCGGGGTGTGGCCGTCAATCCCAGTTTATAACCGACAAAATACTCAAATACCGCCCGGGCATTGCCGCTCACCGACCGGTGGGCTTCATCGGATATAATCAGCTCAAAATCTGTGGGAGAAAATAATTTATTGTATTTATTATTGAATGTAAGGCTTTGAACCGTTGAGACAACAATCTCCGCTTTTTTCCAATCATCCTTATTTTCTTTATAAATCACACAGGTATAATCGTTTTTTAAATAACGGACAAAATTCTTCCAGGCTTGATCTTCCAGTTCCAACCGGTCAACAAGAAATAATATTCTTTTGGCATTGCTTGTTTTTAGAAATAGCTTAATCACTGCCGCCGAGACTAATGTTTTTCCGGTACCTGTTGCCATTTCAAACAAATACCGGTTATTACCTTTTTTGGCTGCTTCCTGTAACGCTTTGATTGCCCTCAATTGATATTCTCTTAGAAACTTTAGTCCTTGGTCGTCAATAAAAGATTTTTTATCTTCTTCTTTTGTCCAGCGGGGATCGTTTTGATAGTTTGGGTTTTGGGATTTAACAATATAGTTTGATTCAACAATTTCTTCAGACAGTTTTTGGGGATTAGGTTGGAAGGAATGAAAAGAAGTCAATGATTCCTGGGTCGGAAATGTAGTAATGATTGTGGGATTGCCGTATTTTAGGTCCCAGAAATAGTGAAGATTACCGTTTGAAAGGATAATAAAGCGGACATTTTGAGATTGGGCGTAATGACGGGCTTGTTCTTTACCGTCAAGCGGATCTTTATCCTCTGATTTTGCCTCAAGCACAACTAAAGGAAAACCAGACTTATCAAGAAGAAGAAAATCAATAAAACCTTTTTTTGTTTTGTCAAAATCATTGCCGTATTCATCAAGATCTTTTTGTGTAATCTTGATATTATTTTCAAGTGATATGTTGGCTTGACCTTCCGGAGAATCAAAAAAACGCCACTTTGAATCAGTGAGCAGTTTATTGATTTTTATCCGAGCCTTAGCCTCTTTTTGCATAGAATTGTAATAGTATATTTTATCATTAAAATACCTTCACAGTTATTAATCCTGAGAAGGACCATAAAAAAAGCCGCCGGCATAAAGATTGATCTCTACGCCAGCGGCTCAGTATTAACTTTTAATTTCTGTCTTTCACGTTCCAGACATAGAGATTAAACAGTTTTACGTATTCGGTATTTTCTTGAGAAGTTGGTCTAACCTCTGTTTTCCCAAGATAATGTCCCATGATTTTTCTTCTCAACTGGTAATACCGAAAAGACTTTAAATTTTTCAAGTAGAGCAAGATACTGGTTTGAAAACGGCAGTCGGGAACAAAAGCGGATAATACTGACCACAATAGATTTGAACCGAATTCTAAATACAGGATTATTGCGACTTAATCTTCTAAAACCATTTGAATACATCAAAGATGCTAAAAAAGAATTGGAAGAAGAAAAACAGAGAATTGAACCCAGACTTTGGCAGGAAGCAATGATACAAAAGTATTATCTTCGTCTTGACAATTCACTCGTGAGCGGTGGAAGGGATTTGAACACTTTAAAGTAGTGGTTATCGCTTTACAGTGTAAACCCTCAACCTTACCTTTCTATTTATGAGCGGGATACGAGAATTGAATACATGTAAATTCTTCGAATTTACAGTATAAACTCACTTCTCATTATTGCCCCGTACAATATTGTTTCTTGAGCGGGCTGGTGAACAAAATTAGAACCTTTTATCATCAATCCGCTAAAAAGTATTATATACCAAATTTTGATGATTTATAAACGCAGATCAGAAAATAATCAAGAAAACTAATGTTACATTTTATTGATCTTTAGTTTTCTGATAAAATGATTAAAAATAAAACTATGCAAACCGATGAAATTGAACTCATCAAAAATTTACGCATCAAAATTCAACACGCTGTTCCTGTGAAAGAAAACGTTGAAACTTGGCGTGTTATCATTGCATTTATTAGCGACTTTCCAGAAAAAGATAAATTGGTAAAAGAATATTTTATTTGGGTAACAAGCGAATATTTAGAAGATAAGGCACAACTTTCAGCAGATATTGAGAGTGCTCAGAAATTCGGACTTACTTTTACGAAAAAACGCTTTGAAGAATCAGGTAATCAAATTCCTGTAGAAAATGGAGTGTCTTGCAGCAACGAAGAAGGAGTAGTTATAGTAGATCCTAAGTTTTTTATTCACCCAAAAGAAAAACCATGATTGAAAAAACATTATTTATTTTTATAGACGAATCAGGTAATTTTGATTTTTCCTCTGGTGGAACAAAATATTTTATATTGACTGCAATCAGCACAATTAAACCTCTTAATGATCGTGAAAAATTATTGGAATACCGTTATCAACTTTTATCAGAAAAAACAGATCAAGAATATTTTTATGCTACCGAAGATAAACAAACAGTGAGAGATGGTGTTTATAGTTTAGTTTCAGGATATGATGATTTCTATGTTGATTCTGTTGTTGCACAGAAAAATAAGGCTAACCCAAGCCTTTATAGTGAGATGTGTTCAAAAAAGGGGAAATTTATGACAAGAATTGTTGGAGCAGAATTTTATCGTATTGTGTGTCAAACACTTTTACAATACATCTTCAAAAGATTTAATTCAACTTCTATAGAAAAAATTGTTGTTGTTCTAGACAACCTTTTTACAGACAACAAAAGACAAACAATTCTAAAATCA
>Ga0172369_10009345_pt1 | contig 10883 bp, 10 predicted proteins | sample LakKiv25m_FD_114539 | JGI IMG/M metagenome (GOLD analysis project Ga0172369, IMG submission 114539) | Freshwater microbial communities from Kabuno Bay, South-Kivu, Congo - kab_022012_11.25m | ecosystem: Environmental > Aquatic > Freshwater > Lake | place: Democratic Republic of the Congo...
GATCACCGTGTCCTGCAAGGCACCGCGGTCGATACAGGTATTGGCGCCGATTTCGACGTCGTCCCCGATGCGCACCGCACCAAGTTGCTCAATCTTTTCCCAGGTGCCAGCATGCGGGGCAAATCCGAAACCATCGGCCCCGATGACCACGCCGGGATGCAACAGGCACCGGACTCCGATCTGGCACCCCTGACTGACCGTCACACGCGACTTGAGAACCGACTGCGCGCCGATCCGCACCCCCGCCTCGACCACGCAAAGGGCGCCCACGCGAACGGTCGGATGCAACTCGGCAGACGCGTCAATCACCGCAGACGGATGAATCAGCGCCGTCTGCGGCTGCGGCAAGTGCTGGCGCCACAGCTGGGTGACCCGGGCAAAGTAAAGATATGGATCGTCGCTGACGATGCAGTCGCCCCGCGCCTTCGCCACTTCGCGCAGTGCCGGACTGACGATGACACAACCGGCCGCCGAACGCGTCAGCTGGGATTGGTATTTGGGATGACTCAGGAAACTGAGCTGCTCGGCTTGAGCCGATTCCAGTGGCGCCAGGCCCTGGATCAGCCGCCCGGCGTCGCCGTGCAGTTCACCGCCGAGTGACGCAACGATGGATCCGACACGCAAGGTCACCCGTGGCCAGCCTTTCGCCGGGTTATTTGGCAGCGGCCGGCACGTTCAGCGCCTTGATCACCTTGTCGGTGATGTCGTGCTTGGGGTTGACGTACACCGCATCCTGGAAAATGATGTCGTAGTTTTCAGCCACGGCCAGTTCCTTGATTGCTTTGTTGGCGCGCAGGATGACCTGCTGCAACTCCTCGTTCTTGCGCGCGTTGAGGTCTTCCTGGAATTCACGCCGTTTGCGCTGGAATTCCCGATCCTGCTCCACCAGTTGCTTTTGCCGCGTGGCCCGCTGTGCCTCCGGCAACGTGGGGGCGTCGCGATCGAGTTTGTCAGCCGCCGTCTTGATGCTGCTGCCCATGTCGGTCAGGTCTTTCTCACGCTTGGAAAATTCCTGCTCCAGTTTGGCCTGGGCTGCCTTGGCCACCGCCGCTTCCTTGAGCACGCGATCGGTACTGACAAAACCGATCTTGACCGTTTCGGCTTGCGCCGCAGTCAGGCAAAAAAAACCAATCAGCAGGGCGGCAATACTACGAGCGAAGATGTTCATCAGAAACTGGTTCCAATCTGAAATTGCATGTTTTGGATTCTATCGTTCTCGAACTTACGGATCGGCTTGGCAAACGCCAGTCGCAACGGCCCCACCGGTGAAATCCAGCTGATGCCTACCCCCACCGATGAGCGCAGGCTGTTAGCGTCGGCATTGATCGCCAGCCCCTGATCGGGCCCACTGACCAGCCCCAGATCCCAGAAACCGTACATACGCAAGGTGCGATCATTGCCTACCCCAGGAAACGGCGCCAGCAGTTCAAAGTTGACATTGAGTTTGCGCTCGCCCCCCACCACGGTGCCCGTGGAATCGCGCGGGCCCAGACTGCCCTGCTCAAAACCACGTACCGAGCCAAGTCCCCCGCCGTAATAGTTTTTGAACACCGGATAGGGACGATCGCCCATAGAGCGGCCTACCCCCAATTCGGCATTGGCTGCCAGGGTGTATTTCTTGGACAGGGGCATATAACGCTGATACTGCAAGGTGGCCCGCGCATAGCGCGCATCGCCGGCCACCGACCATTCCCCGTTGATGCGTTGCAGCTTGCCGTTGGTGGGCACCAGCGCACTGTCGCGCGTGTCACGACCCCAGCCCAGCGTCAGCGGTACCGCATCGCTGGTGTAGCCATAGGCGTCGGCGTACTGCTGGTACGACAGCGGCAGCAGCGTGCCCGGCTCGATGGTGGTGCGTTCGACACCGGCACCCAGATACACGGTATCGGTTTCGGTGAACGGAATCCCGAAGCGAATCGTTGCCCCGGAAGTGATGAGCTTGTAGTAGCTCTGATCCTGATACGGACTGCTGGTGCGGTGATATACGTCCAAGGTGCGCGACACCCCGTCTTCGGTGAAATACGGGTCGGTAGTGCTGAGTACCAGCACCCGGTTGATCTTGCTGGTGTTGACTTCGATGCCGAGCGAATTGCCCGAACCGAAGGCGTTTTCCTGCTTGAAACCGAACGACAACCCCAAACCGTCGCCGCTGGAGTAACCGGCTCCCAGACTGAGACTACCGGTGGGTTTCTCAACCACATTGAGCGTCAGGTCCACCTGATCGGGCGCGCCCGGCACTTCCTGCGTTTCGACCGAAACTTCAGAAAAATACCCCAGCCGGTCGACCCGGTCGCGCGAACGGCGAATTTTTTCCCCGTCGTACCAAGAGGCCTCCATCTGACGCAATTCACGCCGCACCACCGCGTCGCGGGTGCGGGTATTGCCGGCCACATTGATGCGCCGCACGTAGGCGCGTCGCGACGGATTGGCTTGCAGCGTGAGCGTGACCCGGTTGCGTACACGATCCACTTCGGGGACTGATTCCACCCGGGCAAAGGCATAGCCGAAATTGCCGAAGTAATCGGTGAATGCCTTGGTGGTGGCCGCCACATCGTCGGCGTTGTAGGCGGTGCCAGGCTTGATGCTGACCAGCGTTTTGAATTCGTCTTCCTTGCCCAGGTAATTGCCCGCCAGCTTGACCCCGCTGACCACAAATTGGGCGCCTTCGGTGATGTTGATGGTGATGCCGATGTCGGTCTTGTTGGGATCCATCGTGACCTGGGTCGAATCGACACGGAATTCCAGATAGCCCCGCGTCAGGTAGTACGAACGCAAAGTCTCCAGGTCGGCGTTGAGCTTGGCGCGCGAATAGCGATTGGACTTGGTGTACCAACTCATCCAGCCGCCGGTATCAAGATCAAACAGATCGCGCAGTGTGGATTCGCGAAAGGCCTGGTTGCCGACAATACGGATCTCGCTGATCTTGGCCGGTTCGCCTTCGGTGACGTTGAAGGTGAGGTTGACCCGGTTGCGCTCGATCGGTGTCACGGTGGTGACCACCTGCGCCGCATACAAGCTGCGGTTGATGTACTGGCGCTTGAGTTCCTGCTCAGCCCGATCCAGCTGCGCCTTGTCGAATGGCCGTCCGTCGGCCAGACCGACGTCGCGCAACGATTTCAACAAGACATCCTTGTCAAACTCCTTGATGCCTTCAAATTCCACGGCGGCCACCGTGGGGCGCTCTTGCACCACCACCACCAGCACGTCGCCATTGACTTCGATGCGCACATCCTGAAACAGGCCCAACGCGTAGAGGGAACGAATCGATGCTGCGGCTTTGTCGTCGTTGTAGATATCGCCCACCTGCACCGGCAGCGAGACAAACACCGTTCCGGGTTCAACCCGTTGCAAGCCTTCAATACGGATGTCCCGCACGGTGAAGGGGTCCACCGCCCAGGCTGACGACATGGCCATCCAGCACCCGATCAGTGCAACCTGCGCACGGACACAACATAACTTGAAATTCATAGTGAAAGAAAAAGAGAGGGGCTTGCCCGAAAGCGTTTGTCAGCTCAGCAGACGGGTGAGATCGTTGACCAGCGCCAGCACCATCAAGCCCACCAAGACAGCAATTCCACCCTGCTGAAGCCGTTCCAACCAAGGGTCGGACACGGGCTTTCCCGTGACCGCTTCCCAAAGATAATACATCAGGTGTCCGCCATCGAGGACCGGCACCGGCAGCAGGTTCAACACCCCCAGGCTGACGCTGACCAGAGCCAGAAAAATCATGTATTGCGTCAAACCCACATGGGCCGATTTACCCGCCACTTCGGCGATGGTCAACGGCCCGCTGATGTTCTTCACCGAGGCTTCACCGATCAGCATTCGCCCCATCATGGTGAGCGTCATGCCGGCCATATCCCAGGTCTGTTGCAGTCCGCGCCGGACACTTTCAATCGGTCCGTAACGCACCATCACCAGTTCAGCCGGGGCGCCTACGTAGGCGCCGATGCGCCCGATGGCGTGGTCACCTTGCGGCACCACATCGGCGTGCACTTGCAGCTCCAGTTCAGTGCCGTCGCGCAGAACAAGCCAACGCTGTGGCCGGGTTGTCCCGCTGGCCGCAGACGCGCGAATCCACTGCCGCAGCTGGTGTGCATCCACCACCGGTTGTTGATCGGTCCGCAACACTTCATCACCGCGGCGCAGGCCGGCACGCTCGGCAGCGCCACCGGGCAGCACCTCACCGATCTGCGCACGCGAGAATGGCTCCGTGATGCCAATGCGCTCGAACAATTGCGCATCGACATCGGAAGGCGGTAGCGCAGACAAGCCCAGCGTCACCGTGCGCTGCGGCTGGTTGGGCGCCGACACTTCCAGCACCACGTCCTGCGCAGCCACGGCAGCGCGGGTCAACGCCCAGCGCACATCATCAAACGAACGCACCAGTGACAGTTCCTGGCCTGCTACGGCCATGCGCTGCACCCGTTCGCCCCCGCTCAAACCCGCCTGCGCTGCCATCGACCCTTGGGCCGGCTGGCTCAACAGCGGCAGCGGCAAGTCCACACCGATCCACTGCACGGCGGAATAGAGGACAGCAGCCGCCAGCAGATTGGCCAAGGGGCCTGCGGCCACGATGGCCGCGCGGCGAGCCAGCGGTTGCGTATTGAAGGCCAGATGGCGCTGCGCAGGCTCTACCGGCCCTTCACGCTCATCGAGCATGCGCACAAAACCGCCCAACGGCACCATGGCCACCACCCACTCGGTGTCTTCAGGGTGGGCCTGATGGCGCCAGACGGGTTTGCCAAATCCGATTGAAAAACGCAACACCTTGACGCCACACGCCCGTGCCATGCGGTAATGTCCATATTCGTGCACGGCCACCAGCAGGGCAATGGCCACGACAAACGACAGGACAGTCAACACGTCGTTTTCCCTCCCGTTCAGCGCCGCAGCGACTGCACCACCTGAGTGGCCACAGCGCGGGACTGCGCGTCCAGCGCCAACAGATCGTCCAGACCCGCGGGCGCTGACACGGACACCCGCGCCAGGGTTTCCAGGTTGACCGCATGCATCTGGTCAAAGCGGATGCCACCGCCCAGAAAGGCCGCCACCGCGACTTCGTTGGCCGCATTGAGCACGGCGGTGCTGCCGGGTGTGCCGGCCAGTACCTGCCAGGCCAGTTGCAACCCTGGGAAACGCTGTGCATGACCGTTGGACGCCATGGACTCGAACGTCAAGGCCGACAACGCAGAAAAATCCAGTGCAGCCGCACCCGAACGCACCCGATCGGGCCACGCCAGGCCATATGCAATCGGCACCTTCATGTCTGGCGTACCCAGTTGCGCCACCACGGAATGGTCGTGGTATTGCACCATCGAATGGATCACGCTTTGCGGATGAATCACCACCTCGATGCGCTGCGGCGTCAAACCGAACAGGTAATGGGCCTCGATGACTTCCAGCGCCTTGTTCATCATGGTGGCGGAGTCCACCGAAATCTTGCGCCCCATGACCCAATTGGGATGCGCACAGGCCTGATCGGGGGTGATTGCAGCAAACGTGGCCGGATCGGCCGTGCGAAACGGCCCACCTGACGCGGTCAGAATGATTTTTTCCACTCGCTCCTGCCAAGTGCTCGGGTCTTGGGGCAATGACTGAAACACCGCCGAATGTTCGCTGTCGATCGGCAGCAGTCGGGCCCCGCCTGCCGCCACCGCGCGCAAAAACACAGGTCCGCCGACCACCAGCGCTTCCTTGTTGGCCAGCAGCAAGCGTTTGCCGCTGCGCGCCGCCGCCAGACAGGATGCCAGGCCGGCCGCACCAACGATGGCGGCCATGACCACATCAACCTGCTCATGCGCGGCAATCATGTCCAACGCCTGCGATCCCGACAACACCTGCGTGGCCAAGCCATGGTCTTGGCACAGACGAGCCAGTTCACGTGCTTGCGGGACATGAGCCATCACAGCGAAAGTGGGTTTGAACTGCACGCACTGCGCCAGCATCTTGTCCACCTGGGTTGCTGCCGTCAGGGCAAAAACCTCAAAACGCTGCGGATGCAGGGCCATCACGTCCAGCGTACTGACGCCGATGGATCCGGTGGAACCCAAGACAGCCACCCGTTGTCTGCGCGTCTGAGTATCCATCCTGCTTCTCACAAGGTCACCAGCATCATTGCCAACGGCAGGGTCGGCAGCAACGCATCCACACGGTCCAACACACCCCCGTGACCTGGCAACAGGCCACTGCTGTCCTTGACCCCAGCACTGCGCTTGACCAGTGATTCGAACAAATCCCCCACCACGCTCAGGGCGACCAGAAACAGGCAGGCCAGCAGCAAAATAAACCCACCGCGCTGCGCCAACCGCGCATACAGGCTGGGTGACCAACCGGTCCCCGCCTCCGCCCACTGCCAGATCAAGGCCAGCAGAATCACCGCCAGCATGCCGCCCCAGACGCCTTCCCAGCTTTTGCCGGGGCTGATCGACGCCGCCAGTTTGCGTCGGCACCAGCGACCACCAAACGCCCGCCCACTGAAATAGGCGCCAATATCGGCGGCCCAGACCAAGGCCAGCGTCGAAAGCAAAAAATTGATCCCCAGCAATCGCGCCTGCACCAACGCCAGCCAGGTGATGCACAGTGCCAGCCAGCCCAAGCCCTGTCGCAAGGCGGGTGTCATCGACCCCCACAGCGCTACCCCTCGCGCCAGGGCCCACCCCCCCAGCAACACCCAAGCCGCGCCTGCCGTCAGCCACAAGCCTGTCAACGGCCGGGTCAGCACATCCCAGCGCCACAACACCAAACACACGGCCACACAGCCCGCGCCAGCCAGCACCGCAACGACGTTCGAGCCGCCGTTCAGGCGCGCCCACTCCCAAGCCGCAGCCCCGATGAAAACCAGCGTCAAAACAAAAAATGGCTCGGGTGAACGGTAGAACAACGCCGGCAACAAGACCGCCAGCAAAACCAGTGCCGTGATGACCCGTTGTTTAAGCATGCCCGTTCCCGCAGAAAATTTCAGCGGGTGCCTGTCTGCACCTGATCGGACGTCAGTCCGAAGCGCCGCTCGCGCCGGGCATAGGCCGCCAGCGCTCGGTCCAGTTCGACTGGGTCGAAATCGGGCCAGAGCACATCAGAGAAAAAGAATTCGGAATAAGCAGACTGCCAGAGCAAAAAATTGCTGATGCGTTGTTCGGCCCCGGTGCGGATGACCAGATCCGGATCTGGCACGTGCGCCAACGCCATCTTCCGGTTGAGGTTTTCTTCGGTGGCTTCCAGGCCTTCGGCTTGCAGGCGGCGCGCCGCTTGCACAATGTCCCAGCGGCCGCCGTAGTTGAAGCAGACGTTCAAAATCAGGCGGGTGTTGGCGGCTGTGGCCCGCTCCGCCTGCTGCATGTGTTCCAGCACGCCGGCCGACAACCCCTGGCGCTCGCCGACAAAATGCAGTTGCACGCCGTCGGCCTTGAGTTGCGCGACCTCCCGTGCCAACGCCCGGGCAAACAGGTCCATCAGACCGGTTACCTCGTCGGTCGGGCGCTTCCAGTTTTCGGACGAAAAGGCAAACACCGTCAAGACCCGGATGCCGCGGGCATCACAAGCCCGGGCACAACGCTTGAGCGATTCCACCCCTTGTTTGTGGCCCGCAATGCGCGGCAAAAATCGCTGGTTGGCCCAACGTCCGTTGCCATCCATGACGATGGCCACATGTTGCGGAATCCCGGTGACGGTCATGGCCGGTCAGACCGCCATGATGTCTTGTTCTTTGGCCGCCACCAGCTGGTCGATGGCGGCAATGTGCTTGTCGGTGACCTTCTGAATCTCGGTCTCGCAGCGTTTTTGTTCGTCTTCCGAAGCCTGCTTGTCTTTCACCAGTTTCTTGACCGCCTCATTGGCGTCACGCCGCATGTTGCGGATGGCAATCTTGGCGGTTTCACCCTCGGCCCGCACCACCTTGGTGAGTTCTTTGCGCCGCTCTTCGGACATGGCGGGCATCGGCACCCGAATCAGATCGCCCATGGACGAGGGATTCAGGCCCAGGTCGCTTTCACGGATGGCTTTTTCGATCTTGGCGCCCATGCCTTTTTCCCACGGCTGCACGCTCACGGTACGGGCATCCAGCAAAGACACATTGGCCACCTGGCTGATGGGCAGCATGGAACCGTAGTAATCGATCAGCACCGTATCCAGAATGGCCGGATTGGCGCGTCCGGTGCGGATTTTGGTCAGGTTGTGCTGAAACGCAGCGATGGACTGATCCATCTTGGTCTCGGCATTTTTTTTGACGTCAGCAATCGGCATGTTGTTTCCTCACTCGAAGTCACGGGCGCAGCAAGCGCGGCGCCGATTTTGACACGCTCAGGCAAACACCAGCGTGCCTTCGTCTTCGCCCGACACCACCCGTTTGAGGGCTCCGTGCTTGACGATCGAAAACACCTTGATCGGCAATTTCTGATCGCGACACAAGGCAAACGCCGTCGCGTCCATGATGCCCAGGTTCTGCGCCATGGCGTCGTCGAAGGAAATCTTCTGGTAGCGCGTGGCGGTCGGGTCTTTCTTGGGATCGGCCGTATACACGCCATCAACCTTGGTGGCCTTGAGCACGATCTCGGCCCCGATCTCGGCGCCACGCAAGGCCGCCGCCGTATCCGTGGTGAAAAACGGATTGCCGGTGCCGGCCGCAAAAATCACCACCTTGCCTTCTTCCAGATATTGCAAGGCCTTGGGCCGGATGTAAGGCTCCACTACCTGCTCGATGGCAATGGCCGACATCACCCGGGCGGTCAGCCCGGCACGGTCCATGGCATCCCCCAGCGCCAGTGCGTTCATCACGGTGGCCAGCATGCCCATGTAATCGGCGGTGGCGCGATCCATACCGACCGACCCGCCCGCCACACCGCGGAAGATGTTGCCCCCCCCGATGACCACCGCCACCTGAACCCCGAGTTGAGTCACCTCGACCACCTCGTTGACCATGCGCACGATGGTGTCACGGTTGATGCCGAAGGCATCGTCACCCATCAACGCCTCACCCGAGAGCTTGAGCAAAATACGCTGATAGGCCGGCCGGATGGGGGTTGACATGAGAATTTCCTTAGGGAAATGAAAAAGCGACACCGATAACTCAGGCCGATTGCTTGGCAGCTGCCACCTGTGCGGCCACTTCGGCGGCGAAATCGTCCGCCTTCTTTTCGATGCCTTCGCCCACCACGTAAAGCGTAAAGCGCTTCACCACCGTGGATTTTTCCTTGAGCATCTGACCCACGGTCTGCTTGCCATCGGCAGCTTTCACAAACACCTGATCCACCAGCGAAACTTCCTTGAGGAATTTCTGCACGCCGCCTTCGATGCGTTTGGCCACGATGTCTTGCGGCTGCGGCTTCTTGCCAGCCGCTTCAGCCGTCTTGCGGTCTTCTTCGGCCTTGCCCGCCGCCACGGCGCGTTCTTTCTCGATCAGATCAGCAGGCACATCGGCCGACGTCAGTGCCACCGGCTTCATGGCGGCCACGTGCATGGCGACGTCCTTGGCCGCCACGGCGTCGCCGTCGAACTCGACCACCACGCCAATGCGCACGCCATGCAGGTAAGCCGCCAGCGCGCCGCCCCCGGCATAACGCTTGAAGCGGCGGATGGTCATGTTCTCGCCGATCTTGCCGATCAAGCCCTTGCGCACATCTTCCACGGTCGGGCCAAAACCTTCCATCGTCAACGCCAGCGCCGACAAAGCCGCCACATCGGCCGGGTTGTGGGCCACCACCAGTTGCGCCAGGCTGTTGCAAAAGCCGACAAACAAGTCATTCTTGGAGACAAAGTCGGTTTCACAATTCACTTCGATCAGAGCGCCGGAGTTGCCGTCGATGTGTGCCGCCACCACGCCTTCTGCGGTGATGCGGCTCGACGCCTTGCCCGCCTTGCTGCCCAGCTTGACACGCAAAATTTCTTCGGCCTTGGCCATGTCGCCATTGGCCTCGGTCAGCGCGCGTTTGCATTCCATCATCGGGGCGTCGGTCTTGCCACGCAGTTCAGCCACCATGCTTGCGGTAATTGCAGCCATTTATTCCTCCAGAATCAAATCCATCGTCACATCAAAAAAAGGGGGCCAACAAGCCCCCTGGTTTGGGGTTACCCGCGCGCTCAGGCCGCCGATTCGTCCACTTCCACGAATTCGTCAGCGCTCTCGCCGGCCACCGCCTTGACCACTTCGTCCACCGCGTTGGCGCGACCTTCCAGAATCGCGTCGGCAATGCCACGGGCGTACAAAGTCACAGCCTTGGAGGAGTCGTCGTTGCCGGGGATCACATAGTCGATGCCTTCGGGCGAGTGGTTCGAGTCCACCACGGCCACCAGCGGAATGCCCAGCTTGCGCGCTTCGGCCACGGCGATCTTGTGGAAACCCACGTCGATCAGGAAGATGGCATCCGGCAAAGCGGTCATATCCTGAATGCCGCCGATGTCTTTTTCGAGCTTTTCTAGCTCGCGGGCGAACATCAGTTGCTCTTTCTTGCTCATGGCATCCAGACCCGCTTCTTGCTGGGTCTTCATGTCCTTGAGGCGCTTGATCGAGGTCTTGACCGTCTTGAAATTGGTCAGCATGCCGCCCAGCCAGCGCTGGTCAACGTACGGCACACCGGCGCGCTGGGCTTCAGTCGCCACAATTTCACGAGCCTGGCGCTTGGTACCGACCATCAACACGGTGCCGCGTTTGGCCGCAATCTGACGGACAAACTTGGCTGCTTCCTGGAACATCGGCAGCGATTTTTCCAGGTTGATGATGTGAATTTTGTTGCGATGGCCAAAAATAAAGGGGGCCATCTTGGGATTCCAGAAGCGGGTCTGGTGACCGAAATGGACACCGGCTTCCAGCATGTCGCGCATGGTGACTGACATAAAGTACTCCAAAGGTTAAGTCTTAAATCCAGTCCGTTTTGCTGCGGTTGCCGGCC
>Ga0172369_10009350_pt1 | contig 10880 bp, 8 predicted proteins | sample LakKiv25m_FD_114539 | JGI IMG/M metagenome (GOLD analysis project Ga0172369, IMG submission 114539) | Freshwater microbial communities from Kabuno Bay, South-Kivu, Congo - kab_022012_11.25m | ecosystem: Environmental > Aquatic > Freshwater > Lake | place: Democratic Republic of the Congo...
GGGAGGGGTTGGCCAGCTCGGGCAGGGGTGCCGTCTGGGCTGCTTCTGTTGGAATGGCTACCGAAAGCACCCTGACCGATTCGAGATCTTGTTCGCTTGGTTTCGCATTCACCACGCCAGTTCTGACCAGGACAACAAACCCAAGCCAGGCCAACATGAACAGCGCGATCAACCAGGTAAACCAATAAAATACAGAAAACCTTGGCCGGGCCTTGGCCGCGACCTCGCCGGTCTCTGTCGTTTGTCCGTGCGGACTGTGTTCAGTTTTTCGATCCAAAATTCCTCCATCAGGCAGGCATCAGCTTGCGTCCTGCATGCGAGAGGATACCATATCCTGGCAATTTTGTTAAGAACGTTATATGACCAACGGCTATGGCAGCTTTCACATGTCGTTCGATAAGCTCTCGAGGAAATCCGGATTGTTTTTGGATTTTGACATACGCTGCAGGATGGCCTCCGTGGCGACGGCCGGGTCCATGCCCGCGCCTTGCGGCGGGTTGCCAGTCATTTGCAGGTACATGCGGCGCATCAGCCAGACGCGCTGGAGGGCATCTGCTCCAAGCAGCAAATCTTCGCGGCGGGTGGATGAGCGTTCGATGTCGAGGGCCGGGAAGATACGGCGTTCCTGCAAGCGGCGGGAAAGGTGCATTTCCATGTTGCCGGTGCCTTTGAACTCTTCGTAGACCACATCATCCAGGCGCGAGCCGGTATCGACCAGGGCAGTGGCGAGGATGGTCAACGAACCGCCTTCTTCGAGGTTGCGCGCCGCACCAAAGAAGCGCTTGGGGGGGTAGAGCGCCGAGGGATCCATGCCGCCAGAAAGCGTGCGGCCGGAAGGGTTGACCACCAGGTTGTAAGCCCGGGCCAGACGGGTGAGAGAGTCCATTAAAATCACCACATCGCGGCCAATTTCGACCAGCCGTTTCGCCCTTTCCAGGGTGATTTCAGCCGTGCGCACGTGCGAGGTGACCGGCTCATCGAAGGTGGAGGCAACCACCTCACCATCGACCGAGCGATCCATGTCGGTGACCTCTTCCGGGCGCTCACCGATCAGGGCGATGATCAGGTGCACATCGGGGTAATTTTTTGAAATTGCGTTGGCAACCTGTTTGAGGATGGTGGTTTTACCAGCCTTGGGTGGGGAGACGATCATTCCGCGCTGGCCGCGCCCGATCGGCGTAATCAGATTGATCAAACGGGTAGAAAGTGTGGTCCGGTCGGTTTCCAGGTCGAAGCGCTTGTTAGGGAAAATGGGGGTCAGGTTTTCAAACGATGGGCGTTTGCGCGCGTCATCTGGATTCTGGCCATTAATGCTTTCGACTTTGATCAAGCCGTAATGCCTTTCGGCTTCACGCGGCGGGCGAACGTGGCCGATGATCAGATCGCCACTGCGAAGTTCGTAGCGGCGCAGCTGAGCCTGAGAAACATACACATCCTCTGGACCAATCCGGTAGTCGGAACGCAGAAACCCGACCCCTTCATTCATGATTTCCAGCACGCCGCCGCGAACCTCGAGACCTTCCCGTTCAGCCTCGACCTGGCGCAACTTCAAAATGAGGAGTTCTTTTTTGAGCCTGTTGGCATTCGGAATGTCAAATTCTTTGCCCATTTGGCGCAGTTTGGCAAGCGGTTCGTTTTCTAACTCAAGAATGTCCATAGGTCGTGTTGGTGACTCCATGTGAGGGTATTCGCCAGGTTCGTTGAATCGGCCCGCGTGCTTATTGGCTAGATAAATACGAATGCGGATGGGCTACATCCGTGGGAGTGGCTATATGGATAAACAATGGGTTGTGGAAAATCTTTCTTTGAATAATTTAATTATACAACAGAAAGCGGATAACTGCTTAACGGTTAAGGCAGCTTGAATATGGCGTTCTCAAGAAAAATCGCAGCCGCACACCCCACCCCCGACCCCGCCCCATTGGGGCGGGGAGCAGAGGGGAATTGGGTGTGGGTTTATTTGCGGTGGTGCCAAGCTTTCTTGAGAACGCCATAATAGCTTGAAAGCTCGCTTGTCCAAATAAAACAAAAACCCGGCATCATCCCTGCTTTTAGAGATGATACCGGGTCCGGCTTTTGTGAGGAAGAAATCTACATCAACCTTCAGGCTTGCTGACCACCGTGGGCAGGCGGGCGACCGAAGCGACCGCGTCGCCAGCCTGCATGTCCATCAGATGCACGCCGCGCGTGGCTCGCCCGCTGATGCTGACCTGGCTGACTTTGAGTCGCACGGTTTGACCGCTGCTGCTGATGACGGTGATCTCATCCGATGTCTGGACAACATGCGCGGCGGCGATTTTGCCGATTTTATCCATCGAGTGTTGATCGATGGTCATTACCCCGCCGGTCGCGCGTCCGCGCGCCGGGTATTCTGATAGCAAGGTGCGCTTGCCAAAGCCTTTTTCGGTGATCACCAACAGGTAGCCGTCCGGCTCGACCACCTCCATCGAGGTGATGCGATCATCATTTTTCAAGTTGATTCCATTGACGCCCGCGGCGGGGCGCCCCATTGGCCGGATTTCTTTCTCATCCATGCGCAATGACTGCCCGTCCTGCGTGACCAGCAAGATTTCATCCTTGCCGCTGGTCAGCCTGGCCCACCCCAATTCATCCCCGGCTTCGAGGGTCATCGCGATCAGACCGCTGGGGCGCACGCTGGCAAACTCGCTAAGCTCCACCCGTTTAATCTTGCCCCGGGCGGTGGCCAGGGTACAGTAGCTGGCCTGGTCAAAACTCGGCACGCTGACCGCGGCGGTGATACGTTCGCCCGCGTCCAGGCCTAGAATATTAATAGCCGGGGAACCGCGGTCAGCACGGCCCGCTTCAGGGATCTGATGCGCTTTTTCGGAATAGACTTTGCCGCGGTCGGAGAAGAACAAGACCGTTTCCAAAGTTCGCGAAGCCATCATAATCACGACTTCGTCTTCTTCTTTCATGTCCTGCCCGGTTACGCCGCGCCCGCCGCGGTTTTGGACACGGAAGGCGTTGGGGTTGACGCGTTTGATGTAGCCGTGGGCGGTGACATTGATCAGGACTGGCTCGTCCGCGACCAAGTCTTCTTCGGAGAAGTGCTCTTTGATGTCAGAAGCGATGCGGGTGCGCCGGTCGTCGCCATATTTCTCGGCCAGTTTGGTCAGATCTTCTTTAATCTCGCTGAGAATTTTGGCCGGGCTGGCCAGCAGGTCTTCGAGGAAAGCGATGCGTCCCAGGATTTCCTGGTATTCTTCTTCGATTTTCTTGCGTTCCAAGGCCGCCAGGCGGCGCAGCTGCATGTCAAGGATCGCCTGAGCCTGGGCTTCGCTGAGTTTAAACCGTTCGATTAATTGGCTGCGCGCTTCTTCGACATCGCTGGACTCGCGGATGGTGCGGATTACCGCGTCGAGGTTGGCAAGCGCGATCAGCAGGCCATCCAGGATATGGGCGCGGGCGCGCGCTTTGGCCAGCTCATACTGCGAGCGGCGCTGGATCACTTCCTGGCGGTGTTCAATGAAGATTTGAAGAGCGCGTTTGAGCGGCAGCAGGCGCGGCTCACCGCCCACCAGCGCCAGCATCTGGACGCTGAAGGTCGACTGGAGCGGGGTGTATTTATAGAGCTGGTTCAAGACCTGGCGCGGCTGAGCACCACGCTTTAATTCAATCACAATGCTCATGCCGCGGCGATCCGATTCGTCGCGCATATCGGAAATTTCATCCAGCTTTCCCTCGCGGACCAGCTCGGCGATGCGCTCGATCAGTCCAGTTTTGTTGATCTGGTATGGAATTTCGCTGATGATGATGTTGTAACGCCCGCTTTTTTGTTCTTCAATCTTGGCCAGGCCGCGCACGGTCAGGCGGCTGCGCCCGGTAGAATAACCGTGCAGAATGCCCTCATGCCCGACAATGATCCCGCCGGTGGGAAAATCGGGGCCGGGGATGAAGCGCATCAGGTCGTCGACGTTGACTTCGTCAATTTCGTTGTAGCGGTCGATCAGATAGCAAACCGCCTGGATGACCTCGCGCAGGTTGTGGGGCGGGATGCTGGTGGCCATGCCAACCGCGATTCCTGATGAGCCGTTCAGCAGCAGGTTGGGCAGACGGGCTGGCAAAACAATCGGTTCCTTCAGCGTGCCGTCGAAGTTGTCGCTGAAGTCAATCGTGTTTTTGTCGATGTCCGCGAGCAGTTCCTCGGCCATGCCATGCAAACGGGCTTCGGTGTAGCGCATCGCGGCTGGCGCATCGCCGTCAATCGAGCCGAAGTTGCCCTGGCCATCGACCAACATATAACGCATTGAGAAGTCTTGCGCCATGCGGGCCATGGCGTCATATACGGCGATGTCGCCGTGCGGATGATACTTACCCAATACCTCGCCGACGATCCTCGCGGATTTTTTGTAGGCTGAGTTGGAGCGGATCCCAAGATCTTCCATGGCGTATAGGATCCGCCGGTGCACCGGCTTTAACCCGTCCCGGGCGTCTGGCAGGGCGCGCGCCACGATCACGCTCATCGCGTAATCGAGGTAAGCCGTGCGCATTTGTTCATCAATGTCAACGGACTGTATGCTGCCTATATCCATAAATGCGGTTCCTTATCAGTTTGCATAAACACTTCATTATAACCGATCGGCAGTTCGCATCCGCGTTTTTGGCCAGATTCCTTCTGGTCAGCCAGGCTTGCTCGCGTTCGGCATCTCATATATGATTAGACTCATGTTGATCATTCTGCGCAAATTGTTTTCCCATGGGTTGACGATCGCGGCTGCCTGTCTGCTGGCAGGCGGGGTTGGGATTTTTTGGGCGCTGGGCTCGATCGATCAAATTTTTGCTTACCGCTCCCCGTTGAAAAATTCCCCGCCGCTGCTCCACGCGCAGGTCAGCGGGCAGGTGGCGCGGCAGGTTGTGATCGTTTTGGTAGATGCACTGCGCTATGATACCGCCTCAGAGGAAACGGTGATGCCGGTTTTGGCGCAGTTGCGCAATACGGGCGCTTCGGCGCGTATGCACAGCCGCGCTCCGTCCTATTCACAACCAGGCTATACCACCCTGCTGACAGGCGCCTGGCCTGATCTGAACGATGGCCCGCCGGTCAACAAAGCCTATGCCGATCTCTGGACATTTACACAGGATGATTTGTTTTCGATGGCCCACCGAGCCGGGTTGAAGACAGCTGTATCCGGGTATTATTGGTTTGAGCGCATGATCCCACAGCAGGCTGTCAGCGCCAGTTTTTACACGGCCGGGGAAGATAGGGCGGCAGACCGCGCGGTGGTGGATGCGGCCTTGCCCTGGCTGCGATCGGGTGCGTATGCACTGGTTTTGATCCATATCGACCAGGTCGATTTCGCCGGTCACCACGAGGGCGGGCCGCACGATCCGCGCTGGAATCAAGCCGCGGCGCGCGCAGACCAACTGTTGGGCGAAATTCTGGCATCGCTTGAACTGAGCCGCGATATTGTGCTGGTCGTTTCGGACCATGGGCAGATCGACCGCGGGGGCCATGGCGGGCATGACGCGGTGACACTGGTAGAACCGTTTGTGATCGCTGGCAAATCGATTAAACCAGGCCAGTATCCGGATATTCAGATGGTGGATGTTGCGCCGACCATTGCCGCGCTGGTGGGTGCGGGGCAGCCAGCCTCGTCACAAGGCCGACCTCTAACGGAATGGTTCGATCTTTCGCCAGAATGGGGTTTTCAGGCCAGGGCGTATGCTGAAAATCAACACCAGAAACTGCTGGAAACTCTGCAAATTGCATTGGATGCGCCAGAAGCCGGCAGTATGGAAGAAATTCAAGCGCGGCAGCGTCAAACAGGCATGGCCTGGCGTATCACGGTCTTATTGGCCGGGCTGCTTGTGCCTGCGCTGATCTTGGTTTGGCTGCGCGGCGCGGGTTGGAGATGGTGGCTGGGCGGCGGGGTTCTGAGCCAGGCGGTTTTCCATCTGTATTATGGGGTGATCGATAATCGCACCTATTCGCTCAGCTCTGTTGACAGCCAGGCTCAGCTGCTGACCAGCGCAACGATTGGAGCACTCCTGGGGCTGCTGGCGGGCGGGCTGCTGGTCGTGCTGGCAGCCCGGCGCATAAAGCGACAGCCTGCCAGGGCTCTAATCGTTTTCGTTTGTCTGTCGGTCTATTTGCAGTCGTTTCCCGTTTTGTGGAGTTACTTTGTCAACGGCTGGCGGATCCAGGGCGTGCTGCCAGAAGCGGGCAGCGCGTTTGTGGGGGTGTTGGCTGCGCTGCAGATGGCTGTCACAGGCGTATCAGGTCTGGCGATTGCCAGCGCCGCCGCACTGGCCCATCAGCTTATGCTTTTACGGCGATCTGCTGCGCACTGATTTGCTGGGTGATGGTGCGCCTGTAGCTCATCTCCAGGATGTGACTGGGTCTGGCGAGCACCGGCGCACTGGTTGTCTGACCCCAAATTAAGCGTCCTGCCTGATCGTACCAGTCGTTGCCGTCGCCGCCCGCATAAACTGTATCGCCCATGGGAACACTTGAAGCCACGGAACTGCTGCCGACCGTGCTGGCAAACAGGGCGGTTTCGGGTTTGAAATTTTTGGCGGCAGCGCCTATCCCAGATAAATGCTGATCGCCTTTGTAAATGTCAACCTTCTCGATCACGCCGTTATCCAGAGCGGTGAATGTAATGCGGGTGCGATCCTGAAGCATCATCGTCGTATACAGGTTGCTGCCCTTTAGATCGGAGAATTCCCCGTTGTATTCTCCATCCTGGTCGCTTGTATCCACGTGCGGGTCGCCCCAGATGCGGGTATACTTGCCGCTCCACTTGTCGACGATCTTCAGCGAATAGGCATTCTCAAATTCGAATGCGTAGCGGTCCGTCTCGGCCAGGTTGGGCGAGCGGACAACTAACCCATCCACTGTCGCCAGCTGGGTGTATTTGATTTTGATCGAAATTTCTTCCTGGTACCGGGCTTCAAGCGCAGCTTTTTGGGCAGCAATATCCTGGGCTGCTTGGGATGGGGCGGGCTGGGCTTGCACAGCGCGGAATGTTGCCGAAAGGCTGGAGAGATTGATGTCGATGCCTGTTGGGGCTTCAGACGCTGCGTGTTTTTCGCCTGTTTTTTCGGTTTCAGGCGTCTTTCCGCTCAGCAGCACTTCGTCTTCTTCCATGGCTTCTTTGGCGTTTAACGGTTTCACTTTTTTCCCCGCGCGCTCGTCAGCAGTTCTTTGGGCAGAAAGCATCAAGCGGCGCGCAACGATTAAGGAAGAGATATCATTTGTAAAGGCGCTCATCTGGTCCTCCATGACCACAGAGAAAATCCTTAAGTTAAATATCGGATCGCTGAGCCAAAACTGAACGGGATTATCAGATATAATAAGCGCTACCTGACCTCTATTCATTAAACTGGTTGCAATGCATCAATCATTCTGGTCGCGTTATCTTCTGATTATTATCGCCGTGGGGATTTTGCTGGCCGCATGTCAGCCTGCGCAATCCGAAGCATCCCCCGGGCAGGCGTCTGTCTATATCCAAAACAAAGGTTCAGACACCATTGTGAACCTGGCTCTGGCCTGGGCTGAGCGTTACCAGAGCGCCCACACCGACGTGAACATTTCGGTCACGGGCGGAGGTTCTGGCACGGGGATTACGGCTTTAATTTCGGGAACGGTCGACATCGCCAACGCTTCGCGGGCAATGAAGAAGGAAGAATATGCAGAGGCGCAGAAGAAGGGCATCACGCCGCAAGAGCATGTGATCGCCAGGGATGCGATCGCCGTGATTATCAATCCGGCCAATCCGGTTAAAGAATTGACCTTAAAGCAGATTTCGGCGATTTACCAGGGCCAGATTAAAAACTGGAAGGAACTTGGAGGAGAAAACCGCCCGATTATTCGCCTCTCGCGCGAGACGAACTCAGGAACGCATATTTATTTTCTGGAAGCGGTGGTTCGTTTGGGCAACAGCAAAGATAAAGCATTGTTTTCGATGGATACACTGCTGCTGCCATCATCCGAAGGAATTATCGCGGAAGTTCGCGAGAATCCAAACGCGATTGGCTATGATGGCCTGGGTTACATTGTGCCGGAAGTGAAAGTGGTGGCGGTTGCGAAAGAAAGCGGCCAGGCGTATGTATTGCCTTCCGTCGAAACGGTCAACGACGGGACCTATCCGATTTCTCGTGATTTGTACATGTACACCGCCTCTACAATCAGCCAGGGCGGAAAAGATTACCTGGAATGGATCCTGAGCGAAGAAGCTCAAGCGATTGTCAAGCAGCTTGGATTTGTTCCGGTGAGCCAGCCATAAAGAAATGATAAATCAGCCATCCCTTAATCGCTCGGAATGGATTATTACCTTGATTATCAAGGTGTCGGGTTATTCGACCATCTTGTTTGTCGCGTTGATTTTCTTGTTCTTGCTGCGCGAAGGTCTCCCCGTTTTGCAGGGAGTGCCGCTGTCCAGCTTGTTGGGGCAGCGCTGGTACCCGATTGAGGCATATTTCAGCATCTTGCCGCTGTTGTGGGGATCCATTGTGGTCACTCTTGGGGCATTGTTGATCGCGATTCCATTTGGGGTTGGAACGAGTGTGTTTATTTCGGAAGTCGCGCCGCCGTGGGTCAACAGCCTGGTGAAACCGATGATCGAAATTCTGGCGGGGATGCCCTCGGTAGTTTTGGGCTTTTTGGGTATTCAGGTCGCGGTTCCATTGCTTCGCCAATCATTTGATTTGCCTACTGGCCTCAGCGCATTTTCAGGCGCGGTCATGCTGGCGCTGATCGCGATCCCGACCATCGTTTCGATCACCGAGGATGCGTTAAATACAGTTCCATCTTCATACCGCGAGGCCGCGCTGGCGCTAGGCACTACGCGCTGGCAGACGATCTGGGGCGTCACCGTGCCAGCAGCCAAATCCGGTATCCTGACGGCGGTTATGCTGGGAGTTGGACGCGCAATCGGTGAGACCATGGCGGTGATGATGGTGACTGGCAATGCGCCCGTGCTGCCGGACGGGTTGAATTTCTTCTTCACGCCGGTGCGCACGATGACGGCAACGATCGCATCCGAAATGGGTGAGGTTGCAAACGGAAGCGAGCATTACCAGGTGCTGTTTTTCATTGGGATTGTGTTGTTTCTCATTTCTTTTGCGGTCAACCTGGCCGCGTCCTCGGTTAGTTTGCGGGGCAAGAAGCGCTCCGACAAGATGCTTTCTTAGGAGGTAGGTCGCAGATGAGGATGAGCCTTTCTGCCCGTCTTGTCCAGCGCGCCGGTTTTGGCCTGCTTGGAGTGATCACTGCGCTGGCGGTGATGCCGGTCTTATTCTTTATTGGCTATATCGTCATCAAGGGCGCTCCGGCAATTTCATGGGAATTTCTGACCGCCATGCCGCGCGAGGGTATGCGTGAAGGCGGTATCCTGCCGGCGATTTTAGGCACCTTCTATCTGACACTCGGAACCGCGCTGTTCTCTGTCCCACTGGGTATCGCCGCTGCAATTTACATCTCCGAATACGCCAAAGATACGTTTTGGACGCGTCTGATCCGCATCACAATCATCAATCTGGCCGGCATCCCGTCCGTCGTATATGGTTTATTCGGGCTGGGCTTGTTTGTGCTTTTTCTGCAATTTGGAACCAGCATCCTGGCGGCATCGATGACCTTGTCGATCATGACCTTGCCAGTGATCATTTCGACCTCAGAAGAAGCGATGCGCAGTGTGCCGCAGTCTTTCCGGGTGGTCAGCATCTCGCTGGGCGCTTCGCGCTGGCAGACCATCTGGCGGATCGTTCTGCCGCAGGCGATGCCAGGGATCCTGACCGGGGTGATCCTGGGCCTGGAACGCGCCGCAGGTGAAACCGCGCCCATTTTGTTTACCGGGGCGGCTTTTTTCTTGCCGCGCTTGCCCTTTTCCCCGATGGATGCGACGATGGCCCTGCCATATCACATCTTTGTGATCTCAACCTCGGTGCCTGGCATGCCCGTCTCAATTCAGTATGGCACGGTGCTGGTCCTGCTGATGTTCGTCCTGGTGATGAACGTGATCGCCACGCTGATCCGCAGGCGCGCGAGAGCCCGCAGGCAGTGGTGAGTTATGGAAAATAAGCTGGTCATCGATCACTTCAGCATCCGCTATTCAGACGGGCAGGAAAGCCTGCGCGATATTAACCTGCAAATTCAGGCCAATGCAATCACGGTCTTGTTTGGCCCGGCCGGCGGTGGCAAATCAACCCTGCTGCGCTCGATCAACCGTCTAAATGATCTGGCGGATGTGGCCAAGTTTTCCGGGCAGATCCTGTTGAACGGCCAAAATATCTTAGACCCTGGCGTGAACACGACCGATCTGCGGCGCCGAATAGGGATTGTCTTCTCGCGGCCTGTGCCGCTGCCGTTAACCATTTACCAGAATGTCAGCTACGCGCTGGAGTTGATGGGGGAGCGGCGCAAGAGTCGCTTGGACGAGGCGGTGGAACGCGCACTGCGCCAGGCCACCCTGTGGGATGAGGTATTTGACCGGTTGAATGACCCCGCGAATGCCATTTCGGGCGGCCAACAACAGCGGTTGTGCCTGGCGCGGGTGCTTGCGCTTGAGCCGGAAGTCATCATGTTGGATGAACCAACTTCGGCCCTTGACCCGATCACCACCGCGCGGATTGAGACCTTGATGGACGATTTAAAACGGCAATACACAATCATTTGGGTGCCGCACAACATTCAGCAGGCAGCGCGCATGGCAGATCATGCCGCATTTTTCCTCCAAGGCGCGTTAATCGAGTATGGAGAAGGTAAAAGCTTGTTTGTCAATCCCAAGAATAAGCAAACCCAGGAATATGTAACCGGCCGTTTCGGATGAAAAACCAATATGGCTTTCTCAAGAAAGCTTGACACCAACACAAATAAACCCACCCCCAACCCCCTCCCGAAGCGGGAGGGGGCAAAACCA
>Ga0172369_10009352_pt1 | contig 10877 bp, 7 predicted proteins | sample LakKiv25m_FD_114539 | JGI IMG/M metagenome (GOLD analysis project Ga0172369, IMG submission 114539) | Freshwater microbial communities from Kabuno Bay, South-Kivu, Congo - kab_022012_11.25m | ecosystem: Environmental > Aquatic > Freshwater > Lake | place: Democratic Republic of the Congo...
CGCAGCAGGCGGCGCATGATCTTGCCCGAGCGGGTCTTGGGCAGCGCTGCCGCGCATCGCACCTCGGCCGGTCGAGCCAACGCGCCGATTTCCTTGGCGACATGGGCACGCAACCGTTCTCCCAGCTCGCGGGTGAACGCCGTGCCAGCCGTCAAGGTCACGAATGCGACAAGCGCCTGACCGGTCAACGGATCCGGCCGACCGACCACCGCCGCCTCCGCGACCAGTTCGTGGCTGACCAGGGCGCTTTCGACCTCCATCGTGCCGATGCGGTGACCGGACACGTTGAGGACGTCATCGACGCGGCCCATGATCCAGAAGTTACCCTGCGCATCGCGCCGTGCGCCGTCGCCGGTGAAGTAGATGCCTGGAATACGACTGAAATACGTCTCCTTGAAGCGTTCAGGGTCCCCCCAGATGCTGCGGGCGATGCCCGGCCAAGGCTGCTGGAGGACCAACAGCCCGCCGACGTTGTCCGGCTGGCGTTTCCCTTCCGCATCCACCACTTCCGCGAGAATGCCCGGCAACGGCCGCGTCGCTGTGCCCGGAACCGTCGTCTGCACGCCCGGCAACGGTGCAATCAGGATGCCCCCTGTCTCGGTCTGCCACCACGTGTCGACGATCGGGCAGCGGTTCTGGCCGATGGTGTCCCGGTACCACATCCAAGCCGCCGGATTGATCGGCTCGCCGACGGTGCCAAGCAGTCGCAAAGACGAGAGATCATGGCGCAGGATCGGCGCCTCGCCCCAGCTCATGAAGGTGCGGAGCGCGGTCGGCGCTGTGTAGAAGACCGTAATGCCGTGCCGCTCGATCATGTCCCAGAAACGATCCTTCTCAGGCCAGGCCGGCGCACCCTCGTACATGAACGAAGTCGCACCGTTGGAGAGCGGGCCGTAGAGGACGTAGCTGTGGCCGGTGATCCAACCGACATCGGCCGTGCACCAGTAGAGGTCGTTGTCGCGCAGATCGAAGACCCAACGGGCCGTGCGCGTCACGTGCGCCAGGTAGCCGCCAGTCGTATGCAAAATGCCCTTCGGCTTGCCCGTCGTACCGGAGGTGTAGAGGATGAACAGCGGGTGCTCGGCGGGCAGCGGCGTCGGCGGACAGCGAGTCCCCACGGCGGCCATGCGTTCATGCCACCAGTGGTCGCGGCCCATCTGCCAGGCGACGTCGCCGCCCGTCCGACGCACCACGACAACCGATTGCACCGTCGGCGCGCCCTGCCCTTGCAGCGCCCCATCCACCACCGACTTGAGCGGCAGAACCTGGCCGCGGCGGTAGCTGCCGTCCGAGGTCACGATGAGCTTGGCGCCTGCGTCGCACATGCGGTCGCGCAGGGCCTCCGAGGAAAAGCCTGCAAAGACGACTGAGTGTACGGCGCCGATGCGGGCGCAGGCCAACATGGCGATCGCCGCCTCGGGCACCAAAGGCAGGTAGATGCCAACGCGGTCGCCCGCCTCGATACCGAAACTCTTTAGGACATTCGCGAACTTCTGCACTTCGGCAAGCAACTGCCCATAGGTGAGCGTGCGAATTTCCGGGCCGCCATCGCCGACAGGCTCACCTTCCCAGATGAGCGCTGCCTTGTGGCGCCGCGCCGTCTCGCAGTGTCGATCCAGACAGTTGTCAGCGAGGTTGATCTCGCCGTCGGCAAACCAGCGCGCGTGCGGCGCATCGCGCCAATCCAGCCCTTGGGTGAAGGGTTTTTGCCAACGCAAATCCTCGCGGGCGACTTCGCACCAGAAGGCCTCGGGATCCTTGGCCGCCCGCCTGCGCAGCTTCTCGACCTCCGCCGGGTCGCCCAGCCAGGCCGCCTGCGAAAACGTTGTGGTGGGAGCAAAACTGCGCGTCTCGACCAGCGCGCTCTCGATGTCGTCGCGTCCTGTCGCCATCTCGCTCCTTCCCGTCGCTTGGGCAGGCTCAGGCCGGTGCCGGGTCCCAGCACTCGCACCATGTGTTCGTCACTTGTTGGGAGTCTTCAGGGCCTTTGCATACTTCTGCTCAACGGCCGGGCTGGCAAAGCCGGTCGAGAGCGCGAGGCTGTATTTCTCCTGGCAGGCCAGATAGTTCTTGGCAGCGCACACCGCATCGCCATCGATCTCCAGCACGCCAGCGATCGCGTCCAGCGCCGCATTGGCATCGGCACGATAGACAGAACTCTGCGGAATCATCCGGTGTTGTCGAATCGCTGTGCCGAAGTCCTTGCGCGCGAAGGCTTCTTCGGCCTGGGCAAAGCGAGCGCCGGCACGCTTTTCCATCGCAATCATATTCAGCGCTTCGGTGGGCCGCTGGTTGATGGGATCGATGCGCCGCGCTTGCTTGAACAGCGACTCGGCTTCATCCCATTGGCGGCGCGCGACGGCATCTTGGCCTCGCGACAGGAGATCCTCGAAGGTCGCGGCAGGCGTGGCGGCAGGCGCGGACGCAGTCGGCGCGGCAGCAGCATCGGTCGGCGGCGGCGCGACAGCGTGCGCCACACCGGCACGCGTTTGCAGGACGGGCACCACCCAGCGATCGTAGGCAAAGCCGACCAGCACGATCAGGCCGATGATTGCGACAATAATCACTGCAACTGCAGCGACTTGGGGCAACACGGAACGCGAGCGCGGCCCGGACGTCGCTGGCTCCATCGGCGCGTAGACGTTGTATGGAGCAGGCGCCGGACCCACCGGCCCGGCGTTGCGTGGCAGGGGGCGAGGCGCTTCATACGCCTCGAGCGCGGGAGGCGCCACGTCGGGCATGCCATCGACCTGAAAACTGAACGCCACCGTGCCGAAGCGCACGCGGTCGCCGTGGCGCAGCGTCTGCTGGTCGATGCGGCGATCGTTGACGAAGGTTCCATTGGAACTGCGTAGATCTTCTACTGAAATCGCACCACTCGCATCCTGCGTGATCTTCGAATGAATGCGCGACACCGACACGTCGGGTAGAACGATGGCGCAGTCCTTGCCGCGGCCGACCAACATGGTGGGCTGGCCCAGCTCGGTCAGTTCGCCGATGCTGTCCGGCGCAGGCACAAGGCGGGCGTAGACGGCTGGGCCGAGAGGGCGGGAATACGCTGCCCCCTCGATATGCAAGAAGAAATCGCCGATGCGCACCTGCGCACTGCGCGGCAATTCGGTGACATTGTAGATGCGCTTGCCGCCAAGCCAGACACCGTTTGCCGCTTTCAAGTCCTCGATGAAGCAGCGGCCATCGACCGTGAACAGGCGCGCGTGTTGGCGCGAGACGTTGTCGGCCAACAGGATGATGTCGGCTTGCTGGCTGCGCCCGATGATGAACTCGCCGTCCTCGAAGGAGTATTCGTCGACGATGGCGCCGAGCTTGTCCTCGATGATGAGCGTGAACATGTGCCTGTCACAGCGAGATCGGGTTGTGGTGACGGCCGCCCGACAATGGCGTCAGGATGGCGTCATTCGCGACATCGGCGCTCACGGCAAAGACATACTTGAGCACCGCCTTGCCGCCATCGGAACTGAACTCAGCCACGACGTCAAAGGCATCGAACACCCGCTTTTTCGCGATCGATTCCGGCACGCCGGGGTGCCGCAGCACGTACGCGTGCAGCGCGCGCTGCAGCAAGTCGGAACTGGAGCGGGCAAAGAAACTGCCTATCCACGGCGCGACATAGTCTGTCGACGCATCGATCAGGTCGTTCACGCCGAGCGTCGCGCACTCGCCGAGCAACAGCCAATCCGGGCCCATCCTGCGCGCCACGTCCAGAAGAGAGAGCGCGGACTCATTGCGCGCAGCACTATCGAGGCGAATCGTGTGATCCTGGGGCAGGCGCAGACGCACGCCGTCCTCGATCACGACGATCCGCTGCTGCTCCGGAATCAACATCGCCAGCGCATTGAGCACGGTACGCCGACCGACATTGGGCACGCCGCACACGGCAATCGAGCGGCGCTGGCCGACGAGTTCGCGCAAGACGGACGCGGCGTCTGGCGAGACGGCGCCGCGCTCGATGAGCGCCTTCAAATCGGGCGCTTCGACGCGTTGCTTGCGCAGCAGAACCACAGGACCCGTCGGGCACAGCGGCGGCCAGACGACGCGCACGGTGGTGCCATCGATGAGGGTCCCTTCGGCGTGACCCTTGGAGCGATCCTGGCTGTTGCCGGTGGCTCGCACGAGGCGATCGACTGCGGAAGCGAGCGCTTGCTGGCAACTGAAGCGGTCGGCGACCGACTCGCGCGAGCCGCGCCGGAACACGCAAATCTGCGAAGGGCCGTTGACTTCGACGATCTCGACACTGGGATCATCGAGCATCGGCTCGAGCGGCCCGAGCCCCGCCAGTTCGTAGATGAGGTCCCGCTTCAAGCGCGCCACATCGGCATCGGCGGGTAGATCGGTCGCGCCGTCGACGAAAGCGACGACACGGTCCTCCATCTCCGCCCAATCGCTGTCCGACATTTGCGACGCGTCGGTCGGCACGCCGGGACGCAAATCCCTCAGGGCATTCCGGTAGAGCCCTGCCAACGCGTCGTAGTGCGGCGCATCCGGGCCGCCATCGGTCAACCCGGCACGTTCGTGCGTAGTCGGGGTGCGGGCGGACAGATCGGCCGGTGCAGCGGCACTCGAGGCTTTGGGCACCGACTCGATTGGCGGTCGCACGCGCGCCTGCGGCTGCTGGTCGAGAGCGGCACGTGTCTCCATCGCATGAGCCAGGCCGTCGATCGCGCCCGTCATGCGCTCATCAGCCGGGACGCCGCTGCCGTAGGAGCGTGTCGACTCGTCCGGTACGATGGGCGCGACCGGCGGCGGCACCGGATTGCGCAGCGTCGGTACATGCAGGGGCACTTCGGGCACGTCGGGCGCTTTGGGCGGCTCGGCCGATTCGACGGCACCCAGGCCGCTGTAGTCTGCTTCCGCAGTGGCCATCAGGGCTTCTAGCTCACTGAGGTCCAACTGATCCGGGAAGAGCACGGGCGCGACGATGGACTCCGCCGCGTCCATCGCGTCGAAGTCTGGCTGGCTGTACATGGTAGCGCCGATGTTCGCATCGCGGCGGCGGCCGGCCGGCGACACCGCCTCTTCCGGCAACTCGGGCAACTCGGGCATGACACCGGAATCCGACACCGCCTGCGGCTGTTGCTGTAGATCGAGGAAATTCATAACGAAATCGCCGAGGTAGACCTTGTCTTCTGGTCCGATCTCGACAGCGCTCGCAATGCGATGGCCGTTGACATATGTGCCGTTGGTGGAGCCCAGATCTTCGACCACGAAACGCTCGCCTTGGACGCGGATCATGGCGTGGCGCTTGGAAATGTTCTGCTTGGGCAGGATCACGTCGTTGCCCTTGACGCGACCGACGAGAACTTCGGGCTTGTCGAAGTGGAAGGTGTAGACCTGGCCGCTCCTTTCCCGGATGGTGATACTGAACATGCAAGCTCCACTTTCTCAAGCGTCCGCGTTTTCCAGTTCCGAACAGCGTGCGGGCCTGGGCGATGGCTGATCGAGGCGGCTCGGACAGCGCGGGCGGCCAGTATAGTCGACATCCGCGCACGTTCCGTCAATAGCGGCGATGACCGGCGCGTCGGCAAATGCGCATCGCGGGCAGGCGTTTCAGCGACACGCGGCGCACAATGCCGCGGCCTCGGACCAGGCGGCGCGCAAACAGGCCACACCGCCCACGCCGGTGGCCAAGACATCGGGCGCATTGGCTGCATCAATGCCGCCCAGCGCCACGAGACGCCGCGGTGCCAGCGCGGCGAGCCTGCGCAATTCCGGCAAGCCGAGGGCAGGCACGCCGGGCTTGGATGGCGTGGTCAAGGCCGGTGACACCACGAGCCATTCACAACGAGAATCCAATCGTTCACGCGCGGTTGGGCCGTCAGCGTGCCAGGCGCAGGACAACCCGACGCGGTACGGTGTCGTGGCGGCCGCCAGTGCCCACGCGTCTGGCGGACGATGCGCGGGAAGGTGCACGAACGCCACGCCCGTGCGGTGCGCCAAGGCCATCGTCTCGGCGACAAGACGCGAATCATCCTCGTTGGATGGCACCGTCATGCCGATACGCAAGGGCTGCAGCGCACCGATGTCCAGCGCAGTCAGCCACGCCTGCCAGGACGCCAGCGCATGGCCGTGGGCGCGCAGGTAGACCGCCGCCTGCGCACCAAGTGGTTGTACTTCATCAGCAAATCGCTGTAACTCGGCGCGGAATTGACCAAGGCGCCTTTGCCAATCTGGCGGCGCAACAGCCAACAGTCGCGGCGGCGTCACGCGATCAGGCCCGTGAGCGGGCTGGATGCGGACGCGTAGAGGCGCTGCTCGATGCGGCCGGAGCGGAAGGCGAGACGGCCCGCCTCGACGGCAAGTCGCATCGCCCGCGCCATGGCGATGGGATGGCGCGCACTGGCAATCGCCGTGTTCATGAGAACCGCCGTGCAGCCGAGTTCGAGGGCGATGGCCGCGTCAGAGGCCGTGCCAACGCCAGCGTCGACGAGCACGGGCACGGTGGCTTGCTCCAAGATGATGCGCAAATTGAAAGGATTGCGGATGCCGAGCCCCGAACCAATCGGCGCGCCAAGCGGCATCACGGCGACGCAACCGATTTCCTGCAGTTTCTTGCATACGATCGGATCGTCGCTGCAATACGGCATCACGGCAAAGCCCTCGGCGACCAGCGTGCGCGCGGCAACCAGCAGCGCTTCGTTGTCGGGAAACAGCGTGCGCGGATCCCCAATGACTTCCAGCTTGACCAGATCGCCCAGGCCCGCTTCTCGCGCCAGGCGTGCGGTGCGCACGGCGTCGTCGGCCGTGTAGCAGGCAGCGGTATTGGGCAGCAGCGTGTGCCGCTTCTTGTCGAGCGCGTCCAGAACCGTGGGCGCGCCGCTGCTCAGGTCCACGCGACGCACGGCGACCGTCACGATCTCCGCGCCACTTTCTTCAATGGCGGCGCGCGTCTGCTCAATCGACGCATACTTGCCGGTTCCGACCAGGAGGCGCGAAGAAAAGGTCCGGCCTCCGAGAGTCCAGGGATCGTCCATTGGTTCGCGTGAAATGTCCGCAACTTGCACAGTTCCGCTCATGTCTGCTCCTCTGTATGCTCTGCCGGGCGCTTAGCCGCCACCGACGAACTGCACGATCTCGATGCGATCCCCGGCGGCGATGGTGCAGGTCGCATGCTGTTGACGGCGCACGACCTGGCAGTTGATCTCGACGGCCACCCCTTGGACCGGCACGCCCAGCTCGCTCAGCAAGTCGCTGACACACAAGCCGTCGCGCACCTGTCGCGGCTCGCCGTTGATCCAGACTTCCAAGGCTGCAACATCATTGGCCATCGCGCGCTCCGGCTGCCGCGTCACCGGCCCTGTTCCAGACCGCGCCGCTCAGGAGACCCAGCATGGGCCAGAAGAGAATGGCGATCTGCGTGTACCCCAGGAAGTAGTCGACCTGGCAGTGCAAACCAAAGCCGCACAGACCCGCGGCGGCGGCCAGGATCGGTCCATCGCCCACGGACGCGGCGTCTCCATGACAGCGCCAGCCGCGCCGAATTGCAACCCAGGCGCTGCTGAGCAGGACTGCGCCCAATGCCAACAGCGCAAGCAGACCCGGTACGCCGAGATCGGTGGCGGTCTCGACCACGACCGAATGGGCCCGCGCGCGCGAATCGTACGCTTCGGCGGGCACGAACCGTTTGTATTCCAGCCGAAATCGGTCGGCCCCCAAGCCAAGCAGCGGCCGTTCCTGGATCAGTTGCCAGGCGGCCCACCAATAGTGCTTGCGCTCCAATTCCATGCGGCGCACCGCTGCCACCTCGGATGCATCGCGCGGCCGGTCGCTGCCCAAGGATGGCGGTCGCAGGCGGGCCAGATCCGCTCCAGGCGCGGCCGCGAGGCATTTCAGGTAGGCCATCGGATTGCCCAACGCGCTGATACGCAAGACTTCGTCTCGCGCAACATCGACTGCGAGAAGGTACCTTCCCGGCCGGCTGGGCAAATCGACCGTCGTGGGCACGGTCACTTTGGCGCCGCGCGGCATGTCGGGCAAGCGCGTCTGACGCCAGTCGCCGACACGGTGTCCCTCGGGCGTCATCAGCGTGGTCAAGAGCGAACCAGGCGCCTGCCGGTTGGAGAGCGCCCACTCGCCGCGGTTGCGCACAGCAATCTGTACGGCAAGTCGCTCGCCGGCGTGTCCGATGCAAGGTGTTCGGGCCCGGTAGGTGGCGCGGTAGGAACGATCGGTCAGGCCGATACGGGCGCGCATGTCGGGATTCGCACCGTAGGCGATGGCGACGCAAGCCGAGTAGGCCAGCGCGACGACCAGCAGGGCGCGGCGGACGCGCACGGTGCGGGCGGCATAGGCGAGCAACCCGGCACCTGCGATGCCTGCAGCCAGACCGGCGCGCGAATACGTCAGACTGAGCAGCACAGCCACTGCCAGCAGCCACGCGAGCAAGACGGCACGAATCCAGGGCTTGCGTCCTCGCGCGGCGGCGGCGATGACCAGATAGGGCGCTGTGAGCTCGAAAAACGCTGCACATGTGTTGGCGTGGTAGAAGACGGTGGTCAGCCGCTGCTCGCCGAGCATCCACGTCGGTTCATCGCGAAAGAGCTTGAGCAAGGGTTCGAAAGCGCGGCCGACCAGACGCTCAAGCGTGCCCATGAGCGTCAAGATTCCCAGCGTGGCCAGCACGCCCGCCGTGAACCGACGGCGAAATACGGCGTACGGGGCCAGCCAGAACGCGGCGGTGGCGAGGGCCGCGCCGCCGCTCACGCGCAGGGCATACTTCAGGACATGGCCGCGATCCGCGGGCGCCCAGGCGACGCTGCACAGCGCGACGATCGCCCATAGGGCGAACGCGGCTGGGATCCACACACGTGCGCGGTGTTGCCGTGCATCTGCGGGTGGCTCGTAACTCAGACACGCCGCGACGAGCGCCACGGCAACAGCAAGGGCAGAAAGGAGTTCGTGTAGTGAAACGAGCAGGCCACCCACACGCAGCCCGGCTTCGCGCGCCTCAAGAGGCCCCAGGGCCAGCAGGGCGGCCATGGCCAGACCGGCCGCGGCGATCCAGCTTTCGTGCTTGCTGGCCGCCGCCTTCACGCCGGCCTCGCCAACGCCTCAGCGCGGAGGATGCGTTTGCGCAGGCCGTATTGCACCATCGGCACGCAGCAGGCGAACAAAGCGAGTTCCGTGGCCGCTGTGGCAATCGCCGCTCCGACGCCGCCAAAACGCGGAATCAACATGAGATTGGCAGCGACGTTGACCCCCACCAGCGCCAGGGTCACGGCCATTTGCGCTTTGACCATGCCGAGCGCCACCAGCATGTGCGTTTCGAGGTAATTGACAAACGTCAGCAGCACAGACGGCGCCAGCGCCACCAGGACCGGAATCGAACGCGCGTATCCTGCGCCCAGCACGTGAATGATGAGGGGCTGCAAACCAATGTACGGCAAGGCGATCAGCCCGGCCATCGCGCACAGCCCCGCGCCGATCAGCAGGCGCAGCGTCAGCCCGTGAAGCGCGACAGCCGCACGCGGATCGACCTGTATCTTCTGACTGAGAGCAGGAAACGTCGCCGCCAGCAAAACGTTGGGCACGAAGCTCAGGTTCTCGAACAGCTTGTAAGCGACACTGTACACGCCGGTCTCGACGTCGCCGCGCAAGGCGGTGAGCATCAACACGTCGATCTTGAAGTAGAACAGGCTGGCGACGATGGCGATGCCGAGGGGCAGCACTTCGCGGCCGAAGCGACCGAGCATGGCGCGCGACCAGCCATACTCCGGGCGCGCGACACTCAAGGCGAGGCGGGCCGCGTACACGAGCGCGATCCCGTTGCCCACCAACATGCACGCCGACACGAGCACCATCGCCGACATCGGATCCGAGACGATGGGGTGGATGTGGCGCCACCACACGATACCGACACCAACCAGCGTCAGTTGCAGCGCGGCGTGCAGGCTGGCGGCGCGTGCCTCAAGTTCGAGCCGCTGAACACCTCTGAATATCTGGTAAATCGCTTCGATCGTCGTCACGCACAGGCTCGACAATCCTGCCAGCGCCAACGTCCAGGCAAGGTACGTGTTGCCGATGTGCCACCACGTCATCGCGCACATGAGAACGAGGTAGCCGGCACCAAGCGCAGCCTTGAGCGTGAAAACATGGCCGACGATCCGGCCGGTCGGCGCGGAATCACGTGCAATTTCGCGCGCAAGGAACAGACCCAGCCCGAGATCGGTCATTTGCACGGCCAGGAGAGCCAGGTTCAGCGCGTAGTTGTATTGGCCGTAAGCTGCCGGCGCCAACGCGCGCGCGACCAGACCCATGAGCAGGAGGCGCAGGCTCTTCTCGATGAGCGTACCCAGCGACTTCCAACCGATATTTCGGACGATGCGCTGCGCAAACAACGGCGGACCTCAGGGCGGCGCGGGCCGGACCCGGTGTGCTCGCGGTCGCGCCAGGCGCGGCCGGTGCTGCGAGACTATTCGCCAGCGACGACGGCGGAGAAGGTGCGCACGATGATGCGAAGATCAAGCAGAAGAGAAAAGTTGCGCACGTAGTGAACGTCAAACTCGGTGCGTGACGCGATCGAGACGTTGCCGCGCAAGCCGTTGACCTGCGCCCAGCCCGACAGACCGGGTCTCAAGACGTGACGAAGGTCGTAATCCTTGATGTCTTTGCGAAATCGCGAGACGAAAACCGGTCGCTCGGGACGCGGGCCGACCAGGCTCATGTCGCCGACGAGGATGTTCCACAGTTGCGGCAATTCGTCGAGGCTGCTGCGGCGCAGGAGCCCGCCCACGCGCGTCACGCGGTTGTCGTTGCTGCGTGCCCAACGCGGGCCACTTCGCTCGGCATCGGTGTACATCGAGCGGAATTTATAGATTTCAAAAAGTTGTCCGCTGCGACCCACCCGAACTTGCTTGTAGAGC